>Ga0187890_10000165_pt1 | contig 46713 bp, 68 predicted proteins | sample June2016WEW_21_1_FD_133005 | JGI IMG/M metagenome (GOLD analysis project Ga0187890, IMG submission 133005) | Peatland microbial communities from SPRUCE experiment site at the Marcell Experimental Forest, Minnesota, USA - June2016WEW_21_10 | ecosystem: Environmental > Terrestrial > Soil >... | reverse complement strand
GCGTTGGCGGCGTAGGCGTTGGCGGCGGCGCGATTTGCTTCTGTCGGATCTTTCGCCCATTTCAGCGCGGCCTGGATCGCTTCACGAGGGCGCTTGTCCTCGGAGTAACGATCCTCGTAGTGCTTCAGCACCCGTTTAGCACACTCCGCTGCCCACTGGACGGCGATCACCTGTGTCAACGTCCCGACCTGGCTCACGAGCCGCGCAGAACTGAACGCCACCTTATCAGCGGCAGCGACGGACGCGCCGCGACCCTCAGCGATCCACAGCACGGCACCGGTGCGAGCGTGCTCTGCGATGCCCTGGTGTGTGGCGAGGTGCCAGCCTGAAACACACAACTTCGGCGTCTCGTCTGGTGTCCACACTCCGACTCGCTTCGGCCACTTCACCCCCTGGTAAGTGGTGGTCCGGTCCGGCTTGAGCCACTTGTAGTAGATTTGTGTCATAGCTGAACCCTACACGCCGGGTGTGTCAGCGTCAAGTGACGATTACGTAACAACAAGACTGGGCACCTTGCCGGTAGCTGCGAGTTGAGCAATCTCGGCAGGCGTCACCTGGAACGGGTCGCACGGCGACAGCGCGCCTCCGTGCTCGAGTGCCCTCATCACCAGCGCCGAGCAGATCAGTGTACCAGGACGCCGGAAGGAGATCCCACGAGGCGTCATCAAGTTCACTATGATGCACAAGATAGTAAGGAACCCATACTTCGCACCGACAGCACGCCTGGTAAAAGCCACGATGCGCCCTCGATCTACCGTGCCGATGGCAGGGAACGAGTCAGCCGAGACGATGACGTACTCACCCACGGATGCAAGAGACTGCTCGGTCACGCCACCAGCCTCAGCCTCGTAGACCAACCACGAGTCACCCCTGGCATTCAACACGGCACAGTGGTTCCACTCGGCATACATCCACGGCACCCGTAGCCGCTGTCCGAACCTGATGGCCTTAGCGAGGAACCCCTGCTCATGGCAGAGCACAATGTCACCGGGCCGTGCCTGCGAGAGGGGGATCGCAGGAATGGCTGGCATCCCAGCGATGATGCCCCTCACGGCCGGTCGTCCTTGTCAGGGTGGGTAGTCAGGAACTCCAGCAAGGCGAGTGCGTGGAACGCCACGGCGCTCAGGTGATACACGTCGCTCTCCTCTGTATCACGCATCTTGAACTTCTGGATGTGCCGTTCGAGCGCACCGATGCTCAAGGACCAACGGTATCCAAGCTCCCAGTTCCTTTCGGAATATTTGAGGCTTCCTCGACCGAAGTGCTCAGCCACGTACCAGAGCGGACGAGGCGGCACCAGGTCGAACCGAGCAAGCTTCTGCCCCTTGGCACCACCTGTCTCGGGGTCCACGATACGAGTCTCATCCTGAAACACAGGCTTCATCATCGACACGACCTCCTCCCACAGGCTGTCGCCAGTGACGGCATCAAAGATATGCAAGCCGTGCGCCACGGCTACGACCAACTCACGTCGCACGCCCGTCGAGTGCTCCCAGCCAGGCAACAAAAAGATAGCCTCACATGATGCGACGACCGGCTCGTCCCAGGCAAGCGCCTGTTCGCAGGTCGGTCCGTCAGCCTGGGTATAGCCCAGCACTCGGTCCATCTCAGCAGGCGAGACGATGGTCCAGCCATGCTTGCGCCAAATACGGGCGTACTTGTCGAACGCAGGCCAGTTGTAGGCTTCCACGCCCGTCATGGGTCCGCTCAAATATCCCCTCATTACCATCCCTCTCTCTTTCTGTCTTGTGGCCTGATGGGCACATGGAACGCCGGACCGTAGCCGGGCGTGGTCAACCAGAAGGCTTGCTGTGGCGGCTCATAGCCGAAGTTGCTGGTGTAGGCGTACTCGTCGTATCCCTTGAGCGAACCGTTCACGATGATGCCAGGGATGGTCATGTACTGGTGAAAGTGCCCCATCAGCATCACGTCGAACGGCGTGTCGAACGAGTTGTAGTTCCGGTCCTTCTTGTACGCGCCCAACTTGAGCGGCGTCAGGATGCCGGAGATACCTGACCCGCCTCGAAACTGATCGCCGTGCGTGGCGAGAAACTTGGTGTTGTACTGAGTAATGACCTCGCCGTCGTCGGACTCGGGGATATCGAACGTGATACGGCTGTCCCCTCGTAGCTCGCGCTGGATGAGCCGCATGAACAGCCAGTCGTAGCTCTCCACCACCCGACGCTTGGCCGGCGTCCGCTGCGAGGTCCGCGTGTGGTTGCCACGCCGGGCCGAGATGTGCAGCTTGCCGAACTCCCCGGCGAGAAGTACAAAGTTGGCTATTACTGGGTCCAACCAGTACTCCAAGGACTCAAGGATCCCCAGCCCGTCGTTCGTCTTGGTCAGCTCCTCATGAATGTTGCCAGTGAAGGCATCACCCAGCCACCAGACGTGAGCGCCCTCGTAGGTGTGCCCCCCGAGGAAGTCCTTGGCGAGGCTGCACACCTTCTCGTAGTGCCGGTCGAGACGTAGCTTGGCGATGCGCCGGTTGTAGCAGTTGACGCCGCCCATCTCACGCAGACTGATGACCTCATCGAAATGCTGGTCGCTCGAGATGGTGTTCACGATGGCGTAGTTCTTTTTCGGCTCCTTCACCCGCACCGGCGTCAGCCAGGCAGGCGGATGTGCCTCGATACCGTCGATGGCGGTCAGCAGGTTGCACCGGTCCTCAAGCGCAGCAAAGGCTGCTTGCACTTGCGCCGCCTGGCGCTTCATCGTGCTACTCAGTCGACGCTCCTGCTGCTGCTGTGTGCCGTGCAAGATGTCGTCAGTAGTGACCTCGACCACCTTCTCCCTCTGCTTCTCCCTCTGCTTCTCACGCCAGGCTTTGCACGCCAACCGATGAGCCTCGGCGTACTCGGGGTCGCGGTCTAGTCGCTCAGCATGGGTTTCGGGCATGGCGCCAGTGTAGCAGCGACCACGCTAGGCGTCAAGCAGGGAGTACAAAATCAGCTATTACTAGGTCCAACCAGTACTTCACGACGACTATTACTAGGTCCGACCAGTATTTCACGACCACCACGCTAGGCGTCAACGGCAACTTTCTCGCCGGACAGGATCGGACAGATTCGTACTTCTTGACCCATCACCTCAACAGCGGTCATGGTGTCGTGCAACTCCTGGTGCATCTTGGCGTGCGACTCCATCACCTGCTTGCGGTGCTCCTCGAACTCTCTAGTCAGGTTGTCCACCGCTGCCGAGCGTGTGACCAACTCAGTGAGCACGACGATCCGACCCTCCTGCTCCTCGATGCGTCGCTCCAACTTCTCGATGATCTCGTCCTGCTGTTCAAGACGCGCCTGATAGACAGACAACGCTTCGTTCGACACCTCAAGGGCTTTCGCCACGCCACCGGACCTGAACAGGTGACGCAACCCATCCCAGTTGCGCCCGGCGATGACCGCCGCTCCGACCACACAGATAGACGCACAGGTGTCGATGATAGTGCCCCACGGGATATGAACAGCAAAGACCGTGGCAAGCGCGAGCAGAGCGAGCATTTCACACTCCGATCAGCGCAAGCCAAATCGGCCCATCGACGCCGTGCGACGCACGCCAGGCCAGGCCACCGTCAATGTTGTGGGCCTTGAGGAACGCACCAAGGGCGTTCAACGTCGCCGTGTCGTACACGCCGGTCGGCGTCCCCGGCATCCTGAGCAGCCGTTGGATGCTGGCAATGGCGAACCCCGAGTGACCGGGGTAGGCGATAGGCAGGCTCACTGTCACCATCGAAGGCAGGGGCGGGGGCGGGGATGGCGGCGCCGGGACAACCAACGACAGCGGACGAGTGCGACCCGTAATGGAGAAGCCCGGTCCCCCGATGGTCGGGTTGATCTCCGAGTAGCACACACCCGAGGCTGTGTCAAGCGCCGAGATCATCATGTAGGCGCCACCAGGGACGACGGGACCGACGTAGACGCCGGTGTGCCCGAACGGAGGATCCGCACCAGGGAAGAACAGCTGGTCGAGCACCAGCCAGGGGTCGCTCGGCTTGAGCTGGACCTTCGAGTTCTCGAACTGTGCCCTCGAACCGAACCCGATGTCCACACCGAAGGGCAGGTAGACCGCTCGCGCCAGCCCCTCACAGTCCCACTTATCAGGACCGAGGTTCTGACCAGGGACTTCGGTGTAACCCTTGCCGACCTGCGCCTTCAAGAAGGCGTCACCCTGAGCCTGCATCTGAGCGAACGTTGTCATGTCACCATCCTATCACCTAACCGACGACCAGAGGACCAACGTACACCTTCGGCGTACTCAACACAATGACCCAAACGGCATAGCTACCCGAGGTGTTATCGAGCACCCAGATGTTTCCGTCCGGCCCAGCGCAAATGCTATTCGGAGTCGAGCTTGTCAGCACGATCTGAGCGAGCACGACACCCGAGGTGTTGATCTGCCAGACGCAATGATGTGTCTGGTCACCGACCCACAAGTTCCCGTCCGGTCCGGCACATACACAGTTGGCCGACACTCCTGAAGGAGCAAAGTAAGTAGCCACGCCTCCAGTCGTCACTTGCCACAGTCCACCCGCCGCCACCCAGAGGTTGCCGTCGGGTCCGACGGAGACAGCGCGCCTGCTGTTGGTAGGAGCGTGACTAGCAAGGGTGACGGCGGTGCAAACACCAGCAGTCGTCACCTGCCAGAGCTTGTTGCCGGTGTCTGCGACCCATAAGTTCCCATCCGGTCCGGTGCAAATCGAGACGAGATTCGTGGCACCGGAAGGACTGACTGAGATAACGGCCGAGCCACCCGTAGTGACAGCCTCGATGTGGGTGGCCACCGAGGACGAACCATATGTGTACCAGATGTTCGCGTCCGGCCCCTCGCAGACACCATAGGAGTCGGTGCCAACACTGTAGTGGGTTCCACTCCCACCAGTGGTCAGTTTGGTGATGCCACCAGCTAAGGCATTCGTTAGCCACAGGTTCCCGTCGGGACCCTTGATGATGCCCTCCGCTCGGCTCGGGCCGCTGTAGGTAGTGACGACGCCCGCAGGAGTGATCTTGGAGACCACAGCGTTATAGGCACACGTCCAGACATTCCCGTCCGGTCCAGCACAAACATCAAACAATATAGAAGAAAGAGTCAGAACATACTTAGTTGCCATCAGAACACCCGCAAGTGGGCTGTGAGGGAGGCTGCTGTACTGCCACTATACGCTAACACACCCTGAATCGAAGCGCCTGCCTGACCAAAGCCCGTAACGGGAATATCTACGCTGATACTGGTCGCGCCGGTAGGAATGGTAAGCGTCAGGAGGGTGGCTTGACCATTGTAGTACCAAGTCCACGTTACACCATCTCCACTCGAATCTGGCACCGCCAACATCAACACTAAATGAATGGTCGTGGCATCCTGCACCCTGCCATGCACCTCATATGGAGGACAGTTTGCTAACGTGGTAGATGCTGGCAACAACCCTGGTACATTGTGCGTACAATCAATCGACAAATCTGAATGCGACTGAGCGTTGATCTGCGCTGCACTAGCAGCACCCAGCAAATCGAATACATCGCTCGTACCCAGCCCGGCATTCAACCGGAACACAGCAATCCACTCACGCTGCACCACATCGAAAGCCCACGACTCGCCCACATTCGGCGGTGGCACGGACCCACTGTAGAGCAGCGGCCCGACCGGTGCCGCCGTAGCGCCATCGAGATATGCCCACACACCACTGTCGGTGACTTGGGTAATGACACCGTAGTGACGCTCCACCGTGCGAGGTCCCTTGAGCGACTCCACAATGATGGTATCGCTCAACTCCGCTTGTGACTCAGGCAGACCCATCTCAATACTCCGCTGGTAGACCGAAGGTAGCCAGCCCGGTCAGAGCCACAGGCCGACACTTGCACTCCATCTTACCCTTGGCATACAGGGGCATCTTCACATTCTCGATGACGTAAATACCCTGAATACGAGAAGAAGGGAAGTTCAGACGTGCCGTGTCACCTGAGTTGACCCGAGGATCGGGCGCCATCGTCACCTTGACAGCCTCAAGAGCGAACTGCAACCGATACAGGATCCCCAGTCCACACGAATACCCCTGCGACTCGGTGGTGATGCTGGGCGACGTGTAGCTGTATGGGATACAGGGGTTGGGCTTCGGTGGCAGATATACCACAGCCTGCACGTTCGAGGCGATACTAGCAGTCCCGCCCTGCACGACCACAGTATTGTACCAGTTGCTCAGGTCGTAGCCACGGTGAGGTGGCTCCGCTGTACACCCCGGCCCTTCCTCCCAGGAGAACTGTGGCGCTCGGGTAGCGGGCACCGTGATGGTGCGGAACGTCGCCGTACCCTGTGCGTCGAAGAACACCTCCCACCCGGCACACGTCGCCAGGTCGGTAATGCCACTCGCCGGGTCAGTCGCACCCTCACCAGCAGACTTGTTGCGTGCGGCTGCGTATGCCCCGATACCACCCCACACGAGCGACGGTACCTCGTTCACCTGATAGTCGGAGATGTCGAAGTTGTACTCGAGGCCCGGCATGAAGCCATCAAGGGTACTGTAGATGATCTGAGTGATATCACCCTGCACCGTGAATGGGTTGATCCACCCGTAGGTCGAGAAGGGCTGCATCCGGTCAGCCAAGTCAAGAGCAGCCGTCATCCCACCGTCAGCCCGATTCACCACGTCAGGATTGTGATTGCGGAACACGCCCACTGGGATGTACTCGGGACCGGTCGGTAACAACAGCCCACGAAACAGGCGTATCTCGTTGCCACTCATCGGATGCAGGAGGTCCGTAGCGTCCGAAGGCGTAAGGTCGCCAGTCGGGTCGAGCACTGTGCAAGTAGCCGTACGCCGGGTGATTGCCGTCTCGTCGTCGGTCACGTCCCCACTGCCAGCATCCAAATCGAGCGGCCCGTACAAGAGCTGTGGATTCGGAGGACTGCTCCATATCTCAGCCTTCGCACACATGAGCTGGTTGTTCTGAGTGATCGCCGTGGCGAAAGCAGACGAGGACGGCTGCACGTTACGCCTGCTCGGTGTAGTGAATGGTCAGTACCCGAGGAGTAACCTGCCACAGATGCCCTGGCTTGTCCTCCTCGACCACACCAGTCGGCGTGAACTTCATCGAGAACGCCAAGGCGTTCGGGTCATTCTTCATACGGGTCAACCCCAACTGACGTGGCGGCGTACACAAAGCAATGATGGCGTCCCGTTCGGCATTGCTCTGCGTCACCACCATAAGGTCACCCGTACGCAGGCGTCGCACATCCGAGATGACGATCTCGGACTGGTTGCCAATAGCCTGGAACACCCCCTGCTCAATCTCTCGTCCCATTGCCGAGGACTTGCTGATCCACAACGGAATGGTCGTATTCGCTTTACTGACATCACCTAGCAACGGAGAGTTGACGGCTCCCAGGACCACACCGGTCGTATATGCCCACGCCGATATGGGCGAACCAGTCGCCGGTGAGGTCAGGCGCGCACGCCATATAGTAGTGGATGTATAGGAAATGGTCTGCAAGCACCCTACCATCTGTCCCGGCATCGCCATCGCCAAAGCCGTCGCCCCCGACACGTTCGACCACGTTGAGCCACCGTCGGTGGAGGATTGCACACCCGCCTGACAGCCTCCCGGCAGGTCGTTGTTGTCGTTTCCCCACACGATCAGTTCAGCCTGTGTGCCGGCACCCGTCACATCCACAGCACAGATGCCCGGTGTCGCAGGCGTAGTGCTATCGGCCGTGAACAACGAGGTACCCCAGTTAGAGGTAGCCCCGTTGGTCTGCGTGACCCTCACGTACGCAACATACTGAGTGCCAGTGGTGTATGTTACACCCGTGGTCGCTTGCGAAAGCGCAGTACCAGACTGCACACCCGAGTTGTAGAGCGCCGATGCCTGCGTACCAATCGGGTCGAACCCGCTCGTCTCTGTCTCAGCCAACGTGTAGATCATCACCTGATAGTTGGTCTGTACACCACTGGTGAGCGTGTTCTCCCATGTCACAGTCGGCTGCAAGATAGCTGTGTGCCCGGCAGGTGTCAGCACGTTCACCGTGGGCACGGCTGCCGTCACGAATATCTGCGCCTGCGACCACGGCGATGCCAAAGCAGGGGCAAGCGGGTCATTGCCATCCGTCGCCACTTGCCACACGTACGGACCACCATCGACTATCTTGCCAGCCGGAATAGTGACAGTCTCACTGGTGGATATCACCCAGTACACCGAGGACGTAAAGGCTGACCCGTTCCAGTACAGCCACGACCCACCGAACTGCTGAATGCGGAGACAATATGCCGACTGGTCACCCGAGTCCTCATAAGCGTTCGCCTGCCATTGGAACGTCATGCCCTGAGTGCCAACGTTCGAGATGTACCCCAAGCTCGGTGGCTGAATAGGGTTAGGAGTCGCCATCGCATCGGCTTGCTTCCAACTGATCGTCACCGACCCGTCGCTGTTGGTCCCAACACCACCTTCGGTGTAGTAGGCCCACCCGGCCTGCGTCGTGGGGTTCAGGTAAGACGTGCCACCACGCCCACCTCCACCACCCTGCTGACTGACGGACGTGCCACCATAGCCCTGAGCACCACCGGCACCACCAGGCTGACCACCACCGCCACCACCACCGCTGCCGTCATAAGCGTCGGCACCCTGACCACCTTGAGAACCATCCTGAGCACCCGAGCTGCCGAGAGCACCATAGCCAGGCGTGCCTTGCGCGCCCTGCGACTTGCCATCGTAACCCTGGCCGGGACTACCCCCACCGTAGCCACCCTGCCCGGTGCTGTGGTCTGGAGGCTCACCAGACTGACCGGGGTCGTAACCAGACCCACCACCGCCACCACCAGCGCCGACCATGAGCACGCCCTGAGCACCCTGATTACCCTGAGGCCCGACAACCGCTGTAGCGCCACCACCGCCGCCACTGACTCCGCTACCAGAGTAAGACTGACCCGCACCACCGTTAGCCCAGCCCCAGCCACCCGCAGTCTGCCCGCCCTGCTTGCCGACATAGCACCACAACTGGTCGCCTGCATTGACAGCCACCCGAGAAAACACTTGACCACCAGCACCGCCAGGGTGACCTACGCCCCACGCAGCCGAGCCATCGCCACCGACACAGGTCATCTCTACGAAGCCCTCGAGCAAGGTCGCAGGCACCGTGAACACCTGGTAACTACCGGCGTTGGACTGGAACGTCTGACTCTTATTCATCGCTTACCTGACCTCACCCGTGTGGCGACCTTCTTGTTGTTGTGCTCGATGCGAGTATCCACCAAGTCGGTGATTTCCTTGCCACCGACATAGACATGAACGACAATCGGCACCGGCATAGCCGTACCAGGACGACCTGTGTCTGTACGCCCTATAGGCATACCACCACCAAGCGCCTGTGATGTGGTGTATTGTCCAAAGTTCGGAATAGACTTACCAGCAGCCAACTGATGTGCAGCCCAAGCGTAATACTCAGCCTGCTCCTCTAGCTGTGCCTTTTGCTGTCCAGATGAAGTTTTGGCGGCTTGCGCCACAGACTGTGACAAAGCAAGCATCCCCGGTGCGCCTGCCTTACCCTCCTTGTCATACCGAGCAGCGATTTTTGCGTTTTCCGCTAACTCGGCTTTCTGTGCGGTGTGTTCCTGACCGATCGCCTTGAGCATAGACACGATGATTGGCGTCAACAACACAATCACAGCAGCGAGCGCTGCAAACTCTACATTGAGTGCCGTCATTTCACCAACCAATACCGGCAAAACCGTCTTGATAAGCATGAAAGTAGCCGCGACTTTCATGAAGTCAGTCAAGAACCACTTAGGCAACGCCAACACCAGATGGTCAAAGCCCAGCACCAAACCAGCGACCATACCCGCTACCGGCTCGGCAGCAATCAGTAACTTACCGACCGCCTGAGCAGTCGTCCCAAAGAGCTTGCCCATCGCATCGAACGTACGGTCCATTGCCTGCACGTTCACGTCACGAAAGAACCCGGTGGCTCCCTCAGCACCGACCATTTTGCCACCCTCAAGGTGACCCTTCACAGCGGGATGCCCAAAGGCAGCCAGCAAGCGAGCACTCGTCCGGTCGAACCACGACCCAACTGCCTGTGCCGGCGCACCACCGAACAACTCAAGGAACTTCCCAAACGTCGCTCCGGCGTTCTCGGTCCAGGTAGCGAAGTCTTGCATGATCGGCGTAACATCAGCGGTCATGTCACCCATGAATGTCTTGAAGCCCGAACTCTGCATACCACTCGACAAAGTGTTGATGAAACCACCAGCCACACTCACAGACGCCTTGACAAATGGCATCAAGGAGGGGGCTGCTTTCGCCAGGCTGTCCAAGAAATCTGACATCGTGGGAATCATGCTCGTACGAAGATTGTCAAACCCCTTCGCTAAATCGTGCATGGATGTCTTGAGATGAGTGTCGGCTTCCAATGCACCGGGCGACACCTTCGCCTGTGCCTTATCTTCGGCTTCCTTAGCAGTCAGCATCGCCTTGTTATATGCGGCTTGCGCTGATGCCCATTCAGGAGGCACAACAGGAGTCTTGTTCTTGGCGGTCGCATCAGCCAATGCCGTGTTGTAATAGGCAGTACCGGGACCGTATGTGGCACGCGCTGCGTTCAACGATGCAGCATATTCAGCCTGGTCCCTGTGATACGTGAGTTGTGCCGATATCCAGTCAGCTTGATTCTCGTGTGAGCCACCCGGCCCGTACACACGACGAGATTGCTCGAGCGCAGCCGCCGCACCCCTCATGTGAGCCGTGTATGACTCCTGCGCCGTCGTCCACCTGTTACCAGCCGTGAATGCAGCAGCCGTCCCCGAAGTCGCACCCTTCGCCTGATTCGCCATGTACGTCGAGTAGTAACTGCTGCCCGGCCCGTACTCGGAGCGAGCCAGGGCGAGCTGAGCCTTCGCTGCGTCAGCAGCGTTGGTGTAGGTCTGCTTGGCAGAACCCGCAGCCGAGATGGACTTGTACGCCTCGTAGGCCGTACCGAACCCAAGCACAGCACCCAGGCCACCGATGATTGAGCCTGCAATAGCACCCGCAGTAGCAGTACCCACAGCGCCGGCCACAGGAGCGGCGCCCCCGAGCACGCCCAACTTGACGATCGTGCCCAGGAGGCCACCACCCCCACCACTCGTCAAAGCAGACAGGCTCCCCATGTCAGTGTCCAGCACCTTACGCCATGCGCTCAGAGAAGCGGAAGTCTCCTCCATCTCCGTATCCAACTCAGCCGTCGATCCTGTCAAACCCGACAAAGAAGCAGCAGCATCAACTTCCGCAGCAGACAACGCTGCAAGAGTCGTGGGTCCAACAGCACCCTCCCACTGACCAGAAGTAATGGCGGTTGCCATCTCGGATGTAACGCCCGCCGCAGCCAACTGGTCAGCAATCGACACAAAGGGCGCGCTCGATCCTACGGCCACCGTCGGCAATGGTCCCGCACTAAAACTGTCCACCATGGCAGCCTGCATGGCGGTACCCAAAGACGCACCAGCTACTTCGGCAGCCTCTGCCGTCTCGGGCGATGATGCTGTCGCCATCAACGGCGCCACCATTGCACCCTGGAGGGACTCGCTCCACATACCCGCCATCGCAGCAGTCGCTTCGTCCACCTCACCCTGCGCCGGAGCGGCGGGCACAAAGGGAATCACAAAGGGAGTCGCCGCCTGCTCCGCACGATCAGCGTCTACCTCGGCCAGCGTCTCGTCCAACGGTGCCTTGTCGCCCTCAATGGTAACAATGGCCGGTTCGGCGGTCAGTTCCTCCTTGTCAGCTGTGGCGGTGTCTACGTCCTCGTCAAACTGCTCCTTGTCGAGAACGATTTGGACATTGATGTTCTCACGAAGTTGGTCCTCACGCTCCTCAACGTCGTCTGCGGAGTCCATAAACTCCTGCGTGTCGAGACGCATGTGCGCAGCCAAGCTACCCGCATCGAAGCCGATTTACTTCACCCCCCCTCGACTACGCTTGGCGAGTGGTGAACCCAGCAGCAGCGAGCGACTCCAGTGACCCATCACTCGGCTCGAGCGGATCAGGTGGCTCAACGCCATGCTCTCGCATAAACCCGTTGACGGCAACGTGCAGCTTCCACCACGGAAGGTCACGGTACTTGTCAGGCTCGACACCAAGGTAGCGCCAGCAGTAGAACATGAGCTGCTCATCGTTCTCATCCCCGACAAGCAGATCGAGGCGCCTCAGTCTTTTGGGGGCTGTAGCTCCCGCATGAGCCACCGGAAGAAAGCGACCAGGTAGCGTGGCGACAGTTGGCGTATCTCGTCATCAGAAGGTCGGCCGCCACAAAGCTCAATGATAGCAGTTTGCATTTCGCGGTACGTGTTGACACCTTCGGGAGTGTTCTCACCTGCGGTTTTGACCTGAGCACCCAGCTCGGTGAACTTGGCGGTGAAAGCGTTGATCCGAGTCTCGGAAGGCTCAGTCACAACGCCCTTCTCAGTCAGGAATCCCCCGCCATCCTCACGAGGGATCCCTGTGAAATCGAAGTCGAGCAGAGCTACAGCATCCTTGTCAAATGGCATGGACGCAGTATATCACCTGTTACGAGGTGGCAACCGCCGTCAAGTCGATGATCGAGATACTGGGCATGTCACAGACTGCCTCAAAGGCCGTGGGATAGGACCGGTTGGCCTTCGCACGCCGATAGGAAGTCTTGACTCGACCGTTACTGATAACGGCCGGAATGTAAACCTGCCGAACGAACCCGAAGGTGTTGGCACCGAAGAACTGGAGCGCCACCTGCGTCAACGAATCAGACAAGGACAACGTGGTGTACCCCGGCTGCTTGGCTCCCGGCGCCTGCGTGCCGATGGTACCACCACCGTAGGCGTAGACCATGTTGGCAATAGTGTCCTCCGCGAACGTCAGATCAACGGTCACGCTGGTCGTGTCCTTGGTAACCAACACGGGCGTCGGCTGCTCCTCGACACGGATCAGGACGTTGTTGTTATCCACATTCAGCGTCACACCATCTTCGGTGAAACCCGAGAACTGCCAACCCTGAGAACCTGCTGTGCTGTTGATGGTTGCGAATGTGGCCGCGCCTTGCGCGCCCTGAGCACCCTGCACACCGGTTGAACCGGCTGCTACGGGAGTTGCCTGCGTCCCAAGGGGGGCGATATAGGTGGATGCCACACCAACAATGACATTGGTTGACGTTCCTGTAGCCATCTTATTACTTCCTCCCTATCGCCACGTTGGAACGTTGTGCTGCTTCCAGCACGGCGTCCACTAGATTTGCCGGTACTGCTGTCCCTGACTGGGTGATCGGTTCAACATCCTGCACGTTCGAGTAGAACGTACCCTGTAGCCAGTCCTCTACGAACAAGACCACAGAATCCGTAGCCACAACCGGCGCCTCCCAAGCAACAGGCTCAGGTACAACATCAATCGGGGCGGGGTCGAAGGTTTCACTCATCGCCCACCAGTGTACTGGCACCGAGAGGCTTTAGGTCGCCACCTTCAGTTGGTAGGATCCCTGGTAAATGGAGCGCCGGTCAACGTCCCAGCCAGAATACGTCGGCGGCCCGGCCGAGGGAAAGAGCGACACCATGTACGTCGTACCGATGGTCTGCGAGAACTCATTGGCACACATGAACGCATGAACAGCCAGCGCAAGCGCCTCAGCCACGTCATCATGGTCAGCAGCGGCTCGGCAACGCACAATAAGGTAGGACTCCTCGAAGTAGCCTTCGAGGATCTGCGGCCCGCCCTGGATGTTGATGGCGATGGCCTCGTCAGGGGTGTCCTGAAGCCGGTTGAGCTGCACCGGCGTCGCAGGGAAGGCTGCTTGGAGCCACTCCTGAATGTCCGTTAGTTTCAAACTCATGGCCCGCCACCACCTCCCCCTCCTTGTTGACGACCACCGATCCTGACCGGCACGGGCACCTTGACCTTCAGGACATGCCTGCGGATATGCCGTATCGGCCAGTCTATCAGGACTCGCCGGACGTGCCGAACGACATGCTCGAGCACATCCACCGTGACGTGAGCCATCACTCCGTGCGTCAAGATCCGCAAGAGGGGTACCCCACCAGTCAGCGGTGCGGTCACAAGTGCGATACCGGTCATCCCAGCGTTACGAGCCTGCGACATGGAATCCGATACCGTGTCGGGCTGTCTCGGCATCGGTCCCCTAGCCGTCCAGTACACGCCGGGCATCAGATACCCCACACCTCGGCGTCCCAGCATTCCCTGAGTTCGCCCATCTCCACCGGCGCGTCCACCTCAATGCCGGTAATGAGGTCCTGACACGTCTCGATAAGGACGTTCATAGCCGTCGTTGTGCCGTTTTCGGACTGAAATATGCTGCACAAGCCCTCAACAAAGGTATCAGCAGCCGGTGAACCATCGTTGAGAGCGCCGGACAAGAAGCCGGGACCACCTCCCTGTGGGTGCTTGAACAGGTGCGCCGGGATGTCAGGCCCGAGGTAGCCCGTGGTCAATCGCTGTGCCGGTGTCCCAAAGTATGCCTCGGTGACTGGCGTCAGAATGCCGGTGCCAGTCATGCCCGCCGTGTCATCCTCGTCACCATAAGCGTCCTGGTAGCGGGAGTATTCGGTGTCCGAGTTCACGTAGCCCAGGACAGCCTCGCCGTCACCGAGCAGCATCCGTGCCAGATCCATCCGTTCATGGCAGTCGTCCTCAGCCATCACTCACCTCGTATAGGCCAGATAGCCGACAGTCGTTCCATCGAACGCCATTTGCTGAACTACCGAAATCACCATACGCCCGTTGATGAGGTCGTCAATCTCAACAGCGGTCGGCGGAAGAACCTGCACGGCGTACTCATAGGTGATGACTTCGCCTTTGGCGTCGATCAAGTCACGGTGCTGTCGCACCGCGCGGCCCACAATCGTCTGGGGAGCCGCATAAGTGCGGTCGTCACGGTCGTCTCGACCCGTGCAAACTTGCCATATCACCCTCTGCCCACCCAGGTTAATGTCCATGACGCCATCCTATCAGGGCAACGGTGAGTGCTGAACCGACTGTCAGGAAGGTGACGATCTTGAGGAACAGGTGGTCGCCCTCGGGCTCGTGGAAGTGGCAGTGCTCGCAGGTCTCGGTCGCGGCTTGGGCCTGTGCGAGGTTCATGCGATCTGCACCGCGAACATCGCCGGGAAAATACTGGTATTAGAAGTTGTGTTCTTACCGTTGAGATAGATGGTGGTTGTACTGCTTACTTTTATGACCGCAGCTATCATCTGGTTGGTGGCCGAGCCGCCGACCGTTGCTTGTGCGGGCCAGCTATTGCTACCTGTTGCCGTGACAAGATTGAGATAGTTGGTCTGGTTAACGCCGGTACCACAGTACGTAATACCTATAACCACCCATGTCCCGGCAGTTATTGAGATGGAGTCCAGTTGATAAACTGTTCCTGCTGTCGTCTCAAATAGCGAGCTATCGCTATACAGACCCGACGCCCCGGCTTGTGCGGTCTTGTTAAGTGTCAGCGCAGGCCCCGGCGTGGCTACGTTGATGAGTGTTGCCATCTTATCTCCTATCCTTGCAGGATTGACGCCGAGGCGTAGACCTGGCTGGCGGTCCCGGCGGTCATCGTCACGGTGATTGCATGGGTTGCAAGGTCGTCCACCATGAAGGTCGTGAAGGTGTAGGAACCTGTCGTCTCGGCGACAACGTTGAGCAGGGTGAGGGTTTGCGCCCCCGTGGCGTCGGTCCAGGTGACCGTAACAGTGACGTTCGTGGTAGCTGTGATGACCCGGAAGGAGATCGCCACGAGGAAGTTGCCCGAGGCCGCAGGGGTGTAGGTGACGATTGTCGTGCCGGTCCCGACAGCGACCTCGCGAGCGGTCGCGAGTGCACTACCACCACCACTTCCACCCTGGTATCCTTGTGCACCCGTCGAACCCTGTGTACCCTGTGGACCCTGAGAACCCTGAGTACCAGCACCCGTGGCACCTTGAGGACCTTGTGAACCTTGCGCTCCCGAACCCTGAGTACCTTGAGGTCCTTGATAACCGACCGGCCCCTGATACCCCGTAGGACCTTGAGTACCACCGATTTGATAACCCTGCGGTCCTTGATAGCCAGTCGTGCCCTGTGAACCTTGGTATCCTTGGGGTCCTTGGAAACCCGTAGTTCCCTGTGAACCCTGGTATCCCTGCGGACCCTGGTATCCTTGTGGTCCTTGTGTACCCGTTGCACCGGTCGAACCCTGAGTACCTTGTGGACCTTGGGTTCCCGTGGGTCCTGTTGTGCCCTGAGGTCCTTGCGTCCCAGTAGATCCAGTCGTCCCCTGATTGCCCGCAGGTCCTTGCGTACCCGTAGGTCCGGTCGTTCCCTGTGGTCCTTGATACCCAATAGGACCCTGGTTACCTGTCGTACCCTGAGGTCCCTGATATCCAATAGGTCCCTGATTACCAGCGGGACCCTGTAGTCCCTGATAACCGACAGGACCCTGGTTGCCAGTGGTGCCTTGATAGCCTACTGGGCCTTGCGAACCGGTCGGTCCACCCGTGCCCTGTGGTCCTTGGGTACCCGTCGCGCCGGTCGTGCCCTGGTTACCCGCCGGACCCTGGGTACCGGTAGCACCCGTTGTTCCCTGATTGCCAGTCGGACCCTGGTTACCCGTAGGTCCTTGATTTCCGACTGGACCTTGCGAGCCAGTAGAACCTGTCGTTCCTTGTGGACCCTGGGTACCAGTTGAGCCAATCGACCCCTGATAACCCTGAGGTCCTTGAGTACCTGTAGGACCAGTCGTTCCTTGTGGACCTTGAGTACCAGTAGCACCCGTCGAACCTTGATTTCCTTGCGGTCCTTTGTCACCTTGAGGACCCTGCGTACCTGTAGGTCCTTGAGTACCAGCGGGTCCTTGAGTACCAGCGGGTCCTTGATAACCAGTTGTTCCTTGGGGTCCCTGAGTACCACCTATCTGATAACCCTGAGGACCCTGGTTGCCTGTCGTACCCTGCGGACCCTGGTATCCCTGAGGACCTTGTGTACCAGTGGGTCCCGTAGTTCCTTGTGGACCTTGAGTACCAGTAGCGCCCGTCGTACCCTGAGGACCCTGAGTACCACCTATCTGATAACCCTGAGGACCCTGGTAACCAGTCGTCCCTTGGGGACCTTGGTATCCCTGAGGACCCTGCGTACCAGTAGGTCCAGTTGTACCTTGAGGACCCTGCAAACCTAAGGTACCTGATCCCTGAGGACCCTGAGTTCCCTGAGCACCTTGAGCACCAAACCCTTGATATCCCTGCGGTCCCTGTGTACCCTGCGGACCCTGAGAACCCTGAGTACCGGCACCCGTATATCCCTGATACCCCTGGTATCCCTGCGGACCCTGAGTACCTTGTGGACCCTGAGTACCTTGCGTTCCAGCACCAGTAGAACCCTGAGAACCCTGTGGTCCGGCTACCAAAGAAGCCGCACCTTGGTAACCCTGAGGTCCTTGCGTCCCTTGCGTACCAGAAGAACCCGTGTCTCCTTGGTACCCCTTCGGTCCCTGTGTGCCCTGTGTACCAGCAGCACCCTGATAACCCTGTGTACCGGAGGTGCCCGTGGCTCCCTGAAAACCTTGCGGACCGGCAACACCCTGGGGACCAGTAAACCCCTGTGTGCCGGTAGAACCTTGGTAACCCTGTGTCCCAGTTGCACCAGTAGCGCCTTGCGAGCCTTGCGCTCCAATCGCACCCTGATAACCCTGGCTGCCCGTAGCTCCCTGGCTGCCTCCAGCCCCGGTCGAACCCTGGGGACCCTGCGGACCTTGGACTCCACCAGCTCCACCACTCCCCTGATATCCCTGTGAACCCTGGGGTCCCTGTGGACCAATCGTGCCTTGTGGTCCCTGGTAACCTACAGGACCCTGGTATCCAGTGGCGCCCTGTGCGCCATCCTCACCACCAGGAGTTCCCTGTGGACCAGGAGGACCAACCACCACCTCGACAACAGTCGGGATGACCTGTCCCTCAAGGTACAGCTGCTCCATTGACATGTCAAATACCTACGGCATTCGGGAACGCATTCCAACGAGCAGACCGCAACTGGAACGGTGACAGCAGCGTGCTCTGCAAAATGTCGATAGGAGACTCCCAGCCGCCCTCAGCCGTCAGCGGAGGCGCATACCTCACAGATGCGCCCGTCACGCTCTCGGAGGCGACCTGACGCAGCAGGGGCGATGACATGAGCCTGTAGACCTCGAGACACGTCCAGTCCACGACTTCCTGGGGGATGACGCCCTCGTAGTTCAGCGGCCAAGCGCCAGGATCCTGAATAGCAACGAGCACCGGAGTCGGAGCGGCAATAATGTTCGGCCAGCCGTAACGGAACGTGCGGGGCCACGAACGCTCCTGCGTCGCCATCACCTTGACGCCCTGGAACGGTCCCTCCTCATCACAACGCATGGAGGCAACCAGGCAGATACCCTTGGTCACCCCGGCAAGCGTCAGCCCATACCGCTCTTGGAGGATGGAGATGCATGTCTCGGGCGCCACGTAGGCGTAGGGCGCCGGCGCGCCCGAGGCAGGATTGACCTCGGGGACACCAACGATCGGCTTTTGTGGATTCGGTCCTACAGTAGTCGCATCGGACACGGCCGACCCTCTTTCCTTAGAGAGCCTTCCCTAGCCGGTGCAGCTCGTCTGCGATCTCGCCAGCGTCAACCAGCGCACCCTTCTTGAACGCATGGATGTAGCCCTTGAAGCTGATGCACACGTCCTTGAGGACCGTGCGTGCCTTGGACTCGTCGCTCGGGACTTCTGTCTCGGCTTCCTTGACGGCAGCGTAGACCTTGGCCGCTACCGGGTCGGCATCCTTGAGCACGTCAACAGCAGGCTTGAGCTGAGGGACAGCCACAGCAGCAGCATCGACCGCCTTCTCGGCGTCCTCAGCCACGGGAGCAGCCTTTACCTCGAGGTCCTTGGCTTCGGCTTCTAGCTTCTCAGCTTCAGCCTCGAGGTCCTTGGCTTCCTTGACCACATCGGTTTCGATAACGCTCATGCTCTACTCCTTCTTGTCTGCTGGTCGGAGTCTAGCAGATTACGCGTGCTCGACTATGACAGCCCTCTTGTAAACGGCGTTGTCACCGGTGAGGATGTCGGACCCCGTGGTGTAGCCACCGATCCACGACCATGTGCTAGAAAGCACCTGACCCAACCGGTCGAGGGGGGCACGGAGGATACGAACGACTCCACCCAGCTCCTTGATCTCGACGGTCGAACCAGCGGTCATATTGGCCAACAGGCCAGCCTGGTCCTGGAACGGACCCTTGATGAGAGCGTCGGCCCCCACAACGATGTCCCGGTAGATCGCACCCTGGAAACCGGCAGCCGGGTTGTAGACCACGGGGGTGATCGTGTTCTCAATCCAGTCGATGCCGGCCAAGCGGCCGAGGAACGTTGCGTCGCCGCCAACATTGGAACCAACCACGTTGTCGGGGTAGACCGGCGAGGTCGTCGCAGCACCACCACGGTAAGCGCTCTGGAACTCGGTGTCCTGGAACAACTCAGCCACCGTCTGTGGCGAGACGTGCGCCGTATAGGCACCCTTCAGTTGCGGAACGTGCTGGCTCTTGAGCCTGGTCACGGCGTTACGGAAGGTCGCCAGAGTCGCTACGTCTGTGGACTGCAAGCCCCATTGCGAGGTCTTGGCGTTCGGACGCACGATGTATGGAGCCAGCGGGGAGTACGTAGTCGCAACTATGTTGTTCCCACCGTAAACACCCGTGCAAGCGGGCAAGCAGGTGACGATGCTCTGACCAGCAGCCATTGCACCCTGAACACCAGAAACCGCCACACAACCCGACAAGTTACCCGCACCAGCCGGATTAGTTGCCGTACCCTGCGTACCCGCAGCACCCAACTGCTGCCAACCGGTGTAAGACCAGATCCCCTGGACACCATTGAGGAAGTAACCGGGGTTAGAGGCAGACACCTGCACCAACGACGGCACCGCAACACCCTGGTTGCCCTCGGCAGCGTTGGTGTTCGTGGTCGAATCGGCCACAAGCGTCTGACCGAAACCAGTCAGGTCAGCAACGGGCGTATAGGTAGTGGACTGGGCACCAGTCGTATAGGTATTCCCACCGGAGTAGGCGCCGTACAGGCTGGCCTGAGCCACCAAGTCGAGGGACTGCGCGGCCATGATGCCCAGCTTGATGTTGTCCTCGAGGAACTTGGACGCCAGCGCCATCGCGCTCGTCGCCATGTTCGTGTCGATGGACCCACCATACTGGTTCATCTGAAGCTGGTACTGCTCGAAGCCGTACCCAGACACCGCAGCGTCGTTACCTGTGATCGGCACGGTGTTCGGGGTCAACAGGCCACCACGGGTCATGATGGACGTGGAACCCAAGTCACCCGGCCAGGGGCGCACGTCGGCCAGCGTGTCATACAGGAAGCTCGCCACAAGGGCGTCCTCGAACACGTGGTCAAGCAGTCCATTCTGCAAGATTGCTTGCAGAGACGCTGGTAACGATTCCCTGAATCCAGCCATCGCCGGTATCCCTCCCTGTCGGTGAGGACCAGATCCTCACGTCATTTCAACGCAACCGGTCGAACCCGGCCACGTTCTTCTTCAGCCAATCTGCTCGCTCACTGGCGGTCATCCCTTTCGTGATGTCCTCCTCGGGCGGCAGTACCACCCCCCCGGCAGAAGCATCAGCAGCGCCCCCTCCCGGCTTGGTGGTCCCGAACAACTCGGGCACCTCTGCCTTCAGGATGGCGACCGCATCGGCCGCTCCCGTTACCACATCACCTGTGACGGTGATCCCTGCACGTTCAACGAGCTTGAGCGCCGCAGCCACACGGCCTGCATTGCAGCCCGCATCTCGCAACGCACCCTCGAGGCTTGCCGTTGCCAACGCCCTCACGGTCCCGGCTTTCGCCTCGTCCCGCTCCTTCGTCAGAGCTGCAAGAGCCTCGGTGGCCTTTTGCAAGTCCGTCTTTTGGGCCTCCGCTGCCGCCTTGGCTGCCGCTAGGGTCGCCTTGGCTGCTTCGAGGTCCTCCACCCCCAGCGTCTCCAGAAACTCCTTCACGCCCGACTCCCTCGCCTTCACCTTCGCTTGCGCTATGTGATGGTCGAGGTCCTCTTGCGAGAACTTCGGTGCCTTCGCTGCCGCCGCTGCCGCTTCTGCGACTTTCGCCGCTTCCGCTGCTTGGGCCGCCTGAGCAACTTTCGCTGCTTCGGCTGCCGCCGCTACTGCTGCGGGGTCAGTGTTGGTGGTGGTCATGCTTGCCTCCCAGGTTGTACCGGCCCGTGCTCGTCACGTCACCACCAGTGTAATGACCGACTGAGGTTCTAGGTCGCCACCACCTAGATGGAAGGCAGTAAGGGTGCTCCTGGTAGAGGGAAAGACGCTGCACAGCGGCAACGCGCGTGTACGGCACCTGGAAACCCGATAACCGGCATCTGATCGGCTCTGTAGTTTCTACCGTTTGCCCAGCGGCACTCTGGGGTCACACGCTCGTCAATCACGGCCCGCCATCCCAGCAGCCCATCTTGACCTATCACCTGAGCAGCAGCGTCCTGCATGATGGCGGCACGCAGCCGGCGCTCCTCAGCGACGACGTGCTGTTGGTAATAGGTCGCCTCAGCTTCGACCGCCCGGTCGGCGGGACGACCCTTCAACTCCTCTGTTCGTAGGAGTCGATCTGCTGCTGCTACTGCAAACAACGCCGTCCAGCCAGCGGCCTGATGTCTCTCGAACTCCTCGCACGGACCAGGAACTCGCAAGGGCGACACAACGAATGTTCCCTCGGTCACCAAGAGCATGGCGAGTCTGTCAGCGTAAGCCCGAGACAACCCGAGCCGCAGCAGTTGAGCGACCAACAGACCAATAGCCACGGCGCCGACGCCCAGCAGCAGGATCCCCGCAATGGCGTCAGTCACCTCATCCCAAGTGCGCTTGTCTCGATTATCCGACATGGTGTTTTTGTACCTTCATGTCTCGATTACCCGGCAACCGGAGCTGCCCCTGGGTCTACGCCACCACCCGCAGCCGAATCACCGGTCACACGCCGCAGCAGGTCACGCACGGGCTGCCCGAGCGGCCCGACACCCTGGCTCTGAGCACCACCAGGCGGGAACATACCGGCATCCAAAATGGAGTTGACCTCATTTGACACCTGATCCGGTGTCCACGTCGGGTGAATCGTCTCCACCAGCGTCTCTGTGCTAGCAGCCTGCGCTTGTCGCAGCCACAGCACCTCTTGGGCACCGTCGAGAGGGTCGGCCGGCAAGCCATCACCCAGCTCGATTCCCGGCAAGCACTCTGCGACCGTCTTGATCTTCTTTTCCAGGGCTATCGCCGTCCCAAAGGCCCAGCCCATCGCCTGTAGGGCCATGTGCTCTTTTCCGCTCCGATTGAGGAGGGTTCTGAGTTGGCTCAACTTCATTGCGTACCCCGACACCGCCCTCTGGATCGTCGCGGTATTCCCCTGAATACCCCAGGTCAGGGGTGCGTACCCAGCGACGGTGACCATGAGCTGCGTGATGTGGTCCATCCATTTGATGTGCTCCTCAGCCAAGAAATCGGGCTGGACGATGTTGATGAGCTTACCGGGGTCGGTGCCCAGCGGCGCACGCAACCGGCTGCCACCGGACAGGATGAAGCCGTCGATTTCGAGGCGGCCCGTCTCGTCGGCCAGGCTCCGGTCCACGAACACCCTAGGTGTGGCCTTGCGCCCACGGTCCAACATGAGGGACTCAGCCTCGTTGATGAGGTCGAACACCGGCCCCAAACCGAACATGTCCGACTCGGCACCCGGTATGTTCTCCCAGGGGATGAGCGTCGGAGAGTCCAGGCCCGTCTCCCACTCGTCATCGAGTTCGGCAAACTCCGGCAGCTTCTTGAGACTGACGGCATCCCCCAGCTCGCCGTTGTCACCCTTGAACAGCTTGCGTTCCACAAGGCCCGTCGAGTGAGACTCGAGGAGACGATAGACGATCTTCTCCTCACCCTTCTCATGGGACTGGCGCTCGAGCACGACGATACCGCCAACGTAGAACGTGCCGTGCTTGCGATGCCAGATGATCTGGTTCTCCTCGACCAGGGTGAGCAGCGGCAACTTGGAGATTTCCTCGTCGTAGAGGACACGGATGCCGATGTTGCCGTCCTTCGCCGTCTTGATGCCACCGAGGATGGCGAACGCACCGAAGTCGTTGATACGCTCGATGTCGTCCACCAGGTCCGCGAACTGGTCAGATGTCACCTTCGGCGTCTCGGAGAACAGAAGGGCGGCGCTGAACCGGCACAGCTCCCGCGGCCAGCCGATCGGCACGTACACCTCGGTACGTGGTCCCACGATGGCGATGTTGGGATTGGACTGAATGAGGCGCTGCCGGTCGTTGTCGTAACGCAACTGGTAGCTCTTGATGAGGTCCCAATGCTTCTTGGTGTGGTCGTCAGGCGGCCATCTCGGCGTTTTCTTCTGCGCCGCGAGCAGATTCGCAAAGAACTTGCTTGGTTCAGCCATCAGTCCTCCTCAACCTGACCGATCATATCAGATCGTGCGGCGTACACGCAGGTAGCTGCATCAACAGTATGGTCATGGCCCTTCATCGGTTTCTCATCACCGGCACCGGATTTCTTGTCCCATGCGTAGGATTTCGAGTCGATGAAAAGTTGTGGACACGCTGCGGAGATAGCCTCGTTGGCGTGCTCCAAATACCATTTACGTGCCAAAATCCCAACACGTTTGTATGTGGCGAAGGGCACCGGCTGAATCAGTGTCGGGATGCCCGCCTGCTCGAAGTGAGCAGCCAGAGCGGCGTTCTCCGTCGCACCGGCTGCATCGGCGTAAATCATCTCGATGTTCCATTCGGTGCAGATGCGACTGATGTCGTCCATACGAGCGCCCAACTCGATGCGCTGCCAGATGTGCTCATCCACCCAGGCCAAGCGCCCGTCCGATGTCTCATAGGCTATTTCGAGAGCACACTCGTTCTGTCCCCAGTCAAGCCCAGCCGAGGTCACGGGACGTATCAACTCACGATGCGCCACATCCTGTAACTCCTTGATGGGCGCCGGTGTCATCCACTCCCTGCTCCGCTTGCGAGCCAGTCCCTCGGGTGTCTGAGGCTCGACCATCATCAAGCGATTGTTGACCCACGCCTGCACGATTCCCGGCATCTGGAATCCCTTGCCGTTCTCCCAGGCTTGCTCGAGCAGCTCACCGGGGAACACGGCGCCCGAGTAGGCGAGCGGCGAGGACATCATCTCCTGCTCGAACACCTCCTTGGGGTTGTTGAGCCGGAACTCCTCGATTTCTGCATCGTCTATGTACGGGTTGTCGGCCGTGATGAACTTGAAGGCTGCCCATTCCGTGTTGGCAGGGTTCATGGCGTTGCGCCACAGGTCGTAAAACCAGTTCTCGCCGTTGAAGGTGCCGATGAGCAGGGCGGACCCCTTCTTGTCAGCGAGAGATGCCCGCAAGACGCTGAACCACACCTCGGGCGGACAGAACGCCGCCTCGTCCACCACCACCAGATCATTGCCTTCGCCTCGGAGGTTGTCCCATCGTTCGGTGGACCCGAAGATCATACGCCCACCCGTGGACAGGTAAATCTCGCCCAGCGTCTTGTTCAGCTCCCTCGAGCGCGCCGGCAAGGCTCGAGCCACCATGCGAAACCCGATACGGCTCTGAGCGTGTGACGAAGATACCCAGGTCACCACGGCGTCCGGTTTCGACGCCGCCACCTCGATGGCCTTTGCGGCTGCAAGCATCGTCTTGCCGAAGCGTCGACCGGCAGCAACCACCTTGAAGCGTGCCGGCGATTCCCACACCTCACGCTGACCGGGATGGAGCGTCAGGTCGAGAACCCACTTAGAGACTGCGCGATCCAGCACAGCCTCCTCTGCTGCGACTCTAGGCATCTTCGCCAGTTTCCATGCCCATACCCCTCAATACCTCTACCCACCTCAGGTTTATCGAGGCGATCAGCCCACCGAGGTGTCCCATCAACATCGTGGGACTCGTCACGGTCTGCAAGGCGTAGATACCATCCCCCACATCCACGTTCAACTTGACCAGCAGCCAGCCCTCGACCGTGTACGGCCCGAAGTATTTCTCTGCCGGTTGGCACTCGACGGCCTGCATCTCGAACAACTGTTCGTTCTCACGGAAGAACTGATCGACTGCACCTTGCCGGACCTCCATCAGTTCCTCAAGCGTGAAGGCGGCTATCGCTGCTCGCAACTCCCTAGAGGAAGTCGTGGCGTTGCTTGGCTTCTTCTTCCCCATCATTCATCGCTTCCCTCAATAAAGCGTGCGCCAACGGTGACAGCCGGCGCGAAGTCCTCTGTTCCGCCAATACGCACCACGATCTCCGTGCGAGACGGCCCCGTGTCCCCACGACGTGCCACCAGGGAGTCGAACCCACGAAGGCGAGCAATCTCTCGCGCCGAATCGAGGCATAGTCGGAGGTAGTTGGACGCAGCAAGACTGCTAGGTCCCGCACCGAACGCGTCTCGGTGGGCTTTCCAGGATCGACCCAGGATAGCCTCAAGCTGCCCGATGATCTTCTCAAGTTCCTCCTCCGAGTTCTCGAGCCGAGAAAGCCGGAGCTTCGCCTCGACGCTCAGGTACTTCTGGATCGTCGCACGCGACAGTCCTAGCTTCTTGGCAATGCTGATCTGAGTGTGGCCGGAGGAATAGAGACGCCAGGCTTCCATGCGCCTCTCCTCGAGGCCAGCCATCTCCAGATCCACTCCTGCCAGCGGCGGGAGTTCCACCGGCGCGTGAATACCCAGCTCAGGCGCCCGAGCGGCGAGCACGGGAAGGGAAGCATGGCTCACGAACAGCCTTTCCGTTTGCGGGTAGCGAGCACCTTCTTGACAGATGCAACCGCCCCGGCAGCGGAGGAGACAGCCTTGCTAGACGGTGGAGACTTCTGCTTCGGATGGCGAGGCGGTTGCACGTAACCTAGCATAGCCTGCGTCGTCCTCTGTGGCAAGTTCGAAGCGGGCCACGATAGGAAACGGCGAATCGTGGTCCTGGTATTCCAGGCTGCCAATGCGGTCGGGCTGGAACGGCCCTTCGGGTGCAAACCCGTTCAGAGCGTCCTCGTACTCATCGAGAGTCGCGAACTGCACAAAGACGTAGCGCCTCTCTGGACGTGGGGCTGCCAGGGCTTCCTTGAGGTTCGCCATCAGTGCTTCCTCAGGCTTGGGTACTTGGCATACACCTTGCGCCGGACCTGCGCCGCAACGGGCTTGCCACTCGAGCGCGCCAAAGCGTTACGAGCGTGGCTGATGTCGGGAATCGGGTAGGAGCCACTGACGGCGCCTCCCTTTTTGCTGTCCTTGGACGGCACCGCCTCGTTCTTGGGCGAAATCCGCTTGCGTTGTGCTGCTGTCAGTTTTGCCATCGCACCTCCTAGATACGCTTGATAAGGTAGAGCGCCAACAAGATAGCAACAATGAGAATCACGATGCCGAGCGCGCCGAGTCCGAACATTACGGTCCCTGGAAGCCTTGTGCGCCCTTGGGTCCTTGAGTACCCTGCGGTCCAGCAGGTCCCTGCGTGCCGGTTGCGCCCTGCGGACCAGCAGCAGCCAGGATGATGATGTTCTCGCCGCCCACGGGCGCTCGGTTCTTGTCCGTGTCGGTCGTTGTCCCGTAGCCGGGCGGGTAAGCCGGGTTCCAACTCATGCTCGCTCCTTACTGCGCCTGGGGCAGGCTGTCGAGGTCCAGTGTAGCACCTGGCGAGTTGTACGGCACGACGATGCTGTACGAACGACTCGGTACGCCGGTGATGAACTCGGTGACGGTGTACGTCACACCCGACTCGACTGTCGTCGGATCGTTCGTCGCTGGAAGTGCCTGAGACAGCACACCGGCGACAAGCGTGGCGATGATGGGCAACGGTTGGATGATGCCGGTGGCACCGTCACTCAGCGAGTGCGACGCTTGGAAGGTGAACGTTCCGGCTGCCGGAGTTGGAGCGCCCTGCGCGCCCACGCCTGTAAAGCGCTTGGCGGTGAGGGTGATGATCGTTGGCCAGGACACAAGCCCTTTTTCCTTCCTTAGCCTTTTGGCTGGAGATTCTAGCACAAACGCTTGACGGTGTGCAAATCAAAGACTAGCATACTGTCGTGTCCTCGAAGCGTACTCCCGAGCAACGGCGTATCCACTCCGAGCTTCAAGCAGCACGTTTGCTTGTGAAGCGAGAAACGATGGCCGGACGAGAACGGCCACGACACTGTGAGGCGTGCGGAGGTATCCGACGCTTAGTGTGGGACCATGACCATACGACCGATGAGTTCCGAGGATGGATCTGTTCGGGTTGTAATACCATCCTCGGCTTCGCTCACGACGACCCTGACTATCTGCGTCGACTGGCAGACTACATCGAAGATCCGCCAGGTGCTTGGTAGGGAACTGCTGCGGAACTGCTGTTCAGAGACTCGGGAACCGCAACCTATCGCCGAATGAAGTCAGCCGGAACGCGGGTGTGAGGGAACTTCGAGCCTTCGCTGTCCATGTGCAGAGCGAGGCCGTCGCCAGGCTCCTGGCGGTTGTGAAGGGTTGCACGAGCGCCCATCTTGGCGGTGCCACGGCCGGACTGCTTGCCGTACTTGCGCTCCGAGCGGTGGACGTTGCTGCCGTGCTTGTTGCCGATCTTCTTCTTCTGGGTATCCATTTGTGCCATGTAGGCAGTCTAGCAGTAACTCACCGATTTCGTGAGTTTCTGGTACCTTGGTGATGCACCAAACATTCACTGAAAGCGAAGATTCACCACTGTGGTAAATATGGCCCAAACAGTGAATCGGTGTCAGATGACTACCAGAATGTGAGTCCGTACTGCCGGGGGCCCTCGTGGATGGCGACGAGGTTTGCCTGAACGTAGGGGATGTCGTCGGGTTGCACGTGTGGCACCGTCACCAGGCGACTGATGTTGAACCGGCACTCGATCTCTGGCACGTACTGGGCCTTGTGTTGCATGGCGTAATAGTGAAAACTCAACTCATTGAAGAAGCTGATGTGTGTTGGGTCACAAAAGGCACCCCGGCCGTCCGTCGAGGGCGTCATCGAGAACAGGAACCCACCGTGGGCCAGCTTGCGCCACATGAGGTTCATCAGCTCGACCACCCGGCTCGGTGGGATGTGCTCGAGGAAGTCCACGGTACGAATGACACCGACTGACTCGTCAGCACAGGCTGTCAGCACGTTGAACACGTCCCCCACAATCACTCGAGCGTCGAGTGCGTAGTCGTGAAGGTCGATGCCTGAGTATCCAACAGGCGGTCCACTGGGACCAGATCCGAGGTCAAAGCACGAAAGTCTCCGGCGATGTGCCCACGCCAGGGCGTTCGCCTGCACGTCACGCTCATAGAGTGCAGCGTTGATGTTCTGGATGGCGGCGTTCGTCTCGGTGTCACGCTGGGTGTTGAACTTGTGCATCCGTTGGAAGTACAGGCAGCGGTTGATGTGGTAGAAGTCGGCTACCTGGTACATCCTCGAACAGAGGTCCTGGTCGTCGCACACCTTGAAGGTGTTGTCGTGCCCGCCGACTTGTTCGTAGACGCTGCGCCTATAGGCGCGAACATGGTTCGGGGCGTAGTAGATCGTACTGGCGTTCTGCGGGTACGGCTCCGAGGAGTGCGCCACGCTGTACGTCACGTCTCCCTCGGGCATCCCGTAGTAGAGCCAGCCGTGGGCAGCGTTGAACTGGTCGAAGTTGGGCGAGCCGTCCTCGTTGATCTGCGAGCAGTCCGAGTAGACGAGTCCCACCTCGGGGTGCTGCTCGAAGGCAGCAACCACTTCCTCCAGGCATTGTGGCAGCATCACGTCGTCGTGGTCGAACTCGACCAAGTAGTCGCCGGTGGCGAGATTACACGCCTTGCGTTTAAGGGCGCCAACATTGGCAACTCCATCGAGGACCTGCCGAACCTTTACACGCTTATCAGCCTTGATCGGAGCGGTGTACCATTCACGGCCGGCGCCTCCGTTGAGCAGGACGATCCACTCCCAATCTGTGAACGTCTGAGCCTGGAGGCTCTTGAAGCACTCTCTCAGGTACTTGGGGTTGTGGCTGGGCGTGAACACCGAAACCTTCACAGCGCCTCCGGTTGGTGTTGGACGGTGAACCATTTACCGTCGTACAGGTTGCCGGGGATGACATGAGGCTGCACACCCAGTACCCACGATACATAAGGCAACGAGAGCTGGTCCTGAAGGGACCACTCGAGGATTTCCTCCCACCATCGCTGCATCCATTCGTGGAGCAATGCCGAGTCCCGTCGAGGCAGGATACCGGCAGCGAACAGGTCGCCGGGATCCTCGTGCCTGGCGATGACTGTACCGCACCACAGTCCGCCGTCAGCCGGATAGCCCTGGTCGGAATAGTGCTTGACCTGTTCGATGAGCCGCTGTCCCTGGTACTTCGGCATGTTCACCGAAGCCATCGCCTCGCTGTAGATGCCGGTACGGTAGGGATGCCGGAATGCCGCTAGATCGAAGCCACCCAGGTAGTCCAGCATGTCCTCAGCGAAGGTGGGAGACGTGACGGTCACGCTGCTGTCTATCCAGATCGTGTACTCGTACCCAGGCAATGCCATCCAGGGCAGCACCTTGTACCACTTGGCTCGCAGGCGCGGTGATGCATCTTTGGCACCGTTATATCGCAGCGGCGTCCAAGTCCATCCCGCATCCTCGGTTCCACGCTCGTCCTCCGTGAAGGCTATCCAATCGCAAGGAATGGACTGCGAAAGGATCGGCTTCATCTTTTCGTAGTCGCCGGCACATGCGGTGTAAATAGCTACCCTCATGCAGGGTCGCCCTGCAACGCCTGGTTGATAATGCGGTTAGAACTAGCCTCGAGAGCAACGAGCGCCTTGTAATACTGCTGCCCGAGCAACCGTACGACCTCAATCTCCTTGATGAGGTCCTCGGGACCGTCGCACATCTCCTCGTCGTGGAACTCGCCCAGAGCCTCGATGATGGCGCTAGGCCAGTCGAACAGCTCGCCCTCTGGTGTCTCCCACTCATCGAGGACTGCGAACCCAGCCGGTTGCAGCACCTCCTCGGTCTGCCGGGTCAGGGCGTCGGCCACGGCGAGTAAGCCGTGGGTGATAGCGCGCTGTTCCATGTTGTCGGCCACCCTACACATCTCCTCGTCGGTGCCGACCTCGATCCCGTCTCGGTAGTTGAAGGCGTCATGTAGGTCATCCAATGCTTGCTGGTAGTTGGTTGTCATAAAGGGAATCCTACACGCTTGCGGGGACGAGTGCAACTATTCCTGAGGTTGTCAAAAACGCGCCGAACAGTGACCCATAGGTTGTCATGCAGGAAATCCGATAGTCGTCATGCAGGAAATCCTCTACGCTTGCGAGGTTGTGTGCAACTTTTCCTGCGACGATTATCCCGGTCGGAAAGCCAGGAGTTCACCATGTCACCACAGGTCGTGCCGATGACGGCTGCCAGGGCAAGAGCCAGGAGAATCATGCCAGACGTGAGACAGACGCCGTAGTGGAAGATGCTGGCGCCACCGACGCCGACAGCGAAGGCGCTTCCTTCGTCGTGACCCACCTCGGACAGGCTGGCAACGATGCGTCGCCGCCACTTGCTCCAACCCTCGTTGGAGAGAGCGTCGATTTTGATGGCCTCGAAGATGTCCATGAACAGCATGGAGACGAACACGATCAGGGCTACGAGCATGGCTGTTGCTGTATTTCGTCCACAGGATTATGCACAGGCTCTCCAAGAGGTATGCCCGGCCCCAGGAAAGAGGCCGGGCAGGTCGGGGATGACCCGGTGCCAGTATAGCACAAGGCCCCGGCTGTGCCGGGGGATTCCACCCCAGGGCAACCGGGACCTTGGCTCCGTGGGGTGGAGCACCGTTACCAGAGCATTCCCACGGGCTAGACCACTGTCTCAGCGCAAGCCGGGAAGTGGACAAGCCCGGCGCCGAGAGGCGGCTCAAACCTTAGCGAGTTCGCCCTTGGGTCTGCGGCATATCAGCAGACTACCTCTCGTCATCTCTAGTCTACACACCAGCCAGCACGTCGTCAATCGCTTTGAGGTCGTCAGACAATCCCCACTTCTCCTGGAAGTAAGGCGAGGCGTACCCGCCCCAGCCCTCTATATCGTTCCGAGCACGCCTGAGCGCGATTTCGAGAACAATGGCTCGTGCTGAGTACACGTCACGTTGATGCTCTGTTATATCAAGGACTTCTTGTAGAGTAGCGGCTTTGGTTTGCCAGCGTCGAAGGTCCTCTCGCAGGACGGCTATCTCGTTAGGCATGGTTTCTCCTCTTGAACACGGCTATCTCGCTGTTCTCTGCCGGCTGATAGAGCACTTGATATGTCTCCCAGTCCTTGTCCTCGAATAGGAGTTGCAGATCACCCTGCTTGAAGTCGTGGACGTGAAACTCGTTGGTCCCCACGGTCGGGACGATGGGCACCGAGACGAGGATCCAGCAGAAAGCCGACTTGAGCACCTCGACGTAGTGGTCGAAGTACCCGAGGTGCTCGAGCGTCTCGAAACCGATAGCAACGTCGAACGGCCGTTCCGGCTCCCAGGTCTGGAGGTCGGCTTTGATGGCACAGCTCGCCGGGCAGAACGTCGGGTATACCCTGTCCACGCCGATGTACTCATGGGGACGCATGATCATGTAGCCGTAGCCCGAGCCACAGGCAGCGTCGAGCACCACGTCGAGGCGATGCCGGACGAAGCCCTTGGCGAGCCGGTACCGGAACTCGTGCCCGTAGGTACCGGATCCCTGGAATGGGTTGTCAATGCGCTCGACGCTCATTGTGCCTTGTACTCGGCTTCGGTAGCAGGTTCCTCGACAAGTTGATGACAAGCACCACACCAGCCGAGACGAGGCAGCAAGTACCACGGCAGCAGCTTGTGGATGCGACATGCACAACGCCGGTACTGGAACGCCCGGCGTGCAATGGTGGCTTTGACGGCATCCTCGAACGTCATCCCTGCTCCCCTACAACGGCTCGGTAAGCAGCGAGGGAGGTGTCTAGGCTTTGCCAAGGACAGGGCGATGTGTGACCGCCCAAGCCGCAGTCATCGCAAAGGTCATCCTTGTGACCATCTCGCTCGGCTAAGTCAACAGCTGCCTCCACCACTTCCCTGGCAGCACGTAGCTCGGCAAGTAGGTTAAGAACGTCCTGAAGCGTCCAGGTGATGTCCCGCAGCGAGATGCCCTGACCCTCGAAATGGGCAAGTTTGTACTCAGCCCGTGCTTCGATGGCGTCTAGGTCAAGCATCGGTCGCCTCCAAGAACTCTCGCCACGTCCGTCCGTGTTTCATGACGTGCCACTGCATCACGTGCGCGGCCTCGACGCCGGCACCTTCGTCTTGGCCGCGTCCTCCACGAGCGTTGACCTCAATGTGGTACGAACACCAGGCGCAACGCAGCACCCACGGGACAGCAGGGGCCTCAGCCATCGGTCGCCTCCTTCACAGGCCGCACATGGGAGCGGTCCCTGGTGCATTGCTGGTACTCCGGGTGCCCATCGTGTGCCAAAAACACGGCTTTACGCACAGCAGCGAGGCCAACAGGGTCGACTCCGTACTCCTCGTTCGCGTGTTCGCGCAGCAGTTCTCCAACGCGGGCGATGACCCGACTGTAGTCAGGCTGTCTCTTGCGTAGTATGACGTTCAAGTCAAGCATCATGCCTCCCTTGCTATCACGTAGTACAGCCCGAAGAAGATGAAGAACACCAGGAACACGAAGGCGATCATATCCTCACCATCCTCGTCTTGCCGTTCTTGAGGAGCATCGCCATCTTGGGTTGTGGGGGAAGGAGCCTGCGAGCCTCCTGGCTCAACTTGTTCCTGTGGTGGACGCCCGTGTTATCACCGTGGTGCCCGCCCTTCTTGTAGCGCAGGCCCTCTCGGTACTTGAGCTTCAGTCTGATGTGCATAGGAGGAGCCTACCAGGACGCGAGCCGGATTGCAAGAGCCAAAACTGTGGCCTGAGCGACACACTCTTGACGGTGGCGTGCGTACCGGGCTGCTATCGAAATAATACGACGCCGGGGCTTTGCCTGCTCCACCCCTGAAATGGGGCTTGGCACGGAGCACCCCGGCGTCGGAGGCTGATCGGGCCTCAATCACTCACCAGTATAGCACCTGGTCGGCCGGTGGGCACCGAACCCACGCCTTCCCTACCCATGCAGGGCCGTACTCGTTATACGACAGGCCGAGAACTCGAGCATATCAGATCGGGATTCCCCTGTCCAGTACGTGTGTCAAGGCCATATCAGGCTCGGTGCGCCCCTGCCCACCGTGTCAGTCAGCAAGCAGGGGCGCAGCTACACGTATGGATCTGGGGTGTAGGGGGGTATTGGGCATCACCTCCTCGGATTGCAGGTGAAGTCCAGCATATCAGGCTTGGTGCATGTCGCGGAGGGTCCCGCACAGTACAAGCACTCAACTACCCTACCCACCCCACCCCTACCTGCTGGGGACTTCCGTGTCGGCCCTGCGAGGCTGGGTTTCTTGCCCGGCACGAGTGGGTTTCTTGCCTGGCACGATCGGACCGACCTCCAAGACTACCTCACCAGCCCATACCGTTCGGCTCGTCTTGAGCGATCCTGAGCTATCCTCATTCGACCTGAGGATACCCACGCGCTCCTACGGTAAGCGTAGTCGGCCAGATCGCCACTAGGTCGCCACCTATCGTTCACTGATACATCGGCTAGTGATACATCGTACCACGTAGTACGTAGAACGTAGTAGTGGAACTGTAACAAATATCTACTTGACTTCCAGCCGAATCGGTCGATAATCACTGGTAGCTAGATCGGTACGGGGCGCATTGCACCCGCGGACTCCACGAGTCTCCGAACCAGGCAAGCATGAGGACCCCCTGCGGACTACGTAGGCAGGATGCTCGAGCTAGGCTCGAGTCATCGCCTAGCTAAGTGGGTAACAGGCTCATGGCTCATGCAGGCAGTAGGCAGGATGGCCTTAGACAATCCTTGTGCGAGTGATCGCACACTTGAGGTTAGGTGAGGTTAGACCAGATTGGTGATGGCTCTTGTAATGTCCCGCTCGAAAGCGGACTGGCATCTAACGAGGAAGGTACATGCTACTGGTCACATTCACCTAGCCTCAAGTGTACGATCACTAGAAAGGACAGAAAATGCTTCATTACCATGTTGGACACAACACGCCAGGCTACTTGCCTGAATCGGACGTTAGCTACACTGAGGATGCTGCACAGGCTAAGGCAATCCTCATTAGCGACCTTGACTACGCTGGAGATTTTTACTTCGACATAGGTGAGACTCCCGACGAACGGGGCATTGCCGACGAGTATAGTGCGGCAATGGAGGACTTGAATCTCGCAAGCGTCGAAAATGGCTGGGATGTCTACTTGCCAACTTCCACGAGTGAGCATGACTTAGGTTGTCACTACTGGATTACTGCTTGCCTTGAAGATTGCGAGGACGAGGACGCTAGCTAGTCCATCGGACGCACGGTAGCGCGTGCGTCCTATTGGATTCACGGATTCACTAGTAGAAAGGTAAGGCAATGGCAATCCACGTCAACACCTGGAGTGATGAACTTGTGAACGACGACGACGTGCAAGCATTCAACGTCGCCACTCGCAAGTACAACAGGAATCTAGAGTGCGATGCTGCAATCATCCGAGCATTGCGAGAGTACGATCACGCGTCACGCAAACTGCGAGCGCGTGACTACGCGTTGTCTACGTACAAAGGTCAACGCTGGCCACGAGACAGTTAGCCGGAACCTGCACCCTATCGGTTCTAATCGGTAGGGTGCGATGTTCTTACTAGCAAACAGAAGGATGGAACAATGACTATCGAAGTGTTCGGCCCTATCGCAATCTGTACTGATTGCCTGATGTTCTCCGCTAACGGATGGGAATCTGACGAACCACCACTCCCACCGGAACTACTCGATAATCCTGACGCTAACGCAGGTTGGCGGTTAGAGCCGGGCGGCCAGTGCGAATACTGCCAAGATTCAGACGACGAATGCGAAAGTTGGTTCAGTTGGTCACCTTGTGACTACTGCCGACGGCCGTTAGGTGGCGACCGTTATCACGGTACGCTCGTAAAAGATTAGCCGGAACCTAGGCGCGCTCGCTACGGTGGGCACGCCTAATGTCCTTACTAACGAAAGGTAGAACCATGAAAGACATCACCGAAACCCCGGCAACCTTGCGAGCTGCGTTGAAGCACGCTGGCCTAGTTGCCCCTACCTACAAAGCATCACCGACTATGTTTATGGTGGCCGAATACAAGGGTGAGCTCTGGCTAACCAATAGTTACGCTATCGGCCGCGTCGACCGCTTCACACCGGTATTCACGACCAGCAACCTTGTACCTGCCATTGGACGCTACGTGTTGAACGGTAGCAACCTCATGGTCACCGATGGCGACGTACCGAGGCTGGATCTGATAATGAACCAGTTCACCGAAGGCGAGCCAACTGAGCAACTGCTATTCGATGCGCACGTGCTTGTTGCAATCGTCGGAGACTACGATTGCTACGTGTTCGGCACGATCGAGGCGCCGATTTACGTTCGGCGTGACCTGGTCAACGCCTACATGCCGAATGCTCACCATTGGACAGCTCAGAACGATCGCAAGCCCGTCGTGGCCTATGCCGAGGATGGTACGCTACTCGGCGCTGTGATACCGTACAAGGTACGCTAGCCGGTACCCTGACCGGGTTGCCTTCGGGTAGCCCGGCCCGATGTACTTACTAGCTGATAGGAAGGTAACGACATGCGACGAAGTTTCAAGATTCGAGTCATCGGAGAGATATGGTGGCCGATGGGCGCTACGTGCGCCACGGACCTCACCGAGTGGACAGAAACGCCACCCGACGACTGGCAGACATGGATTGATACTCATGCCGACGATTTCTCCAGGGTGATCGACTTCCAGGTAGAAACGGGCGAATGTCGCCATGACTGGCGCGTCGTGCGCTCCTGGTCATCGGAGGAATCCGAAGTGATCTACTGGGATTGCATGGATCCAATACCAGAATCGGAGTATGTTTGATCGAGAGGAGGTGATGCTACCTAGGCACTATCCGCGCGGGTGGGTAGTGCCTGATGTATTATCACCTGACGAAAGGAGCAACATGCAAGGAACACCTGAGGAAATCACCGCTACGGTGCGGCGCCTACTCGACTACTACGACGGTGACATAGGCGTAGCCGTGACGGCTCTAGTGTGCGGAGGTGAACGGCGAGCCAGTATGCGCCGCCACCCTTCCGCCGCCTGCCCGCCGCCGTACGATCAGGATGCACCGGCCACGTTCACAGCCTCACCACTACCACCGCCCGACCGCACCACCGCCGCCCGCATTGCAACGGTACTCGACTTCAGGGCACGTAAGCCGGACGTGTCGAGTCACCTGGAGGGCGGTTGAGGGCGGTACACGTAACCAGGGACGGTGACAGCTACCATTGCGAGGAAACGGGCGAGGACTGGACAGAGCCACCGCTGTTCACGATCCTACCGCCCGAGCCTTTCGAGGACTGGCTCGAGACTGGCGACCCTAACCATGATGCGACACCGGCCGCACCCGCTTGACGGGCGCGGCCTACTGTCCTATTCTGGACTTAACAAGGAGGCTTTACCTAACGAAAGGACAACATGACCAGAGCATTAGCAAGCTACCCGAAAGCGCGCAGGCAGACAGTCGCCCGCGCGCGCATCGACACGGTAGACCGCGCTCACAACCTGCCCGAGGAGCACCGTCCCCCGATGGGACTAGGCTACTGGGGCGCTAAGGACTGGGCAGCGAACAACTACCAGACACTACCCGGCAGGAACGAGGAATCATGAACCTGGGTTACACGGCGCCAGTGACCCCGGCACCGGCCCCGGCAATGGCGCTACCGCACAACGAGGACCGACCAGCCACGCTTGACCAGATGGTTGGACAGGCCGAGGTACTCGACCGTGTGCGTATCGTCATCGAGGGCGCTAGGGCAAGACACAGCCGAGTGCCACACCTGCTGTTCAGCGGCCCGGCCGGAACCGGCAAGACCACCATTGCGAGCATCGTCGCCGGCATGATGGGCGGCCGCCTGATCGTAACCAGCGGACCGGTACTGTCCAAGGTGCCGACCCTCACCGGGTTACTGATGTCCACGACCGCTCGCACCGTGCTGTTCATTGACGAGATCCACCGCATGACTTCGCCCGTCGAGGAAGTCATCTACGAGGCGATGGAGGACGGTACGCTCTCCGTCATCACCGGCACCGGTGTCAACGCCCGACCAGTTCGGATGCAACTGCCGAGCTTGCTGTTCATCGGCGCCACCACCAAGCCCGGTGTCATCTCGACACCGTTACGTGACCGCTTCGGCGTTCACCTGACAATGCAACCTTACGAGCGGGCCGAGATAGCGACCATCGTCCTCCGAAGCTGGGGCAGGGCGCTCAAGACATTCGGGGATGGCTGGGACGAGGCTGCGGACATCGTAGCCGGTGCTGCTAAGGGCGTGCCGAGACTCGCACTACATCTTGGGGCCAGAGTCCTCGATGTCAGCGCCATGCAAGGGTGCCCCATCGACCGGGCCATCGCCACCGAGGCGCTGGACGCTTTCGGCGTCGATGCGTCAGGACTCGACCAGATGGACCGAGCGATCCTCCAACTGCTTTGCGTGACCTTTAAGGGCAGGCCGGTAGGGTTGGAGGCACTCGCACAAGCACTCGACGTTGACAAGGCGACTATCGTAGCCGACCACGAAGGCCCGCTAGTGCGGGCCGGGCTAGTCATGCGAACGGCATCGGGACGCATTGCGACACCCGAGGCGTACGCCCTAGTGAGGAGTGAGTTATGATAACCCTGTGGCTCATCGTGCTGCTTGTCTGGTGTATCATTAGCACCGTGGTGCTATCTACCTGGCGAGCAGTACGATGATCGCCTTCATGTTCTACCTGGCTCGGCGCACACGGCGCCGGGCCTGCCGACGCTACCGAAGGAGACGACGTTGAGAATCAATCCTCTAACCATCAAAGACCCCGCTGACCGTATCGCTTACCTAGAACAGGCCGCCTGTACCGAGAACGGATGGCGTCAGGCTATGCAATGCGACCCGATTGCTCATGCCTTCATCGAAATAGGTCGCTGCATCGAACGCCTCTACCAGGATGATCGGGTAGAGATGGACTGGTTAACTATCCACACCAACGAGAAGGGCGAAATCACACCGTGAGGATCAACATCAAAGCTCGCATGAAGGAACTGAACCAACTACCGCCGCTAGACCGCTATCCGGCCGCCGCCGAGTTACGGGCGGCGCTCAGGGCCGCCGACACGCAAGTTAGAGCGTGCCAAGACGGCGCTATCCTCCAACTTCGCGGCCTTGGGTTCACCAATCCCGAGATCGGTCGAGCCTTCGGACTCACCGACGTTGAGGTTGGCCGCCGCCTTCGGGCAACGGGGGCAATAGGTTCTTGGAGCGCAAGTCAACCTGCCGCTGCTCGAGCAAAGTCTCCCGCAGAGCCAGCCGCTCCTCTATCTTCTGACGACCAGCCGCCAGGGACTCAGCCGCCAGGCGTTGTCTCGCCGTCTCCCGAGGATGCTTCGGAGGACGAGGACGAGGAATCGCCTGGATCCCAAACGCCGCCCACCGCTCCAGGATCTTCACCTGATGATGCATTTCTCGAGCGGTTGCCGCACGATCTGGACGAGCGAGTGCGGCTCGGGCTGCCCTCGCCCTGATAGTCAGTAGTTGGAACTTACGCCCACGCATCAAGCCCAGGTCGGCCTCGCAGGCGTCTATCACCCGCTTAGGCTCCTCCTCAGGATCCAGGTCGAGGTCAGGATTGGGCTGCTTCAAATCCTGATGCCACGGACAAGGCAGCCCAGCAGAGTGCTCATGCTTCCAGTGTTCGCACGCCTCGCACCACAGGGCCGCTGCCATGTCCTCGGTTGTCACTTCTTGATCCTCCGTTTCGCCGCCATCTTAGCCGCTCTTGACGCCGCACAGCGGCACCCGGCCTTGTACGCCTGGTCGGACGAGTGGCACGCCCCTCGGGGCAGCACGCAGTACGGTGTCGTCCGCATCGAGGGTGCCCCCTCGCCGTGACGGTACCGCTCTGACGGCACATGCACGTCCCAGGCGCCATCACCCTCCAACGCTTCATACTCAGCCAGTCTCAGGTCGATGCACATATCAGAGCATCCCAGGGGACTGGCTGCTTTTGCGCGCCCGCACACAGGACAGAGTAGGGTACGCTCTGCGAATGTCAAGCCGCCCCAAATGCCGTCCGATGGCTCCTCCGCAAGCGCGAACTGCAAGCAGTTCACGACGACCGGGCAGGCCCGGCAGATAGCCTTGGCCTGAGCGATACGCTCGGCCTCGTTCTCGAAATACGGCTCCTCTGGTTCGGCCGGGCCGAGAAAGAGAGCCACCTGCTCCCGACAGAGGGCGTGCTCCATCCACTCGGGGCGGCTGAAGGCACTCATAGCAAGTCAAGTAACTGCTTAAGCCTGATACCAACGTACTCCGTGTACGCCGGGGAGATGGCCTCTTTGATCTCGTCCCAGGTCATCCAATCAATGCCCATCGCCTCGGATGCCTGCCCGATCGTGCGAGCCGCTCGTAACTCTGTACCGTTCTTGCGGGTCCATACACGCCGACCATCCATCTTACCGTAGATGGCGATGCTGTCGTCTTGGTGGTGGCATGGTGGGGCACCGCCCACGGACCAGTTCGTTTCGAATATACGGTGCCGCCGCACCCGCAACCCAAACATCGACCCACAGAGCATGAGATCCTTACGAAGGGGTGCTCCTTGCACGTTCTCGATCACGTAGGGTAAGCCAGTGGCGTCGAGCAGTTCGCGCACGGGTTCGATGAGTAGGGGATGTTCAACCCGGTTGCCCCACCGCTCGGCGTTGAGATTCGAGAACTGTGTGTAACCCTGGCATGGCGGGCTCGCATGGATGGCGTCGAAAGTCCCCTCAGGCCAGTTGTTCATGAGATCGAACAGGGCAGCTTCGTAGGGTTCCTGGATGAACTCGAACGGGTAGTGGGGCTGAGCGACTAGATCGACTCCGACAACCTCAAAGCCCGCTCTGGCGTACCCAACGGCAGCGCCCCCAGCTCCGCAGAATAAGTCAAGGAGCCTCGGCTTTGGCTGCGGCGAGTTCACGCTCTAGCTCCTGCACTCTGGCGCGCAGCGTGGCGATCTCCTGATGATGTTCGGCTGAATGTGCCTCTCGGGAAGTGACCCTCAGGTTCTCGGCTCGGTTGTCCTGTTTGTTCCCGTTGCGGTGGTGAACAATCTCGGTACTTGTGAGAGGACGCCCAAGCGCCCGGGCGATGACAAGTCTGTGCTCGTAAACGCGACCCCGGTCGTCTGCCATGACCAGCATGGGGTCGTTCAGGTCCACAACGATCTGCACGTATCCGTCCGAGGTGACGTGTCGTCCACCCTTCCAGCGAGGATGCCCCTCCCGATTGTTCCAGGACAGGGGCTTGGACGCGGCACGATGTTTCGCCCCGCAAGGATGACACCGCACACTGATCGGCTCGCCCCTCTTGAACTGGACCTTTCGCACCTTCCCGCAGTCCTCGCAGGCGTGCATCTTGTAGACAGGCATGTGGACATTCTATCGCCTGTGGTGCGATGTCGACCCCCACAACCTCGAACCCGGCACGATGGTAGCCCATTGCACTCCCGCCGGCGCCTGAAAAAAGATCGAGCAAACGAGGTTTCATGGATTCATCCTAGACGGCCCAGGTTGAGGATGCAAGCGGTGTTTGGGAAACCTATCACAGCCCGGCATGACACAAGGCAGATCAGTCCCGTGCTCATGCCACATCTCAGGATACAGATGGGCGTGACGATAGAACGCCTGTTCCTCCCAAGAGTTGTAAATGGGGTGTTCATGGACATATGGGCGTTCTTTTTGCCACTTTCGCCACCGCTGCCACAGAGAGGGAGGTTCGTGGATCATTTGAGCCAGTCTATCTCGCCAGCGTCGGCACGTCGAATGTAGTCCCGTATGCGAGCTAGTTCTGCCTGTTTGGCCTCTACCGCCTTGGCGCTCTCTTGCTCCTTCTGTACACGAGCCTTCTGCGAGGCTATCTGAGCGAGAGCCGCCTCAACTTGTTTGCGAGTGCCCATCACCCACCTGCTCTCTACGGAACCGCTGAGCCGAGTAGAACACCTGGCGCCGGCCGTAGCCACGTTTGTAGGGAGCGTCGATCGGTACCTTCTGATGATCCAACTCATCAGCCATCGTCTTGGTGCCGGCAGCATAACCCAAGCCCTCGGTAACCTCATGCCAGAGCGTCGGCTTGATGTGACGTGTGAAGGGGTAGGACTCCTCTACCCAAGCGATGCGTGAGTGAGTACGTCTGAGCACGTAGGTGCCATCCTGCTTGTTGATAGCACTGATCTGGAACACCACGTCCACATCGTCCACCTTGGCGCTCGAGCCTCGCTGTCCGGCCGCCGTGTCCTTCCCGGCGTGGTCGAGACGCAAGAGCGAGCAGCCCAGCGCCTTGAGGCGCCAACCGGCGTACTTGTAGAAGTTGCGGTAGGTGTCAGCGATATTCTCCTCACCCGCCACCACCCGAGCCATCGTGTCGAGCACCACCAGATGAGCCTTCGTGCCACGCACGATGGCCTCGAGCACCTCGCCGCCCTCCAGAGTGTCCAACACGGGGATACCCTGGAGCTGGTAGTAGTGGAGGTTGCTCAGGTCAGTGTCCTCGTCATAACCGAGGTCCTCGAGGCGCTCCTGTAGGTCATCGGGCGTCATCTCCTGGTCGATGTAGACCACCGACGCCTTGGGTGCCACAGGACCACCGAGGAGGGGCTTGCCGGTCGCTAACGCCGCCGCCGCATCGAGAGCGAGGAGCGACTTGCCCATCTTTGCAGGTGACCAGAGAGCCACCTGTCTACCGAGGGGCACCAAGGGCTTGATGAGCCACTCATCAGCCGGCGCCGGTCGGTTCCAGAACTCTGCCCAACGAATCTGATTGATGCCTCGCTGTCGCAAAGGGTCGTGCATCTCGTCCCATGCCGCCGCCGTCTCGGGGTCCACGTTTACCAGCCGCCGAGGTGGAGCAGTCGGAGCATCCTTGAGGTCGTCCTTGATGCGAAGCATCTCCTCGAGGGACTCGAGGTAGTGATCGAGCGTGGCTTGAGTCTCCTCATCGGCACCGCTCATCGCCACGAAGATGGCAGACCGTATGTGCTCTGCTACGTCCTCGGCTACCCCGAACGGAACGTAAGCGAACTGGTTGATCGCACGAAGGATCGAGTCAGGCTCGGGGTGAACTGTGTCCATGACATCCTTAGATCAGAGCCAGCGCACGCCGCACAAACTCAAGGGCGCTGCCGTCATGCACCATGTTAGCCGTCACACGCAGGACTGTCCACCCTAAGCACGCTGCTTCATTGTACTTGCAACAGTCTTGCTCAAAGCCAATACCTGACGTATGACGCCCCTTTTGCCAAGTTCCACCCTCGACCTCGAGCGCCAAGTGTTCATCGAGCCAAGCGAAATCGAACCTCCAACGACGAGGGAGAGCGAACGCCCACTCGGGCACGAACGTATCCAAGCCCGCCCACTTCAGTTGCCGGGCCATCTCGATCTCAAGTTCGCTGCTAGTCATCGGTGTCCAATCCGGCGCCCATGATGGCGCCCTCACGTGCTCGCTGTTCGCTGAACGGCGTCCTCGAAGGCGTCGGGTGGTCGTCTCGTCTCACAGCAGGAGGATGCCACCAACCTACGCTATTCTCCTGGGGCAGCGGACGACTCGACACACGACGACGTGCCCGCTCATCAAAGCGCCGGTCCAACTGTCCTTTACGTCGGCGCTGGTCCCCACGACCGTACACCTCATCCTCAAGCGCCGCCCAAGTGGCTGCGTCGAGTAACATTACTTGCTCTGGTCAGCCATGATGACACCACCACGGATGAAAGTACCACCAAATGAGCCACGCTAGGTGGTAGAACTGCCAACCCCAGTCAGTCACGGATCGCCTTCTCAATCAGGCGCCGAGTCGAACGCTGCGCCTCCATCTCACCCCATATCCACACCTGTTTGGGCGCGAAAGCCCGCCACTTGCCACCGCTCTTGCGCAGTAAGTACACGGGTCCACACTGGACTTGGTGTTCTAGAGCACGATCCAGAGCGTATTCAGACGTTGTTTGCCCATTACCAACCTGACCACATTTGTCGCACGTCACCTTCCACTTCAGGTCGGCACGCTGCTCAACGATTATCACGAGGTTCCTCACAGAACTCAGCGATGAGACGTAACGTGCGCTTTGCTTGTGGCGTCAGGTTACGAGTGAAGAAGCAGATCTGTGTCTGCATCTCACCACGACAACTCCGCTCTAACATCTCACAAAACTTGTTGAGCATAGTAGCCTGTGCAAAATCATCAGAAGCACCGAGTTCCTCACCAATAGGTCCGGCAAGTTGTTCGATAGCTGATCGGATACTCACGATATTCTCCGAAATCCGTTCATGAACTGCTGACACCGACACGTCTGCTTCGGGTGCTTGCACTCATGGCAGCGAGGCTTGTTGCCTCGGTGCCCAGGGTGACCGTGAGCCGTGCGCTCCTGAATCATCGGCGCATCAGCGGGTCCGTTCATCGTCCATTGCTTGTTCATAGGACCGGCACCCCCGCCCACACCATGTCAACGAACGAGTCACCCGCTTGGCAGCACAGCGGCGTCGTCTGACTCGACAGCCAACGAGTCCTCGCCGCCACGCTCTGAAGGTTGGGAGGCATGTCCTTGCTCTGGTACTTGAGCAGCGCCACGGATGCAGCCCTACCGTCCTTACCCTGGACAGGACACGGCGCCCAGTGAGCCGGGCACCACATCGCCTGCATGCAGAACTGCCGCAAGTGTGAGGGGACCTCCATAAAGGCCACGTAGCCCGCCAGGTCGTTCCTGTACGCCCCTGGGACGAATCCAGGCTCCGGTTCTACCACGTGGAGCAGAATAGCCTCCTGCCGGCGCCTGTCGATAACCTGAGCCTCGCTGATGGCACCTTCGGGTGTCATGTGAGCCTTGCCCGCCTTGATGGCGCGAGCAATGCGTCGGTACTCAGCCCTTCCCATTGTTCACCCCCACCTTGGCATGAGGAGCGTGGTTCATGTCCTCGGGCTGTGCCCGAGCACACATGACGTGCATCGGGTCAAGGATGCCGAGGCTTTCGAGGAACCGGCACCAGGCACCGTGCCGTGGTGTCCACGGCTCCTTGGCATGGACTTCGGATGGCTTCCGATTAGCCACGGTCGTACTTGGGGTCCTTCACGTACCCCTCGACCGTCCCGAACCTCAAGGACACGGCCACGTCGTCAGCCAGCACCTCCAACTTGTACCGCTTGTCGCCGTCCTGCGTCTCCCACACCCGCTGAACGAGCCGCCCGGTCACAAGGACCCGGCTCCCCGACGTGCAGGTGTCAGCGACGTGCTGGGCGAGGTCATTCCAGGCTACCACGTCAACCCACGACGGTCCCTCGGCACGGTCCTCATAGCCGCCACCATCTACCTTGACCTGCTCACGGCAGGCAACCGAGAAGTTGCACACCGCCTTGCCGTTCGGTGTGAACCGCAACTCAGGGTCATGCCCCAGGTTGCCGACCAGGCTAATGGATGTGTCCAAGCTCACGTCATACCTCCTTTTGTAGGATCGTTACTACCCTCTCGAACTCTTGTTCGGTGAGGTCGTGCGGTGTCTTGAGTGTAGCGTGTAGGCTGATCTCCCGCAAGAAGGGCATGTCCTCGGGGTGCCCTGCCTCTGCGAGCAGGCGTCGCACCAGATTACGCTTCTTGAGTGCGAGAGGCTCGTGTACTGAGACAGCCACCGTATCGGGGGTATTTTGCAGTACCTCACCCGTCTCGGGGTCAATCAGCTCGGCATCTGTGATGTCCTCGGCCTCAGGGAACGCAGCCCTGACGAGTGCCTCCGAGGCTGGTCCTTGGTTCGGAGCGTACCCTGCTGTCGGGTCGTCCAGGCTGCCCGGCTCGGGCCTCGGGTGGTTCGCCGGTCCGTCCGGCGTCATCTGTCCTTGCGCCTTGAGCGTCTCCGTCTGTGTTGGAGGTACGACGAATGTATCTGTAGGACTAACATTCGGCTTATCAGCGATACGCGGGGCTGCACGCCTGCGACTCACTGGTTTCGCAGCAGCGGTAGGTGGCTGTGCCTGTGTGTCGGGTGTCTCTCCCTCCACTACTACTGCTGCCGCGACCTCTCCCCCAGCCTGGTCCATCTCCTCGGTGGAGTACAGACCGGAGAGTTCCATCGGGAAGGCACGACGAAGGGCGAGCATCTCGGCACATTTGCCGAGCATGAGGCTGCCCATCTTGCGCCACATCGTCGTCAACTTGCCGTCCTTGTCCTTCACGGCATACTGGTCCCACAAGGCAACGGCAGTCAATGCCTCGACAAAGCCGTTGCGGTACACGCCGACCTTAGCAGCCTTCGGAGGCACGTCCTGAAGCCACACGTCCACCCAAATGCCATCGGCTCCGCACCAGTAGGTCGGCGTCTGCCCGGCGTACTCGCCGCTGCGCTGCGCGACGAGGCGAGCACCATCAATACTGATCTGCACCTGATACACCTGCGAGTGGGTTACGCTGCTGTACCGCTTGATGCTGTAGATTTGCTTGGCGAACGGGTCAAGCCTAGTCCTGTTCGCCTGGTTAACAAACAGCGCCAGCTCGTCATCGGACGCACCAGGGATGATGGTGTCCTTGATGAGACGGACTTGCTCGTCCGTCAGGGTTGACGCTAGTTCAATCGCTGTTCCTGGCATCCTTCTCCTTCGCTTTCTTGATGGTTTCCACCTTGAACTGCCAGTTCGTTGCTGCTCTCAGGTGTAGAAAGGTAGCAAAACAATCGTCCTCTGTCAACACCTCGTACGGGTTGACGAGTCGATACTCGCCGTCCGGCTGCAAGTAGCAGGTCCGGTAGTTGGTGATGTGCGGCAGGGGCACCAGCCTGTCCACCATGCCGTCCTTGTCGTAGTGTACCTGGGCTGCACGCCCGTACGCCACCAGTTGCAAGGCCGTGCTGTCGAGGTACTCGCCTCCGGTCTTGTAATCCATGAGGGTGATACCCGGCAAGGACTTGAGCCGTCCCAGCCAGTCGAACCGTCCGCCGTAAGCCAGCAACGGGTCGGCACGGTTGTGCTGATAAGGCCACGTCGGCACCGGATTACCCACCACGACCTCAGCCAGCACCATCTCTGGCTCCTGCTCGGCGTAGAGCTTCTCAAGAGCATCCATATACGGTTCCTCGTCCGGCAGGACCTCGGCGTCTCGCTGCATCGCCCAGTCGAGAGCGTGGTCGTGAACACGAGTACCCAGCGCAGCCTTGGCATCCCACTGACGCTGGCACTCGCCACGACAGAAATGTAAGAACAGCGCCTCCTCCTCGCCACGATCGCCACGCTCTGCAAGGATCTTCTTGAGTTTGGTGCGACCGTAGGGAGTGGACTGAAGTGTCTCTCGATACGTTTCAGCCACGCTCAAATAGTCAGGATAAAGGTCCCATGTCGTTACTGATGCAACCGTAGCAAAGGTCCACTTGAACGCTTGCTTTTCCAACACGTTCACTGAGGTCACACCGATCACAGGCTTCCCGCCCGGCTCAACAACGTACTTATGAACTGCCGCCAGTTCGAGGTCTGTCTTGGTCATGACGCACTCCTCAGGAGTTTCAGCAACCGGTCTGACTGCCACTCACGTTCCTTCTCACATGCGTCGTAGGCGGCGGCGTAGGGGGCGGCGTTGGCGGCGTAGGTGGCGTAGGTGGCGTAGGT
>Ga0187890_10000161_pt1 | contig 47712 bp, 39 predicted proteins | sample June2016WEW_21_1_FD_133005 | JGI IMG/M metagenome (GOLD analysis project Ga0187890, IMG submission 133005) | Peatland microbial communities from SPRUCE experiment site at the Marcell Experimental Forest, Minnesota, USA - June2016WEW_21_10 | ecosystem: Environmental > Terrestrial > Soil >... | reverse complement strand
GACCGGCTCGACACCGATCAGTTCAGCCGGATCAAATTTTCCTTTCACGTGTTTCCGGATGACTGGGATGCGCAGGATCCGGATCGTCCCAGCAATCCAACCCTTTACCCGGATCTCGAAAAGCGCCAAAAGTCGAACCGGCTGGGGCGCGCCACCAAGCGGCTGATCGACGTTCTGGGGAGCCTGTCATTGCTGGTGATGTTGTCGCCCGTGCTTTTTATCATCGCGGCGGCGGTCAAGCTGACTTCCCGCGGGCCGGTCTTGTTCCGGCAGAAGCGCATCGGCGAGCATGGCACGCCCTTCACCTTTCTGAAATTCCGGTCGATGTTCATCAATAACGATGCCAGCGAGCACCAGAAATATGTTCGCCAGTTGATTGCCGGTCAGGCGGAAAAGAAGCCCGCCAACGGCAACGGAGGAGGCGTTTTCAAGTTGACGAACGATCCGCGGATCACGCCGGTGGGCCGGATTCTGCGGCGCTCCAGCCTGGACGAACTGCCGCAACTGGTCAACGTGCTGCGCGGCGAAATGTCGCTGGTCGGACCTCGTCCGCCAGTGCCGTATGAAGTCGAGGCCTACGCCACGTGGCATCGCCGCCGGTTGCTGGAGGCGAAGCCGGGGATCACCGGACTCTGGCAGGTGTATGGCCGCAGCCGCGTGGAATTTGACGACATGGTGCGGCTCGATTTGCGCTATGCCCGCGATTGCTCTCCGCTGCTCGATTTGAAGATTCTCCTGCAGACTCCAAGAGCGGTGATGGGCGGAGACGGCGCGTGTTAGTTCAGTAAACATGAAGTCCTCAGTTTTTAGTTGTCAGTTTTCAGTGCGAAACGGACGATTCTTGGGTTTCCCGAGAACCAACAACTTAGAACCTCCTTACAACACAAGCAGTCTTAATAGCAGTCTTAATAAAGGTGAATTCCTATGCTTAGGTTTGGTGTCATCGGGTACGGCTATTGGGGTCCGAATATCGTGCGCAATCTGCGTTCGCTGGAAGGTTGCCAGGTCGTCGGAATATGCGATCAGACTCCCGCAGCCCGCAAGCGCATACAGGGGGCACATCCCGGAATTCCGGTCTATAGCGATTCCCACGAACTGATAAAGTCGCCCGACGTGGATGCCGTCGCGGTGATCACCCCGGTGTGGACGCACTATGAACTGGCCAAGGCGGCACTCGAAAACGGCAAGCATGTGTTCGTAGAGAAACCGTTCACGAGCAACCGGGCGCAGGCGGAAGAACTGATCAATCTGGCGGAACAGCAAAACCTGCAGATCATGGTGGACCACACGTTCCTGTTCACCGGCGCGGTCCGCAAAATACAGAAGCTGCTGGCGGATGGGACGCTCGGCAATCTCTACTACTACGATTCGACCCGAGTGAACCTGGGCCTGTTTCAGCATGATTGCAACGTGATCTGGGATCTCGCGCCGCACGACCTCTCGATCATGAACCATCTGCTGCACAAGGACGCCGAGGCGATCTCGGCCACCGGGCAAGCGCACCTCAACGGGCACGAAGATATTGCGTTCATCACCGCGTATTTTCCGAACAAGATGATCGCGCACATCAATGTGAACTGGATTTCGCCGGTTAAGGTTCGAACCACGCTGATCGGCGGCGAAAAGAAAATGCTGGTCTGGAACGATCTGGAGGCCGACGAGAAGCTGAAGATTTATGACAAAGGCGTAGACGTGAAGAGCCAGGAAGGGGTGTACAACCTGCTGGTAAGTTACCGCTCGGGCGACATGTGGGCGCCGCAGGTGGAACAGGTGGAGGCACTCAAGCTGGAACTGGGATACTTCGTGGAATGCATCAGGAAGAGCGAGGCGCCATTCAACGACGGACGCGCGGGACTGAAGGTCGTCCGCATGCTGGAAGCCGCGACCAAATCGCTCGCCAAGCGCGGCGAGCTTGTCTACGTTTAGGAAAAAACGTCCAGGAAAAAAGTTCAGGGCAACTCCGGGGACGCCGTTGCTGCTGACTCGAAGGTCCCGAACCGTTCGCTCGTTCCACGTCCGGCCGCGTTTCGCACTCCGCGTAGCGAATTTCTCGCCTGTTAAGTCCACCCCGCAACGTAAGTTCGCACCTGCCGCACAGCATGAAGAGAGGAGTCTGCCGACCATGGATCCATTTCTGAGTATCGCCCCGGATGTAAAGCTCGGGGAAGGAGTCAGGCTGTCGAAGTTCATCAATCTCTATGGATGCGAGATTGGCGATGAAACAAAAATCGGCGCGTTCGTCGAGATTCAGAAAAACGCTTCAATTGGCAAGCGCTGCAAGATCTCGAGCCACACCTTCATTTGCGAAGGGGTGACGATTGAAGACAACGTGTTCATCGGTCACGGCGTGATGTTTATCAACGACCTGTATCCGCGCGCGACCACGGCCACGGGCGGCTTGCAGACTGAAGCCGACTGGCATGTGGAGCGGACGGTGGTGAAAAAGGGAGCCTCTATTGGCTCCGGTGCGACCATCCTCGCCAATACCTGCATTGGAGAGAATGCCATTGTGGGGGCGGGCGCCGTGGTCACCAAAGATGTTCCGGCCAACACCATTGTGGCCGGCAATCCAGCCAGAATTCTGCGTCAAATTGAAACGGAGGTTGTTCAGTGAATCATTCGCAAAATATTCCTTTTCTTGATCTGGTCACGCCGCATGTCGAGCTCGAGCCGGAGCTGACCGCGGTTTTTCAGCAGGTAATCCGCACGGCGGGTTTCATCGGCGGCCCCGTGGTGGAGAATTTCGAAAAAGAGTTTGCCGCGTTCTGCCACACCGAACGCGCGGTCGCAGTCAACAGCGGCACGGACGCGCTTCGTTTCGCGCTGATGGCAGCCGGTGTGAAAGCGGGCGACGTGGCGATCACGGTTCCGAACACGTTCATTGCCACGACCGAAGCCATCTCGCAGGCGGGAGCGCTGCCGGAGTTCGTCGACATCGACGAGCGCACCTACAACATGGATGCGGCCAAGCTGCGCGAGTATCTGGAATCGCACTGCACCGTGTCCGGGGAAGGCAAGCTCATCAGCAAGAGGAGCAAGCGGCCGGTAACCGCCATGGTTCCAGTCCATCTTTATGGACAGATGGCGGATATGGATGCGATTCTGGAACTGGCGGAGCGGTATCGGCTGATCGTGGTGGAAGACGCGTGCCAGGCGCATGGGGCCGAATATTTCTCGCGCAAACAGAACCGCTGGTTGCCGGCGGGCTCGATGGGACGCGCGGGCGCCTTCAGCTTTTATCCCGGGAAAAATCTGGGAGCTTGCGGCGAAGGGGGCGCGATCACGACGAATGACGCGAAGCTGGCGGATACCTGCAAAATGATCCGGGATCATGGCCAGGCGAAAAAGTACTACCACGATATCGAGGGCTACAACGGCCGTCTGGATGCGATCCAGACCGGAATTCTGAGCGTGAAATTGAAACACCTGGCCGGGTGGAACGCGAAACGGCGGGAAAGGGCGGCGGAGTACAACCGTCTGTTTGCGGCTGCCGAGGCTGGAGTCCGGACGCCTTATGAACCCTCGTGGTCCCGGGCCGTCTATCACCTGTATGTGGTGCGGACCGAGGATCGCGAAGGCCTGATGGCGCATCTGGGGAAGGCCGGGATCGGCACCGGTATTCACTATCCGATTCCATTGCACCGGCAGCGGGCTTATGAATCCCTGGGATACAAAGTGGGAGGTTTTCCGGTGACGGAGAAAGTCGCGAGCCAGATTGTGTCTCTACCCATGTTTCCGAATCTCACCGCCGAGCAACAGGGGCGGGTGGTGAATGAAGTCGCACGCTTTCTCGAGACTGCCCTGGCCACCAGCAAGTAAACATTCAAGTAAACATTGACGAGCGTCTCGATCGGAAGAAACCAGCAAGCCCTCTCCGCAGTTTCCGCCGCTATGGCGTTTGCGCTAAACACGGCCATTACAGGCCGTTGGAGGCGATGAGGAAAAGATGATGTCCAACACCAGCGTAGCTGTCCCCGAAGCTCCGAAAATAGTTGCCCCACCCGTCCATAGGAAGATTTGGATCGACCTGGACAATTCCCCGCATGTGCCTTTCTTTCGTCCCATCATCGATGAGCTCCGAAGGAAAGGTTATGAAGTGTTTCTCACCGCGCGGGATGCCTACCAGGTTCGCGAACTGCTGGAATACTACGGAGTCGATGGCAAGGTCATAGGACGACACTATGGCAAGCACAAACTCTTCAAGGCGCTTGGAACCTGCTGGCGAGCCGTGGTCTTGACGGCGATGGTGCGCAAGGAGAAACCGGATATTTCGGTTTGCCACGGATCGCGGGGCTGCCTGATCACGTCGAAGCTGCTGAAGATCCCAAACCTTACGCTCACCGACTACGAGTTCACGGCGTCAGTGCCCTCGATGCGACCGACCTGGCTTATGGTGCCGAGCGTGGTGCCCGACGACCACCTGGGCGCCGGAGGGCCGATCATCATGAAGTATCCGGGCATTAAAGAAGACGTATATCTGTCACGCTTTACGCCCGATCGGGATTTGAAGAGCCGCCTGGGGATTCCACCCGAAGCTCTGGTGATTACGGTACGTCCGCCGGCCACGGAAGCTCACTATCACAATCCGGAAGCCGAGGTATTGTTAAAAGCGGCGCTCGATCGCTTTGTCGATGATGCTGAGGTGCGGATCATTCTTCTTCCCCGAAATAAAAGACAGGATGCGGAACTGCGCGAGGCGTGGCGCGACGCGATTGCCTCGGGCAAGATTCTGATACCTGACCACGTTGAAGACGGTATGAATCTGATCTGGAATTCCGACCTGGTGATCAGCGGAGGCGGCACCATGAACCGGGAAGCGGCCGCCATGCGAGTGCCGGTCTACAGCATCTTCCGGGGAAAAATTGGCGCCGTCGATCGCTATCTGGCCGACGAAGGCCGCCTGGTGCTGCTCGAGAGCGTGGAAGATGTTCGAACCAAGATTGCCGCGGTGCGCCGGCAGAAAACTCTGCAAGCGCTGACGGAGAACTATGTCCCCGCGCTGGAGACGATCGTGCAACATATCGAAACCATTCTTGCCGCCATGCCTTCGAGGGTGGAGACGCGGAGCCAGTGACCTCGGTTGCGGCTTCCACGGCAGTTTCAACCGCAACGAAAACCAGAACAGTGAAGACTCGAACAACGGAAACTATTGAGCAGATGCAAAATTCTTCATTGAGCGTGAACCCGGACGTGGAACAGGCAACCCGGAAGATTCTGGCGTACTGCCGGCGGAATGACTGGGCGGGACACGATCCCTACGACGCTTTGAATAGCCGGTTGTTTAAAGCGCTTCCGGTGCTGGACTCAAGAATTCCCCGGCTTGCGCTGACTCAGATTCTGAAGCGCAGTCCGATTAATGTTCGCAGCCTGGCGCTGGTTCCGAAAACCCAGAACCCGAAAGCGATGGCACTGTTTCTCTCGGCGCTGCTCCAGCTCCCGAAAACGGTTGCGGACGACCGCGAAGAGCTTATCCGCTACATGATCGATCGCCTGGTTGCGCTGCGCTCCTCAGGAATTTCTTACTGGGCATGGGGCTATAGCTTTCCGTGGCAGGGACGCAGCATCCTGGTGCCGGCCGGTGCGCCGAATCTGGTCTGCACAACGTTCGTTGCCGGCGCACTGCTCGATTCCTATGAGCGGCATGCGCATGAGCAACCGCCTGATCAGCGTTTAAACATGGCGGTGGGCGCGGCGGAATACATACTGAATGACCTGTACTGGACCGCCGGCCCGAAGGCGGGCTTCAGTTATCCAATGCCTGGGCTGCGGGGCGAAACCCACAACGCCAACCTGCTGGCAGCGGCTTTGTTTTGCCGCGTGTACAGGCACACGGGCGAAAAGAAATTTCTCGAGCCCGCGCTACGAGTCGCGCGCCAGGCCGTAGGGAAGCAACAGCGGGATGGTTCGTGGTTTTACGGCGAGCACCCCTCGCAGCACTGGATCGACAACTTTCACACCGGATACAACCTGGAAGCGTTGCAATCGATTGGGCGGTCGCTCGAAACGGCGGAGTTCGATTCCGGTGTGCGGCGAGGTTTCGAGTTCTATCGGACGCATTTTTTCCGCGAGGACGCGGCTCCAAAGTATTTTCATGACCGTGCCTACCCGCTGGATATCCACTGCGTGGCCGGGAGCATCCTCACGCTGCTTCGATTCCGGGATCTCGATCCGGGCAATGTGCCGCTCGCGCGTTCGGTATTCGACTGGGCGATGAAGCACATGTGGGATGAGCGCGGCTTCTTCTACTATCGCGTGCTTCGTCTGTCGACCATACGCACCTCTTATATGCGCTGGTCGCAGGCCTGGATGCTGCTGGCCCTGTCGTCGTTGCTTGGCGAAGCGGACGGAGAAATGGAATGCCGGAAAACGGAGACTCGCCAGAGCTTAATTAATGCGACGGCGAACGCATGATGAATCTACCTAAGTACGTTGTCATCACACCGGCGCGGAACGAGGCGCAGTTTATTGAGCTGACGCTCGAATCCATGGTGGCGCAAACGGTTCGGCCCGCGAAATGGGTAATTGCGAGCGATGGCTCGACCGACGGAACCGACGATATCGTCAGGAAATATGCGGCCGAGTATCCCTGGATTGAGTTGCTGCGGATGCCTGAACGGCAGGAGCGGCATTTTGCCGGTAAAGTGCTCGCGTTCAATGCTGGCTGTGCCCGGGTCAAGGATGTGGCTTACGAAGCGATCGTCAGCCTGGACGGCGACATTTCATTTGACGAGCGCTATTTTGAATTCCTGCTGGGCAAACTGGCCGACGATCGGGCGCTCGGGCTGGTTGGAACGCCGTTCCTCGATTCGCAGAAGGAAACCTACGACTATCGCTTTGTGAGCATCGAGCATGTGTCCGGCGCGTGCCAGGTTTTCCGGCGCGAGTGTTTTGAGGAAATCGGCGGCTATGTGCCGGTAAAGGGTGGCGGCATCGATCATATTGCCGTGATCACTGCCCGGATGAAGGGTTGGAAAACCAGAACGTTTCCCGAGAAAGCCTGTACCCACCACCGCGCCATGGGGACGGCGCAGCGCGGCAGCGTAATGGCGAGATTCAGATTCGGAATGCAGGACTACGCTCTCGGCGGCCATCCGCTATGGGAAATTTTTAGAACGTTTTACCAGATGACCAAGCGGCCTTACGTTCTCGGCGGGCTGATGGTCGGATGCGGATACTTCTGGGCGCTGGCACGGCGCACGCCGAGGCCGGTATCGGATGAACTGATCGCTTTTCGCCGACGGGAGCAGATGCAGCGCTTGAAGAAGTTCCTGACCGGCAATCGTGGTCTCGCCAAGGCGCAGTTCGCGGCTCCTGAGGGGCGGGCGTAAGTCGGATAATGACCTGGACCTGGAAACAAAATCAACGGATGAAAATCGAAGAGCAACCGATCGTGGCGCTTTCCGATAGGGCGAAGGCGCCTGCAGCCGCGCCAACTCGCGCCGTGTCCTCGTCAGCCGCAGACCTTAATCTGGGCACTTCGGGGCGCCTGATTGTGAATGCCGACGACTGGGGACGGGATCAGGCGACTACCGACCGCACTTTCGAGTGCACAACGCTCCGAACCGTTTCTTCGGTGAGCGCCATGGTGTTCATGGCCGACTCGGAACGAGCTGCGGAAATCGCCCGGAGATCGGAAATCGATGCCGGTCTCCACCTCAACTTCACAGAGGCGTTTTCAGCGTCGAATGTTCCCGCGCCACTGCTCGAGCATCAGGGTAAACTCAGGCGGCGTCTGGGGTGGCATCCACTGGCCCGGATTTTGTACTATCCCGGTCTCGCCCGCTCGTTTGAGTACGTGGTATCAGCTCAAATCGACGTATACCACCGGCTCTACGGGACTGATCCGCAACGGATCGATGGTCATCATCATCTCCACCTCTGCACCAACGTGGTGCTGGATGGATTGCTGCCCGCGGGCACCGTCGTCCGGCGAAATTTTTCGTTTTTGCCGGGGGAGAAAAGCCTGGTGAACCGTCTGTATCGCAGGGCGGTCGACCGCCGGCTGGCGGGCCGTCATCGGCTGGTTGACTACCTGTACAATCTGTCGCCGCTCGAACCGGCGGAGCGGTTGGAGCGGATATTTTCCCTGGCACGCAATTCGGTCGTGGAACTGGAAACCCATCCTATCAATCCCGAGGAGCACCGGTTCTTGACCTCGGGCGAGATGCTCGGTCGGTTGGGCGATCTGGCGATCTCGCCGAATTTCACCGCGACTTTCGCCGCAACTCATCCCGGCATGGCTGCTACCGGCTAGAAACATGAATAGCGAAACCAAACACATCAGCGTTTGCGTGTGCACCTACAAACGTCCGGAGTTTCTGAAGCGCCTGCTGAACGCACTGGGCGAGCAGGAGACGGGCGGGTTGTTCACGTATTCGATCGTGGTGGCCGACAATGACCAATTGCAATCGGGCGAGGCAGTGGTTGAGGAGTTCAGAAAATCGCATTCGGTTTCGGATTCGGTTGCTATTCGATACTGTGTGGAGGCGCGGCAGAATATTGCGCTGGCGCGGAACAAGGCGATCGAGAACGCGGAAGGTGACTTCATCGCGTTCATCGACGACGACGAATTTCCGGCGGGAAATTGGCTGCTCAATCTGTTTCGCGCGTGCGAGCAATACCAGGTGGACGGCGTGCTCGGACCAGTGCGGCGGCACTTCGACGAAACGCCGCCAAAGTGGATCGTCAAAGGGGAGTTTTATGAACGCCCGATCCATCCCACCGGATTACCCGTGCTATGGAGCATGGGGCGCACCGGCAACGTGCTGCTGCGGAAAACGGTTTTCACGCCGGGGGAGCCGCCGTTCCGCCCGGAATTTCGCCACGGCGAAGACCAGGATTTTTTCCGGAGAACGATTGCCAACGGGCGCCGCTTTATCTGGTGCAGTGACGCGATCGCCTACGAGGTGGTTCCTCCGGTGCGATGGAAACGTACCTTCATGCTGAAGAAGGCGTTGCTGCGCGGCTCGACCGCCGCGTTGCACCCGACGCTGGGGGCAGCCGGCATTTTGAAATCGGTCATTGCGGTTCCGGCGTACGCTCTGGCCTTGCCGTTTGCGCTGATCCTCGGGCAGCACCGCTTCATGACGCTGCTGGTAAAGCTCTGCGACCATCTCGGCAAGTTGCTGGCGTTGCTTGGCATCAATCCGATTCGAGAACAGTACGTAACCGAATAACTCTACTTTGACTCAGGCAGACGCCTGCGGGCAAAAGGAAGCGATAGGAATGACAGGAAACTTGATCGAAGTAATCGTCAAGGGCGAGTGGGTCCGAGTTCCCGCGGTTGAAGTGAACGGCCAATCCCTGGTCAGGCAGGGACGATGGTTGAAGATCGCCTCGGTGCATGATGAGGAATGGATGGTGGAGGAAACGAGCCAACCGGAACGATGCGCCGACATGCTCAGGCATCAGACGTGGGGAGGCGTCCGCGCGGACATCTTCACCTTTGCTCAAAAACTGCCCAACAAGACTCCCAAGTACCAGTATCCGATGGAGTGGGAGAGCGTGGCGGCGGTGGAACTGACGAGCTTCAAGGAGTGGTGGGAGAAACTTCCCCAGGAAACTCGCAAGAATGTGCGAAGGTCCCAGAAGCGGGGAGTGACCGTCGAGGTGAAGCGGTTCGACGACAACCTGATCAAGGGCATCAGCGATGTCAACAACGACTCGCCGGTACGGCAGCGAGTCCGCAACGCGCACTATGGCAAGAGCCTGGAGCGCGTGCGCAAGGACTATTCCGCGTTTGTGGATCGTAGCGACTTCATCGTGACCAGCGTTGGCGAGGAGACAATTGGCTTTCTGAAACTCGTGTATAGGGGAGAGGTAGCGTCGATCCTGAACCTGACGACCAAGCTCAGTCATTATGACAAGAGGCCGGGCAACGCTCTGCTTGCGAAGGCGGTCGAGCTTTGTGAAGCGAAAGGTGCGCGCTATCTGACTTATGGACTGTTTAATTACGGAAACAAGAAGGATAGTCCGCTCCGCGAATTTAAGATCCGCAATGGATTCGAGGAGATTCTGGTGCCGCGTTTTTATGTGCCCTTGAACCTTTGGGGCAAAGTCTGCTTCGGATTAAAAGTTCATCGTGGCTGGCTCGGGCTGCTGCCGCACAGCGTGATTGCAGCGGCATTGGGCGCGCGAGCGCGATGGTACACTCTGAAGCAGTGGATGAGCCGGTGTAGCTCAATGATAGAGCGGTCGAACCGTAATCGGCAGATGGGGTGTTCAAATCCTCCCGCCGGCTCCAATCTCTAACGTTCAGTTCGCTGTTTCCTAATTTTCTTTTCGAAATTCTCGTTGACCTGATCCGACAATGCCAGGAATCGTAGGAATTATAACGGCAAGGCCCCGCGCCTGGGCCGAGTCCAAACTGCAACAGATGGTGGAATTACTCCGCCATGATGCGTCGTACGTGACGGGGACCTGGATCGACGAAGGTTCCGGAACCTACATCGGGTGGGCGGCTCGCAAAGGTTCTTTCTGCGACGCGATGCCGCTGGAAAACGAGGCGGGCGACGTCTCTCTCTTCTTTGCGGGAGAGGAATACCCCGATCCGGGTGCCAGGAAGGAGCTAAGAGAACGCGGGCACGCGGTGAACGGTCATGGTCCGGACGATAAGGCACCAGACTATCTCGTTCACGTCTATGAAGAACGATCCGACTTTCCCGCCACGCTCAATGGGCGGTTCCATGGATTTGTCCACGACCGTCGGCGCGGCACGGCGATGCTGTTTAACGACCGCTTCTCGATGAACCGCGTCTATTACCACGAATCAAAAGACGCATTTTATTTTGCCCCGGAAGCGAAGGCCATTCTGTCGGTCTGTCCGGAACTGAAAAAGCTCAATCTTCGCAGCATGGGTGAATTCGTCTCCTGCGGCTGCGTGCTCGAAAACCGCACCCTGTTTACAGGAATCGAGGTACTCCCCGCGGCCTCGGCATGGCGCTTCGGGCACGGAGACGTCGAGCGTACCCGCTACTTTGAAGCGCGAGAGTGGGAAGAGCAGGAAGGGCTGAGCACGGAGGAGTTCTACAACGAGTTGCGGAACGTTTTCTCGCGCAACCTCGGACGCTACTTTAACGGCGACCAGAAAATCGGCATGTCCCTCACCGGGGGGCTGGATACACGGATGATCATGGCTTGGCGGAAATTCGCGCCCGGCTCGTTGCCTTGCTACTCGTTTGGCGGTTCTTACCGTGACTGCCAGGATGTCATTCTGGCACGACGGGTGGCGTCCATGTGTGGGCAGGCGCACGAAGTGATTCCGGTAGGCCGGGATTTCCTGGCACGCTTTTCTGATTACGCGGAGCGCAGTGTGTATCTCACGGACGGGACCGTCGAGGTCAGTCGAGCCGCGGATCTGTTCGTCAACGAGCGCGCGCGGGAGATCGCTCCGGTGCGAATGACCGGCAACTACGGGAGCGAGGTGCTGCGGTGGGTCCCGGCTTTCAAGCCCGGAGAGCCCATGGAGGGCCTGTTTCGCAAGGATTTGCTGCCCCAGTTTCGAGCCGCGCGCGACACCTATGCGACGGTGGCGACCGGGCATCCGGTTTCGTTCGCTGTCTTTCGCCAGGCTCCCTGGTATCACTACGGATTGCTGGGACTGGAACAGACGCAGTTGACGGTGCGGAGTCCATTCCTCGACAACGATTTCGTTCGCACCGCGTTTCGTGCACCGAATCCTGAGTTTGCACGACATGGCCCGGCGAACACTGACATTTGCCTGCGACTGATCGCGGAAGGGAACGGGGAGATGGGCCGACTGCGAACGGATCGTGGTCTAGGTGCGGGCCAGACCACGCTCTCAGGCCGGTTGCTGCACGAGTACCTTGAGTTCACATTTAAAGCGGAGTATGCCTACGACTACGGGATGCCGCAGTGGGTGGCTCGGATCGACCATGCTTTCTCGCCGCTTCATCTGGAGCGGCTGTTTCTTGGAAGACACAAGTTTTACCATTTTCGAGTCTGGTATCGGGATGCAGTGGCCGATTACATCCGGGAAATGTTGCTCGACCGCCGGACATTGTCGCGGCCTTACCTGGAGCCGAAGGGTGTCGAACAAATCGTGGCAGGCCATCTCAAGGGCGACCGCAATTACACCACTGCCATCCATAAAGTGCTGACCCTGGAACTGATTCACCGGCTGTTTCTGGACTGAAGTGATGCCGAGCCTCCACTTAAACAAAATTTCAGGGAGACCTTGAGTGGCCCCGGGAATCGCGACACTGGTGTTTGCTGTGGGAGTCCTGGGACTGTTTTTGCTCGACCGGGACCCGAAGGCCCACACCTCCAAGGCGTTATGGATCGCGGTGATCTGGCTATCGATCGCCGGGTCGCGGAGCGTCGGCGAGTGGATTGACACGCTGCACGGAAACTCCATCACCGATACCACGTCGGCGGAATCGGCATACACCGAAGGCAGTCCCATCGATCGCTTGGCGTACAGCGGGTTGCTGCTGGCAGGATTGATCGTGCTGGTGAGGAGAAGGCAAAGAGTTCTGGGAATTTTGCGATCGAATTGGCCGCTGGTCGCGTTTTTTATTTACTGTGCCGTGAGTGTTGCCTGGTCCGACTACCCCGATGTCGCGTTCAAACGCTGGATCAAGTCTCTGGGCGACGTGGTCATGGTCCTGATCATTCTGACCGATGGCGAGCGGTACGCCGCCATCAAACGCGTGCTGGCGTGGACAGGCTTTCTGCTGATCCCCATTTCTGTATTGTTTATCAAGTTTTACCCCGATCTCGGCCGGGGGTATCATCCCTGGACCTGGACGCCCTACTACACCGGCGTTACCACCAACAAGAACGAACTGGGGTGCATTTGTCTGGTCCTGGGCTTGGGCTTCGTTTGGCGCTTCCTAACGGAATTGGGAAGTGGCCGGCACGCCGCCAGGAACAAGCAGTTGCTCGCCTTCGGCGCCTGTCTGGCGATGTTGTTATGGCTGTTCTGGATGGCCAATTCGATGACATCGTTGTCCTGCTTTTTGCTGGCCAGCGCTCTCATAGCAGCAACCAGCTTCCGCCCGGTGGCCCGCAGAACCTGGATGGTGCACTTGATGGTGCTCGCGATTTTGTCGGTGTCCGTGAGTACTCTGTTTCTCGACATGGGCGGTGGCCTCCTCCAAACCATGGGCCGGGATCCGACGCTCACCGGCCGCACCGACATCTGGAAACTGGTGCTTGGCATGACGGGAAATGCGGTGGTCGGCACCGGGTTCGAAAGCTTCTGGCTGGGGAAACGTCTGGAGAAGATGTGGAGCATCTACTGGTGGCATCCTCGGGAGGCGCACGACGGGTACATCGAGATCTATATAAGTTTAGGGTGGCTGGGAATCGTAATGTTCGGCATCTTACTGGTTACGGGCTACCGGACCGTAGTGAGCGCATTCCGCCGAAACGCGGAGGAGGGGAAACTGCGATTGGCCTTCTTTGTGGTCGCCGTCGCCTACAACTTTGCCGAGTCCGCATTCGGTACGCTGAACCCGGTGTGGATCTGCTTCTTACTGGCGGTGATCGCCGTCCCCGGAGGTTGGATAAAGTCGAAGCCCCGGAAAGCGGCGGCGGTGACGGCACTTGCGGCGCCTGTGACGGTAGCGTACGCAGAGCAAGTCTGAACGTGATTTCTGAACATGATTGACGGCTCGAGGACCGTGTTGCTGGGCGCAGCACGGCGCCTGGGGAGATGGCCAGGACGGGCGGAGCGGGTGGAAAATGGGGGGTGGAAAATGAAGATCGCATACTTAGTCCTTGCCCACATGAATCCGGGGGTGGTCGAGCGGGCGATCGGTGCGCTGGACTCGGAAGATTGCGCTTTTTTCGTTCATATTGATCAAAAGAGCGACATCACGAAGTTCTCGCGCATCGCAGGAAAGAACATATTCTTTACGGAAAAGCGCGTGCCCGTGTATTGGGGACAGTTCTCGCAGGTTGAGGCCATCCTGCTGCTGTTGCAAAAAGCGATGACGGGTCCCGATCGCTACGACTACTTCATACTGGTGAGTGGGAGTGACTATCCTTTGCGAAGCGCCAGCTATATCAGCGCATTTCTCCGAGAACATTACGGAACAGAATTCATCAGCCTGGTGCGAGTGCCGAGCGAGGCTGCGGGTAAACCCCTATCCCGGATGAACACGTTCGTGCTGCCTTCGAACCAACCGGTCCGGCGATTCCTGGTGCGGGCGATGGCCAAGCTGGGGCTGGCCAAGCGCGACTACCGAAAATACTTAGGCGGTTTGGAAGCCTATTCCGGGAGCACGTGGTGGGCCTTGACCCGCGAGGCATGCCAATACATCCTCGATTTTAATGAAGGCAACCCGAAGGTTGCGGGCTATTTCCGGAATACGTTTGCGTCGGATGAGGCTTACTTCCATACGATTCTTGGGAACTCGAAATTTCAATCTCGAATCCGAAGAAACCTGATGTATGACGATTGGACTGCGCGCGGCGCCAGCCCTGAAACTATTAGTGATCAACACATTGCGCGGTTCGGGGCCCAAGCGGAAGTAACTCTTGATGATGTGTATGGCATTGGAGAAGCGTTGTTTGCGAGAAAGTTTTCGGACGGCCAGTTGGCGCTACTCGAAACGGTCGATGAAATGATATTACGGAAAGAACAGGTAACTTTGCAGGCAAAAGGTCCCGGTCGTTGATTGACCAGTTGGTCATGAATCCAGCCGCTTGGCAGGCTAATCCCAATGCACTTCCGTGTCTTGCATGTCATCGCCGAAGACATAAACTGACAATAGGCGCCGAGCGTGGTATTCCAGAAGCTCGAGGAGTCCCGGCACGAGGATGAAGGATGGGCCTGCGGCAGGGCCGGCATCTTACATCGTGGTTCCGAGTCTAAGGACGATTCGTGGCGCTGAAACGAGTAGGACGCAAAAATGCGAAAGAAGAATCCCCCGCTTTTTCTCCTTATCCTCATCATCGTTGGCGTGTCGGTTCATGGCAACGCCCAGCTTTGGTCCGGCATTCTTGATCCGACGCGTGCCATCGACTGGTCTACAGCGGGAATCTCTGGCGGGATTCCGTCCGGCTCATGGACGCAGTCCGGTTCTACCATTGCGGCCTCAGCCTGCGGGGACGGATCGTCGGATTGTACGTCCACGATCCAGGCGGCATTGAACTCGTGCGGGACGAATCACTATGTTCTTCTCGGCGCCGGTGCATTTCTGCTAAATGGCGGTCTGACAGTTCCGAGCAGCTGCGCGTTGCGCGGCGCTGGCGCCAATCAAACCATACTGAATGCAAAGTCCACGAATACGACGGATGTTACGCTCGGGGGAAACGGACCGAACTTCAGCAACTCAGCTTCGATCACCGGAGGCACGGCTCAGGGTTCGACGAGCATTACCGTGAACAGCGCATCGGGTATCGGCGTGGGCAGCTACCTGGTCATCACGCAGTTGAATGATGGAGTAATCGTCAATCAGAACGGGAGTGAAGGTCAGTGTACCTGGTGTGATGGTGGACAGACCTCTGATGGCAGCCGGTCGCAAGGCCAGATTTCGCAAGTCACGTCAGTTTCCGGAACTACAGTTGGCATAAACCCCGGGTTGTTCGTAGCCTACACGAGAACACCGACTGCGGTTTATTTCAATGCGGCGGCGCAATACGCAGGGCTGGAGAATCTGCAGATTTACACTAACGGCACGCACACATCGAATCAGTCGAACATCGAGATTAGCAACTGCGCATATTGTTGGGTGGCCGGCATTGAGTCGAACTACACGGACGGCGACCACGTTGACATCGATTGGTCGTATCACTTCATGATCGTGAATAACTACTTTTCGGGAACGTGGGGAAGTGGACCCGGTCAGTATGATCATGGCGTCAGTATCCGATCGAAGTCTACGGGTGGAGTGATTCAGAACAATATTCTGGAACGCACCGGAGTTCTTGAAGTCCAACGGGGGGCAGCGGGGAACGTGCTGGCCTACAACTATATGACGGGGGTATACAGTAACTCCTCTCCTAATTTTCTGTCCGGTAACATGGAGACGCACGGAGCGCACGTTCAATATAGTTTGTTTGAAGGTAATGTTGTCAGCAAGATAGATCTGGAAAACATCTGGGGCTCGAACGCCGATAACACCATGTTTAGAAACTGGGTGACGGGCGCGGACATCGCTTGTAATCCCTATAACGCCCCTACGCCACCGCGACAAACCGTGGTCTGCACTCCAATGGGGGCGCAAGGCGCTGCTGGCGTGAATGGATGGTGGGAAGTTCAGTCTGTAATTGCCGTAAATTCTTCTTTCTTGTCTACCTATCAGAATTTCGTAGGCGATGTGATTGGATCGGCGGCCATGGCAGCCTTGAACGAGTACAACAATCCGAAGTATCGAATGCCCTCAAGTACTGCAGTACAGGTCTCCGGAGCGAGAAGTTACGACGCAAATTCCTACGGATTTACCTTTGGCTATGGGGAGGCGAGCGATGCCGGCGGAGTGACGATTGCGAACGGAGTTGGATGCGGCGGAGCCTACGCCTATCCATGCGAAAGCACGAGTCCTTATTCGACAGCCTTTTATTACAGCGAATATAACAATGTCAACGGAGCAACGGCTTGCACCGGCACATGCACGACGGCTCTTCCTGCATCTTTTTATCTCAGCGCCGTGCCCTCATGGTGGGGATCGCTGCCATGGCCCGCGATCGGTCCAGACGTAACCGGGGGAACCGGGCCGGGAGGACACTCCTCACTTACGGCAAGCAATCCAGCGCAGAACTGCTTTCTGAACATCATGGGTGGTGCGGCGGGCGGACCCGGCAGTCCGCTGACTTTCAACGCCAGCAACTGCTATTCGTCGAGCCTACTTCAAGCTCCGACGGGACTCAAGGCCGTCGTTCACTGATCATTCGTCGACATTAGTGCGGTTGGACGTTGTTGGTTGGACATTGATCGGTTGGACATTGATCGGTTGGACATTGATCGGTTGGACATGATCTCAAACCTGGTTGTCAGACGATAGTGCAGTTTTTCTGAGTGGCCGTTCGGCCGCTCAGTTCCGATCTTCTTTGCCCCGTCAACTGAATAGAAACATCATGCCCACGCTTGTCCCCATGTTCATAACGGTGCCGACGTTGAATTCCGAAGCAGAGACCGGTTTGGAGCGAGCTTGAGACCCTTTGACGCGAGCGGCAGTTTCCGGCCCGGTGTCGACCACGGCGAGACGCGACAACTGGCGGTCCGGGGAGCGGGCTTCACCCTACTCTCCGGGGGCCTTGGTTTTGGCGTCCAGATGGTCTCGACGGTGGTGCTGGCGCGTCTGTTGACGCCATCCGATTTTGGATTGGTGGCAATGGTGACTACCTTCATGCTCCTGATCGCCAACTTTGGATTGAATGGATTTACCGAGGCCATCCAGCAGCGCGAAAAGATCAGCAGCGCACTGGTGAGCAACCTGTTCTGGATTAACCTGGGCGTGGGCGCTTTAATGACGGTCGGGTTCGCTGCCTCCGGCACGCTGCTGGCGCGATTTTATGGGGACGCCAAAGTGGCCCACGTCGCGATCGCCATGTCGCCGGTGATTTTCCTCGGCAGTATCTCGGTTCAGCACCTCGCACTCCTGAAACGGGCGATGCGTTTCTCGACCGTGTCGTTCAACGATATCGTTGCCCGTGCGGTTTCTGTGCTGGTTGCGATCGGGCTCGGCTGGGCCGGCTGGGGATACTGGGCGCTGGTGGCGGGAGGGTTGGCGGCGCCACTCACGGTGGCCGTCGGGGCGTGGACGCAGTGCCGCTGGATTCCGAATTTTCCGCGGCGGGAGCCGGGAACCGGCTCGATGGTGCGCTATGCGCTCAACATCTATGGCCGGTTCAGTTTTAACTACTTCGCGAGAAATACAGACAATCTTCTGGTGGGATGGCGGTTTGGTCCGAGCGCCCTGGGCTTTTACAAGAAGGCTTATGACTTGTTTCTGCTTCCCGCCAGCCAACTCTCCGCGCCCCTGACGTCGGTCGCCGTGTCCGCGCTCAGCCGGTTGGAGCGCGACTCGGAACAGTACCGGCGCTATTTTCTCCGGACCCTGGCGGCGATGGCATTTGTGGGAATGGGTATAGGCGCGGATCTCACGCTCGTCGGGAAAGACGTGATTCTGCTGGTATTGGGACCGGCGTGGGCGACCGCTGGGCGGATCTTCATGTTCTTCGGGCCGGGCGTGGGCATCATGCTGATCTACAACACGCACGGCTGGCTCCACCTGTCGATGGGAACGGCGCACCGCTGGTTCCGTTGGGTGGTGGTGGAGTTTATTGTGACCGCTGCGCTGTTCCTGGTGGGCCTGCATTGGGGACCTGAGGGTATCGCTGCCGCCTGGACGCTCTCGTTCTGGATTCTCACCATTCCGGCCTTCTGGTATGCCGGGAAACCGATCGGCTTCGGGGTCGGTCCCGTGGTTACCGAAGTATGGAAGTACATTCTGGCAGCGTTGCTTGCAGGTGGGGCATCGGCCATGATCCTCAGAGGCGTGCCGGTTTTTGCCGGAGTGCCGGGTCCAGTTGGGGCTTTCACGCGTATGGTGACGGACTCGGTTTTGTTTGGGCTTTTGTACTTGACGACGGTTGCCCTCCTCCACGGCGGGGTCACGCCACTCTTGCAATTCAGGGGGCTACTCCTCGAGATGCTGCCCTGGCGCAAGTATGCCAGGAACACTCCGGTGGTCGCTGTGACCGCGGCCGACGCGAATACTGCGACTACCTGAAGAGCGCAAGCAATCGAGCCGGTCGATGTCGCCGTGGTCGTGAGCACCGGCTACACTAGTGCGGCCAACGTCTTAGAACCAGATTCAACCAGTGATCGCTGTTTCGATCAAAACGCACACTCCATGGGGATTCCCGGACCAATGAACTGCCTTAGTGACTACTACAAATGCTCCGAGCGCGATGCTCGCATGGCGCTGAGCGGCGCGCTTTCGGAGAAGAGCGGGTATTTTCGGTTTGGCGAGGACACCGTCTACGGCCAGTACTGTGGGCGCGAGCCGGCGGCTTCTCCGACCGAACCACTTTGGGACGCGCTTCAAGATGTGAACCTCGAGAAGGGAACGGCCTGCCTGCCTTTTGACCTGTCGCAGGTCGTCAATGGTCTTCGTTGGGAGATGTATGCGCATGGCTGGCGCAACGGAAACCCAAATTCCGCGTTGGCAAGCCTGTACTACTTTGTCCGTCCGCTCCTGCCGGTAGCGGTGCGAAAGCATCTCCAGAAAATACGCTTCCGGGGCTGGGAAAAGATTCCATTTCCGCACTGGCCGGTGGACCGGACGGTGGACAATGTTCTGGAGCAGGTGTTGCTCTTGTCCATGAGGGCGCAGAACCTGAAGCAGATTCCGTTCATCTGGTTTTGGCCAGAGGGCGCTCCCAGTTGCGCGCTAATCACGCACGACGTGGAGACATCGCGCGGGGTGGATCTTTGCGGCAAACTGATGGACGTCAACGATTCCTTTGGGATCAAGGCATCCTTCCAGGTCATCCCGGAGGAGCGGTATCACGTGACCGGGACATTCCTGCAGTCGATTCGGGATCGCGGTTTCGAGGTTGTGGTCCACGATCTGAATCATGACGGACACTTGTTCCGGGACCGGAAACGTTTTGTCGAGCGCGCGGCCAAGATCAATGCGTATGGCAAGGAGTTTGGAGCGACGGGCTTTCGAGCGGGAGTGCTCTATCGCAACCAGCTCTGGTATGACCTGCTCGATTTTGAATACGACATGTCGGTGCCGAACGTCGCGCACCTCGATCCGCAGCGGGGCGGCTGTTGCACGGTGATGCCGTACTTTGTCGGCAAGGTGCTGGAAATACCGGTGACCACGACGCAGGACTACACCTTGTTTCATATCCTGAACGACTACTCGACCACTCTGTGGGAGCGCCAGATCGAGCTCATCATGGAAAAACATGGGCTCATCAGCGTCGTGATTCATCCCGATTACCTCACTGGCGCGCGGGCCAGAAATACTTATGAGGGGCTGCTGGCTCATTTGGCGCAACTGAAAGTCAGAAGGAATCTTTGGGTTACGACGCCCGGTGAAGTGAATACCTGGTGGAGACAGCGCTCGGAAATGACGCTCGTCGAAGAAGGCGGGCAGCTGCGAATCGAGGGTGCAGGCAAAGAACGCGCGGCCATCGCGTATGCCAGCGAGCAGGATGGCCGGTTGGTGTTATCACTCACCGCGGCGCCTTTGGCGGCCTCTTCACGATAGGGCGCCTGTCGAACGCATAAGTCTAGAGTGCTCTGAAACGATCCTGACATCAAGTACCTATGCGGTGCAGCGTTTAACTAACTTAGCGTTTTCCGGCTTCTAATCGCCTTACAACATACATTTAAGAAACGTGACTTTTCAGGCCAATCATTCCGAGTTACTGCCTAGACGTATTGCGAACAAGCTTCTGTTGCTGGCGTGCTTTTTGATCTTGTGCGGAATCCTGGTCGCGGGCCTGTCACCGTTTACGCCACATCTAAAGAATCAAGTGCGATGGCTGGATCACCAGAACGGATTGTATTTCGGCAGACATGCCTCGATCCTAAGCTCGACCCCGCTCCATGTGGATGGGCCGCCGGACGGCCCGTGCAGCGTTGAGCTTTGGCTCCAGCCTGGTTCTGTTGACCATTCCAACACCATGCTGGCGTTTCAAATGCCAGAAACTCCGCCCCAGTTCAGGATGCAACAGAACAACGAAGCGTTGATGCTTACCCGCCAGGTGACCGGCGCCGATCACGAGACAAGCAAGAAGCTCATTTACATCAATGACGTCTTCCGCCAGGATACGCCAGTTCTCATTACCGTGACCTCCGGTGCGCAGGGGACGGCTGTCTACCTGAATGGCACCCTCACCCGCTCCTCTACAGATTTTGAACTTACTCGTCATGATCTAAACGGAGGAATCGTGGTTGGTAACTCTCCCGTGGTGAACGACAGTTGGTCCGGCGTTCTGCGCGGCATCGGCATTTATAATCGGGAACTAACCGCAGACCAGGTTCGGCGCGACTATGAAGAATGGACCCGCTCCGGCCGACCCGGGGACCTCGGAGAAAAGAGGGCGGTAGCAATTTATCCCTTCACCGAACGTTCCGGGAAGGTGGTTCACAGCCAGGTGTCTTCCGCTGTCGATCTCCAAATTCCCGATTATTACCTTGTCCTTTATCCGCCGTTTCTGCAGCCCTTCTGGAAGCACTGGGGCTGGAACTGGGCTTTCTGGAAAGACGGGCTGATCAACGTCGCCGGTTTCATGCCGCTCGGATTCTGCTATTGCGCATACTTCTCGTTGTCGAGGCCGACAAGTCGGGCGATTATCCTGACTATCATTTTCGGATGCGCGATCAGTTTCATCATCGAAGCCACGCAATTCTATTTGCCGACACGAGATTCTGATTCCATGGACGTCATCAACAACACGCTGGGCACAGTGCTCGGAGCTCTTTGCTGTCGTCCCCGGTTCGTGCAGAAGCTGCTGGCGCTATTCGGAATTGTTTCACTGGAGAACAGCGCCGCTAATCCCGCGCCCGGCGACGCTTTGCTGAAGGCATCCTGAGCATGGTGCTGCTGCTTCCGTGCATCGCATCTTCGCGGAAGGCAAGCGAAGGAAATTGGTCCAGCTCATTACCCCTCTCCTGCGATTGTCGTCAGATGATTGAATCGCAGATAATTTAAGTCTCAAATAACTTAGTCAGGTTGTGGTTGATCGGAGAATCTGTGCACGTATTTCACATCGTAGGCGCTCGGCCAAATTTCATGAAAGTTGCGCCCGTGATGAACGCGCTCAAAACGCGCAAGCATGTCATCCAGACGCTGGTTCATACCGGCCAGCATTACGACGCGAATATGTCGGACGTCTTCTTTGAGCAGCTTGGCATCCCGGCTCCGGATGTGAACCTGGCGGTTGGCTCCGGGACGCATGCGCGGCAGACAGCCGAAATCATGACTCGTTTCGAGCCGGTGCTCCTGGAGCGGCAGCCCGACCTGGTGCTGGTCTATGGCGACGTCAACTCAACCGTCGCCACCGCTCTGGTCTGCGCCAAGCTCGGAGTGCGCGTCGGCCACGTCGAGGCCGGACTGCGCTCGTTCGATCGCACCATGCCGGAGGAAATCAACCGGCTGGTTACCGATCAGCTTGCCGACCTGCTGTTTACACCTTCCGAGGATGGAGACGTTAATCTTCAGAAAGAGGGAATTTTCGCCGAAAAGATCTTCCGCGTCGGCAACGTGATGATCGATTCTCTGGTGAAGCTTCTGCCCGCGGCGCAGCTTCAGAATCGAAACGGACTTCCCGAGCGCTTTGCATTGGTCACCTTGCATCGCCCGGCGAATGTTGACGACAGCATAATTCTGAAGCGCATTCTCCAGTCCTTGCTGGAGGTCAGCCATGATCTTTCCGTCATATTTCCCGCGCATCCGCGCACTCGAAAACGCATTGCGGATTTCGGACTGCATGCGGACCAGCTCCAAATCCTCGACCCGCTGTCCTATCTCGAGTTTCTTGCTATGCAGTCGCGAGCTACCGTGGTCATAACCGATTCCGGCGGCATCCAGGAAGAGACCACCTATCTTGGTGTGCCTTGCCTGACGCTCCGCGAGAACACCGAGCGCCCAGTTACGGTTTCCCTGGGAACGAATGTCCTCGTTGGACGCGATCCAGAAAAACTGCGCTCAGAGCTCGCACGAATCCTCGCCGGCGAGGCGAAGAAAGGAACCATCCCTCCTCTTTGGGACGGTCACGCGGGCGAACGAATCGCCGCCTTACTCGCCCCGTGAACCGGGGTCTTCCAGCAACCTCGAACATGGAATCTGAGCAACTGGGGAATATCGGAGTTCCGACGGAACGCGTTGACGTCTGGAGAGTCATGCTTGACGAACGCACGGTCACAGGCTCCGACGCCAGCGTTCTTTCTCCCGATGAGATCGCGCGTGCCGGCCGGTTTCACTTCGAGAAAGACCGGGTTCACTTTACCCGATGTCGCTCTGCGCTCCGGCAGTTGCTTGCCGGCTACCTGACGATTTCTGCCGCCGAGGTTCGTTTCGAGTATCTGAGCAGCGGCAAGCCGCAGCTCGCAGCCGAGCAGAATCCGCGCGCGCTCCAGTTCAACGTGTCGCACTCGGCAAGCGTGGCGTTGATCGCAGTGGGCAGTGAGCACCGGCTGGGCGTCGACATCGAAAAAATCCGCTATGAAGTCGATACGAGTTCGCTGGCTGAGCGATTCTTCTCACTTCGCGAGCGCGGCGGGCTTCAGAGGTTGCCGGATCATCTTCGCGTGCCGGGCTTCTTTGCCTGCTGGACGCGTAAGGAAGCCTTCCTGAAGGCCACCGGTGAGGGGCTTTCTTTTCCTCTGGCAGATTTTTCCGTTACCACACACCCCGATCTCGACCCTGAACTGGAGGAGATCAGTGGAGAGACGGAAGCTGGCAAACAATGGTTTCTGGCAGACCTCAGCGTCGTCGATGGCTACCGCGCGACGGTGGCTCTCGAGCACTCTCCTTCTTGCGTGAAGACCTATGCCTGGAACTGACCTCGTTATCTCCGTCTGACCATGCAACATCCGCCCCATCTTAGTCGCGCTATGGGTTTCGCTGTTTTGGCAGCAGCGTCGCTGCTATTCTGGTGGCGCCCCTTGGCGAACACTTTGGGGCTGGCGCTGGCGAACGAGGCTTACACGCACATCCTTTTGATTCTCCCGCTGAGTGCTGCGCTCATTTACCTCGATTTGAAAGACCAGCATTCGAAGAACCTGAATTCGAAAGCGCCCCCGATCGATCCGCAGCCGAGCCCTCGCATCTGTGCGGCTCTGCTCGCTCTGGCGTTGCTGATCGGCTGCTATGCCAGATGGTGGATGAGTGCCGCGTCCGACGATGTGCGGCTGTCGCTCGCCATGTTCGCCCTCGTGGCCTGGTGGATCGCCAGCGTGGTGTTCTGTTTCGGTCAGCGGGCCTTTCGGTCCTTTTTATTTCCCCTCTGCTTTTTGTTTTTGCTCGTACCGGTTCCGGGAGTCGTGTTGAACGTGATCGTCGGATGGCTCCAGCACGGATCCGCATGGATGGCCACTTTGCTATTCCGGGCAGTCGGCGAACCCGTTCAAAGAAATGGGATTTTTCTCTCTCTCACGAGACTCGATATTGAAGTGGCAAAGGAATGCAGCAGCATCCGCTCCAGTTGTCTGTTGGGGATTACGACCATGGTTCTGGCGCATCTGTTCCTGCGATCCTGGTGGCGGAATCTTGTTCTCGTCTTGATCGCCATTCCACTTTCGATCGCAAAAAATGGTCTCCGAATCTTCGTGATTGCTGAGCTCGGAACTCGCGTGGATCCGGGATTCCTGGATGGAAGGCTTCATCACCATGGCGGAATCGTCTTCCTGGTTATCGCTCTGGGCGCGATCGTTGTGCTCCTCGCGATGCTGCATCGCGGCGAGACGCGACCACAGTTACTCAGCGCCTCCACCGGGTCGAGATAATTGCGCCCGGAGACCAGTCAAGTTTTTAAACGATCAATTTTGTTAGGGCACGAACGAAAGCGGGCACTGCAAAAAGGCCTGCTTCACGAGCGAACATAACTCGCGAAGCAGGCCCATTGTTTTTTGTGCCGTCTGAACTTACGACTGCGCGGGCTTTGCTAACTTGAAGCGGAGGAACATCGCTCCGAAACATGTAAGCCCAGCTCCGAGCAGGTAAACCGCAGTAGAGCCGCCCTCGGGAACCGCGACAGGCTTCTTGGCCGGGTCAGCAAACGCTGCGGGAGCCAGACAACAAATCGCGACGACTGCCAGCCACCATTTTCCATTTCTATTGTTCATGCATTACTCCCTTTAGATTCGGTAAGGTTAGCGAGGCGCGTTGGGGAAGGGAGTACGGAGGAGGGTGGTAGTACTTCCAAGCGGTTCCTTACGAACCTAGTTATATTTGACTGTATCTGTAACTTGCTGTCAAGATGATACTTTTTGCGACAGTTGCATGAAAATGCAACCTACGGATTTGTTTCACAGTGGTTCAATTTCCCCGAAAGGTCCAACCCGCTCACCCGGGCAAGCGTCGGCCGTACAGGTTGCGGAAAAAGTGAATTTCGCTGCCTCAGGCCCTAAAGGGGCGTCTGATTTCACGCGACTTACGGTATCGCTAAAGCGATGCCCGGATAGGAAGCCGGAGTTTTCCGCAAGCTGTATAGTCGTTAGGCGACCAACGACAGGCAATTAAACGGCGGGCGATCGGCGATATGCAACCAATGAGAAAGGATCCATTTCGGCTCTTGCTGACGGCATGCGCCCTACTTTGCATCGTCCTGGCGTGCTGTCACAAAGCCTCGCCTCATGGCGTTACGCTGATGTGGGAAGCGCCCCCGGCCGAGCCGGGAGTTTCGATTGTCGGCTACAACGTCTATCGGAGCATGACCTCCGGCAAACAGTTCGTGAGAATTGCCACGCGTGTCCCAAGCCCACCGTATGAAGATGGCCTGGTGGTCAGCGGCCGCACTTACTTTTACGTTGTAACTGCCCTGGATCGAGCCGGCCACGAGAGCAGGTTCTCCACGGAAGTACAGGCCGCGATTCCCTGAGTTGGCGGGGCCATAGAGGCCAGCGCGACGTTACGGACTTGGAATGACCGCCGTCGCTTGATCGGAGTACCCGCTCTCCTGCGACTCGCTATTTACGGCCGTGGCAACATAGTAGTAAGTCTGACCGGAGACGACGGTACTGTCGGTGTATGCGGTGGTGCTATCGAGCGTGGTGTTGATCATTGAGTACGGACCACCAGACACAGAGCCGCGGTATATGTTGTAGCCGACAGCGTCAGTCGAGGCGTTCCAGGTGAGGTCCACGGTGTGCTCGACTGACGTCGTTCCCGTGCCCGTCATCGATTGCACGGCCGGCGAGTTCGCGGCGTTGCTCGTAAACGACAAAGACGCCGAAGCGGCTCCGCTTGCCCCCGGCGTGAAAGTGACGGTGAAGGGAGTGGATTGACCGGCAGCGAGCGTTGCCGGCAGCGAGATTCCGGAGAGGACAAACTCACTGCTGTTGACACTTGCCGACGCAATTGTGACCGAGGCAGCGCTGGCAGTAAGGTTGCCGCTGAGCGCAGCGCTCGATCCGACGGCCACGTTGCCAAAGCTGAGACTGGTTGGAGACACTGCCAACTGGCCCGCGGCGGTTCCGGTCCCGGAGAGCGCGATATTGAGCGGCGAGTTCGATGCGTTCGACACCACGGAGAGGCCTCCGCTCACCGCACCGGCATTGGCCGGCGCGAAGGTCGCAATAAACGTCACGCTTTGGCTTGCCGTGAGAGTGAGGGGCAAGCTCAATCCGCTGATCGAGAAGGCGGCCCCGGTCAAATTCGCTTGCGAGATGGTAACCGTAGATCCACCAGAGTTGGTCAGTGTTTCAGACAAGTTCGCGCGGTTGCCGACCTGCACGCTACCAAAAGCGAGGCTCGCGGGATTCGGAGTCAGCGAGTCGGCCGCCAGACCCGTGCCCGAGAGCGGAATGCTGAGCGGCGAGTTGGACGCGTTGGAGACGAGACTCAACGCCCCACTCGCAGCGCCCGCGCTGGCGGGAGAAAAGGTCGCGGTGAAAGTGACGCTCTGACTGGCTGCGAGGGTCACGGGCAAAGTCAATCCGGTGACGGAGAAACCGGCTCCGCTGGCGGTCGCCTGTGAGATGGTGACGGGGGCTGCGCCCGTGTTGGTCAAGGTTTCGGATTGGCTGCTGTTGCTGCCGACCTGGATACTTCCGAATGTCAGGCTGGCAGGACTTGGAGCCAGTGTTCCGGGAATAACTCCAATTCCCGTGAAGGAAAGCACTGCTTTGTTGCTGACCGCGTCCGCGGTGGTAGCAAAAGTGACGCTGCCCGTGAAAGTTGCGGCTCCGGTGGGTGCGAACGTGATCGTAACCGGAGCGATTGCGCCGGGCAGCAGCGTGAGCGGCAGGGCTAGGTTATTCATCGAAAATCCTGCGCCACTCATGGTCGCTTGCGAGACGATGACATTGGTCCCGCCGCTGTTCGAAAGATTCACAGTGCTGGACTGGTTGGACCCAACGGTGATATTTCCAAAGACGATTTCACCGGGGCCCGGTACAAGCCGTCCGAGAGTGACACCGACGCCGGTGGTGGGTATTGAAACAATGCGCTGCCCATTTTGCCCATTAAAGGCAATCGTGATGGTCGGATCCCCGGCATCTGTGGGTTCGAACTCGACGTTGAATGAAGCGGTTTGTCCCGCGGCCAATATCAGCGGGAAGGTGATGCCGGTGACTTGGAATTCGGGATTCAATCCCTGAATCGAGCTGATGGTAACTGGGGACGACGTGTTGTTTGAAATCGTGTCCGACAGCGTCGCGGTGGTGCCGATCACGACCGCTCCGAAGTTCAGGCTGCTACTCCCTAGCGTGACCGAGCCTGTGCCTGAGGCGTTCGGACCTCCGGCGAGGCCTTGGCAGCCGCTGAGCAAGAACAGGCCGCCAGCAATAGCCAGGAAGGTGACCAAGCGACGATATGGCCGATAAACCCTCAATGCGACCTCTGTTGTGTTGCCGAACTCCGAATATTAATGCGAAGGGGCGAATTTTCGGACACCGGATGCCCTTACTATTTTTGCTCCGGCAAGACCAGTGTCGCTCCTGGCTGCCGTGAGCCATAGGTTGCGAAAGGCCCAGCTGGGCGCGGCATCTGGCCAAGATGAGCCGGGGCCAAATCCCCTTTTCGGGATGAACTGCGGTGCGAAGGGAAGAGCAATCCGCTATAGCCTATAAGCTATTGCTAATGAACGGATAAAGAGCGGTCCACGCCGGGATTGAAGCTCCCGGGGCTAGATTTTTGGCAGTTTTTACTGGGCGGTTGCCAAGGAACGCGACGGCAATGTGCAGAACATTGCATATCGCCCGTAACCAGCGCATCGGAGCCAGCCTTCAAAAAAGGGCTGTTCCCGATAACCCCATAGCCTTCTTTCTGTTCTCGCAAGTGCTTTCCCGTGGTCGAGGGTTTAACATGAGACAGGGGTGAGAGTTGGATGGCAGGGTGCGTGCATCTAAAGATAGCAGGCTCGAAGTTTCGAAGCCGAGGATCAAAGAGGATCAACGATGAGATTCTGGTTGACGACCGCGGTCTTAGTGGTGGGTATCAGCGTGAGCAGCCTGGCGCAGCAGGACAACACATTCAAGCCTAAGCATTACGCCCCCGAGAAACCACCGAGAACGACAAGCGTGCCCGTCGGCAATACGACAGTGCATACGGCAACGGCATCCGATGCCAACTCCAAGGACTTGCAAGCCTTGGAGCGTGAGAGCGCGAAGGCCTCCATACCGCCTCGATCTGCCGGAAAGACGACGCCAGGGACGGCGTCTGCGCTGAAGCCCGTAAAAGATCCGCACAATCCGCCGATCAATTTCCGTGGGACCGGCAGCAGCCGCAAGAATGCAACCAAACAAGATTCAAACCCCTACGCAGGACGGCTCAAGCAGAAAGGCGCTCACTAATAGCAAAGCCCAGTAGCCAAGCAAGACTACTTCACAGGAGATTCATCGCGAAACGGTGGAGCGATCCGGGGCCGGGACTGCCTGCGCAGCCTTCTTTGCCTTGGGCTCTTTGAGGGAGTACTTCAATAGGCAATACAAGGCCCGCACGCCGTCTTTCCATCCGATCTTCTTGCCGTCCTCGTAAGTGCGCCCCCAGTAACTGATTCCCACCTCATAAATGCGTAGGTTTCGCCGCGCAACTTTCACCGTGATCTCGGGCTCGAATCCGAAACGATTCTCCTCGATCGGGATCGACTGAATGACTTCGCGCCGGAAGACCTTGTAGCAGGTTTCCATGTCGGAAAGATTGATGTTGGTCAGGCAATTGGAAAGCAGCGTGAGAGCCCGGTTGCCGACCGAATGCCAGAAATACAACACGCGATGCGGAGCACCGCCCAGGAAGCGCGAGCCAAAGACTACGTCCGCTTTGCCTTGAGCCAAGGGCTCAATCATCAATGGATACTCCGCCGGATCGTATTCCAGATCGGAGTCCTGAATAATGACGAAGTCACCCGTGGCTTCCTGAATGCCACGGCGGAGAGCTGCTCCTTTACCCATGTTATGCGGCTGAAGCACGATGCGGATTTGCGGATGTTCGGACTGCAATTCGGCCAGGATCTCGCGCGAGCCATCCCGCGAGCCGTCATCCACGCAGATCAACTCGATCTCCAGAGGAACCGAGAGAACCTTCAGGACCACTTCCCGAAGAGTGGCGCGTTCGTTATAGATCGGCATCACAACCGAAAGTTTCATACATAGAGATGGTAACAACGCACACTCTTGAAGCACAACTTGTCGGCACTGCACCTGTCGGCCCAGCACGCAACGACGGCCAGAGCTATACTCACCTGTCGCGCGGGGGACTGGATCGCCATCTCGCCCGGCACTGGACGTTGGAACGGTGGAACGATGGAACGATGAAAACGTCCCGCAATCTCAAGTTCCTCGCTGCCGCGCTGGCCTTCGTGGTTGGCCTCGGCACGTTAGGCTTTCACTACATCGAGGGATGGCCGTGGTTTGACGGCTTCTACATGGTCATCACTACGCTGACCACGATCGGATACGAGGAAATACATCCCCTGTCGCACGCCGGGCGCGTGTTCAACGTCATCATCATTCTGGGTGGAGTCGCGCTCGTGTTTCTGGTCATCGGATCCCTCACCCAGGCTTTGCTAGAATTCGAGCTGCAGAACTTCTTTGGAAGGCGCCGCATGGAGCGCGACATAGGCCGTCTCACCGGTCACTACATCGTCTGCGGCGCGGGACGCGTCGGCCGCAGTGCCGCCCGCGAGCTGGCGCGCCGCCCCTCCCAGTTCGTGATCATCGAAAACAACGAGGCGAAGGCGCAGAAATTCACCGGCGAGAACTGGCTCATGCTCATCGGCGATGCCACCCAGGAACAAACCCTGCGCGCCGCCCAGATTGACCGCGCGCGCGGCCTGGTCGCGGCCACCACCACCGACGCCACGAATCTTTATATCGTGCTGACCGCCCGCAGTCTGAATCCGAGCCTCCGCATCATCGCCCGCGCCAGCGAAGAGATGGCGGAGAAGCACCTGCTAAGCGCGGGGGCTGATTCGGTCGTCTCTCCCTATATTTTTGCCGGACAGCGGATCGCCCATTCCTTCCTGCGTCCGCACGTGGTCAGTTTTCTGGACACCGCCACTACGCATCTCGGCATGGATCTCGAGATCGGCGAAGTGCCGATCACTGCGCACAGTCCGTTTGCCGGCAAGACCATCGAGAACTCGCGCATCCGCCAGGACCACGGCGTCATCATCCTCGCGATCAAGCGCGAGACGGGCATGCGCTTCAACCCCGCGCCTGACGATCGCATCGAAGCCGGCGATTTTCTGATCGCCATGGGCGAGCCGCAACAGCTTCGCCGACTCGAACAAACGGCTGGGTCCGAACCATTTGGGTCGCAACCATGAAAATTGTGAGCGCCACGGAAATGCGCGAGATCGACCGCGCCACCTCGGAGCGATTCGGAGTCCCTTCCCTTACCTTGATGGAGAACGCCGGCTCAGCCGTCGCCCGTTTCGTTCTCTCCGATTACCCGCAAGCGGAGCGCATCGGCATTCTCTGCGGCAAAGGCAACAATGGAGGCGACGGATTCGTGGTCGCACGCAAGCTCGCAGAAGCGGGCCGTGCGATTCGCGTTCTGCTATTGTGTGATCCCGAAGAGCTTCGCGGGGATGCGGCGACGATGTTTCAGAACATGCTGCGGAAGCTCCACCCAATGAATGTCGCTCCGCTGATCGTGCGCGAGGAGAGTTGGCTCGATTCCTTGGAGGCGGCGGAAATCTTCACTGCGGACGTGATCGTGGACGCCATCCTCGGCACGGGTTTTCGTCCGCCGGTCAGCCCGCTCTATGCGGCAGCGATCGGCAAGATGAATGCGGCTTCGGGTCCAATTGTCGCGGTCGATATTCCCTCCGGGGCCGATGCCGATGCCATGCGGCCACCAACTGGGAATGGCTCTAACGACCAGGCAGGTGCCGATGCCATCGTGACCTTCACCGCACCGCGTCCGGCGCACGTTTTCGCGGCACTGACGAGTGGGTCCACCGTGATTGCGCCCATCGGTTCACCGCCAGAAGCAATCGTTTCGCAACTTGGACTTCATCTGAGTACTCCCTTCGATTTCGCTCGTTTGCTCGCGCCCCGAGCGCGTGACGCCAACAAGGGCAGCTACGGACACGTGCTGGTGATCGGCGGGTCGCTTGGCAAAGCGGGCGCAGCCGCGATGGCGGGATTTGCGGCGCTCCGAGCGGGCGCCGGTCTTTCGACAGTAGCCACGCCAAAATCCGTGCTCGCGACCGTTGCGGCTTTTCATCCTGAACTAATGACTGAGCCGCTGGCAGAAACTGAGCAAGGCACGATCTCACTGCGAGCGCTCGGACCGGGCCTCGATGCGCTGCTCGATCGCAAGACGCTCGCAATTGGCCCCGGCATCTCGCGTAATTCCGAGACCGCCGAATTCGTGCGCACCATCGTAACCCGCGTCGACAAGTCGATAGTTGTCGACGCGGACGCGCTAAACGCCTTCGAAGGATCGGCTGGCCAACTGAACGGCCGCGGACGAACCATCGTCATCACTCCGCACCCGGGAGAAATGTCGCGCTTGACCGGTTTGAGCATCGCCGAAATTCAAGCAAACCGCCTGAAGATTGCGCGAAACTTCTCTCGCGAACACGAGTTGATGGTCGTGCTCAAGGGGCATCTCACCCTGGTTGCGGCGCCCGATGGCACCGTCTGGGTGAATCCCACCGGCAATCCGGGCATGGCAACTGGAGGCACGGGAGACATCCTCACCGGAATGGTAGCGGGCTTAATCGCGCAACATCCGCAGCATGCGCTCGAAGCAACCGCTCTCGCCGTCTATCTTCATGGGCTGGCTGGGGACCTGGCCAGTGAATCTGTCGGGGAGAACTCTATGGTGGCAACCGACCTGGTGCGCTTCCTGCCCGAGGCGTTCGCAGAGATGCGCAATCAGAAATCCCAGGAGATTCGCATTCACGCCTGATTAGCGCGGAATGTAACGATCAAGCATTGGAACGAGCTGCGACCCAAGCTTCATCATGCGTGCTTGGGCGGCATCGGGAGACTCGCCGTCAAACATCGGCGTCATCAGGCGCACCAGCCCGCCGTCGCTGCGATTCATGCGAACCGAATCGGACACCAGATAGTACTTAGCCCAGTACTCGCTGGCCACCGCGCGGCCATGAGCCTGGAACCAGTACAACACCAGTTGCCGGTCGCCCGCTTTTGAAACTACGTAGCGGTTGACGGGGAACGAAGAACCGTCGGGACGAGTAATCTGAACCATCTCCCGCGAAGTCGGAACCCATCCCGCGCCCGGCAGGCAGTGGTTCGGCGAATGGATGGTATCGCCTGCCTTTTGCGACGGAAAGTATGCAATGTAGAGATTGATCCAGGGTTGCCGTTGGCTGGCGTTTTCGTAATCGCGTACCAGAAAGTCGCCTGGCCCGAGGATGTCGAGGGTCTGTTGATCGAGAACGCTGTCGGTTCCCGTCCAGCCATCAATCTGCCGGGGCAGGGAACTCAAAGGCGCGCGCGGCGGAAAATACTCACTGCGCGAATGGGCCTGGAGCACGAGCGCGGTGGCCAGCATGAGCACAGCCACAATCCCGAAGCGAAGTGACCCGGCCTTCATGCGGATTTCACCTCGGGGCCGCTTTTCGAAGTACGGATAAGCGAGATCATGCGGTGTAAAGTGAACAGCATGATCAGCGCGACCACGAAGATCAGCCACCCCCCCAAGGCATGGTAAAAGCCCTCCGCTTTATCCGGATCCCAGTACTGCACCAGCAGCCCCGTGCCAAAAATGCGAAAGCTGTTGGCCGCCACTGCGATGGGCACCGCGGAGAGAGCCAGTACCACGCGCACCCACACCCGATTCTCCATCAGGTATCCATAGATGATGGCCAGAGTTATCAGAGTTAGAAGTGACCGGATTCCACTGCATGCTTCCGCTACCTCCAGTGGCATGGAAGCAAGCAAGATCATATTCCCCTGCCGCAACACGGGAACTCCGACTAGTTGGAGCAGGACAGTGGCCAGCTTTGAGGCCAGCAACTGAAGGGGAAAGGTAACCTGCTGCAGGATCAGGCTGGGGATCGGAATCATGAGAATCAGAAAAGCCCAGGGGAACAGGACCGCGCGAAAGAAGGTCCAGCCCTGAAACAGAATGATCAGGCCCGCCAGCAGGACCAGCAGCGAAACGCGCGAGAAAAATAATTCCGCGCCCAACACTCCCAGAACCAGCATGAGCAGGCTGAGCACCACCAGCGGAAGACCAGTCCATGATGGGGTTGGTGCAATCGCGTCGAGTTTCTTGCGGCCCTGCCAGAGAATAAAAAATGAAAAAAGGGGGACGAATATCCCGTGCTCAAAGGTCGGATCGTGAGAGGGCCCGACCCACTGCAGGACCAGGCGGGCGAGAATCGAGACGTAAAGCCAGACGATCAGAAGCAACAGAACCGCTGCCTGCCAACGGGGCAAACTGGACGACAAGCGACCCTCCCTCGTCGAGAGGAGCGGAGCTACCTGTGCTGAGTTACCCATGACGCGCGCTTGAATCTGAGAATATGCGAAAGTGGGTCTTCGCGCAAAGTAAAAGCAGCACTCCGGGCCAGCACTTTGGGGCGACGAGCAGAAGTGTCCCCTTTTGGGGGCTCGCCGGTACTCCGGTACTCGCCCGGCGGCCGTCGGGTGCCCCCAAGAATGGAAAACTATTTCTCATTACACTCCAGCACGTCATCAGCTGCGTTCGTCCCTTTAGGTGGAAGCCAATTGGTTAGCGCTTGCAGAGAGTTAGGACTTTATCCCCAAGACAAGTGGGAAGGAATCCCCACGGATTACCGAAGCTGTGGGCAATAAATTTCCCATTTGTCCGCAATGTGGTAACGCATAAGCGCCTCAGTGGTCGTTTTCTCAAGTTGTAAGTCATTGACAAATAAGAATATATTCTTTCAACGAGGCGCAACTGGTTTTGGCCGGATTGGCAGCGAGCGTGCTCTAAGCCTAGACTATATACGCCTGTCCAAGACTTACGCCTGCTATCTTGGCCGCGAAATAGCAAAGCGGAATCATATGGATCTCGACCGAACTAGAATCCCGGGAACTGCGGGAGCGCCACCGAACGGCGGCGCTCGTGTATGGCTCGAAAGCGTCAGTGCCGGGATGCGCACCGTCGAAGCCGTGATCCGCGAGTTGTCGCAGAATGACGTTCCCGTGCTAGTTGTGGCCGAGCATGGCTCCGGCAAAGCGGCAGCGGCAGCGCGCATCCATGTTCTTTCCAGCCGCGCTGCCGAGCCGTTTCATGCTTATCAGGGTCGTGAAGCCAGGGCAGAAGCTCTGGCGGCCGGCGACGGTCAAGGTGGAACCGTCTATCTTCAGGAAGTGGGAGACCTCACGGCGGCGGCCCAGGAGGAGCTGGTTCGCCAGATCGGTTTGAATGGGAATGGCAATGGCGATGACCAGCGCCGCGTACCGCGTTTCATCTGCGGAACCTCACGCGAGTTGGAGCCCGAGGTCAAGGCCGGCAAGTTCCGCGAAGACCTCTATTATGGAATCAGCGGAGTTTGTTTGCGCTTGCCTCCCTTACGCCAGCGGAAGGAAGACATTCCGGTTTTGCGCGATTGGTTTCTCTCGGCGGCGGCCCGTGATTTTAGCCGGGCCGTACCGGTGCTTAGTTCGGAGACGCAAAATTTCTTCCTGGAATACAACTGGCCGGGAAACATTCGCGAACTGAAAGACGCCGCTCGAGCCATTGTGGCGCTCGGCGACGAAGCGCTTGCCATGGGAGGACTGCGCTCGCTCTTGCGGCGCGTCGATCATGGCGCCAACGGCGAGAAAATTTCTCTGAAAGATGCGGCACGCGCCGCCTCCCGCGAGGCCGAGAGGGAAATCATCCTTCAGGTGTTGACGCGCACCCGCTGGAACCGGCGCCGAGCCGCGCAGGAGTTGCAGATCAGCTACAAAGCGCTTCTCTACAAGCTGAAGCAGATCGGGTACGAAGAGTACGGAGCATGATGCAAGGAAGAAAGGTTGCAAGGTTGCAAAGTTTCAAGGTGTTGAGGTTGCAAGGTTTCAAAGTCCAATGGCAGCGTTCGCCGCAGTGCTGACTATTTTGCTCTTTTGTTTTTTGAAACCTTGAAACTTTGAAACCCTGAAACCTGAAGGAATAGAGGAATCGATATGAAATCAGCATGGAAAGTGGCGGCCGCGGCACTGCTCTTGATCAGCAGCATGGCGTTCGCGCAGGAGGCGCCCGCTCAGCCCGCCGCCAGTCCCGCTTCCGACAAGACTGCTTCCGACAAAACAACGAATGCGGCTTCCACCAGCCAGGGCGGCCCTGAGTATGTCATCGGCCCCGATGACGTGCTCCACGTCGCCGTGTGGAAGGAACCCGACCTGAGCGCCACGCTGCCGGTGCGTCCGGATGGCAAAATTTCTCTTCCGCTGCTCAACGATGTGCAGGCCGCGGGCCTGACGCCCCAGCAGTTGGGCGTGTCGCTGACGGAGAAGCTGAAAAAATATATCGCCGACCCGCGCGTTACCGTGGTGGTGGCTACCATCAACAGCAAGCGGATTTACCTGACCGGCGAGGTGTCGCATGCCGGGGCCATGCCGATGCTTCCCAACATGACCGTTCTCCAAGCTTTGTCCAGCGCCGGCATTAGCCAGTTTGCCAACACGAAACGCATTTACGTCCTGCGCACCGAGAACGGCAAACAACAGAAACTGCCGGTGAACTATAGCAAGCTGGTTAAAGGTGAGCAGATCGAACAGAATTATTTGTTGCAGCCGGGGGATACAATTGTCGTCCCGTAAGGGATATGCGGTCCAATAAGGATCCACGGGTGAAAAGCATGGCAAGAGTGCGAAAAGTCGGGTGGGCGTTGCTGGTTTTCGGCATGAGCGTTTGCGCGGCCGCCCAGAATAGTCCCCAGTCTCAGCCAGAGACCGCGCCGGCGCCGGCCTTCGGCCAGAACGCGCCAGTGCTGAACCCGGAGAACCCGCCGGTATCTGGACTGGACGTGCCGAGTCTCGAACTGCGTACCGCCACCCGCAGCTTCATCTCGCCAGGTCTGCTGGTGAGCGAATCGGCCGACACGAACGGAAACAACCAGCTCGGCAACAGCAGCGGCTTGGAATCTATCACCCGCGTTCTCGGGGCTCTCGATCTCCAGCAATTCTGGCCCAAGAGTGATCTCTTTCTCGAGTACCTCGGCGGTGGAGCGTTCTACGGCAATCCATTTCACGCGGAGCAACTGCAGGCCGTCGGCCTAGAAGCCGTGACGCGTTGGCGAACTGGCCAGGTGACGGTGCGTGACGCCTTCAGCTACCTTCCTGATGGTGCTTTCGTCATGGGCTTTGGTGGTGTCCCAGGGTTCGGTTTTGCCAACGGCGGCTTCGCCACCGGAATGCAGGGTGGTGGCTTGCCCGGCCTGAACAGCTTCGGCGGTGCGTTAGGTTCGGTCGGAAACATTCCTCGGCTTGCGAACACGGCGATCCTCGATGTGGTTCAAGCCATCAGTCCGACCTCCGCGATCACCGTGGCGGGCGGATTCAGCAACACTCATTTCTACGACCCCACGAATACTCTGATTAACAGCGACGAGGTCACAGTTGAGGCTGGGTACAGCCATCTGCTTAACCGTCACGATCAGATCGGCGTAATTTACGCTTTTCAGCTGTTTCAATTTCCGCAGGAGACCGGCGGCGAGATTTATAGCCAGATCGTCAATGTGCGCTGGAGCCATACCATCACCGGCAGGCTAAGCCTCGTTGTCGGAGCCGGTCCGCAGTATACCGAGCTGGAAGAAGGTGGCTCCTACACGCGTTGGTCGCTAAGCGCTCGGGCTCAGCTGCGCTACAAATTTCGCCGGGCGTCGTTGATTGCGTCCTACGAAAAATACACTTCGTCAGGAGAGGGCTTGTTTGCCGGTGCCAATACCCAGGTGGCGGCTCTCGGGTATACACGCCCACTGGGACGTGTTTGGCAGTTCTTTAGCGATGTGAGCTACTCCCATAGCACGCAACTCCAGAATGTAGCGGTTGGGGGCGCGCATGCGGGCAGCTACAACAATACTTCTGCGGGCGTCATTCTCCGCCGACACTGGGGACGTTCCTACGACTTTTTTGGGTCGTATAGCTTCGGCGAGCTAGCCTTCAATGTTCCGGTTTCCATCGGTGGCAGCACTGGCAGAACTTCGCAGCGGCAAACCGGCGCCATTGGGGTGGAGTGGCACCCCAAGCCGACTCGCATCGAATAATTTCTTGGCCGCCTCGGGCGGCCGGATGGGTGAACAGTATGAGTGAAAATCGCGAACTGACGATGGACGATTATCTGGCAATGCTACGGCGGCGCCTTAAAGTCATTTTGATCCCTGCCCTGATGGCCCCGCTGACGGGCTTCCTGGTCTCGTATGCGCCATTCTTTCCGCCTAGATATACCTCGCAGTCGACGGTGCTGGTGGAGGGGCAGAAGGTGCCTGAGAACTACGTCACGCCGGTCATCACTGCCGATTTTGCGCAACGCGTGCAGACCCTCAACCAGGAGGTCCTGAGCCCCAGTCGCCTGCGTCCCGTGATTCAGAGCCTGGCGCTCGTCAAGCCCGGTGACGAGGACAAGCTAATCGAAGATATCCAGCAGAATCTGCTGGTCGAGCCGGTGATCACTTCGATGAGCGCTGCCGCCGGACTTTCTGGCGCCAAGAAAAAGAAGCCCTCTGCCACCGACGAACCGGTGCCTGGCTTCAATGTCGAGTACTCCGACAGCAACCCCGCCCGCGCCCAAAAAATCTGCAATGCCATGACCTCGTTGATCCTGGATGAAAACCTGCGCGAGCGCGCCACCATCGCCGGGAGCACGACCGACTTTCTCAGCCGCCAGCTCAAGGACGCCAAGGACCACCTTGACGATCAGGACAAAAAGCTTGCCGACTTCAAAAAGCAATACATGGGTCAGCTGCCGGGTGACTCCGACAACAACATGCGCATTCTGATGTCGCTGAACTCGCAACTCGATGCCACCACCCAGACCCTAAGCCGCGCCCAGCAGGATAAGGCCTACACCGAAAGCATGCTGGCGCAACAGATTGCCACCTGGAAGAGTTCGCTGTCCAGCACCAATCCGCAGACCCTTGAACAGGGATTGAACCAGCTGCAGGCGCAATTGCTGCAACTGCAGGCGCGCTACACCGACGATTACCCCGACGTGATCAAAACCAAGGCTGACATCGCCGAGGTCGAGAAGAAGCTGAAAGAGGTCAACGCCGCAGCCGCCAACGCCACCGACAGCAGCGATAAGGCCAGCGCCTCCGAACCGCCCGAAATTCGCCAACTCCGTCTGCAGATTCACCAGTACCAGAGCGTGATCGAGCAGGCCACCCTCGATCAGAAAAAGCTGCAAAGCCAGATCGGCACCTACCAGAGCCGCACTCTCATGAGCCCGAACGTCGAGGAGCAATACAAGCTGCTCACCCGCGACAACGATAACGCCCAGGCTTTCTACAAAGATCTGCTGGCCAAGAAAAGCTCGTCTGAAATGGCTTCCAACATGGAGAACCAGCAGGAGGGCGAGCAGGTGCACATCCTGTCCGGGGCGGGCCTACCGGATTCTGCGAGTTTCCCCAACCGCCCGATTTTTGCGGCAGGCGGTCTGGGTGTCGGTCTGGGACTGGGCGTGCTCATCGCCATCTGGCTGGAGTTTAGCGACAAGTCGATCCGCACTGAAAAAGATGCTGCGGCCATCATGGATCTGCCCCTCCTGATTTCCGTGCCTTGGCTGGGTGAGGACGAGGACAAAGCCGTCGCCAATGGCAACGGACGCCGCCGTTTCTGGGGCCGGGGTAGTCCCCCATCGCCCAAAGAACACGAGAACGTCGAGGTCTAGCGCAAGGCGTAGTTAACGACTATGTATAAAGAATTTTTTGGACTTCGCGCCAACCCGTTCAACGTCAATCCGGATCCGCGTTACCTTTTTCTCACGCGGCACACCGAAGAGGCGTTGGCCTGCCTTACCTACGGCATACAAAGCCGCAAAGGCTTCGTGTTGCTTACCGGCGAGGTGGGTACGGGCAAAACGACGCTGATCAATAAATTGATGGAATGGCTGCGCCTGCAGCAGGTTGCTACCGCTTTCATCTTCAACTCGCGCCTGGACGTGCCGCAGTTCCTCGATTTCATGATGGCCGATTTCGGTATTCCCTGCGATACCAAGTCGAAGAGCCAGATCCTGCAGCGCCTCTACAACTGGCTGCTCGATCGCTATCGCGCCGGCGAGACTGCGGTGCTGGTGATTGACGAGGCCCAAAACCTCTCCGACGAAGTCCTCGAAGAGATCCGCATGCTCACCAATCTCGAGACCTTCACCGAGAAACTGCTGCAGATCGTTCTGGTGGGGCAGCCGGAACTCGAACAGCGTTTGAAGCAGCCGCAGTTACGGCAGCTGCGCCAGCGCCTGACACTGCGCGCCAAGACGCATCCTTTCAATCTGGAAGAAACCAAGTCCTATATCACCCAGCGCCTGCGCATCGCGGGGTCGAACGGCGAGCCGATTTTCGAGCCTGACGCCACCGTCGCCATTTTCCGTTACGCGCTGGGCATTCCGCGCATCATCAACCTGCTCTGCGAGCATTGTCTGGTCAGCGCGTTCGTCGATCAGAAGAAGATGGTGGCTGCCGAGGTCGTCGATTCGGTTGCCCGCGATTTCGATCTGACCGATGGTAACGTCGCCGGAGCCATGACTGCGCCGGTACCCCCGTCCTCGGAAAAGTTTGATCTGGTCGAAGCCTTGCGCACTCTTGCAACCCTGGCCGACCGGTTGCGCCAATCAGAACAACAGGATCTCCCCAAGGAAAGGAAACTATGAGCCGCATCCATGACGCTTTGAAACGCGCCGAGCAGGAAAGAGCAACCTCCATGGGGACGCACGTCGAGCCCGCTCTCGACCAACCCGAAGCACAACTTGAAAACATGCCTTCGATGCAACCGTCGGGAGCCAGCGTGATGCCGAGTCTGGCCTCCGGGATGAATTACGAAGCGCTGCTTGCCCGCTGCCCCCAGACCGAATGGAGTCCGGATCCACGCACCATGCTCTTCTTCGAGGAAGACGACAGTCGGGTCGGGGCGGAAGAGTTCCGTACCCTGCGCTCCCGCCTCTACCAGATCCGCGAGAAGATGCCGCTAAAGCGAATGTTGGTGACCAGCGCGCTTCCCAAAGAAGGTAAATCTTTCGTGGCTGCCAATCTGGCCCAAGTCCTGGTGCGGCAGCACGGGCGCCGCGCCCTGCTTATTGACGCTGATCTGCGCAACCCCGGAATGCACCGCCATCTCGGAGCGGCCCAGTCGCCGGGATTGGCCGAATACCTGCTGGGCGAATGCGACGAGTTCGCCGCCCTGCAACGCGGGCCCATGGAAAACCTGTTCTTCATGCCGGCGGGCCGGTCCGTTGCGAGCGCCCCTGAACTGCTCTCCAACGGCCGTCTGAAGCTGTTCCTGCAGCGCGTCGAGCCCTTCTTTGATTGGATCGTTCTCGACTCGTCGCCCGTCATCCCGGTATCGGATGCCACGCTGGTCGCCGGTTCCTGCGACGGTATCCTGATGGTCGTGCGCTCCAATGTGACGCCTGCCGATTTGGCTCGCCGCGCCCGCGAAGAGTTCCCTGACAAGCTGCTGCTCGGAGTTGTGCTTAACGGAGCTCCGTCCGGAAAGCTTGCCCAGACGAAGTACTATTATGGCGAGGCCGTGAACAGCCAAGCCTAAGATCGAAGATGAACACGAACCGAGGCCAAGTTGATCCGGCTCTTCAATGTCTATTACCCAGTTCGTACGCTGGTCCTGCTGATCGGGGAGGCCCTGATCGTCTGGACTTCATTCCTGCTGGGGGCAGTGTTGGTACTTCGCGAAGACAGTTACCTGGTGCTCAACTACGAGGGCGGCTACTTTAAGATCCTCGGAGTCACGGCGCTGGTGTTGCTGTGTTCGCATTGGCTCGACCTTTACGACACCGCGCGCCTCAATACCAAAGGTGAGCTTTATTTCCGCTTGCTCATGGTTCCCGGTGTGCTGGCCTTCATTTTGGCGGGCGTCGCCTACGTACATCCTGATTACTTGTTGGGGAGCGGTTCGTCGGCCGTGGGCCTGCTCATTCTCACCGTGGCTCTGTTCGGATGGCGGATCGGCTTCACCTGGCTGGTCCAGTTGCCGATTCTGGTTGAGCGCGTTTACGTATTGGGTACCGGGGAGCGCGCGCAGCGCGTGGTGCAGGGCCTGCGCCAGAATCCTGAACTCGGCGTCGAGATCGCCAGTTGGACGGGCAAGATGGAAGGCGCGGTGACCCGTGATTCCGTGGCTGCGCACCTGATGGATCTCGTCCACAAACAAAAAGTCCATCGTGTCATCGTCGCCATGCCAGATCGCCGCGGTACCATCCCCATGCAGGAACTCCTTGACCTGCGCATGCAGGGGGTCAAGATCGAGGAAGCCACGACCTGGCTGGAAAAAATCTCCGGCAAAATCGAGGTCGAGAATCTGTCTCCCAGCTGGCTGGTGTTTGGCGAGGGCTTCCGCCGCAGCACGGCGTTTATCGTGGTTCGCCGCGTACTCTCGATCGTCATCTCACTGATAGGTCTGATCTGCGCGCTGCCTTTGTTTCCGTTTATCGTGCTCGCCATCCGCCTCGATTCCAAGGGGCCAGTGTTCTATACCCAGACGCGCATGGGTAAGGGTGGACGCCTCTTTAAGGTGGTGAAGTTCCGCACCATGGATCAGGACGCCGAAGCCGCCAGCGGTCCGATGTGGGCGGGCGATAACGATCCCCGCGTTACCCGCATTGGCAGGTTTCTCCGCTTCTCCCGCCTGGATGAGATTCCCCAGTTGTGGTGCGTGCTCAAAGGCGATATGGCATTCGTCGGCCCGCGTCCCGAGCGCCCGGAATTCATCGAGCAACTCTCCAGAGAGATCCCCTATTACGGCGTGCGTCACATGGTGCGGCCCGGCATCACCGGATGGGCGCAGGTCAAGTACAAGTACGGCAGCACGGTCGAAGATGCGCGCGAAAAACTTCAATACGACCTGTACTACATCAAGCATGCTTCAATCGGCCTCGATTTGCTGATCATGTTTCAGACCATTAAGACAGTGCTGTTGCGGCGGGGCGCGCAATGAACCGGGGCGCCCAATGAAATGGACATTCTGGATTGCGGCTGCACTCGTCGGCTATGCCTATCTGGGATATCCGCTCTGGTTATGGCTCCGCAGCCGGTGGTCGCCCCGGCCGGTTCGACGGGGAGTGGTGGAGCCCGCTGTAGCCGCGATCATGGTCGTTAGAAATGAAGAGGCAGTAATCGCTCGCAAGATTGAGAACCTGCTGGCGCTCGATTATCCGGCGGAGAAACTGGAGATCGTTGTCATCTCCGATGGTTCGACCGATGGCACGGCGGCGATCCTGCAGGACTTGGCAAGCAATCCGCGCCTGCGGATTGTGCTGAAGACTTCGTCGCTGGGGAAGGCGGCAGGTCTGAACGATGCCATGAAACTGGCCAACGGTGAGATCGTGTTGCTCACTGATGCGCGGCAGAAGATCGAGTTGTGCGCCCTGCGGCGCCTGATGGAGAATTTCGCGGATGCCGAGGTGGGCTGTGTGAGCGGCGACCTGATGCTGGGCGACCCGGAAACTGGAGAAGCAGGGAAGGGAATGGGCTTGTACTGGCGCATCGAAAAGAAGATTCGCGAACTGGAGTCAGCCTCGGGATCCGTTGTGGGCGCGACCGGAGCGATCTACTGCGCACGGCAGGCTCTTCTTGAGCCTTTGCCCGAGGGCACCATACTCGACGACGTGTTGTTGCCCATGCAGGTCGTGCGAAAAAAATCGCGCGTGGTTTTTGACTCTCGGGCCCACGCCTGGGATTCCCCGAACCTGGGTCAAAGCCGCGAGTTCTCCCGTAAAGTGCGGACCCTCAGCGGCAATTATCAACTCCTGCAGCTTGCACCCTGGCTTCTGACGTCGAAGAACTCGATCCGATTTGAATTTGTCAGCCACAAGTTGCTTCGGCTGGCTGTGCCCTTTGCCTTGCTGGGGGTGTTGCTGGCGTCACTGTTCCTGGCGCAGCCTTTCTACCGCGCGGCGCTGGTGGCGCAGTTGGCATTCTACGGTTTGAGCCTGGCGGCCATGGCGGGGTTCAAGATCGGCCCGCTGTCGCGCGTGGCCGACGCGGCGCGCACTTTTGTCTTGCTGAATTCCGCCGCTGTCGTGGCCTTTGTCAACTTTGTGACGGGGAGAAAAGCGATTTGGATCCGCTGAACCGTCATGAGAATGGTGTGGTGCAGGGTGGCATGGGCCAACGGTTCGGCAACGTTCGACGGCGCCGGCGTGCGGATCAGACATCGAGAAAGAGGGCGTGGTGGCCATCGGCGAGAACATAACTGAAACGGCGGAAATACCAGCCTGGCGCAAGCGTATCCAGGCCGTAGACCCGACGAAGGCCGCCTTTTTCTGGCTGAGTGCATTCTTCGTGGTTTATTGCGCTCGCCCGGAAGACTGGATTCCCGGTCTCAACTATTTACCGTGCGCCAAGATCACCGCCATCGTTGCCATGTGGAGTCTGTTCAATATCCTGGGCAAAACCAAACGCACATTTAAGGATGTACCCAAGGAAGGGAAGCTGCTTTTGATTCTGATCGGGCTTTTCTTCGTGAGCGCCTTTCTGTCGCCGATCTGGAAAGGCGGTGCCGTCAGTCACACGATAGATTTTGCCAAGGTATATGTGGTCTGGATTCTCGTCTTCCTGCTGATCACGAGCTTCGATCGCTTACGCCGGATTATCTACATCCAAACCGTTTCGGTGGTGTTGATTTGCGTGGTCTCCCTCATCAAGGGACACGATCAGCCGCGGTTGGAGGGTGTGTTGGGCGGCATCTATGGGAACTCGAACGATCTCGCATTCGCGGTCGTACTGACGCTGCCATTCGCACTCGCCTTCCTGTTAACGAGCAGGAACGTATTCAAGAAAGTGTTGTGGGCGCTGGGGATGCTCACCATGATGGCGGCGCTGTTTCTTACCGCTTCGCGAGCTGGCTTTATTGACCTGGTCATCGCGGGCGCAGTTACCATGTGGCATTTTGGCATCAAGGGCAAACGCCCCTGGCTGATCGCCGGGGTCGTGCTTTCCGGTGTCCTGCTGATGTCTGTGGCCGGCGGAAAACTGAAGGAGCGCTTTGAAGCCCTCAAGGGTGACAGCGCCACGGAGGAGGGGGCCTATGGATCGTACATAGACCGAATGTACTTGATGGAACGGGCGCTGGTAGGCATCGAGAATTATCCGATCTTCGGCATCGGCGACAACAATTTCATCACCTACTCGGGGATCTGGCACGAAGTGCACATGACGTATTTGCAGATTGCCGTCGAAGGCGGTATCCCGGCCTTGATTGTTTACCTGATGTTCTTTCGCACTGGTTTTAAGAACCTGAAAATTATGCGAAAGGCCAAGAATCTCGACGAGCACACAGTTTTGTTTGTGGGCGCCCTGCATAGCTCGCTGATTGGCTTCGTCGTGGGCGCCTCGTTCGCGCCCGAAGCCTATCAGTTCTTCCCGTTCTTCGCAGTGGCCTTTACTTCGACTTTGCTGCAGACCCTAAGAGAGAGGGAACTGGAGCCCAGCACGGCGCTCCCGGGCCCCAGCAAACCCCGACATTTTCTGGAGGTTTATGCCGACCACGGAAACACCGGCGCAGTCTCCCCTGTCCGCTGACTTGGAGGCAATTTTGCGTTGCCTGAACTGCGGCGGCAAACTCGAAAGCGATCGATCCAATGGGTTCGTGTGTCCGGCCTGCAAGCACGCGTATCCCAACGTGGAGGGCATCGCGCGTTTTGTGGACGCCCAACACTACGCCGCTAGTTTCGGTTATCAGTGGCACCGCTATCAGAAGACGCAGCTCGACCACGACGAGACTCGCGAATCCGAGCGCCATTTCCTCATGAAGACCGCTCTCCGCCCGGAAGATCTCAAAGGCAAGCTGGTGCTGGACGTGGGATGCGGCATGGGACGCTTCGCCGAGGTTGCTACCCGCTGGGGCGCGCGGGTCGTGGGTGTTGACCTGAGCGCCGCCGCCGAAGTTGCCGCCAAGAATCTTGCCGGCCGCGACTTTGTCGCCTTCCAGGCCGATGTCTTCGCCCTGCCCTTCGCTCTGGAAAGTTTCGATGTCATCTATAGCATTGGTGTGCTCCACCACACGCCGGATTGCGAAGCCGCGGTCAAAGCGCTGGATAAATACTTGAAGCCCGGTGGTCTGCTTATCGTCTGGCTCTACAGCGGATACAACAAGTGGTATCGCTTCAGCGATTTCTGGCGCCAATATACCCATAAGATGAAGCCCGAGACCCTGCACCGCATTCTGAGAATTGCGGTCCCGTTCTTCTACAACTTGCAACAGGGGTTGAAACACATACCCGTGATAGGCAGCCCAGCATCGGGCATTGTCCACCACGTGTTTCCGGTGAACCGGCAGAAGGATCCTGAAGCCCGGATGCTCGACACCTTCGACTGGTATTCTCCAAAGTACCAGTCCAAGCACACCTACGAGCAGGTGTTCCAATGGTATGCAGCGATGGGCATGGAGGACATGCGCGTGGGCGAGATCTCCATCGCTGTCCGTGGCCGCAAACCGGCGAAAGCACACTAGCCGGATGGCGTGCCGATGCACCTTCAGGGGTGGCGAGGAAAGCGCGGTCCAGATTTCAACATGCGTCTAAAGCAACAACTCGCTTATGCCAGAAAAGTCCTGCCGTCCGCGACCTGGTGGGCCCTGAAATCGCCTGCCCGCGGCCCCATGCACGTCATCTTTGCCCTGGCCGATCATTTTGAACCGGCCATTGTCCCCGAAGACGGCCAGAAGCGCGCCCCTCGTTCGGAGCAGGAACGCCGGGTGGAGTGGTGGGCGCGCGAATATCCCAAAGTGATCGACGGCTGGCGAGATTCCGATGGCCGTCCGCTTGTCCACACCTACTTCTACCCCGCCGAGCAGTACGACGAGGGCTTGCTCGATATGCTCGCCGATCACTGCCATTCCGGCTGGGGAGAAGTCGAGGTTCATCTCCACCACGGAATCCCCTATCCTGACACCGCCCAGAACACTCGCCAACTGATCACTGAATTCCGCGACCGGCTGGCCTTGCGCCATCGCTGCCTCGCTGTCGAAGATGGTTCCACTCGTCCGGGCTACGCATTTGTCCACGGAAATTTCGCGCTTGCCAACTCGGCCGCCGGCCGCTTCTGCGGCGTCGATTCGGAAATGCAGATTCTGGCCGAGACTGGATGCTATGCCGACCTCACCATGCCGAGCGCTCCCTGGGATCCGGCGCAGATCGAAAGAATCAATTCCGTCTACGAATGCGCTCTTCCGTTCGATCAAGCAGCGCCGCACCGCGAGGGGCATGACTTGGTTGCCGGACGCATGCCCCGTCGTTTTCCTCTCATCGTGCAAGGTCCGCTCGTAACCGACTTCCGGCGCACCTTACGTTCTGCCCGGCCCGCTCTCGACAACGGCGCCATCACCCGGTTCAAACCTGCGACCTTGCACCGGCTGTCCCTCTGGAAGCAGGCGCAAGTTCGCGTGCTCGGACGTCCCGACTGGCTGTTCATCAAACTGCATTGCCATAGCATGGACCCGACCCAGGAAGACGCCGTTATCGGCGACAGCTTTCGCAACTTTCTTACTGCCCTGGTAGGCGGTGCGGCCGGCAGAAAGGAAACGCTGCACTTTGTTGCCGCACGTGAGATGGCCAACATCCTGCTCGCCGCTTGCGACGGCCGCGAGGGAAACCCCGGTGACTATCGCAATTACCGCTTCAAACGCATTAAGGATCTGCCGATCGCCGCTGAAAAGTCTGATTCTCTGCCGGTCGGCGTGAAAGGGTAGAAAAGCAAGCATGTGTGGAATTGCGGGAGTGGTGAGCACAACTCGGGAGAGCGACATTACAGAAGCTCTGGTGCACCACATGTGCGAGCAGATCGTCTACCGCGGTCCGGACGACGAGGGACTCTACGTAGCCGATGGCGCCGGACTCGGAATGCGGCGTCTCAGCATCATTGATCTTTCGGGCGGCCACCAGCCGGTATTCAACGAAGATCGCAGCGCGTGGATCGTTTTCAATGGCGAAATCTACAACTTTCCCGAGCTCCGCCCGGAATTGGAGAAGCGCGGCCATCGCTTCTACACCAGGACTGATACCGAAGTCATCATTCATCTCTACGAGGAAATGGGCGCCGAATGCGTGCAGAAACTGCGCGGCATGTTCAGTCTCGCGATTTACGACCAGGCGAAGCGCAAGCTCGTCCTGGCACGCGACCGGTTGGGCAAGAAGCCGCTGCACTACGCCCTGGTGAAAGACAAGCTCTACTTCGGTTCCGAGATCAAGTCGATCCTGGCGGTTGCCCCCGAACTCGCCGAGGTCAATGCGCAGGGGCTTCTCGAATACCTGTATTACGGCTACGTTCCCGATCTCATCACGGCCTTTACCGGAATTCAGAAGCTGCCGCCTGGACACCTGCTGGAATTCGAAGACGGCAAGATTCAAATACGCCAGTATTGGGATTTGCCGCGATATAACACGCATCGTCCGAAAAGCGAAGAAGAGTGTCTGGAGGAACTGGAGCAGCGGCTGCTCGAAGCGACACGGATACGAT
>Ga0187890_10000160_pt1 | contig 47732 bp, 31 predicted proteins | sample June2016WEW_21_1_FD_133005 | JGI IMG/M metagenome (GOLD analysis project Ga0187890, IMG submission 133005) | Peatland microbial communities from SPRUCE experiment site at the Marcell Experimental Forest, Minnesota, USA - June2016WEW_21_10 | ecosystem: Environmental > Terrestrial > Soil >... | reverse complement strand
GCGAATTTGATGGCCATGCTCTCGGCGGCCTTCATCAGCAGCGGGGTGTCATTACCGTCGCTGGTGTTGTTCTCAGAAGACTGCTTGGCCAGACTCTCGAGCAACTGGGCGAGATTGACCTTGGCACCTTCGGGCGCCTTGCCGAGTTCGACTTTGAGATTTTCCGGGGAAGCGTTTGGATCCTGCATCGCCTGGCCAAAATGGGTGAGCAGGCGAATGGTCTGGATGACTTCCTCTTCCTGTAAGGCAACGACGCCTCCGGTCCATGCTCCGAGGGACGACCCTCCGGGCGACGACCCTCCGGGGGACGATGCTCCGCCGGACGAGGGTCCGCCCGACCCCGTGCCGCCAGGAATGGGGACGTTCGGGACGCTGCCGAAGGGCGCGCCGCCGGTTCCGCCCGAACCGCCGCTCGCTCCCTGAGCAGCGAAAATCAACTGCAGAAGTTTCTGCGGGTCATTGAGCCACTGCTTGAATTCAGGGCCCAGCGCCTGGGCGGCCAGTTGGGCGGCGATGGAATATTCGCCGGTGGCGGGATCCGCGGCGACAAACTTGACTTCATTGATGCGGATGGAGGAATCCTTGTTGTCGCCCAGGGTTTCCTTAATCTGCTTGGCGAAGTCCTGCGCTTTCGAACCACCCACGGCAAAGGCGCGGACCAGGCGCGTAAAGTCGTCGATCGTGACCTGGTTCGAGAACAGAATGCTGGAGAGCCCGGCTGCGGTCAACAACTGGGCGAAGCTGCGCTCCGCCTGTCCTGCTTCGAGCGGGATGCCATCGAGAAGAAGTTTGTTGTCGGAGACCCCGAGTAGAAAACCAGTGTCACCGGTTTTGGGCACCGCCTGTTGGAGTTCGCTCCAGGCGGTCTCGAACTGGCCCTCGGTGCGCTTGTGGTTTACTCCATACAGCCGCGTGTACTTGATCAAAATATTAAGGCTGTGAAGAAAAGACCGAGCGGACGCGCTGCGGCTGGCGTCGGTTTGAGCGGCGTTAACGATAGCAGCCTCCTCTCAGTACATGGAGCGTTGGCAATAAGACTAAGCGGGAAAGTGACCTAATGCACGATTACGGAGGTAATTGAACCGAACGATAGGTGCGGTCACTGGTCGCTACACCGAAGGGCAGGTCCTTTGGGATGCGGGCGCGCTACACTGGGGGCGCGAGTGCAGTACCCAGTATCCAGTATCCAATTGCCAGCCATGCGGCCTTTGGGATTTTGGGTGTTCTACGCGGGAGAAGTGGCACATGCCGCATCTCCACGGGAAAACTTATTCTGATGAAGATCGCCGTGCTTTTTTTTGGAGTGTTGAAGGACGTGGTCGGACGGTCGGGCGAGACGATTGATCTGCCGGATGCGGCGCGGGTGCGCGACGTACTTTCCTACTATGCGCGCGAGGCTCCGCGGTTTGAAGCGATGGCGTCGTCGCTGGCGATTGCGGTGAATCGGGAATACTCGGAACCGGAACGCGAGTTGCGCGAGGGCGATGAAGTCGGGTTGTTGCCGCCGGTGAGTGGAGGATCGGCGGAAGGCGGCGAAGCGCGGGATGAACCACAGGACATAGCTCGGGATGAGGCTCGGGATGAGGCTCGGGACGAAGTCAGGATCGTGCGCGAGCGTATTGATGCGGAGGCTGTGGTTGCGCGGTTGAAGCGTCCCGCGGATGGCGCGGCGGTGATTTTCGACGGCGTGGTGCGCGACAACACGCGCCGGCGGCGCACGCTCTATCTGCACTATGAAGCTTACGAAGCAATGGCACTGAAGCAGATGGAATCTCTGGCAGTGGAGGCGCGCACGCGTTTTGGGGTGCGCGGAGCGTCGATTGTCCACCGCCTGGGACGGCTCGAGGTTGGGGAGACGAGCGTGCTGATCGTGGTGGCTGCGGCCCACCGGGGCGCGGCGTTTGAGGCCTGCCGCTGGATCATCGACACGCTGAAGAAGACGGTGCCGATCTGGAAGAAGGAATACTTTGAAGATGGAGCGGTATGGGCGGACGGGGAGGCGTTTCCCGAAGAAATTCGACGGCCGGGAGGCACAGCCGGGGAGCGGTCTGCATCATAATGATTGAATCATTGAATCATTCAGTTATTGAGCCATTGGAATTTTGGAAGCTTGTGACGAAGCGCATCCTACACGTCTTATTCTTCATCTCGATCCTTTGCACCGCCGTGGGTTTGATGGCGGAGGAGCCGGAAACCACGTTTAAGTCTGACGTGAGGCTGGTGAACGTGTTCGTGACGGTGACGGATGCGCACGGGGCTCCAGTGGCGAATTTGCAGCAAGAAAATTTTCTGCTGAAGGAAGACGGCAAAGAGCAGAAGATCGCGATCTTCAGCCGGGAATCAGCCCTGCCGCTGTCGATCGTACTGGCGGTGGATACGAGCCTGAGCACCAGAAAAGATCTGCCGCTGGAGCTGACCTCGGCGCGCAAGTTCGTGCACGCGATTGTACGGCCTCAAGACGGACTGGCGCTGTACAAGTTCAGCGAGGAAGTGAGCCAGATGGTGCCCTTCACATCCGACTTGAAAAAGATCGACGCCGGCATCGATCGGGTGCGCAATGGCTCGGCGACGGCGCTTTACGACGCCATTTATCTGGGATCGCAGGCGCTCAGCCGGCGGCAGGGAAGAAAAGTGATGGTCGTGATCACCGACGGCGGAGACACCATGAGCCAGATGAACTACAAACAGGCGTTGCGCGCGGCTCAGGAGTCGGAAGCGATTATTTACAGCATCATCATCGTGCCCATTGAAGCGGACGCGGGACGTGACACGGGCGGCGAGCACGCCCTGATTCAGATCTCATCGGATACGGGCGGAAAATACTATTACGCCACTTCGCTGTCGCAACTGGACGACGCTTTCCGCCAGATCAGCGACGAACTGCGGACGCAGTATCTGCTGGCGTACTATCCGTCACAGCGCTATTCGAATTCGGAATTTCGTCAACTGCGGGTGGACCTGGCGAACCCGCCGGCGGGCGGCCCTTATCAGTCGCACTATCGCGCCGGGTACTACACGCACAAGGGGACGTTCTAAGCGTCCTTCTCCCGGATAACATAAATCCGAAGTTTTAAGTCTACCAAAAACCATATATCCGCTCCACGCTCAAGCCTCAAGTCGACCCCTATACAGCTTAGAAGGTATTGTGTTTGCAATACAATACAGAACGTAGTGTTAAGTTTGGCTGTCTTGGATTGTGAATTGCTATGAGTCCTCTAACTACGGGTCTGTTGATCTGGATCCTGCTCGTTACAAGCTCGCATTCGCTGAGACGGTTGAAAGAAACGTTGTCATCATGTTGCAAGTAACCAGTTTTGTGGTTTCCGTTCCCTAAGGAGAGAGATTCATGGCTAAGATTGGCGTGCTGTTTCGCATTTTGATCCCTGTGTTCGTGCTGGCGCTGCTGGTGGCGGGTGCGTTCGCCCAGGAAACCACGGGCGGCTTGCAGGGTGTTGTAAGAGATCCGTCGGGCGCGGTAGTCGCGAACGCGCATGTGGAGTTGATCGGTTCGTCGCTCGTGGGCAAGAAAGAATCGCAGACCGACAGCGGCGGATACTACCGTTTTGCCAACCTGCCGCCGGGGACGTATACGTTGAAGATCACAGCGCAGGGCTTCTCGACCGCGAAACGCGAGGGCCTGACTCTCGAAGTCGGCCACCTTCCCACGGTGGACTTCAAGCTTGAAGTGGGCGCCAGTTCAACAGTGGTTGAAGTGACCTCCGCCGCCCCGGAGATCGACGTGAGCACGGTGACCACGCAGACAAATATTAACCAAGAGGTCGTCCAGGATGTTCCGCACGGTCGTTCGTTTCAGTCGGTGATTCAGTTTGCGCCCTCGGCGAGGAATGAACCTCTGGCGGGCAGCACCGGCAACCAGGCGATGTCCAGCGGTGGTAACGGAACCGGCGGACAGTCTCCGGGCAGCGGTGGCAACGGGCAGGGATTCGGCTTCTCCGTAGCCGGCGGCGCCGACTCCGAGAACTCCTACCTGGTCGAAGGTCAGGAAACCGCAGACTCAATCGGAGGTTTCTCGCACTCCAACGTGCCCTTCGATTTCATTCAAGAAGTTCAGGTCAAGACCTCAGGTATTGAAGCCGAGCACGGTGGCGCCCTGGGTGGCGTCATCAACGTAGTAATGAAGAAGGGCAGCAATAACTGGCACGGATCTGTGTTCTCGCAGTTTGAGAAGGAGGGGTGGGATGGTTCACCCACCGCTTTTGATCGGTACGATCCCACTTACGGGACAACGCTCAACGGGAACGGCTCAGCTTACTTGGATCCCAACTACCAGGAATACCAGCCTAAGAAAGACAAGTACAGTGACATCTTCCCGGGTGCTACGTTTGGCGGTCCGCTGTGGAGGGATAAGGTTTGGTTCTTCGCTGGGTTCAACCCGGAGTGGAACGATACCGAGCGCAACGTTGTAATGAACGCCGGCCCAACGTCCTTCAGCCGCAATTATCAGACCTATTACACCTACGGTCGTTTAGACGCGGCGATCACGCAAAAGGTACGCGTGTTTGGTTCCTGGCTCTATCAGTATGCGCGAGAGAGCGGCTCGCAAATGCCGTTTGCAGATTCGACCACGGGCCTGCTCAACCCCAGCACTAGCTGCTACGGCACATTTACCTCGGCCACCAACCCGTGCTTCAGTTCTGGAACCCCGGCATACGCGTTTTCGCACGCTCTTGGCAGTTCCGCCCCCAACGTCACCACCAACGTCGGTGCGGATTTCACCCTGACGCCCCGCTTGGTGGGCACAGTTCGATGGGGCTATGCCTTCCAGAACTATCACGACTTTGGCTTCCCCACCACCGGCAATATCAATATCTTCCAGACCAGCGGTGCTGGCGCCGACGTGAACTGCAACCCGGTGCCGCCTGCCACAACCTGCACGGGCGCGGCGATACCTACAACCTCCCCGCTCTATCAGAGTGGCGGCTACTTTAACATCGCCAATAACATCAACACCACCGGCTATGACGCTACCAAGCGCAATCAAGTGGATGCGGATTTGGCATGGTTCAAGAGCGGATGGTGGGGCACTCACAACATTAAGGGCGGCTATCAGTTGACCCGGACGAGCAACACCCTCCTGCAGCACTGGAACACGCCAGAGGTCGACGTCTTCGCAGGCGCCGGCAATTTCTACAACGTGCAGGGGTCGGTAGGCCAAGCCAATTGCCTGAACGAGGCGTTTGTGAATTACAACTCGAACGGCACTGTGGCGTCGTGCGCTGGGCTGTACGGCTATGCCAGCATTAGGGACTACGGTTCCAACGGCGAGGCAACCAGCAATAATAATGGTCTGTTCATTCAGGACGCCTGGACCATCGGCCGCGGCGTCACCATCAACCTGGGGATTCGCGTCGAGAAGGAGTACCTGCCTGCCGAAGATCAGCCAGCCGGCGGAATTTCCAAGCCCATCAACTTCGGCTGGGGCGACAAGATCGCTCCCCGCATCGGCGCGGCTTGGGACGTTTTCAGAGATGGAAGGATGAAGGTATTCGGCAGCTATGGCGTCTTTAACGACACCATGAAGCTGAACCTGGCCATCAGCTCGTTTGGCGGCCAATATTGGCAGAACTGCTATTACGCAATGGACACCGACCAGATCCAGAACCTGAACCCTGTCTTTAACAGCGCCGGGCGCTACTGTGTGGGTCCCAATTCCGCTTCCGAGGCCAACTTCCCAGGCGGCGTCGGCGCGACTCCTGCTGGCTATACCTTCCTGGAAAACCAGAACTTCCGGACCTTCCCCACTAGCTGCTCGACGTGTACCGCTACGGAAGAAGGTGTTGCTCCGGGGCTGAAGCCGTACCGTCAGCACGAAGACGTGTTCGGCATTGACTACCAGTTGAAAAAGAACCTGGCGTTCGAAGCGCGCTGGGATCGCATCCGTAACGACCATGTCATTGAGGACTCCGCGATTTTCAACCCGAACATTGGCGAGACCTTCGTAATCGTTAACCCCGGTCAGGGAGTCAACAAGACGTTCGACGGTTTCTATAACTTCCTGTACGGAAATTCGAGTGCGTGCGGTACCACCGGTCCCAACTCTCCGGGACCCTGCCCGCCGAACAACATCCCGGCAGCTCGCAGCTATGACGGCTTGGAGTTGAGGCTCACCAAGATGTCGAGCCAGCATTGGTACGGGATGGTCTCTTACACTTACAGCCACTTCCGCGGCAACTACACCGGGCTCACGAGCACTGACATTGGAGACGGCGGCGGCGGCCGCAACGCTCCGAACAACAGCCGGGCCTTTGACGAGCCCTTCTTCTCGTGGGGCGCCAACGGAGAGTCCTCTAGCGGAAACCTGCCGACGGATCGTCCCAGTTCTATCAAGGGCTACGCTTACTACGAGTTGAACCACAAGAGGTTTTCCACCGACTTTGGCCTCTTCCAGTTTGCGTACGAAGGTACCCCACAGACCACCATCGCCGACGTGGGCTATTCGTTCGCGCCGCCCGCCGGTGCGTTCCCGACCTACCTCGTCGGTCGCGGCAAGTGGGTGGATGTCACCCAGGATCCGGGCACCGGCATAATTACGACCGGCAATCCGCGCGTCTTCCGCACGCCGTGGTATGTGGAGTCCGACTTCAACCTGCAAGAGAACTACAAAATAGGGGAGAGCAAGGTCCTCAGCTACTCGATAACCATTCCGAATCTCCTTAACCAGCGCGCAACAACCGCATACTACCCGTTCCTCGAATCACAAAACTTTGGGCAATTCCTGGCGCCGGGCGGCAACGAGCTCTACCAGGCGAATAGCGTTGCTGCCTATTACGCGTTCGAGACGGGCTACAACTGGCAGTCCTTGCTCACCACTATGGGGGGCAATACTCCCAAGACGGCGACCGGTACAACAGGTATTGCGACCATCAACAGCAACTATGGGAAACCTTATCTCGAACAGATCAGCCGCACCATCCGCATGGGGGTAAAGTTCACCTTCTAGTCGCGTGGCAAATCATTCTTCAGGGAGCCGGATTTTCCGGCTCCTTTTTTTGTGCTCCGATTCTCATGCTCCGATTCCCATTTCCGGCGAGCGGCCGGAGCTGGCTCGGACCGCGGTTTGCAAGCGGCTCCAGAAAAACGTGTACATCACGCCGCTGAAGTCTCTGCATCTAGTAAACTGTTCTATTCGATTTCAGTTGAAAATCATTGCTGTTGAAACCAGGACCCTTAAACGCAGAATCGCTTCCAGGTTCTACTTGAGGTTCTGCCCCCAGGAGAGTGGCACTTTGTTTGACTGGTCTGGCTTGTGGTCTGCTTTGCAAGTTCGGCGTTCTCTGCCCCTTGGCCCATTGCTCGTCGTTATTGTTGTTGCCGCGCTCACGATTTCGTTGCAGGCGCAGGAAATGACCCAGGAAAATCCGGCGGCCAGCACCATTCAAGGCACGGTGCGGGATGACGTCGGCAGCCCCGTGGCAGGGGCGCGGGTTTTGTACCGCTCGCAGGCCACCGAGACCAGGGGCCAGGTGCGCACCGGCAAGGACGGGACATACGTTTCGGAAGTGCTGCCGCCGGGCGCTTACGTGGTCCGGGTCGAAGCCCGGGACCTGCTGCCGTCCGAGATCAGCGTGAACGTGGTGTTGGGGGCGGTGGCCACGGCGGATTTCAAACTGGAATGGATCAATCCGGGGCCGCTGCGCCTGGAGAGCAAGTTCAGTGGCGAGGCCAGCGATACCCTGCCGATTGGCGGGCGGAACTATCTGAATGCGGGCCGGATCGATCCCGGCGTGCAGCCGGTGGATGGAAGGATTTATGCCCCGGACAAAAGTGGGTTTCAATCGCTCTCAATCGACAGCCAACTGGGACGAACGACGCACTACGACTTTGATGAAGTCGAGGAGATGGATGAGACCAAGGGTGCGTCCGCGATGAACCTGCCGTCCGACGCGGTGCGCGAGGTGATTGTCTCGCGAGTCACGCCAGAGGTGTTTCAGTCGCTGAACGCAGCCGGTGCGGTCGGGGTTACGACGCGCTCGGGTGGAGAGGAATGGCACGGCAATGTGTTTGGAAATCTGCAAGACCGGGACCTCGGCCTCGCGGGATTTCCCTCAGGGGGTTCGAATTACAGCCGCCAGCAGTATGGCTTTGGGGCCGGCGGAGCGGTGATCAAGGACAAGGCGTTTCTATTCATCGGCGGGGAGCGCAGCAAGCAGGATGGGGATTTGCCGATCCAGCTCGGATTCCCGTGCTCGGGTGCGTACGTTACAGGACTGTGCGGCACCAGCAATTCCAGCCAGATCAACCTGCAGAGCGCTTATTTTCGCGAGAACATGCTGACCGCGCGGCTGGATTATGACGTCAACGAAAACATGAAGTGGTTCGTGCGCTACAGCTACGACAACGCAAACGAGATCGGGCCGTCTGACAGCCAGTCGAATTTTCGCAATCAGCTCAATGTTCCGGCTGCAGTTTTCGGACTGGATTGGAACCGGCGACGGTTTGTGAATAGCGCGCGCTTCGGCTATCAGAAGATGGTGAATGCGATCAATCCGGCCCTGGCCGATTCGGCGCCGGCGCCTTTCCACATGCAGATTGGATCGTATGCCCTGGGGCCAAGCGTGGCCGGTCCGCGGCAGACGATTCAGCGCGATCTTTTCGCGCGCTACGACGGCAGCACGCATTACAAGATGAACCACACGATTCGCTTCGGGGGAGCGATTCATCGCATCGCGCAGGGAGATTTCTACGCGCCCGGAAATTATGGGCCGTCGGTGACCAGTTCGAATGGACTGGATGTGATCACTGCCATCAATAGCGATCCGAACCTGTTGCCGCTTTACGCAAACGATCCGCACGGAGCGGCGGACAATCCGCTGAACTATCCAGTAGGCACGGTCACGATTTTCAATGGCCTCGGAAATTTCAGCGAGCACTCGGCATTCAACCGGTCGAGCGGCGGACACTTCGACACCCGCCTCGAAGGGTACGTGGGCGACACGTTCAGCCTGTTTCCGAGCGTCAATATTAGCGTTGGCGTCAATTATGTCCGCGACAGCGGACGCACCGACAGCGACCTCGGGCCGCTGCCATGTTCCGCGATCAATCTGACGATCGTGAAGACTCCACCGTGCACCAGCGGTTTGATTCTTGATCAATTTGGTCTGATTACAAACAATGCCACGGGTGGGCACCAGTTCCTCGGCCAGAGCGTGAACCAGCCGAACTGGAATTTTGCTCCGCAAGCCGGTGTGGCGTGGGATCCGGGACACAATGGGCGGACGGTGGTGCGGGCGAGCGGCGGAATGTTCTATGACAATTTTCTGCTGCAGAATGCCTATCAGGATCGCATCAACCGCTTGTCGAACGGGCAGTACAACCGCAGTCTGACGCTTTGTCCGACGGGGGCGGTGCTGTTTCCGGATGGATCGCTGAGGAGTTCGGTGGATTCGCTGGATATCGCCACGCAGATTTGCGGCCAGCCGATCGGCGCGGTGGCAACGGCGATTCAGGACTTGCAGTCAAAGTTCATGGCCGCGCAGTCGGCGGTGACCGGCGGCCCGAACATGTATTCGCTCACCAACAGCCTGGCAAATTTTGGGGGCCTGCTGGCGCCCGGTTTCAAGACGCCCCGGGTAGTTCACATGAGCGCTGGAATTCAGCATCAGATGGGGGAGCACGGCACGTTCTCCATCGACTATGTGCGCGAGATCGGCACCCAGTTTCCGCTGGGCATTGACACCAATCACGTGGGCGACGTGAACTACATGAACGACGGCGACAATTCAAACCCCTTACTCAATAACTATGCGGCGGAGTTGTCGGCGATCAATGCCACCGTGACCAAGGCGGGATGTGCGCCGGCGACATTCGCGGGCAGCAGCTCGCAGGCTGCCGTGACCTGCTATCTCAACGCTGTGCCGGGAGCGAGCATCACCGATTTCGCGCGTAATGGGCTGGACTCTTCCAATGCGTTCTGCGGACCGTTCCCGTGCTCGGTCCTGGGCAAGCAGCAGGCGGCGTTCGCCGGCGTCAATCCGGCGGTGGGATCGAACATCATGTACTTTCCGGGCGGACGGTCGCTATACAAAGGTGTGCACGTGGCGTACCACGGCGCCAGCGGAGACAACCCGACGCGGCACGTGCGGCGCCTGGAGATGGACATTTCATATACCCTCTCCAAGTATAAAAGCAACATCGCCGAGCCCAACGGCAGCGGTGGAGATTATTCGTTGATGAACGTGGCGGAAGATTACAACCGGCCCCACCTGGGACATTGGGGGGCCGCGGGACTGGACCGGACGAACCAGTTCACGTTCGTTCCCACGGCGGATTTAGAGGGAGGGCTGCGGTTTTCGTTGATCGCGCATGTGGCGTCGCCGCTTCCGCTGAGCGTTAATGTCCCGCAGCAGTACGGGGGCGGAGTGGCGGGGGAAATTTTCCGCAGCGACCTCACCGGCGACGGCACGGTGGGCGATCTTTTGCCGCAAACGTTTATCGGGAGCACGGGAAAATATTCGACCGGCGAGTTGGCCGGGGTAATCCAGCATTACGACAACACGTATGCCGGCCACTTGACCCCGGCGGGCGGCGAGCTGGTGTCTAGCGGATTGTTCAGCCAGAGTCAGCTGCTGGCGCTCGGTGCTTATGCGCCTACGATTCAAGGCGGGCAGGGGCTGCCGAACCATTTTGCGTCAGCGACCTGGCTGAAGACGATGGATCTGCGCTTCACTCGGCCGTTCCAGGTGGGCGAGCGGGTTAAGCTGGTGCCGAGCGTTTCCCTGTTTAACATTTTCAACTGGGCCAACTTCGGAGGCCCGGGGAACCAGTTAAGCGGTGTGCTCAACGCAGCGCCGGGCAGTTCGCTGAATAACGCGAGTTCGGCGGGATACTGCGGCAACTCAACCACCTATTGCACTTCGCGGTTGGACCGGGTTCTGGCCGGTTCGGGCACCTACGCGAACGGAGCTCCGCGGCAAATCGAGTTTGGCTTGCGCCTCACCTTCTAGTGTTGTGTCTCGTAAGTTCGTAGCATAACTCTGTCATCCTGAGCGAAGCGAAGGACCTATGTATTTTGTTTGCACCGCGTAAATCGTCGCCCCGGCTCGAAAACGACGCCCGATTTTATTCTCGTATTTCCGGGACACCATGCCCGTCCCTGAAAGCTGCGTCTGACCTCCCGTGAAAACGCAGCTAGCGGCGTCTCCGGAAACTACCGGCGCAAGCGATGGTCAGCGCAAAGCCCCAGTGTTTCCGCAGCCTGCCGGGGATCAGGCGAAAATCTCTTCACTTCGATACCGATGTTTTGCGTCAATAGCGCAAAGTTTTTATCTTTCAGGATCGTTTTCTGGAAGTTCCGATTATTCACTTGACATGGTTAGGGAATGTGCTAGAGTTCGCGCGTGGTGCGAGGTCTCCGCTCTTCCCCAGTAGAGTGTCGCACCGAGTTCGCGTAGTCTAACCTTCACATTCTCACTTCCAGGAGGAAAAAGTATGAAGCTAAAAGGTCTCGTGATTATCACAGCCTTACTGTGCTGCTTTGCTGTGTTCGCCACGGCTCAGAATCAACTAAGTAAGCTCCCCGCTCGCGTGCCCCACGTGTCGGCGGCTAACGCATCGGCGACAACCCCGCAAAAAGGCACCAGCGCCCGGTCCGAGGCAGACACTTGCGCGTACACTTTCACCGTTGCCGGTGCCAACAACGACTACATGGAGTTTTGTGTAAGCGTGAATGGCAACGTCATCTCGTTTCAAAGCCCGGACGGCATAGAGTATCTTGACTTGGGCACTCTCGCCGAGGGCTACGGTATCTGTGACTTTACCAGCGGCAACTCGTATTACGACTATTCCGACTGGGGCATCAGCTCGAACTGGAACGCGCCGGTAACGGTTTCGAGCTCCGCGACTTCGGTCAAGATCGAGCGAACCACCAGCGATGGCATCTACACTCTGACCATGACCTTCGCCAGGGAAACCGGGACGACGCCATATGCCAAGATCACGATGGTGCTCAAGAACAATACCGCCGTGGCCAGGGACGTCTACTTGATTCGCTGGGCCGACATTGATCCCTACGACGCCAATTCCTCCGGTAGTTTCCTAGAGAGTTTCGACTCAACCATCAATGCTGCCTGGGGGTACGAACCGCTTAACTACTCGGGCGGCAATTATGCCGGCTATGGTTTGAAGCTTGAGAACCTTGGGGTACCGAACGTCCCGTACGGGTTTGCTGGGTATGACTTGGACACCTCGTTACCCCCAACTGATGTCTGCGATCCAGCGGCGAATTATGCTGGATACCAAGCCAGCGTCGACGGCTCCGTTGAGATGCTTTACTTCCTCGAGTTAGGCGCAAAGAAGAGCGCCACCGTCAACAGCAGGTACTTGGCGTTCTAACTCGTAACTAGCGTAGTAACCGTCCCGTAGCGGGCACAGTATTCTGTGCCCGCTCCGGGTCTTTCATCTGCAGCGAAACGAAGTACCGTATCTGCGCTCGTAGTTTCCTTCCCGTGCCGCAGTCTGCCGAGGCTCTGCGAAAACGTCTTCAGTTCGATGTCGGAATGTTTGCGTTAAGAGCGCAACAGTTTTGCCTTCCAAGGATTTTCTTGCCTATGTATCAGATTATTTACTTGACACGGCGTCGGAATGCGCTAAGCTGCCCCAGTCAGTGCAGTCGCTACGCTTCCCCCTGTAGCCCGCAGCACTGAGATAGGGTCGTGCAACCTTCACAATTACTGAACAAAACTTCCAGGAGGATTCCTGCGCACTCTGTGGTGCAGAGTACCGTGGGTGGCCAAAGCTCGTAATGGTGATCTCTTCCTGGCCTTACAATATTCCCTCTCAGGGAACGGAGAAGAAAAACTCATGCAAAACCAGAATTGGCGATTCTTGAGCAAAGCGATAGCTGTAGCGACATTGACAGTATTGGTCGTGAGCCTCTCAACCTTCGCGGCGGCGCAGAGCGATGCCGCGCGTGCCATTTATGACCAGTCCGCCTCCATCAAAACCAACATCGAGGGGATTCGTACTTTCCCCGAGCCTGCTGCTGGTTTCAACCCGATAAAGGCCTCCGACGAGGAACTGGCCGCCTACGGCATCCCGCCCCGTCCAAGCCAGGCCTCAGATCCGGCCGCATACGCCAAGTGGGCTAGAGTCATGACCGCCGGTGCCAAGCGCTGGCACGGAGAACTCAAAACAGGTTGGTTCCACGGTACGCCCATGAAGTCGGCCCCGGCGCCGCACAATGTCTCGATTTCGAACACTGCTACTTCTGCTGGATCCTACAATTGGAGTGGCGTGGTCAACACCAACACTCTCACCAAGTACAACGCCAAGTCGTCGTACTACTACATCTTCTCGGAGTTCAATGTCCCCACGGCGCAGCAGGCTTTTGCCAGCAGCGGTGGTGATGGCTTGGGCACCGGGGGCAACATCTGCGACGGCGGATGGGACGTAGTCTCGCAGTGGAACGGCATCGACGGCTTTAAAGCCGATGACACCGCCCTATTGCAAGGCGGTACCGCTAGCGCATTCTACTGTTCCACCTCCGGCACCGCGACGGAATACTGGGCCTGGATCGAATGGTACCCCAACGCCTCCGTCTTCGAGTACGACGTTAATCCCGGGGATGACATGTATGTGGAGACTTGGAACACCAGTTCCACTCAAGGCTATGTGGCGCTCTATGACCTGACCCTGGGGATCTACTCGAGTTACGGCCTCACAGCCCCGTCCGGATCTGCGCTTATCGGCAACAGCGCTGAGTTCATAACCGAGCGGCCCTGCTGCCGAGGCGACTACCTGTACCCCCTGGCCAACTACGTCGCCGACTTCTGGGATTACAGCGGCGACTATACCTTCAATGGCCACTTCAACGATCCCGGCGCGACCACATCCTCGACCTATCAGGTCTTTATGGTTGATGACGCTGACGATCAGGTCATTTCGGTGCCCGACGAAGTCGTCAACCATGGCATCAATCAGTCGCTCTCCAATTCTGGGCTGTATGGTAAATACAGCATCTTCTTCCAGGACGAAAACTGCTCCTATGTAGGCGGCTGCGCATTCTAAATGGCGCAACTGCTCTACGACTCTAGTTTGCGTTTGAACTCTAGGCCCACCCGAAAGGGTGGGCTTTTTGTCGCAGACTTTTTGTTCGCAATTGAACGTACGAAACCCAGGTTTTCCGCAGCCTGCCGAGGCTCTGCGAAAACGCCTTCAGTTCGATATCCGAAATGTTTGCGTCAAGGTTAAGAGCGAAGGTTAAGAGCGAAGGCTAAGAGCGAAGGCTAAGAGCGAAGGTTAAGAGCGAAGGTTAAGAGCGAAGGCTAAGAGCACAATAGCCTTGCCTTCCGAGGATTCCCTTGTGTTTGTATCAGATTATTTACTTGACATGGCTTAGGAATGCGCTAAGCTGCGACAGTCAAGTGCAGGCGCTACTCTTCCCCTGTAGCCCGCGCTGAGCTCGGGGTTGTGGGACCTTTCACAATTTGTTGAACGAAACTCCAGGAGGGATTCCTGCGGTCTCTGTCGTGCAGAAGACCGTGGGTGGCCCAGGTTCGTAAGGGTGATCTCCTCTTGGCCTTACAGCATTCCCTCAGGGGACGGAGAAAAAACTCATGCAAAACCAGAATTGGCGATTCTTGAGCAAAGCAATCGCTGTAGCGACATTGACAGTATTGGTAGTGAGCCTCTCAACCTTCGTGGCGGCGGAGAACGATGCCGCACGCGCCATTTATGACCAGTCCGCAACCGTCAAAACCAACATTGACGGCATTCGCGCCTTCCCTGCGCCTCCGGCTGGTTTCAATGCGATTAGCGCTTCCGACGAGGCGCTGGCCGGTTACGGCTTCCCGCCACGGCCCGACAAGCAGACCGATGCCGCAGGTTACGCGAAGTGGGCAAAGGCCATGACTGCTTCCAAGACCCGCTGGAACGGAGAACTCAAGCACTCTGGTTTCTATAGCCAGCCTGCTCGCAAAGCCGCGGCGCCGGCGTCTGCCATATCGGGAGCACCCTCGACCGGGTACTACTACAACTGGAGCGGCTACATCAACACCAACACGCTCACGAAGTACAACACGAAAACCTCGTTCTACGTCATCTGGTCCGAATTCAATGTGCCGGTCGTGAATCAGTCCCCCGACACCTGCGACGGCGGATGGGATCTTCAGGTGAGCTGGAACGGTATCGACGGCAACCAAGATGGAAATGCCTTGCTGCAGGGCGGTAGCTTGTCAGGGGCGTACTGCAGTGACGAAGGCTCCAGCACCTCATACTACGCCTGGGTCGAATGGTTTCCGGCCTACGATATCATTTTCGAGTTCTACGTGAACCCTGGAGATGATATGTATGTTGAGACTTGGGACACGAGTGCTACTCAAGGCTACGTGTATCTGGTCGATGAGACCCTGGGCATCGCCGGCGTCTTCGGCCTTACCCCCAACGGCGGTCCCGGTCTGATCGGGAATAGCGCCGAGTACATCGTCGAGCGTCCCTGCTGCCGTGCGGGCCACGATTATCCGCTGGCGGACTACGTTTGGGACTTCTGGGCGGGCAGCTACGCTTACAACTTCGTCGACTACGACGAGGACAAGAAAACTTCGTACTACCCTGGATCGCAGTCGAGCTCCAACATCCGAGCCTTCATGGTCAATGACCAGGACTCTGAAACTATCTCCTCGCCGACGTATCAGGGGGATTACGGTATTTTCTTCGAGGCTGAGAACTGCACCGTTGCCTCCGGTGGTTGCACGCCGTAGTCGCGCCACCGCTGTTTAACTCTTGTACTTCAAGGCCTGCCACGTTGGCAGGCCTTTTTTTTGCGCTCACACACTCAGGGCGCCGGAATTGTAGGCTGCGATGGCCGTTTGGGACTGCTGGCTGGGCTTGGCAAAGGAGCTCTCAAGAGTGGCAAAGGCCGACTGCGCTCCCGCCAGGCTACCCGATTCGAGCGCTTGACCGATGGCCTGGAAATCCTGGTTGCGATCGGTGTTCCCGAATGTCTGCCCATTTTTATTGGGGCCGGTCTGGCCGAGGGCGGTCAGGGTGGCGAAGTCCTGCTGGGCGGCGCTCAGGTTCCCCGCTTTCAGGTCTTGTCCGAGTTGCTTGAGATCGGCCGCCCGTTGCTTCCCGTAGGCTTGCAGTTGCTCGTAGATCGAAGCCGCAGAGCCGCTCGTGGCGGTGGTTGCGGTGCTGAGGCTGGACTGCGTGGTGCTGAGGTTTACGACTGCGGCCGGACTCGCCTGCGCTGCATCTGACGCATTTTTTTGCTCGCCGGCGAGCGCAGCAAAGGCGGTCTGTGCTCCGGCCAAATCGCCGGATTGCAAGGCTTTGCCCACGGCCTCGAATTCCTCGGCGCGACTCGACTTGCCAAAGGGATCGGAATTGGCGTATGGCCCGCTTTGTCCGAGCGCAGCCAGGTTGGTGTAGGCCTGCTGCGCGCTCGTCAAATTCCCACTTTGAAGAGCGCTGCCGAGCTGCTGAAGATCGGTCTGACGGGACTGGTAAAAGCTCTGGAGTTCCTGAAAAATCGATAAGCTGGAAACTGCTGCGGTTGACATAATTCTCTCCCGATGGCGCGTTGCCGTTAACTCTTGCCCCGGCCTTATAGCCACCTCACAATCTCCATCGGTTGAAACGGGAAATTACTTTAGAGGAAACACAGAGTTACCAGAGTTCAATAGCGACGCACCCGTGGTCGTGCGAAAGACAGGAATACGGAGAGCGTCTGCGGTGTAGCAGGCCTCGCGCCGGACTGTCCGTTCGAGCCCAGTTTTGAGCCCAGAGGCGCGTCCCGGAGCGCAGGCTTCGCGCTCCGGGCAGCAAGCCACTACTCCTGCAGAGTTCCGCTGACGATGGTGTTCGCGTCGGTTTCGATAAACATGAGCTCTTTGCCCCCGTTTACGATTACGACACTGATGTTTATTGCCGACTGCCCTTCCGGCGTAAAGGTTGCCGTGCCGGTGCAGTTGGAGTTGATCTGATAAGTTCCGGTGACCGGAAGGGAGGATATCGCCCCGTTCACGCTGGAGGTTAAGGTGCCGGTGAGCGATCCTTCTCCGTTCAGCACTAACTGACCCGAAGCCGCCATCTGACCGGCTGAGAGGAAAATGCCCGTCGCCTCGAGGGAGTAGGTGTGCTTGACGCCGAGGTTTGTGCAAGTCGCCGTTCCCTGCGCAAACGCAACACTGGATACGACGTGATTGGCGTCGGTTTGAATCATGAAGGCTCCCTTGTTGCCGTTGTTCAGAAAGATATTGCTGTGCTCATACTCATCGTCCTGATTGGTGAGGGTGCCGTTGCCGGTACAGTTTTTCTCGATTTCGTACGTGCCCGTGGTCGTAAAGGTCACGATTGTCCCATCGATGCTTTTCGTGGAAGATCCTGTCAGGTTCCCATTGCCATCGGCTGTGATCTGAGTCAGGTTGGCAGCTGGCTCTCCCGAGCCGTTGAGACCTGAGCCCAGGATGCCATACACGCCCTTGACCGTGGCGTTGCTGCAGGTCGCTGCAAACGAACTGGCTGCGATTAGGGTGACAAACAACAAGACTGCAATTGAGATCTTAGTGGAATTCACGGGTCCTCCGCCCATTTGGTTGTTGGTGCGTTTAGGGTCTGGCGCATAGCCGTGGCGCTTGCGCGGACACGACTCGCACATTTCTTCCGCTTGCTGGTCTTGGGGGAACACGGGACAACACAGCAGCCGAGGGTGTGTATTTTGCCCCAAGGCGGGATGGGCGGTCAAGAGAAAACGGTTTGCCGAAACAATTCGCAACTGCGGAGCTTGAGGGCCGGGGCAGATGGTCGCTCCGGCCCGAGTTTCTGGATGGTCTCTGCGCTCAGGCGCTCATGCTTTAGGCGCTCATGCTCAGGCGATCATGTTTAAGCGATCATGTTTAAGCGATCAGGGTCTTTTCGAAGTGCGTGCAGAGCGTGGTCTCCAGCATGTAAAGCTTACGTACCGGGGGATTGCTCAGATAGGGTTTGAGGATCTGCTCCACCCTGGGGGACCACTCCTGCTCATTGCGCTCGAGGTCCTTCTTGTCGGTCCAGAGAGTAACCGCCAGCACTTTTTCGGTCCTGATCTCGGGCACAAGGGGAAGGATTTCGAGGAAGCCATCCTGTTTCTTCAGAATGGGAAGGACCTCTTTTTTTACGACACGAATGAATTCGTCTTTCTTCTCCATTAGCGGAACGAACTCAAGGATGCGTGCGTACATGGGAAAGTCTCCTTTCGTTCTTGGAATTGTGAAATCAGTTCCGCGAGACCTCTGTCTGGTCCTGTCTGCGGGATTGAACGGCAGCGTACAACGGAGCCGGAAGGTTTGCAGTGATAGACGGGCAGCCCAAGTGTGACGATTTTCAGTGAAACTGTTTCAAAATGGGAAGCTGACGCGACCCGCGCTTCCTCCCATTTTCCTTTTTTCCACGCCGCAATTATAATCAGCAATCACCGTAATCCCATGCAAGTGTTGACGTAAAACAAGCCCCGACCAGGAGGCTACATCGTTCCTGGCGAGGCTGGGCCCGGTCAGACGCTAGTGGCCAGTTCCATGCTGTGTTCAGTCAGTTGTGCCATTTTTTTTGCATTCCCTGGAGGCGCAATAAGAAACATGAAGAAACTTGTCCACTTCGCTCTGGCAGCTCTCTTTCTTCTCGGCATTGCTTCCGCTCAGAACATTCCCGCAATCGATATTTTCGGGGGCTACTCCTACCTCAACTTTCGTCTGCCCACCAGTTCCAACACGTCCTCTCAGCGGCTGGCGTTTAACGGCTGGGAATTTACCGCGTCGGTCAACCTGATTCATCACCTTGGCGTTGAGGCCGAGATCAGCGGCCACACCCTCAGCGATTGCGGCGGTACTCAGGGTTTGAACTGCAGCAATTTCTCCTACTTGTTTGGACCGCGCTACTCACTGGGGAATCGCTCCCGCCGCCTCACCGGCTTTGTGCACGGCCTGGTTGGTCGAGACAATGCCACTCTTCCGTACTTCGGTGGCTCCAATTCAGATACGTCTGTGGCCGTAGCTGCGGGCGGGGGCATTGACTATTGGGCTTGGCGTCACATCGGATTTCAGGTGGGGCCGGTAGATTACTTTTACACCCGTCACTTGAACGACTTCGGTGTTCCCAGCCAAAGCAGCTTCATCGCCGCTGGCGGAATCGCTTTTCGATTTGGCGGCCCATCGCCTTCGAATGCGCCCAAGCCAGCCAAGCAGGCTAAGGCTGACACGGGGCATCGTTCTGTGCTTCGGCCCTGGCATAAATCTCCTCCTTCTCCGAGTCACCCTTCTACCAGTCAACCTTCGACGGTGGCCGCCAATCGGACGGCTCCGGCAGCGGTGAATCTGCCCGGCCGCGGGATGCAGATCACCTCCTTCGGCGTCGTGGTCGGTCCCCAGGAATTCGACGGCGCGAAAATTCTCGAGATCGTGCCCGGAGGCGTCGCCGAGATGGCATCCTTGAAGGTAGGCGATCTGATCAAGTCCGTGGACGGCACGCCAGTAAAGACGCCGATGGAGCTGGCCGCTGAGCTGTCGGACAAATCCGGAAAAGTTCGCATCGGCATTCAGCGCGGCGATTTTGCCACCGAGACGTTGATCCTGCTAGGTCGCTGATCAACTGCCGGTAACGCATGACTGGTGGAGAGCCGGGCGAGGTTCGTATCAGGGCATCGCTTTAGCGATGCCAAAAGTCCTTCAAAATCAAATGCCCCTTTAGGGGCTGGGCCAGACCGCCAAAAGAAAATAAAGCGTCGGTGTAAAACGGGAAACTGGCGCGCCCGGAGAGATTCGAACTCCCGACCTACAGCTCCGGAGGCTGCCGCTCTATCCAGCTGAGCTACGGGCGCGCAGTGGTACGTTGAGTTTACAACCTTCGCGCATCGCCTTCAAATGGATCGGGTCCATTGGGCGATCGGCCCATCTGAACTACAAATTGCTCTGCCTTTGTATTTCGATCACCCGATGCTCTAGCATCCGCCCACTTTCCAGAAGCGTTCATCCTGGTAGTCGAGCGTCACCAGACGATTGCGCGGGTCGTGACGCTTGCCGCAGTTGGGGCAGGGAATGAAGCTGCGGATGTGCATTCCTCGCCGGTCGTAATCCTCGGAAACCGCAAAGCTGGCGCCGCAACTGCACGGGATGAGGAACATGCGAAACTTTTTCTTGCCTTCCGCCTCGTGCTCGGGCGCGCTTCGCTTCATCGGCTCTCAGTTCTCAGCCTTCTACCGCCGCCATCGAACCTTTCTTGCGCTTGTTCGACTGCAGAATTTTCTTGCGCAGCCGCAGCGATTTCGGCGTGACCTCGACGAACTCATCATCGGCGATAAATTCAATCGCCTGTTCGAGATTCAGATTGCGATACGGGACCAGGCGAATCGCCTCATCCGAAGTCGAAGCCCGCATGTTGGTCAGCTTCTTCTCGCGCACAATGTTGACGTCGAGATCCGTATCTTTCGCGTTTTCGCCGATGATCATGCCTTCGTAAACGTCCACGCCAGGGCCGGCGAAAAGTACGCCGCGCTCCTGCAGATTGTAGAGCGCGTAGGAGGTCGTAAGCCCGGGACGGTCGGCAATCAGCGCGCCCGTCGGGCGATGCGGGATTTCTCCCTGCCACTCGATGTACCCGGCAAAAAGCGCGTTCATCACGATCGTGCCGCGCGTGTCGGTCAGGAGCGTGCTCCGCAGTCCGATCAGTCCGCGGCTGGGCACGCGGAATTCAACGCGCACGCGCCCATAGCCGTGATTGTGCATGTTGGCGACTTCGCCTTTGCGCGATCCAACATGTTCCATGACCACGCCCACAAATTCTTCGGGGATATCAACGGTGAGGTGTTCGACCGGCTCCATCAGTTTGCCGTCGATGTGCTTGGTGACGATCTCCGGCTTGCCGACCATCAGCTCATAACCTTCGCGGCGCATCATCTCGATCAGAATGGAAAGCTGCAGCTCGCCGCGCCCCAGAACCTTGAATGAGTCAGTGCTGCCCGTCTCTTCCATGCGCAACGAGACGTTGGTGAGCAGCTCTTTTTCCAGGCGCTCTCGCAGGTTGCGCGAAGTAACGTAATTGCCTTCGCGTCCGCAAAACGGAGACGTGTTGATGGTGAACAGCATCGCAATCGTAGGCTCGTCGATGATGATGGGCGGCAGCGGCGCAGGATTCTCCGCGCTGGTAATCGTTTCGCCAATCGTGATGCCTTCAACGCCAGCCACGGCAATAATGTCGCCCAACGAAGTTTCCGTAATATCGGTGCGCTTAAGGCCGGAAAAACTGAAGAGCTTTGTAATTTTCGTCTTATGAAACGACCCGTCGCGCTTGGCGATAGCAACGTCTTCGCCAGTCTTCATGGTTCCAGAAAAGACGCGCGCAATGGCAAGGCGTCCAAGGTAATCGCTGTAGTCGAGATTAGCGACCAGAATTTGCAGCGGCCCGTTAGCGTCTCCCTGCGGCGCGGGAATGGTGTCGATGATCGACTCAAACAGAAGACGCAGATCCTCGCCCGCCGCTCCCTGATGCACAGCGGCTGTGCCTGCCTTGGCGTTTGTATAAAGAACAGGAAAGTCGAGTTGCTCTTCCTTGGCGTCGAGATCAATGAAGAGGTCGTAAACCTCGTTGAGAACTTCCTGCGGACGCGCGTCCGGCCGGTCGATCTTGTTGATGACCAGAATCGGCTGCAGGTTAGCCTCCAGCGCCTTGCTCAGCACGTAGCGAGTCTGTGGCAGCGGCCCTTCGCTCGCGTCGACCAGCAGCATGACGCCGTCAACCATCTTGAGCGCCCGCTCCACTTCGCCGCCAAAATCGGAGTGGCCCGGCGTGTCCACGATATTAATTTTCACCCCCGCATAAAACACAGCCGTATTCTTGGCAAGAATAGTGATGCCGCGCTCGCGTTCCAGATCGTTCGAGTCCATGACGCGCTCGGCCACGGTCTCGTTATCGCGGAAGGTGCCGCTCTGCCGGAGCATGGCGTCAACCAGCGTGGTCTTGCCGTGATCCACGTGGGCAATAATGGCGATGTTGCGAATGCTTGGGTTCAGATTGAAAACTCCTCATTGGTTGCCGTTTGGGGCTTACTACTACTTTACTATGGCCGGTGCCTGACGGGCTGCTTGAGACGTTTGTTAAATGCCCGTCCCGCCAGAATCCGTAGCAAACTGAGGCTGACAAGAATTTTGCGAATGGAGTTTGCGAGACGGCGCATTTCATGGCATACTGTTTGCCGTCCGATCGCTGGACCCACCCGTACTTCCCCGCGGCAAATCTTTGGCACAAGGAGATAGCTATGAAACGTGGAAAAGTGTACCCCGTCAAATTCGTGTCCGCGGTGGTCATACTGGCGGGCCTGATGCTAACGACACTGGCGACGGCAGCCAGCAAAGAGAACGTGATTTACTCCTTCCGAGGCGGTGCGGCTGGAAGCAACCCGACTCCGAACCTGCTGATTGATTCCGCCGGCAATTTGTATGGCACCACAGTAGATGGCGGCGATCAACTGATGGGAACCGTTTTTGAGCTGTCCCCGAAAGCCGGTGGCGGCTGGAAGAAACAGATCCTCTATAGCTTTCAAGGCGGCACCGATGGCTCCACGCCGAGTTCGGGTCTCATTGCCGACGCAGCCGGCAATTTGTATGGCGAGACAACCGGGGGCGGCGCCCAGTCTCTGGGAACGGTTTATGAACTGTCCCCCGCGGCCAGCGGATGGACGGAAACCGTAATCTACAGTTTCGTCGACGCGAACACGGGCATTTTTCCCGGCGGAGGACTGGTATTCGACGCCAACAGCAACCTCTACGGCACAACGCCACAAGGTGGTGTTCCCTTGGGACTAGGTACAGTTTTCGAGTTGACCCCCGACGGAAGCGGGAATTGGACCGAGCAGGTGATTCTCGGTTTTGGCCGCAACCGCGACGGCGGTCTTCCTTTCGCCGGGCTGATTCTTGATTCCGAAGGAAATATGTTTGGCACAACCCTGGCGGGCTACGGAGAAGGCACAGTGTACGAACTGACTCCGCTGGCAAAGGGCAAGTGGACGACGAAGGTGCTGCATCGGTTCACCGGCGGCAAGGATGGGGGAAATCCATCAGGAAACTTGATTCTGGATGCCGCTGGCAATCTTTATGGGACGGCAGAATCGGGTGGTGCCGGTTGCGATTTTGGCTGCGGTACAGCTTTCAAGTTGACGCGGCTTGCAAAGGGATGGAAGTTCTCCGTGCTTTACACTTTCGCCGGCAGTGAGGATGGACAACAACCGGACGGGACCTTAGCCTTCGACGATTCCGGCAACCTCTATGGCACAACTTCGGAGGGGGGCGGCAACGGATGTAGTTTCAATTTCGGGTGCGGCACCGTGTTCGAACTGTCGCCCACCGCAAAAGGGCCCTGGACTGAGACCGTGCTCCATCGCTTTGTTGCCCAGCCAGACGGACTATCCCCAATGGGGGGTTTGCTGCCCGATACGAAGGGGAATTGGTACGGCACCACGGGGTCTGGCGGGGCGGATGGGGATGGAACAGTTTTCAAACTCACTCCGTAAGGTTCGGTCCCGCTTTTAGCCGCTCCTGGGGAGCAAGCTTCGATTAGGGCGTATTCGGGAAGGGCACGACTCCAGTCGTGCCCTGCATCCGTGCTTTTTTTTCATCACCAATTTTATGTACGCCCATCACTGACACCCCTCCGCAAGTCTGCAATCATCCACCGAGAGTGCATCATCCAGAACTCTGCCCGTCCCCAGAGACGGTTCCGTAAACTGCCGCAAAATCATTTTTCGGCAATCTTTTTTCGGCACTCTTTGACAACCTGAGTCGTCAACGGGCGTGAGCGCGCGGACCACCCGAAAAAGTGCAGCAATCCGTCAATTTTTGCACCTAAGTCCCACCCTTTGAATTCTTTACCTATAAGTGCTTTATCCCGAATACTTTACAGACTGTCCCCGCCAACCGAAAGATTCTAATAGGCTTAGAAGGGGGGTGGGGGGGTAGGGGGTACCCCCTGCCAACTGAGAGCTGATACCTGATTCTAGGAGCCATCATAATGTCATCATCTTCCGATAGATATTCCGACGAAGCCTGCCAACAAATAAAACTCGACGGGGAGCCCTGCCGGGCCGCTGCCCTTCGCGGTAAGAAGTTCTGCTACTACCACCTGCACAGCGGCCCACCGCCGAAGGATGTCAGCAACCCCGGAGTCATCCCTCAGGTTCAGTTCCACCTGCCCCTCCTGGATGACGCCACCTCGATCCAGGCGACCATCTCCCTGGTCTGCGAACATCTGCTGCACCGCCGCCTCGAGCCGAAAAAAGCCGGAATTCTGCTCTACGCCATGCAGGTCGCGTCCTCCAATCTGAGTCACATGAATAACAATAACGAAGATAGAAGGCAGAAGAAAAATGGAGAAAGTAATTCGGCAAATACTCTACCGCCGGCCTCTCCCGACTCAGCATCATCAGAGACTCTTGCAAATGACCAGGACGATTCCGCCGCCACGCCCTCAGATGACCCTGATCGCCTGCCGCCCGGAACCATCCAAGCCAGCCAGCAGCGAAAGCGATCTGTGGTCTAAGCTGCTGCGCTCAGGACGACAACTTAGATTTGAGTTACGGGGTTTTGACTAACTCCGCGCCGATTTCCGGAGTTACTTCTGCACGCGTTCGCAGGCGATACCAGAACACGATTGCTATCAGCGAGAACAGAAAGATGATGGTTGAGATGGCGTTGATTTCCGGAGTAATGCCGCGACGGAGGCGTCCCCAGATTTCCAGCGGGAGGGTGTTGTCGCGGCCGATCAGGAAGAAGCTCACGGCGATTTCGTCCATGGAAAGGGTGAAGATCAGGAGCGCCGCTCCGATGATGGAGAGCTTTAGATTGGGAACGGTGATGCGCCAGAAGGTCTGCCAATAGTTGGCGCCGAGATCGAGCGAGGCCTCTTCCTGCGCGCGGTTGAGCTTCTGCAATCCGGCGAAGACTTCGGTGGTGGCTACGGAGATTAGCGCGGTGCCGTGACCGAGGACTATGGTGACCAGGCTTAATTTTACTTCGGCTACTCGGAACAGCATCAAGAGCGAAAGGCCGGTGATGATGCCGGGCAGAATCAGTGGCAAAAGAACCAGACGGCGGAACAGCGCTTTGCCGGGGAACTGGGCGCGATCGAGCGCCAGCGCGGCGGGGATTCCGAAGACCAGAGCGATCAGCATGGCCGCCAGGGCTACCAGCAAGCTGTTTAGGACCGAATCCCAGATCGGGCCGTCGTTGAACAGAATGCGATACCAGTTGAGGGTGAGGTCGCGCGGCGGGAAGCCTCCTACGCCCTGTCCGTTGAAGGAATAGAGGATGAGGATCGCAATGGGCAGATAGAGAAAGGCGAAGACGGCCAGGGCGTGAGCGGTGAGCCAGCGCGGGCCTTTTATCTGCGAGTCTCCGGTTGAAGTCGCGCTCATGAGAAACTCCACTTCTTCTCCAGCCGCTCAGAGAAGAAGAGCAGCGCGAGCACGAGCGCCAACATGCAAAGCGAGATGGCGGCGCCTAGGGGCCAGTTGTAGGCGGCTCCGAAGAGGCTGACTACGATGTTTGAGATCATGATGCCGCTGGGGCCGCCTAGCAGGAGCGGCGCCAGGAAGTCTCCCAGGCTTAGGACGAAAGCGAAGGTCGCTCCGGCTAGCACTCCGGGAATGGAGAGCGGAAGGATCACGCGCCAGAAAGTTTGCGCGGGCGTGGCTCCGAGATCGTGGGAGGCTTCGACCAGGTTGCGCGGAATGTGCTCTAGCGAGGCGTAGATCGGCAGGAAGGTGAAGGGAGTATAGATGTGCGTCAATGTAAGCACGACCGCGAACGGGCTGTAGAGCAGGAAATCGAGCGGGTGACGGGTGAGGTGCACATATTGCAGCAGCGTGTTCATGACGCCGTCGGTGCCTAGAATCGTCTTCCAGGCGTAGGCGCGAACCAGATAACTTACCCACAGCGGAATGATGACTAGCTGATAGTAGAGATCTTTTCTGCCTCCGGCGTGGAACGAGAGGAAATAGGCTAGCGGGTAGCCGAGCAGCATGGAGAAGAACATTACGCGGGCGGCAATCCACATGGAGCGCAGCAGCGTCTGCCAGTAAACGGGTTTGGTGAGGAGTTCGTGGTAGTTGTCGAGGTTCCAGGAATGGACGATGGCTTGCGATTCGGAAACCGACCAGAAGCTGTAGCAAAACATCAGCAGATAGGGCACGAGCAGAAACACGGCGACCCACGCCAGCGGCGGGACGGTGACGGCGGTGCGGTAGGCGCGGGAGAACATCAGGCGCGCTCCTCATTATTATTGCCGGAGTTGGAGGCGAGACTGGTCGCGCGGACGGGGATGGCATCGGCGGCGGTGAATTCGAATTCGAGCGGATCGTCGATCGGGGTTTGGGAATTGGGCAGATCGCGGCTGGCGGTGCGGATGGTCAGGATCAGTCCGTCATGGGATTCGACGCGCAGAAGGTCGGTGGCTCCGTGGAAAGCCTGGTCGCGAAGCTTGGCGGAGAATCGAACCGCTGCGTTATTGGATGGCGTAGCACTCGCCGGGCGAATGGACTCTGGACGCAGCGAAAACAGGGCCTTGCCGTCGGGCAGGGAAGTGGGCCACTGCAGCGCGCCGCAGGTGGCCGTGCCCCGGCGAACTTCGGCGTGCAATAAATTTGTGTGTCCGATGAACTGCGCGGTGTAGGAAGTCGCGGGCCGATTGTAAATCTCGCGCGGGCTGGCGACCTGCTCGAGTTCTCCGGAGCGCAACAGCGCGATGCGGTCGGACATCACCATCGCTTCTTCCTGATCGTGGGTAACAAAAATAAAAGTGATGCCCACCTCGCGCTGCAGCGCTTTGAGTTCGACTTGCATCTGGCGGCGCAGGTTGGCGTCGAGGGCGGAGAGCGGTTCATCGAGGAGCAGAAGGCGCGGGCGATTCACCAGCGCGCGGGCGAGCGCGATGCGTTGCTGCTGTCCTCCGCTGATCTTCGAGGGCTTCGATTTGGCGTATGCGGACATCTTGACTTTGGCCAGCGCTTCGCTAACGCGCGACTCAATTTCAGCGGCCGGACGTTTGGCGATGTGCAATCCATAGCCGACGTTTTGTTCGACGGTCATGTGCGGGAAGAGCGCGTAACTCTGGAACACTGTATTTACGCGGCGGCGATAAGGAGGCTCGGTGTCCAGGCGTTCGCCCGACATCCAGACTTCTCCGGAGGTGGATTGCTCGAAGCCGGCGAGAATTCGCAGCAGCGTGGTTTTTCCCGAGCCGCTCTCGCCGAGGATAGTCAGGAATTCGCCTTCGGCGATTTCGAGCGAGACGTCGCGCAGCACGATGTTTTTGCCGAAGTGCTTGGCGACGGAGCGGATGGAAAGGAGCGAGGCGCGGGATTGATTGCTGCTCGTGATTACGGGTTCCGTCGTTGTCGCCATGGCTGTCGTTTTCGCGCTGCTTACATTTCGCGGACAGGAGTGTCCGCGCCACACGGGCTATTGCGTTGCTTTCACTTCGTTCCAGATCTCGTTGTACTTGGCGCGGCGCGGAACATTCTGCCAGAAATAAAGCCGCTTCTGGTAATTGTCCACGTCGTCGAGGTGCAGGTTCTTCACTTCCTCCGGCGTCATGAACTGCGCGGCCCGCGGATTGGCTGGCGTGTAGCCGGTCACGTCGGTGACTTTTTTCTGCGTCTGCGACTGGATCATGAACTCGAGGAACTTATACGCGAGATCTTTGTTTTCGCTGCCGGCGGTGATCATGAGGTGATCGATCCAGCCGGTGGTATTTTCTTTGGGAATGGTCTCACCCACCGGGAAATTGCTTTTGCGCAACTGGTTGGTCATCAGCGGCCAGCCCATGGCGATTACAACTTCGTGGTTCTGAAAGAGGTTGGTGAGTTCGCCGCCGGTGGACCACATCTTGCGAATGTTTGGTTTCAACTCCACCAGCTTTTTCTTGACGGCGTCGAGTTCCTGGTCGCTCAAGTTGTAGAGATGAGCGGGATCGGGCTTGTCGTAGCCGAGCACCTGCGCCGCCATGTAGACGGTGGAGAGATCGTCCCACACGGAAACCTTCCCTTTCAGCTTCGGGTCCCACATGACGTTCCAGCTTTCGGGAGGCTGAGGGAAAGCGGTGGTGTCGTAAATCATGGGGTCAGGCCCCCACATGAAGGGCACGCCATAGACATCGCCCTTCACGCGGACCAGCGACAACGAGGTGAGTTGCGGCGAAAGCTGGTTGTAACTGGGCAGTTTGCCCAGATCAAGCGGAGCCGCGAGACCGGAGGTCGCAATCATGGTGGCCACATCGCTCGAGGGAGAGATCACATCATAGTTGCCAGCGCTGCCACCGCGCAGTTTGGCGACGAGTTCGTCGCTCGATCCCATGTAGGAAGCAGACACTTTGCAGTGGTTCTCGTCTTCGAAAGCCTTGAGGTATGAGGGATCGGCGTAGCCTTCCCACACCAGCAGGTTGAGGGTGGGAGTTTTCCGGGCGCAGGATGCGGTGAAGGCGACGAGTAGGACGGCGAACGGGGCGAATATTGATTTACGGAACATTAGTTACTCTCCCTCATGATCGAAAACGGAGATGCCACGGAGGTTCGTCCCTCTTCAACATCCCGCGATTAACCCCCTATGTGAGAACTCGGTCGTCCCTCCGGGACTTAGCTCATATCACCTACTTCCCAGCGCTGAAGCGCTGGGCTAAGTTGGGTCGCCCCTCCGGGGCTTCAGAATGTCGGCGGCGTATTGACCCACAACAGCCAGGTCTCGCTGCGGCCGGGATTCTTCCAGTGATGCGGCGTGGCGCTCTCAAAATAAAAGCTGTCGCCGCGCTTCAGATGGTACTCCTCGCTGGCCAGAGCGATCTTCAACTCTCCGCGCAGCACGAACAGGAACTCCTCGCCTTCATGGGCGTACGACTCGCCGCTGCCCGCCTGGGGCGCGATGCGGAACAGATGCGGTTCCATTACTTTGTTGCCCCAGGCGAGCAACTCCATGCGCACGCCGGGACCGGCTTCGAGCACCTTGCGCTTGGGCGGGGGCACCAATCGGGTATTCAATTCCGTCGCATCGAAAAAATCAAGAATGTTGGTGCGGTAGTAGCGTGCTAACCTGCGCAGTGTGCCGACGGAGGCGCTCATCTGCGAGCGTTCGAGGGCGCTGAGGAAGCCAATCGAAATTCCGGCCGCCGTGGCGACTTCGGCGAGACCGAGGCCGCGCTGGGTGCGCAAGCGGCGCAGCCGAGGGCCGATTGCAGGCGCGCCGCTCGCGGCCGCAGGTTGGATGGCGCCTTCGCGCTGCAGCGTCTGCACGATGGCGGTAGCGTTCAAACCGCGGACCTGGCGCAGATAGCGCGCTTTTTTCAGCAGGCGCACGTCGTCGTTGGTGTAAAGACGATAATGGCTCTGGCTGCGGCGGGGGCGGGTCAGCCCCACGGTTTCCCAGGCTCGGATCGCCGATGGAGAAATCCCCACCAGGCGCGCTACGTCGCCGATTTTGAGATAAACTTTGGCCTCGCTCGACATGAGTTCCGAATGTGCCCGCTGGTCGCGCCGTGGGGATGCACTTTTCCGCTTGACAGAAAGCTGCGGAATCTCTAACCTTGCGCGATTATAGCAAGGTTTGCCTTGCGCGCAAGCCCGTAATCGACCTGACAAAATTGGCCCCGAGATTTGGAGGATCTGTTCCATGCTGACGTCAAGACCGTCCCGGTTTTCCTGCCGGCTCATCTACTTGAGTTCAGTGCTGAGCCTGTGCCTGATCTGCGCCACGCTCCTGTCTGCCCAGAGCACGGGCGGCCGCATCCTCGGCCGCGTCACCGATGCCAGCGGCGCCGTGCTGGCTGGTGTGAAGGTCACCGCCACCAACGAAGCGACCGGCGCCACTCGGAGTGTATTGACCTCCGCCAGCGGCGATTTTGTCCTGGTCGAAGTTTCGCCCGGCACGTACAGCATTCAGTATGAATTGACTGGCTTCAAGAAGAACGAGGAGAAGGGAATCATCGTCGATGTGAACCAGGTGGTGAGCCTCAATTCGACGCTCCAGATCGGTGGCGCCCAAGAAGTGGTGGAGGTGAGTTCGGAGATTTCCCAGGTCGACACTACCAGTACGCAACTGGGTGCAGTGATTAACGAGCGCTCGGTGAACGAACTGCCGCTGAACACCCGCGATACCTACCAGTTCCTGCAATTGCAGCCTGGCGTGCAAGCGCAGTTGGGAAGCAGCGGAAGCCTGTTTTTTGGATCGGACGATGCCGGCTCGGTTTCCGTGAATGGCGGACGCACCCGCTCCAACAACTTCAGCGTCAACGGCGGCGACGCGAACGACATATTCGTGAATTTACCGACAATTCAGCCGACTCCCGATAGCATTGCCGAGTTCCGCGTGATCACCAACACCTTCGATGCGGAGTACGGACGGAACTCGGGTTCTGTCGTCAACGTGATCACCAAGACGGGCACCAATAAGCTTCATGGAAACATTTACGAGTACTTCCGCAACACTATCCTGGACGCGAAGGGTTTTCTCAATACGACTCGTCCGCAGCTGAACCAGAACCAGTTTGGGGGAACGCTCGGTGGAGCGATACGGAAGGACCGCACATTCTTCTTCCTTTCCTACGAAGGCCGGCGCATCCGCCGAGGGCAGGAGGGGCAGTTAGTGAATGTTCCTACTAGCGGCCAGCGCAATGGCGACTTCTCTCAGATATTTGATCCGACCGGCACAACCAACGCGTTTACCGGTACCATCAACGACCAGTTTGTGGCGGACGTTTTGAACGGCCGCCCCGGTTGCACAAGTGCGATACAGTCGGCTCCTATCAACGGCCAAGCGCCCGCGGCTGGATTGTCGTGGAGTCAGGTTTTTCCCACGAGCGTCATCCCAAGTGCCTGCCAGGACCCGGTTGCTGTCAACCTGCAGCAGTTTATGCCCGCGGCCAACTTGCCGAACAGCCAATTCCAATCTGTTCCGGTCGGCACGGATAACGCGGACCAATTTACTTTCCGTTTTGATCACAGGATCAATGAACGGCAGAACTTTAGCGCCTACTATTACTACAATGACGCAACGGTGCTGACTCCTTTCAACACTTTCGAGGACGCGGGAGCGTACCTCCCCGGTTTTGGCAACTACAGTAACAGCCGTGATCAGCAATATAACTTGACTCATACCTGGACGATAAGCAATGCGGTCGTCAACGAGGCGCGCTTCGTTTACATGCGCGAGGGGCAACTAGGATTTCTGAAAAATGTCGCTACCGGGGCAGTAACGTCGTCGTGCACAGGGCCGATGGACCCGACGGCCTCCAAGTATTGTTTTACCGGAATGTCCGATTCGTCGGCCATCACTGGCAATTTCGGGACAAGCCCGAGCCTTGGAATTACACCTGGCCTGGCACCTGAATATACCGGCGTTCCGTTCGTGAGCATATCTGGCTTCGGTTCTTTCGGTAACAACTGGGAAGGCCAGTTGCCCCAGGTCGGAAACAGCTTCCAGTGGAGCGACGGCCTGACTTGGGTTAAGGGGAATCACACCATGAAGTTCGGGGTGGATGTCCGCCGTGGCCGGTTCGACCAGTTTTACTACTACAACGTTAATGGAAACTATAACTTCTACGGAACCGGCAACGATGTGATTGGTGGCGCCGATAGCGATTACTACCCACAATACTTACTTGGGCTCGCCGACAACTATTCTCAGGGGTCGGGCCAGAGCGAAGCCATACGCACGTTTTCGATTTACCCGTTTGTGCAAGACAGTTGGAAGATTCGCCCGAATGTCACCCTCAACTACGGCTTACGCTGGGAGTTCAATACGCCTCCCACGGATGTCTCCGGACACGTGGAAACCTTCCGTCCAGGACAGAACTCAACTGTCTATCCCTGCCAGTTGAGCCCGGCCAGCGTCACCTACTTTTCGAGCTATGTATCAGACCCGACTTGCGCCAACACGGGCACGACTCCCACCGGACTGGTGGTTCCCGGCGACAAGGGTGTGCCCCCGGGCATGACCTCGAATTACTACCATGCCTTCGCTCCTCGAATCGGATTGTCCTACAGTCCGAACGCAAAGAGCGGGCTACTCGGAGCATTGTTTGGAGACAACGGCAAGACCAGCATCCGCACCGGTTGGGGGATGTTCTACAATCCGATCGAACAATTGGTGCTGGCCCAGTTTGGTGCGGAGCCGCCGTTCGGTGGAAGCTCCTATCTCAACAACGTTTTCTTCAATACTCCGTTCGTCTATCAAGATGGAAGTGGCGTAGCGCCCAACCCGTACAATGGCGTTCTTACTCCGAAGCCGGGCCAGCCGGTTGACCTGTCTGTGTTTCGCCCCATGCTTTTCTACGGCGAGTTCCAGCCGCATCTCAAGGCGCAATACACGATACAGTACAACTTTACCGTGCAGCGGCAGCTTGCCAACAGTCTCATGTTGCAGGTGGGTTACGTAGGATCCGAGGGTCATCACCTGCTGGTCGGGCGCGACATCAATCCTTCCAATCCGCAGACCTGCCTGGATATGTACAACATATCTCAGTACTACTCGCCGACCGGACCGAGCCCGAATCCAGCCCTCTTTACGGCCTATGGCTGCGGCCCGACCCTTGAGGACAGCCAGTGGATTCTGCCGGCGAATAGCGTACCGGCCGGGTACACCGTGCATTTACCGTACGGTCCCACCGCGCAGATCGGGCCGGGAAACCCGCAGGTCACTCTCGTGGGACTGCGTCCGTATTCCTCGCCTAACTGTAATCCCATGACCGCTGTTGGCTGCCCGGTGGACGGCGTGCCCGTGTTCACGAGCATCTTCGCGGAAGATACCGTCGCTAATTCCGCCTACAACGCCTTCGAAGCCATGCTGGAAAAGCGTTTTTCGCACGGCTTGCAGTTTCAAGCTTCGTATACCTGGAGCAAATCCCTGGACGAAGCCTCCACGTTTGAAGAAACTCTGAACCCTTTCAACCCCAGGACGAGCCGCGCCCTATCCCTGTTCAATTCGGCGCAGCGCTTCGTGATTAGCTACGACTGGGAGTTACCGTTGGGCAAACGTCAGGGTTTTGCGGGAATGGTCCTGAACGACTGGGCGCTCTCGGGGATCACCTCGTTCCAGTCTGGTTTCCCGATTCGCCTGGATACCGAGGACGACTACGAACTCATCAACAGTTTGTTCTTCCTGGGAACGGAAGCCCCGAGCATGACCGGGAAATTGCAGAAGTTAGATCCGAAGCTACCCGGCCAACTGTACCTGAACTACAGCCAGTTTTCCGATCCGCCACTGGGTAGTTTCAACAATGGCACCCCGCGCAGCGTGTGCTGCGGCCCGGGGCTTGTCGACTGGGATATCTCGGTCCAGAAGAAAATCGCTCTTTCGGAATCGAAGTATTTCCAGTTTCGCGGAGAGATTTTCAATCTGTTCAATCGCTCGGATTTCGCCAATCCGGATGGTCATTACCAGGACGGTCAGCTACTGTTTGGTAAGATCACCCAGTCTTCGGGCGACCCGCGTGAAGTACAATTTGCTTTGAAGTTTTTCTTCTAGTCCGATCCCCGGGCGGTTCGGCCGCCCGGGTCTAATCTAATGGCCGATCCGGCCTGAGTCTTAATGGAGAACACGATGTACCCCGCACTGCAAAAAGAGCTCGACACGTTCGAGCGCCGCACTCCGAAGTCCGCCGAAGCGCATAAGAAGAACCTGAAGCGCCTGCCCCTGGGCGTGGCCAGCAATTATCGCGCTTACGATCCTTATCCGATTTTTGTGTCAGAAGCGTCAGGCAGCAAGTTCCGCGATCTCGACGGCAACGAATACATCGACCACAATCTATGTTTCGGCACGGTCATGGCAGGCCACTCGCATCCGGCGGTAATCAAGGCGGTGGAAGCGCGCCTGCACAAGGGCACCGCTTACGGTATGCCGCACAACATGGAGTGGGAACTGGCGGAAGAAATCTGCACGCGTTTTCCGGTGGAGATGTGCCGCTTCGGCAATAGTGGCACGGAAGCCACCATGCATACGATTCGCCTTGCCCGCGCCGCTACTGGGCGCGACAAGATCATCAAGTTTGAAGGTGGTTACCACGGCCTGCACGATGCGGCGCTGGTCAGCGTGAAGCCGCACCCGCCCAACGACGATTTCGGCGATATCAAGAATCCGAAACCTGTGTCCGGTGGGGCAGGCGTGCCGAAGGCGAGCATCGCGAACGTGCTGGTTGCGACGTTCAATGACCTGGAAACGGTGGAGCGCCGGTTCAAAGAGAATCCAAATGAGGTCGCGGCGGTGATTCTCGAGCCGATCATGATGAACGTTGGCCTCTGCATGCCGCAGAAGGGATTTCTGGAAGGCCTGCGGGCGCTCTGCGATAAGTACGGCGCGCTGTTGATCTTCGACGAAGTCAAGACGGGCGCAAAGCTTTGCTGGGGCGGCGCTTCGGAATACTTCGGCGTGATGCCCGACATGATTTGCCTGGCGAAGTCGATTGGCGGCGGATTCCCGCTGGCGGCTTTCGGTGCTCACAAACGGGTTATGAGTTTGATCGCGGACCACAAAGTTTTCCACGGCGGCACTTACAACACGAATCCGATTTCGATGGCTGCTGGTATTGCAACGTTCCGCGAGGTGCTTACTCGGGATAACTACACACTGATCGGGAAGCTCAGCAAGAAGCTGGTCGAAGGATACGAGAAAACCGTCGCCAAGGTGGGATTGCAGGGCTACATCGCGAGCGCTGGCGCGAACGGCGCGCTGATGTTGTATCCGGAAGAGATCCGTAACTACCGCGACTGGCTGCCGATTGACGTGGACCTGTGGCGGCACTACTGGTTCGGCATGGTGAATCGCGGCGTCATGGCTCAGCCTTATTGGTGGGACGAGCAGTGGACGATTTCCGTGCAGCACACCGAAGCGGACATCGACAAGCACCTGGCGGCATTTGCCGACATCGCCGAGTCACTGGCCGCGGCGCAGCATGAGCGATTAGGAGCGGTTGCAACGCACTAAGTCAGATCGGGTCATCTCACCATCGGGTCATCGGACTATCTGCAACCGATAACCCGATGGCCTGATAACTCGATCACCCGATTTCTGTAAATGTCGAATGCCGACTCCAACCAGCCGCACTTAAAGCGCGTTCTTGGACGCTTTGACTTGGTGTTGCTGTTTGTTGTCGCGGTATTCAATCTCAATGTCGTCCCGAGCATCGCGGCCAACGGGGGCGTGACCGTCTGGCTCTGGATGATCTCATTGCTTCTGTTTTTCTGGCCGCAGGGGATCGCGGTAATCGAACTCGCGCGTCGCTATCCCGGCGAAGGCGGCGTGTACTTGTGGGCCAAGGAAGTGTTCGGCGACTTCCACGGCTTTCTATCCGGCTGGTGTTACTGGACGAATAACATGCTGTATGTGCCGACGGTCATGCTGTATTTTGTGGGCGTATCGGTGTTTGCGATGGGCCCGGGCCACGCGGCGCTCGCCGACAACAAGAATTTCGCCATGGCGGCTTCACTGGCGCTGCTCGCGCTGCTGACGGTCTTGAACATCGTTGGACTGGGAGTCGGAAAGTGGCTTAACAATCTGGGCGCCATCGGAACGTTTATAGCGGCGGCGGTTCTGATCGGCTTGGGATTTACAGTCTGGTCGCGGTTTGGCACGACTGTAACGGCCGCCGATTTTCGGATTCCGCCAGATCCCAGGTTTGTTCTGAATTCGTTCGGCGTGATTTGCTTTGGCTTGGTCGGGCTTGAACTTGCTTCGGTGATGGGCGACGAGATCCGGGATCCGCAAAAAACCTTGCCGGGTGCGGTGGCGTGGGGCGGCATGATCTCCGGGTTGCTCTATATCGGAGCGACCCTGACGCTGCTGGTTGCGGTCGGCAAGAATGACATCAGCGTGCTGCAGGGCATTGTGCAGGCGGTTAGTCATATGGCCGGCAAAGTTGGCGTAGCATGGATTATCACGCCCTTTGCGTTGATGCTGAGTCTTTCGATCGCGGGGATCGGCTCGGCGTGGATGGGCGGTTCGGCGAGAATTCCTTTTGTCGCCGGACTTGATTCCTACATGCCCGCATGGCTCGGCAAAGTTCACCCCAAATATCGGACACCCTATGCAGCGCTGATTGTGCAGGCGGTCGTTTCGCTTGTATTGATCGTCATCAATTTCTACGCTTCGGGCGGCGTGCAGGAGGCTTTCCAGACCATGCTTTCGCTGGCGGTCGTTCTGCAACTGGTGCCGTTTCTGTATGTGTTTGCCGCGCTGCTGAAGTTTGCTTTCGGCGGCGACCTGTCCGGCGGGCGCTACGGTCGTGGCACGCTGATCGTTTCCGGATTTTGCGGCTTCGTGACCACGGCGCTGGGAATCGCATTGGCGTTCTTCCCGGCCAAGCAGATTACCTCGGTCTGGAGGTATGAAGCGAAGATGTTCGGCTTCACGTTGTTTTTTCTGGTGTTAGCCGCGTTTTTCTTTTTTGTGTACGGGCGGCTGAAAGAGCCGCAAGCCGCGGTGGTTAAATAAAAGTGGTTCGTGGAGGACTTATGCCTGGTGGAGTTACGACCGATGTCAAAACTTATTCGATGCTGATTAATGGCGAGTGGGTCGCAAGTAAGTCGGCCAAGACCTTTCCCGTATATGATCCGTCAACTGAAGAGGTGATCGCACAGGTTCCCGACGCGAACGCGGACGATGTGAACCGCGCAGTTGCGGCTGCCAAGGCCGCGTTTGAAGATGGCCCGTGGGCGACCACAACGGCGCAGGAGCGTGGACGCGTTCTTTTCCGCCTAGCCGAGAAGGTGCGCCAGAATCTTCCCATGCTCGCCGAACTTGAATGCCGTAACTCGGGCAAGCCTATCGTTGAGGCCGAGTTTGATGTCACCGACGTGGCCACGTGCTTCGAATACTATGGCGGGCTGGCCACGAAGGTCGTCGGCTATGTGAATCCCGTTCCTGACAACGCGATGAGCCTTTCGCTGAAAGAACCGATGGGCGTCGCCGGGCAGATCATTCCCTGGAATTATCCACTGATGATGGCGGCGTGGAAACTGGCTCCGGCACTGGCTGCGGGTTGCACCTGTGTGCTTAAGCCCGCCGAGCAGACGCCGCTCACCGCACTTGAACTCGCGAAGTGGTTCGACGAAGTTGGCTTGCCGAAGGGCGTGGTGAACGTGATCACCGGCTTCGGGGAAAGCTGCGGCTCGCCCCTGGTCAAGCATCCGGACGTGAACAAAATTGCTTTCACCGGTTCGGCTGCGGTCGGCAAGATCATCGTTAGAGAAGCCGCCGATACCGTGAAGCGTGTGACGCTCGAACTGGGTGGTAAGTCGCCTAACATCTTTTTCGCCGATGCCGACTTCGAAGCCGCCATCGATGGAGCGCTGTTTGGCGTCTTCATCAACCAAGGAGAAGTTTGCTCGGCCGGCAGCCGCATCCTGGTGCAGAAATCGATTTACAACAAGTTTGTGGAAGCCATGGCCGAGAAGGCGAAGAAGATCAAGATCGGTCCGCCGCTCGAGCGCGAAACCAAGATGGGGTCGCTGGTCTCGAAGGAGCAATACGACCGCGTCTGCTCGTATCTCGAGATCGGCAAGAAAGAAGCCGAGGTAGCCGCTGGCGGAGGGCGCGCCGACAAGTTTGCGAAGGGTTACTATGTGCAGCCTACTATCTTTTATAACGTGGATAACAACGCCCGCATCGCGCGCGAGGAAATCTTTGGCCCGGTCGCGGCGGTGATTCCGTTCGACGATGAAAGAGACGCGCTGAAGATCGCGAACGACACGCCCTACGGACTGGCCGCTGCCGTCTGGACACGCGATATTTTCAAAGCCATGCGTGCGGTGAAGGCGCTGCGCGCGGGCATTGTGTGGGTGAACCACATGCAGCCAACTTATGTGGAAGCGCCGTGGGGCGGCTACAAACAATCGGGCTTTGGCCGTGAACTCGGGCCGTGGGGTATCGAAGAGTATCTTGAAACCAAGCAGGTATACATCAACCTGAACGAAGCTCCGATCGGCTGGTACTGACATCTTGTCGGGCCGCCGACTTTTGGCATTACTGCTGACGGAGACGCGGCAAGCTGCGTCTCTACAATACCGAGCACTAACTGAGAACTGACTTATGTCGACCATTCAACTGCGCACACCCATTCCGGGACCCCGCTCGCAAGCCCTGATGAAGCGGCGCAACGCTGCCGTTGTGCAGGCGGCTTATCACGCCACTCCGGTCTTCGTGGCCAAGGCTGAAGGCGCCGTCGTCGAAGATGTTGACGGCAACCGCCTGATTGATTTTGCCGGTGGCATCGGCTGCCTTAATACCGGACATCGCGCGTCGGCCGTGGTTGACGCCGTGCGCCGCCAACTCGATCGCTTTCTGCACACCAGCTTTAACGTGCTGCCATATGAGAGTTACATTGCTGTCTGCGAAAAGCTGAACGAGTTAGTGCCGGGCAAGGGGCCAAAGAAAACTATCCTCGTGAACACGGGTGCGGAAGCCGTCGAAAATGCAATCAAGATCGCGCGCTGTTACACGAAGCGGCAGGCGATCGTTTGCTTCGAAGACGCGTTCCATGGCCGGACTTATATGGCGATGGCTGCGACCAGTAAGACGCATCCTTACAAGGCGGGATTCGAGCCGTTTCCGAGCGATGTGTACCGCATTCCGTATGCGTATTGCTTCCGCTGCTCGTATTCGATGAGGTATCCGTCGTGCGACGTGCACTGTGCGCGGCATATCGAAGACACATTCAAGCGGGTAGTGGCGGCCGAATCGGTAGCGGCAGTGATCGTCGAGCCGATTCTGGGTGAAGGCGGATTCGTCACGCCGCCGGCGGAGTTCTATCCAACGCTGGGCGCGATTTGTCGCAAACACGGCATTCTGCTGATTGCCGACGAAGTGCAGACGGGATTCGCACGCACCGGCGCGATGTTTGCCTGCGAGCGCCTGGGACTAGAACCCGATCTGGTCACAATGGCCAAGTCACTGACCGGCGGTTTGCCCATGGGCGCGGTTACTGGGCGCGCGGAAATCATGGACGCGCCCGGCGCCGGCCAGCTTGGCGGTACGTTCGCGGGCAATCCTGTGGCCTGCGAAGCGGCTTTGGCCGTGCTCGACATCATCGAAAAAGAAAACCTCTGCGCGCGCGCTAACGTGCTGGGCGAGCGTTTCCGCAAGCGCGCGGCGAAGTGGCAGGCGCAGTGGGAACTGGTGGGCGATGTGCGCGGACTGGGCGCCATGCAGGCGCTCGAACTGGTGCGCTCCAAGACGACCCGCGAGCCCGCTGACGCGGAGACCACGCAAGTGTCACAATACTGCTACGAGCATGGCTTGGTGACGATCACCGCCGGATCGTACAGCAACGTGATTCGCCTGCTCATGCCGTTGGTTATCACCGACGCGCAGATGGACGAAGCCGTGGACGTGCTCGAAGCTGCGCTGGCTCACGTTGCGGAAAAGACAGGCGAGTTCACGGCGCAGCTCACTTAGGGGCAGCCGGCTTTGGCTGTCGAGCGCAACTCGGTAGGCCCTACGTATTTCTAGTAAGTTCTGAATAAGTCTGGACAATCTTATGACTACAGCAACTACGGTTCCTGCCATGACCGGCCAAGAGATGGTCGATCTTGCTAAGAAACACACACTGTATGAGTGGTCGGCGCAATCCAAGGTCGATCCCATTCCGGTGGCGCGGGCTAAGGGCATTTATTTCTGGACGCCGGAAGGGAAGCGCTTCATCGACTTCAACAGCCAGTTGATGTCGGTGAACATTGGACACGGCGATGAGCGCGTCATTCGGGCCATTGCCGAGCAGGCATCGGCGCTGGCTTATGCCAATCCGTTCATGGCGACGGAAGCGCGGGCGCGGCTGGGGGCAAAGCTGGCAGAGATCGCTCCGGGCGATATTGACACGTTCTTTTTTACTAACGGCGGCGCGGAAGCCAACGAGAACGCCATCAAGATCGCGCGCTTTTTCACCGGACGACACAAAATCATCGCGCGTTATCGCTCGTACCACGGCGCGACGGCGGGCGCGATCAGTCTTACCGGTGATCCTCGGCGATGGGCGGTTGAGCCTGGACTTCCGGGCGTGGTGCGGGTGCTCGATCCTTATCATGGCATCGAACGTGGATGGGAGTCGGCTGGAACTTCGCTGGCCATGATCGACGAAATCATCCAACTGGAAGGCCCGCACACGATTGCCGCGTTCGTTCTGGAGCCGGTTACCGGGACGAACGGCATTCTTGTGCCGCCGGATGGATATCTTGAAGGGGTGCGGAAACTGTGCGACAAGTATGGGATTCTGATGATTGCCGACGAAGTTATGTCGGGCTTTGGCCGCACGGGTGAATGGTTTGCCGTCAATCACTGGAAGGTTGTTCCTGACCTGCTGTGCATGGCTAAGGGACTTACTTCGAGTTATATTCCGCTGGGCGCTGTTGGCATGAGACGGCATATTGCGAAGCACTTCGACGACAAAGTGTTTTACGGTGGACTTACTTACAACAGTCATCCGATGGGATGCGCGACGGCGCTGGCGACGATCCGCGTTTACGAGGAGGACAATTTAATCGAGAATTCCCAGAAGATGGGCGCGATCATGAAGACGCTGGGCGCGGAGTTACAGGCGAAACACCGGTCGGTGGGCGCGGTACGTTCGATTGGACTGTTCGGTATTGTTGAGCTCATCCGGGACTGCAAGACGCGGCAGCCTATGGCTCCGTTTAACGGCACCTCGGAGGAAATGGTCGCGCTTGGGAAATTCTTCCGGGAGAACGGGCTCTACACCCTGGTTCGCTGGAATACCTTGTTCACTAATCCTCCGCTGTGCATCAACGAGCAGCAATTACGGGAGGCGTTTGCGATCATTGACAAGGGGCTTGAGATTACGGATCGGGCGGTGAAGGAGTAACAAGGATATAAGCTGCGTTTCTGAGCGAGAGCCATGCCCTCAGCGGCTAAAGCCGTATTCAAAACAACTACCGCAGCGGTAAACCGCTGCGTCACCCAAAATCAAAGGCAACGTCGAGTTTCTTCGCAAGTTGTGAAGTCGTGTCTTTCTCAAAAGCATGTGCGCATCAGAGTTCTTCAGCAGGCTGCTGCTTTTCCCGCTGACTCCAAAGACTAGCGCCAGGTGCGCTGCTGACTGTCGGAGGGGGAAACTATCATGGGGGTGTGGTGGGCTTGGGTGGCGTGAGCATTGATTACGGTTGCGGCTTGAGTGCGGAGGTTGCCGGCTTTCGCGTCGAAATCGACTGTGCTGACGCTGTGTTCACACTGCGTGCAGGTGAACTTCATGCCGCCCTTGATGCGCTGGATTTTGTAGGCTTTCACTAGCTGAATTGTAGTCCTCGGCAAGCGGGAGCGGGAAAGCGTTGGGTGAGCAGCGAAAGTAACGCAATGGCGAATCCAGATTTGCCGAGAGCACAGACTGTTGCCGAGCGGCGCTCGGCCTGGACGGGCGAGGACGCCCGTCTCTCCACTTGCCTATTTTGCCAGGCGGTTGTATTTCTTCAGGACCTCTTGCAGACGGTCGTGCGGGAGGGCGATTACGGTGTGGCCGTCGATGCCGGTCATAGTTTCGGCGGCTACCATGGCGTTGACTACGGCTTCTTCGGTGGCCTGGACAGTGGCCAGGAAGAGGGGATCGAGGCTGTCGTTGGGCAACATTTTCAAGTCGTGGACTCCCTTGGGAGACGCAGCTCCGGGATTCGCGGTGGAGAAGGCTACGAAGATGTCGCCGGAACCGTCACCGGAGTAACTGCCGTCGCGGCCGAGACCGAGAGACGCTCGGCGCGCGATTCGCTTCAGTTGGGTTGGAATCAGCGGTGCGTTGGTCGCGACTACGATGATGATTGAGCCGACGTCTTCGCCGTAGGCGGGGTGTTCGGGAATCTCCTTGCCGACGGGGACTCCGGCGATGCGCAGTTCTGGGCGACGACCGTAGTTGCACTGTACGAGCACGCCGATGGTATATCCGCCGACTTTTGGGTCGAGCACACGTGAGGCGGTTCCGATTCCTCCTTTGAATTCGTTGCAGATCATGCCGGTGCCGCCGCCTACGTTGCCTTCTTCTACTGGGCCGCCGTGAGCGGACTCCAGCGCCTGGAAGACGTGTTCGGGCTTCACATGGAATCCGTTGATGTCGTTGAGATAGCCGTCCCAGGTTTCGGCCACCACGGGCAAAGACCACCAATAGCCTTCCATGTCGGGATTGCCGCGCTTTACTTTCCAGGCGATGACGGCGTCGCGCACCACGCCTACGCTGTGCGTGTTGGTGATCATGATGGGGCCATCGAGGAAGCCGGAGTCTTCGAGCCAGGTGGTGCCGGTCATCTCGCCGTTGCCGTTGAGCGTGAACCAGGCGCCGAAGACGTCGTCGTTGTCGTTGCGGCCGCGCGGGAGAACAGCGGTAACGCCGGTGCGGACGGGACCTTCTCCTACTTTGAGCTTGCCGCTGCCGGAGATGAGTGTGGCGTGTCCTACTTCTACGCCTTTAACGTCGGTGATGGCGTTGTTCGCGCCGGGTGTACCGTCGAAGGGAACGCCGAGATCGCGGGCTCGGGGCTTGGTTTGGGCGACGGCGAGAGTGCCGGCACAGAGAAGAGCGCAGAGAAGTACACGAGATGGGATCATAAGTGTTGTTCGATCGAGCACCGCCGGAAGTATAAAGCATGGAGGGGTTGGTTTAGAATTCTGCTAACAGGCTGCGGGGAAATTAGTTCCCGCGCAGAAAGCGCGGCCTCAGCGGCTAAGGCTGCATTCAAGACAATGCGGTTACCGCGGCGCTGAAGCGCTCCACCCCATCACGCCAAAACCGGGCGTGCTGGGGCCCGGCGCTGCGCCACGCAAAATCAGGCGCGAGGTCGAGTTTTTCCGCAGCCTGCCAGGAAAAATAGTCTGGGTCAGGAGATGACATGGAGAACTGGAAGCGGGCGGTGATTGCGGGATCGGTGGGAGTGGCGACCATGTTGCTGCTGAAGGGGAAGCGTCCGGCAGCGGTGCTGGTGGGAGGGGTGGGATTGGCGGTGCTGGCGTCGGAGTATCCGAATCAGTTCGAAAAGATTCGCGAAGAGCTGCCTTCCTATGTGCGGCAGGGAACGAAGTTTCTGGATCTGGCGATGAAGATCGGGAGCAGAATTGAGGAACTGGCGGAACAGCGCGCGGCGCGGGCGTTTGAGGAGTTGGGGGAGTACTGAGCGGCTCGCGATGGAGACGCGGCGAGCCGCGTCTCTACAGACGACTTCACAAGCTAGTCGATTCCGAGTTGCTTGCGGGCTTCGGGGCTTAGGCGTTCGGGAGTCCACGCCGGTTCCCAAACCACGTTGACGTTGGCGTTGCGGACGCCGGGAAGTTGCTCGACACGAGCCTTGACTTGGGAGCTGATGTTGACGTGCTCGGGGCAGCCTTGGGCGGTGAGGGTCATATCGACAGTGACGTCCTGCCTGCCTTCGGGCAGGTCTTCGAAGCGGATGTCATAGATCAGGCCGAGATCGACAATGTTGACGGGGATTTCGGGATCGTAGCACTGTTTGAGCGCGTTCAGAACGTCGTCTTGGGCGATGGGCATGAAAAATCCTTTGGGGCTTGAATACTTGGAACGCTTACTCATAGTTTAACAGCCCCGTGGCGGAGCTTGGATTCCGAGATCCAGCGCCTGAAGGCGGATTTATTAGTGAAGTGTTTTCGGCACGCCTGAAGGCGTGCCCTGATACGAATCGTCCTTGCACCGCGGCTGCTGATTACGAGGGCAAATTAAGAGGCACGGTTCTTAGATCATGGCCATCGACCGGGGGTTTCGGAAAAAGGTGCAGATCTTTCTGGTGGCCGCCATTGTGCTTGCGGGCGGGCGCGCAGCGTACATCGTGTACTCGCGGCATGAGGCGATGAAGGAAGACGCGAAGCCCAAGCCGGAAACGGCGCTGAAGGCGGACTACTACGTTACACCGAAGAAGTTGCACGCTTATGATCTGAAGTCGGCGCGCCAGTTAAACGAGCAACCAGTGTGGGTGAAGGTCGGTTATCAACTCACGTACTATCCATACGATCGGCAGCGGCACAAGACGGATTTCGGGCATGAGGTGGGAACGCTGCTGCCTTTGCAGAAGCTCGCGATTCAGGACGTGGTGACGGATGTTTCTCCGCTGGCTCCGGAGACGAGGCAGGTGCTGGCGGTCTTTTCGCTCGACGACAAGGCTTACGCGGCTCCGATTGGAGCGGAAAAGGGCGGCGACTTCAAGATTTACTCTGACGACATTTTTTTCATTGAAGACCCGCGCGAGCTCTATAAACATTGGGGCGCGGATGTCTGGAAGACGATTGACGCCCACGAAGTGCAAGCGGGAATGAGCGAGTTACAGGCGAGCTTCGCGATTGGACTGGGTGTGCCGGAGGGTTCGGGCGATTACGGTTGGAGAACTCTGCGTTACGCGAATGGCGGAAAGCCGCTGGTAATCACTTATCAAAACGACGAGGCGGTTCGGATCAAGCCGGGCACGTAGGCGTACAATTCCGGGCATGAAACGAACGCTTGGCGCGGTTGTTGCCTCTCTCTTACTCTGCATCTTAAGTGTTGCCGCACCGCGCACCCTGCGCGTGGATTATTACCACACCGGGAACTCACATGAGGAATGGTTCAGCCTGGATCGAGTGGTGCTGGAGCCGCTGGAGTGGCCGGGGAATCTGAACAAGTCCATCGACGCAAGTCGGTTGGGAAACTACCTGTTTGAAGTGCGCGAGCGCGGCAGCGGGAAGCTTTTGTACTCCCGCGGGTTCGATTCCGTGTTTGGAGAGTGGAAGACGACGGAGGAGGCTCTGCATGGGAACCGGACGTTTTCCGAGTCGCTGCGCTTTCCGGCGCCCGATGCGCCGGTGGAAGTGTCGCTGAAAGAGCGCGCTGGGAGCGGCTTTCATGAGATTTGGAAGACGGTGGTGGATCCGAAAGATAAGTTCATTGACCGGTCGCGTCCACCTTCGCCGGGGGCGTTGCTGGAATTGCAGAAGATGGGCGATCCGGCGAGCAAAGTGGACTTGCTGGTGTTGGGCGATGGTTACACGGCGGCGGAGCGCGGGAAATTTGAGCAAGACGCGCGGCGCTTCATGGAGGCGCTGTTTTCGACCTCGCCGTTCCGCGAGCACCGGACGGATTTCAACGTGTGGGGGCTGTGTCCGGCGGCGGAGGAGTCGGGCGTGTCGCGGCCTTCGAGCGGAATTTACCGGCGGTCGCCGGTAGGCGCTTCGTATGACACGTTCGGCACCGAGCGCTACGTGCTGACTACGGAGAACCGGGCGTTGCGGGATGTGGCGTCGTTCGCGCCGTATGAGTTCATCGAGATTCTGGTGAACGGACAGACTTACGGAGGCGGCGGGATTTTCAATCAGTTCGCGACGGTGGCGATCGATAATCTGTGGGCGGGATATGTGGGCGTGCACGAGTTTGGACATCAGTTCGCCGGGCTGGCGGATGAATATTACACGTCGGATGTGGCGTATCTGCCGCAGGAGAAGAAGACAGAACCGTGGGAGCCGAATGTGACCGCGTTGCTCGATCCGGCAAATTTGAAGTGGAAGGATCTGGTCGCGGCGGGTACACCGGTGCCGACGCCCTGGGATAAAGAGGAGTTTGATCGCTTCGAGCGGGACATTCAGCGCCAGCGGAAAGAGCTGCGAGCGGCGGGGAAACCGGAGGCGGAGATCGACGAACTTTTTCGCAAAGAGCGCGAGAAGGAGGATGCGATGCTCGATTCGCAGAAGTTTGCAGGGAAGGTGGGAGCGTTCGAGGGCGCGAACTACGAGGCCAACGGGTATTACCGTTCGGAGGTGGACTGCATCATGTTCACGCGGCATAACAAGTTTTGCGCGGTGTGCCGGCGCGCCGTTGAGCGGGTGATTGGGATGTATGCGAACTGAGATTTGGAACCGCAGAGAACGCTGAGAGCGCGGAGAAATGCTTCAGGGAGTGCTTGGTGCCGTGTCCCGTAACGTCGCGGCTCGCCTTTGTGTTGTCATCCTTCTATGAAAACAGGCGTACCTGTCCACAGGTATTTTCTTGCGGCGCTGCGGACAGGCTCCTATTCGTTCCCGAGGCACATAAGGTATGTCCGGACTCCGCCGCTCCATCTGGGCGTCGCTCTCGAAACCGTTGCCCCGACTCGAAAACGACGGCCGATTTTATTCGCGTGTTTCCGGGACACCACACTAGATAGCAGAAGCGGCAGAAATTATTTCGTCGCGAGTTCGTCGCGCAGCGCCTGCCCCAGCGCCGACTGCCGATCCGCGCTCAACTTGGCCCCGCCTGAGGTCAGATACAGGACATCAATCGCCATCTGCCCTTCGGTCTCGATCAGCGCAATTTCGATGTTGCACTCGTGCTTCGAGACCAGCGAACACATCCGGTAAAGCAGCCCCGGACGATCCTGGGTCAGAATCTGCACCATCGTGCTGTGTGCCGAGCAGCCATCGTCGAATTCAATCTGCGTCGCAATCTTGACCTTCGTGCCGTTCACCTTCTCCGATTTCAAGCGGTCGCGCAGCATGCGTTCCACATCGGCTTCTCCTTTGACCACGGCCGCGATACTTTTTTTCAGACGCTCCCATTCCTGCAGATTCATCTCCAGGGTTCGAAAGCGGTCGGTGAAATAGAAAGTGTCCACTACCATGCCCGCGGCATTCGAGAACGCGTTCGCTTTCACGATGTTCATTCCCCACGCGGCCAGCGCTCCGGAAACCGAAGCGAACAGGAAAGGCCGGTCGGTGGTAATCAGCGTCAGCTCATACCAGTGACGAACTTGCTTCAAATTTAATTGGACGCCGTCCTGCCCCAGCCGGGCGGCCATCTCGGCGTGCGCGAGAACATCGCTCGCGCCGTGGATCCGCAAATACCGTTGCGGTAATCCTTCGAGAAAAATATTGATCTTCTTTCCCGCCACTGGCGCCAGCGACCGCAGATGGGCGAGGCTGGAAGCATCATCACCGGTGTGCACGCGTTCATCGGCACTCCGGCTCAAATAATTCGCGCACGCAATATACAGCTGCCATAAGTTATCCGCTTTCCACGGCGTCATGGCCTCCGGGTTCACGGCTTTGATGTCGGCATACGTCATCAGGCACTGCATCTTCAGCCGCTCGGGCACCCCCACTTTTTCCGCGAACGACTTCACATTTTCTGGATCGAAAACGTCGCGCCGCATCGCCGCCGACATTTCCAGATGGCTCGCCACCAGATATCGCACCGTCTCGCGATCCAGCGGATCAAGATCGAGCCGCTCCGCGCAGCTGTCGGTGAATTGCACGCTGACCTCAACGTGATTCTCGCCCGGCATAGCTTTACCAGAATCATGCAGCAGCAACGCCAGGTAAAGCAGTTCCGGTTGTTCGAGTTCACTCTGCAACCCGGCAAAGCGCTGGTCCCATTCCGATTTCGATTCTTTCAAACGATGCAGATGTTCGATCGCCAGAAACGAGTGCTCGTCGACCGTGTAGCGATGATAAAAATCCCGCACCACCAGCGCCTCAATCCCCTTCAGTTCCGGCAGCAGAAGCGCCAGGAGGCGAAGCGCGTTCATGGCGCGCAGCGCGTCGGCCGCATGCGGCTGCAGCAGCGTTTCCTGCAGGTAAAGCCACAACTCGGCGCCCCGCGGAGGCGTTGCCGCCAGCGCCGGCAGGGCCTGCTCGACTTTATACTCGGTGGTCGTGCTCAGCTTCAAGCCGTGTTCCGCCATGAAATGAAAAAGCCGCAACAGCATTTCCGGATCGCGTAGCCCGGCCGGTTGCTGGAGAAAGATCAGTCCATCCACCACCGAGAAGTCCGCGCTTGCG
>Ga0187890_10000158_pt1 | contig 48012 bp, 36 predicted proteins | sample June2016WEW_21_1_FD_133005 | JGI IMG/M metagenome (GOLD analysis project Ga0187890, IMG submission 133005) | Peatland microbial communities from SPRUCE experiment site at the Marcell Experimental Forest, Minnesota, USA - June2016WEW_21_10 | ecosystem: Environmental > Terrestrial > Soil >... | reverse complement strand
TAGCCGGGGGCGTTGGCCTCGGTGGTGGGGACATACGAGTAGACGTTGGGATCGACCTCGCCGGCGCCGAGCACCTCCAGCCAGCCCTCGCCCTTGCACAGGTAGCAGCGCGCACCATCCTTGAGGAACCCGTTGCCATCGCAGTGAAAGCACGACACGTCGACCTCGACGCTGGGCTCGGTGAAGGGGAAGAAGTGCGGGCGCAGCCTGACGTCGCGCTCGTCGCCGAAGACCGCGCGCGCGAACGCGAGCAGCGTGCCCTTGAGGTCGGCGAGCGTGATGTCCTCATCGACTGCGAGGCCCTCGATCTGGTGGAACTGCGGCGTGTGCGTGGCGTCGGAGTCGGGCCTGTAGACGCGCCCTGGGATCACCACGTACAGCGGCGGCGGGTGCGCCTCCATCGCGCGCACCTGCATCGGCGAGGTGTGCGTGCGCAGGACGAGCTCCTCCGCGGCCAGCGGCGAGGGCGCCTGCCCGGTGCGCGGCTCGGAGGGCTGCAGCAGGTCCGGACGCTTGACGTAGAACGTGTCGGTGCGCGCCCGCGCGGGGTGCGTGGGGCTGTGGTTGAGCGCGTCGAAGTTGTAGTGGACGGTCTCGATCTCGGGCCCCTCCATGACGGTGAAGCCGAGGCCGAGGAAGATGTCTTCGAGCTCGCGGCGCGTGGCGGTGAGCACGTGCAGGCGGCCGATCGGCTGCGGCGGCGCGCCGGGCAGCGTGACGTCGACGCGGTCCGCGAGCAGCTGCTGCTCGAGCTCGCCGACGGCCAGCTCCTCGGCGCGCGCCTGGATCAGCGCCTCGAGCGCCTGGCGCGCCTGGTTGGCGGCCTTGCCGACGGCGCCGCGCTGCTCGGGCTCGAGCGCTGCGACCCCGCGCAGCATCTGCGGCAGCTCGGCCTTGCGCCCGAGATAGCGCACACGCAGCTCCTCGAGCTGAACGCTTGAGGCGGCGGCCGCGATCGCGCTGTCGGCCTCGCCTCGCAGCTCCTGGATCCGATCGATCATGACGCGGGGACCGTATCGTTGTCCCGCCCGGGCGGGCGGGACCTCATCGTCATCTCGTACAGCGCCACCGTGGCGGCCATCGCGGCGTTGAGCGAGTCAGAGGCGATCGGTATGCGCGCGGCGCGGTCGCAGGCGGCCATGACGGTGTCCGGCAGCCCCTCGCGCTCGGCGCCGACGAGCAGCGTGACCGCGCCCGCGCCCGGCCCGCGCAGGGGCTCCTCTGCGTCGGCGGCCAGCGCGACCCGTTCCCCGGGCAGCTCGGTGAGCTCGGCCACGCGCGCTAGCGCGACGGTGAAGATCGCGCCCATGCTCGCGCGCACGGCCTTCGGCCCGTGGGGGTCGGCGCAGCCGGGGCCGAGCGCGACGCACGAGGCGCCGAATGCCTGCGCGGAGCGGAGCACCGTGCCGACGTTGCCGGGATCCCTGACGCGGTGCAGGTACACGCACAGCGGCCCCACGGCGGGGCCCCAACGCTGCTCGTAGACGGCCATCACGCGCGTGCCGGAGCCGAGCGCGGACACGCTCGCGAGCGCGGAGCGCTCGACCTCATGAAAATCGTCGTTGCCGAGGCCCGAGCCGGCCAGCCTGTAGCCCTCCAGCACGGGGCGCCCTGCCCGCTCGGCGGCGGCGATCAGGTCCTCGCCTTCGGCCAGGAACGTGCCGCTGCGCGCGCGCTCGCGCTTGGTGTGCAGGCGGCGCACGGCCTTCAGGCGCGGATTGTGTGGGGATGCGATCTGGCTCATGTCGGTGTTCGGGCTCTTCCTCGCTGCCTGGTGTTCCTTGCTGCTCGTGCCAACAAAAAGGGCGCCGTCCTTTGCAGGAGCGACGCCCGGGAGGCTGTCTGTCGATTGCCGGGTCCCCGGCCGGTCCGGGGTCAGGCAGCCGACGCCTCGCGGGCGACCTCGGCGAAACGTCGGAAGGTGTCTGCGTCGCGCACGGCGATGTCGGCGAGCACCTTGCGGTCGAGCTCGATGCCGGCCAGCTTCAGGCCGTGCATCAGCTGCGAGTAGCTCATGCCGTTGATGCGCGCCGCGGCGTTGATGCGCGTGATCCACAGCCTGCGGAAGTCGCGCTTGCGGTTGCGCCGGTCGCGGTAGGCGTACGCGTCGGCCTTCAGCAGCGCCTCCTTGGCGCGCCTGTAGTTGGAGTGCGCCTCGCCGCGGAAGCCCTTGGTCCGCTCGAGCGTCGCGCGGCGCTTCTTGCGCGCGCCGACGGAGCGCTTGACGCGCGTCATTTGCCCACTCCCAGCATGCGCTTGATCCGCGGAGCGTCGTCATCGGAGACGATCATCGCCCGGCCGAGGTCGCGCTTGTGCTTGGGCGACTTCTTCTCGAGGATGTGGCTCGTGAAGGCGTGCCGACCGCGCACCTTGCCGGTGGCGGTGACCTTGAAGCGCTTCTTGGCGCCGGAGTGTGTCTTCATCTTGGGCATCGCGAGCCGCTGATTATGACACGGGCGTGCCCGTGGCCGCGGTGCCGCCGTTCTCGGCCGGCGCCGGTGCGGCGATCTCATCGGACGGCTTGGCCTGCGCGACCGTGTCCTCGGCCTGGTCCTCGGCCGGCGCTGCAGCGGCCTCGCCCGGCGCCACAGCGGCGTCATCGGGCTCCACAGCGGCCTCGCCCGGCGCCACGGCGGCGTCATCGGGCGCCACAGCGGCCACAGCCGCCTCGACGGGCGTCTCCGCGGCCTCGCTGCCCGCCTCTGCGGCATGCTCGTCGACGGCGGCGCTGATGGTGCCGTCAGCGGCGACGCGTCCGGCGAGCACGGCTTTGGACGGGGCCATCATCATGGTCATGTTGCGCCCTTCCTGCATGGGGCGCTGCTCGACGACGCCGAGGTCGGCGAGCTCCTCGGCGAGCCGATCGAGGATCGCTGTGCCGCGCTCGGGGTGCGTGACCTCGCGCCCGCGGAACATGATCGTGACCTTGACCTTGTCCTTGTGCTTGAGGAAGCGCTCGACGTGGTGCTTCTTGGTGTCGTAGTCGTGCTCGGCGATCTTGGGGCGGAACTTGATCTCGCGCACGGTGATCTGCTGCTGGTGCTTGCGCGCCTGCTTGACCTTCTGGGCCTGCTCGTACTTGTACTTGGAGTAGTCGAGCACGCGGCACACGGGCGGGCGCGCCTCGGGCGCGACCTCCACGAGGTCGAGGTCGCGTTCCTGGGCGAAGACGAGCGCGTCGGCGGTCTTGAGCACGCCGATCTGCGTGCCCTCGTCGTCGATCAGACGCACCTCGGGCACACGGATGCGCTCGTTGATCCTCGTCGTGTCCCGCTCGGGCGGGCGCCGGTCAAACCTGCGGGGAACCGGCACTAGGTGTGATGGCTGCGCGTCAAGCGAACGCTACGCGCGGCGTTCTGAGGATTTGTCGGGCTTCAACGGCGGGGATTATAGCTCGCTCTGCAAGCGCCCGGCGAAGTCCCCGCTCGGCATGCTGCCGAGATCGCCGCCGCGGTGCTCGCGTACGGACACCGCCCCATCCCGGAGCTCGCGCTCGCCGACGACCAGCATGTATGGGATCTTTCGCAGCTCGGCCTCGCGGATCTTGCGCCCGATCGACTCGCTGCGGTCGTCCAGCTCGACCCGGATCTCGTCGCCGCGCAGGCTGTCTCTGACCGACGCGCCGTAGTCGTTGAAGCGGTCGGAGACCGGCAGCACGATCGCCTGCACGGGCGCCAGCCACAGCGGCAGAACGCCTGCGTAGTGCTCGATCATGATCCCGATGAAGCGCTCGTAGGAGCCGAACAGCGCGCGGTGGATCATCACGGGCGTGTGCTCCTGGTTGTCGGCGCCGGTGTAGCTCAGCTCGAAGCGCGCGGGCATCGAGTAGTCCAGCTGCACGGTGCCCAGCTGCCAGGAGCGACCGAGCGAGTCGGTCATGTGCATGTCGATCTTCGGCCCGTAGAACGCTCCGTCGCCGGGGTTCAGCTCGTATTTGAGGCCGAGCTCGTCCAGGGTGCGGGTCAGCTTCTGCTCGGCTCGATCCCACATCTCATCGGTTCCCACGCGCTGCTCGGGGCGCGTGGAGAGCTCGAGGCTGACTTCGAAGTCGAACAGCTTGTACGTGTCGAACGCCATCTCCAGGCAGCCCTTGACCTCCGCCTGGACCTGCTCCTCGGTGCAGAAGATGTGCGCGTCGTCCTGCGCGAAGTGGCGCACGCGCAGCAGGCCGTGCAGCACGCCGGAGGCCTCGTTGCGGTGCAGCAGGCCCGGCTCGAAGTAGCGAACCGGCAGCTCGCGGTAGGAGTGGCGGCTGGAGCCGAACAGATGCGCGTGTCCGGGGCAGTTCATCGGCTTGACGCCCATCTCGCGATCCTCGACCTGCACGACGAACATGTTCTCGCGGTACTTGCCCCAGTGCCCGGAGGTCTTCCACAGCTCGGAGTCATAGATCTGCGGCGTCTTGACCTCGCTGTAGCCGCGCTCGGCGCCCATCTGGCGCGAGAGCTTGACCAGCGAGTTGAACACGCCTGTGCCGGCTCCCGTCCAGAAGGCGGCGCCGGGCGAGACCTCGGAGAAGGTGAACAGCCCGAGCTCGCGCCCGAGCTTGCGGTGGTCGCGCGCCCTGGCCTGCTCGATGCGCTCGAGGTGCTGCTCGAGCTCGGCCTTGGTGAAGAAGGCGGTGCCGTAGATGCGCGTGAGCATCGTCCTGGTGGAATCCCCGCGCCAGTAGGCGCCGGCGAGCGAGCTCAGCTTGAAGGCGCCGACGGTCTTGGTGCTCGGCGCGTGCGGGCCGCGGCAGAGGTCGGTGAAGGGGCCGTTGGTGTACAGCGAGACCGTCTCCAGCGGCTTTGCCTCGGCGATCTCGCCAGCCTCGCTGCCCACCTTGGCAGCATCGGCGGCGACGCGCACGAGGTCGTCGATCAGCTCGACCTTGTAGTCCTGGCGCTCGGCCAGGAAGCGCTCGCGCGCCTGCGCGACGGGCACGTCCTGGCGCTCGAAGGCCTCGGCGGCCTTGACGTGCGCGCGCATGCGCTCTTCGATCTTCGGGAAGTCGGCCTCGGAGAGGGCGGTTCCGTCGGGGAACTGGAAGTCGTAGTAGAAGCCGTCTTCGATCGGCGGCCCGATCGAGATCTTGACGCCGGGGTAGAGCTCCATGACGGCGGCGGCGAGCACGTGCGCGGCGTCGTGGCGGATCAGCTCCAGGGCCTTCGGCCCGCTTTTTTGAGTGAGGATGGCGACGTGCGCCCCGTCGGGCAGTGGACGCGTGAGATCGCGCACCTCTGGACCCTCGCCGGTGTGTGGATCGCCGCCCACCCCTGCGCCCGCCCCGACCTCGACCGCGAGCGCGGCGCGCGCGAGCCCGGGTCCGATCGCGGCGGCGGCGTCGGCGCCGGTGGCGCCGTCGGGCAGCTCGAGCTGCTTTCCGTCGGGGAGTGTGACCGTTAGCGACATCGCAGCGCTGGAGGCTACCCGGCCGCGCCGGATGTTCGTCGCCGCGAGCAGCGTATAACCATGGTTAGACGCTCGGCGCGACGTGAATGAATCGGACGCGCAGACAGCGCCCAGGCGCGCAAACGCGCTCAGGCGAGCTGCCAGAGCGCGTCGTCGGCGAGCGCCTCGCGCTTGACCGCGCCGGCGCCGGTCAGCTCGATCAGCGCGCGCTCGGCGCTGTCGCGGTCGGGCAGCTGGTTGTTCTGCGCGAGGATCGCGGCGACCTCCGCGGTCACGAGCCCGTCGGGGAAGCGCCGCAGCGGGTCGATCGCCTGCTCGGGCGGCGCCTGGCGCTCGAGCGTCGGGTCGAGGTTGGCGATCAGCACGTCGTAGGCCTCGATCGTCTGGAAGCCGCCGGCCTCCAGACGCAGGCCGGCCTCGTTGTGGAAGACGAGCGAGGGAGCCGAGTAGCGCACCGGCCCGTCGGTCTGGCGCGCCTTGCCCTGGAACTCCGTCGGCCCGCCCTCCGCGCTGCGCGTCTGCTCCTTGTCGTCCTCGTAGGCGGCGAGCGTCGCCTCGTCGTCGATCGCCGCGATCACCGCGTCGACGTCGAGCCCGTCGACGCGTGCGAGCGCCTGCGCGAGGTCGGCGTCCTGGTCGAGCAGCAGCGTGGTCGTGAACCAGCTGAGCTGCAGCGCGCGCAGCACCTGGTCCTCGCGCCCGGGATAGAGCAGGCGCGTCGCGACGATCGCGCGGCAGGCGCGCGAGGTGGCGGTGACGCGGGCGCGTGGCTCCATCAGCAGCGGCATGCCGAAGCGCCTGAAGTAGCTCTGCTGGCCGATCGTCGAGCGGGTGGGCGTGTAGCCGGCGTCGATATAGCGCTGCGGATCCTCGGCCAGCCCGATCGTGACCAGGCGCCAGTCGAGCTGGTCGCCGTAGCGCCAGTGCAGCACCGCGAGCGCGGGACTCGCCGAGTACGCGAACGGGCAACCGGGGTCCGTGAAGTGGGTGACCGTGATCCTGCTCACGCCGCAATGATTGCACGCGCAAGCATTTGACACCGGCCCGGCACGCCGCGAGTGCCGACTCAAAAACACGGGCTGCAGACAGTCGTCTGAATATGCGAACATCTCGCGATGACCAACGACCAGCGGATCTCCATCTCCATCACCCTGTCCCCCGCGCAGATCGACGAGGTCGTGCGCGCCGCCACCAAGAGCCGCGCGCCGGGCGTGTCCGCGCTCGTCGGCGGCTATCTGCCGGTCGACGACGGCGACCCGCGCCTGTCGCGATCGCTGCTGCGCGGCCTGTCGCTGCTCACCTGCTTCGGCCCGGACGGCGCCGAGCGGGGAATCATCGAGATCGCCGGCGACCTCGGCATGAGCCCCAGCACGACCCACCGGTACGCCTCCACGCTGGTTGAGATGGGGCTGCTCGAGCGCTGTCCGCGGACGCGCAAGTACCGCCTGCCCGGCACCCAGATGCCGGCCACCGACTAGCGGTCGGCACGGGCGCGCGGGGCGCGCCGTGCCGACCGGGCCAGCGCCGTCTGTGGGGATGGCGTGACGGCAGCAGGATACCAGCAGCCGGCTGTCTGGATCTTGCTACTCGCGACGTGCGATGTTTCTGATTGTGTCGGCGCCCACACAGCCAGATGCCGCGCTCGCGGCGACCGTGCGGCGCATGCGCCTCGAGCGCGGCGACACGCAGGAGGATCTGGCGCACCGCGCCGGCCTGACCGTGGCGGCGTTCGCGCGCATCGAGCGCGGCCACGCCAACCCCACGTGGACGACCGTGCGGCGCATCGCGACGGCCCTGGATGTCAGCCTGGCGAGCCTGGGCGAAGCCGTCGAAGGCGGCAAGCCGCGGGCCTAGCTCACGGCGCGGGCACGTCGATCGGCGCGACGTTCCAGCCGGAGACGCTGACCACCGGCTGCTGAGAGTCGAGGCCGGCGGCGCTGTAGGCGGCGCTCAGCGTCTCCGATTCCCCCGGCCACAGCGTCGTGTCGTTGTCGCTCCAGAGCGTCGGCAGCAGCTCGTCATCGCCGGGTGCGGGTGTGCCTTCGGCGTTGCCGCGGCGCACGTCCGCGCGCAGGAAGAACGCCACTGTCGGTGTGTGCGACGTGTTCGTGATCGTGACCGTCGTGAGCGCGGCCGATGTAGCGGCGGTAGCGGCCGTCTGTTCAAACTCGGTATGCGCGCTCACCGCCAGCGTCGCGGCGGGCAGCTCGTGCAGCTGTTGGAGATCCGCGTACTGGGACATGGTCGCGTGCGGTTCTGGTTCTTCGAGCGTCGCGTGCCAGTTGACGAGGTCCTGCTGCGTGGACAGCCAGTAGACGTTGCGGTCGACCACGACCCCGCCGTGCTCGAGCAGCAGCTCGACGAAGTACGTGTGGGCGGGAGTCGGCGGCGCCGTGGCGGGCGGGAGCTTGGGCGTGATCACATCATTGGCCACCGCCTGCGCGCCGAGCGTGATCCCGCCGGCGCTCTGGTCGTCGAGCAGCCGCCCGTCCAGGGCGTAGACCTTCGACTGCACCGACAGTCCCGATTGGGTCGTGTTCGTGAGGTTGTCGAGCGTGACGGTGTCGCTGTCGTAGGCGTACAGCGCGTGCAGCGGCTCGTTGGCCTGCTTCGCTCCGAAGTAGCTGCCGGCCTGGTCGAATTCCTGGTTGTAGAGATCCCACAGCAGCGTCGGCGAGCCCTTGTTCAGCTGCCAGTACACGACGCCGGTGGCCGGCGTGGGCTTGGCGTCGGCGTGGTCGATGTATGCCTCGAACTGTGCGCGCTGGGTTTCGTAGTTCTGCACCTGCGCGTCCTGGACATATTCATCCAGGCTCGTCCACGCGCCGAAGCGGTTGGCGATCGCTTTGTCGAGCCCGTACAGGGTGCCGAACGAGTACCCCCCGTTCCTCGGGCCCGGCAGTTCGGGCTCGTAGTTGGCGTGGTACTGGTTGTACGCGGGGTCCTTCCACAGCTGTTCGGATTCGAAGGGCGACATGAATCGCTCGATCGAGTCGAGCGTCGGCACGGTGTCACCGGCGCTGGCCTCGCTGTCGAAGCCCCACGCGCCGCCCACGTTCGTGCGCGTGGGGTCGTGGCGGTCGAAGTGCGTGCTGTCGTACCAGTAGCTCGGCGGAACCCAGTCGTACGGCCCCTCCTTCTCGCCGGAGGGCCCGAGCTCGCCGGCGCTCTTGTACTCCGCCGAGGCGATCAGCGGATCCTGGAAGTCGGCGTCGGCGAAGCCCTGCAGCGAGACCTTCTCCTGCTTGCGGGTGGGAGCGTCGTCGCTCCAGCTGAAGTCGATCACGCTGGGGTGCTCGCGCAGCTGCTCTCCGATCGCGAGCGCCGAGGAGTACAGCACCCGGTAGTCCTGCTTGGAGAGCTTTCTGTGTTCGGGCTGCCAGGCGTCGCAGCACTGGAAGCCCGCGTCGATCAGGATTCCAGCGCGGTCCATCTGTTCGTAGAAGTCTTCGGGCATCTCCTTGCCCTCGGTGCGAATCGCGTTCAGGCCGAGATTCTTGATCAGCGCGATCTGCTGCGCTGTGTTGGCGGAGGAGTAACGCAGGAACTCATCCTCCGCCCATCCCCCCGCGCGGATCAGCAGCGGCTGCCCGTTGACGGCGAACTGGCGCACACCGTGGGGCGCGATCGACGACTTGCCGATGAGGTAAGAGGTGACGGTGCGGATGCCGAACGTCTGGGACTGCGAGTCCGCCGGCGCGCCCGGCTGGGTCACTTCCATCGAGAGGTGGTACAGCGGCTGCGCGCCCAGCTGATAGGGCCACCACACCCGCGGCTTGACAATAAGCAGTCGCGGATCTTCGGCGGGCGTGAAGGCGACGACGCTGGTGCTCTGCGCGGGCTCGGTCACGAGCTTGGACACCGTGATCGCTTCCCCACCGTCGGGCGGCGTGATGGTGGCCGACACCGAGCCCACCTGCGCGGTGGCCGTGTTGTTGGTGACTTCTCCCTCGAGCGTCAGTTGGGAGCTCGAGAGATCGGGGGCGTCGTCCTGCATCACGTGGACGTTCGCGAGCGCGAGCGCGCCCGAGGTGTGCAGCTGCAGCGGGAACTGGATGCCGGTGTTGTTGTCCGGCGGGATCTGGTTCCAGTCGACGTCGTCGAGCGTGAACATGCGCGTGGGATCGTTCGGGTAGACCTCGAGCGCGAGTGAGTTGGCGCCCGCATGCAGCACACCGGTGAGGTCGAACGTGTCGCGCGTGTAGTCGCCCTGCAGGGTCGCCTGACCCAGCCCTCCGGGCTGGGTGCCCGCGAGCTCGTGACCGTTCACCCACAGGTCGGCTTGACCGACGATGCCGTTTACGATCAGCTGCGCGTGTTCGCCCGGCTCGAGGCTCGGTTCGAGCTCGGTGCGAAACCACCACGGCACCGCGAACTCGGCGACGGTCTCCGGCCCGATCGCTTCCATGTAGCCGAAGCAGCTCTTCATCTGTTCGGAGAAGAACACGTTCGGGCAGGCGCCGTTCTGCAGCAGCGCATTGATCTCGGTCCCGACCGCGCCGGCGTCGTCGGGCTTGACCGCAAGCCAGGAGCCGGTCGGGAAGCCGGGCTCTGAGATCTGGCTGCCGGGCTGCGGGGCGAGCGCGCTGCTCTGCACCTGCCAGCCGCCGAGGCCGAGCGTGACGGTCTGCGCGCCGGCGCCCGGCACGAACGGCCCGAGGCAGGCGCACAGCGCAAGCGTCACCAGCGCCACGGCTGCGCGGGCGCCCATGCGCACCACACATCCCCGTGCGCTCACGCCGCTCTCCGATCAAGCGCCACCAGCGGAAGGCTACTGTCAAGTGTTCGGTGGGGAGCGCCGCTTGCGCCGCCGGCGCCTGCCCCTCACGCCGGCTCGGGCGCCTCCAGCGCGCGCAGGTGCGCGTCCACTCGCCGCACCCATTCCTCTGAGACCTCGTCGGCCTGGACCGACAGGCGCGGCGCCTGCACGGTCAGATCGGCGGGCGCGGGGATCCCGAGGTGGGCGAGCACCCGGCGGACGACCGCGTCGGTGCTCTCGGCCAGCTCCTCGTAGGTGAGCTTCAACGGCTCGTACCCGAGCCCGAGGAAGTAGGCGTCCCAGGAGGCGTCGTGCGCGGTCAGCAGGCGCACGAGGTAGTTGATGGCGCGAAACGAGAACACGAGCTCGACCGAGCGCTCCACCTCGTCGCCGGCCTTCCAGGCCTGCGTCTGCACTGCCTTCCACAGCGACACCGCCTGGCGGATCTTGTTCTCACGCGTGATCTGGATGTAGCGCAGCCCGGGGAACGCGCGCGCGAGCAGCTCGGGCAGCGGCCGTGCGGACATACCTTCGATCCCGCGCAGCAGCTCGGCGAAGTCGCCGAGGTAGCCCCACATCAGCTTCGCGCCGAAGACCCCGTTGGGGGTGGTCCCCTCCTTTAGCGCCCACGCCAGGTACTGGTCGTAGGTGTCCGGGTGCCACAGCGGGTTCGGTCTGGCCATGCCGTCGGGCATCTCGCGGAAGGCGAGGCGCTCGACGATGTTGGCGTGGCGCTCCGGATCGAAGTACTCGTGCGGTCGGCGCGGCAGCCCGGAGCGGCTCAGCGCCTCGAAGTACTCCTGGGGATGTCCGGCGACGCCGGTCTGGTCGAGCGCGTGGCACAGTAGAGTGCTGCCGCTTCGCGGCGTGGCGCACACCAGGTAGGAGAGCATCGGCGTCATCGTCGGAGAATCACATCAAACACACTGACTTAGTGGACAATATAGTGACCGAGCTACCGAACATCCTCTACATGCACTCCCACGACACCGGCCGCTACGTGCAGCCCTATGGCGAGCCGGTGCCGATGCCCAACGTGCAGGCGCTGGCCGACCAGGGGGTGCTGTTCCGCCAGGCGTTCTGCGCCGCGCCCACCTGCTCGGCCAGCCGCGCGTGCCTGCTGACGGGGCAGTACGGCCAGAGCAACGGGATGCTCGGGCTCGCCCATCGCGGCTGGTCGTTGCGCGACTACCGCCATCACATCGTCAACGTACTACGCGGCGCCGGCTACACCTCGACCTTGATCGGCGAGCAGCACATCTCCAAGGAGCCGGAGGTGATCGGCTACGACGAGGTGATGAAGATCCCGACGACGCGCGTCGAGACGGTCGCGCCGCTGGCGATGGAGGTGCTGCGGCGCAAGCGCAAGCGCCCGCTGTTCCTGTCGGTGGGCTTCTTCGAGACGCACCGCGAATTCCTGGGTCCGGGCTCGCTGCGCGACGTCCACTACTCCAAGCCGCCGAACAACCTCCCCGACACGCCGGAGGTGCGCGCGGACGTCGCCGCGTTCAAGGCCAGCGCGCGCTCGCTGGACCACGGCGTGGGCATGGTGCTCAACCAGCTCGACGCATCGGGGCTGATGGACGACACGCTGATCATCTTCACGACCGATCACGGCATGCCGTTCCCGGGAGCCAAGGCGACGCTGTACGACCGCGGGCTGGGCGTGATGCTGATCCTGCGTGGACCCGAGCCGTTCAACGGCGGGCGTGTGATCGACGCGCTGGTCTCGCACATCGACATCTATCCCACCGTCTGCGAGTACCTGGGGATCGAGCGCCCGCCGTTCCTGGAAGGGGTCTCGCTGCTGGAGCTGCTGCGCGGCGAGACGACGAGCGTGCGCGATGAGATATTCGCGGGCTCCACCTGGCACGCGGCGTATGAGCCCCAGCGCGCGATCCGCACCGCGCGCCACAAGTACATCCGCCGCTGGGGCGAGCGCAAGACGCCGGTGCTGCCCAACACCGACGACGGTCCGAGCAAGGACCTGCTGCTGGCGGCCGGCTGGGCCGAGCGGGAGATCCCCAAAGAACAGCTCTACGACCTGCTGTATGACCCCAACGAGGCTGACAACCGGCTCGCCGACCCCGCCTACGCGGAGGTGCTCGCGGACCTGCGCGCGCGCCTGGATCGGTGGATGCGCGAGACCGAGGATCCGCTGCTGGCCGGCCACGTCGATCCCCCTCCGGGCGTGGAGATCAACCTCCCCGACCAGCTGTCGGCCACCGAACCGACGACGCGCATCGAGTGATCCCGCAGCCGGGCGGAGGGCTCCCGCCGGCAGGCGCGGGCTCGATCGGCGGCTCCCCGCTCAGCGAGCGCGCCGCTGCAGGAAGTCCACGAGCAGAGCGCTCGTGTGCTCGGGCTCGTCGTCCCACACGAAGTGTCCGGCGCCGTCGAGGATCGCGAGCTCGGAGCCCGGCAGCTGCTCGTGGAAGCGCTCGGCCATCGCCACCCCCGCGAAACGGTCCTCCGCCCCCCACAGGATCAGCGCCGGAAGCTCGAGGGCGGCGACGCGCCCCTCGTAGGGGACGAGCTTGTCGAAGTCGCCGGAGCGGTAGAGCTCGAGATGCGCCAGGCGGCGTTCGTCGTCGGCGAACGCCTTCCAGTACTCGGTGAGCGCCTGCTCGCTCATGCCGCTGCAGACCGCGCGCAGCGCGGGGTCGAAGCCCTCGCGCGTGTACGCGCGGATCAGGCTCTCGCCGTCCCCGGGCGTGCGCATCACATTCGCGAGGTCGTGCCAGCGCCGGTCGGCGAAGAAGCCACCGTCTGATATGACCAGCGCGCTCGCGGCGCCAGGGTGATCGCACGCCCAGCGCAGCCCGATCATCACGCCCCAGTCGTGCGTGACGAGCGCCACCGGGCCCGGCTCGAGCGCGCGCACGAAACGCTCGAGCGCCTCGACGTGGCGCTCCCACGATCCGGACCCCGATCCAGTGGGCTCGGAGTCTCCGTACCCGGGCAGGTCGGGCGCGAGCGCCCGCCAGCCCGCGTCGGCCAGTGCCGGCAGCGCGTGCTGCCACATGTAGGAGGACTCCGGGTAGCCGTGCACGAGCAGGACCGCCGGGTCCGACGGACGTCCGGCCTCGCGGTAGGCCAGTCCCCCTGCTCGCGCGACGCCGCTCACCCGCCGAACCCTACGCCAGTCGGTTACGGCGCGACTACAGAGGCAGGTAGGAGTGCCCGGGCAGTTTGGTGTGGCAGGTGTGATAGACGCGCTTGCCCTTGAGCGTGCGCCCGCTGCGCGTGCGGGCCACGATCTCGACCGTGAACGTGCCCTTGGGCAGTCCGACGAGGTCGATCGCCGCAGTGAGATGCCTGCCTGTGAGCGTCCGCTTGGAATGACCGTCGATCGAGATCACCGCCGAGACGATTCCCAGCTGCTTGACGTTCTGGATGTGAATCGTGATGTCGCGCTCGCTCGTGCACTGCGGCGGGCTGACGACTTTGAACGGGAGCACGGAGATCGTCGCGCTGGCTGCCGGCGTCGTGGTCGAGCCGGTGGAGCTCTTCGGTTCTTCTTTCTTGGCGGGTTCTTCCAGCTTCGGTTCCTGGTACTCGTAGGCGCCGATGTCGCAGCCGTCTCCAGCGATTCCCGGACGAGGCTCCCCACGTTGGTCGACGGACGCGGGGCCATCGCTTGATTCTTCGCAGTCTTCTTTCACGGGCACGACGCCGATCGCTGGGCTGGTGGACAGCAGCGCGATCGTCTGCGTGGGGCCGCCGTTGCTCTGCAGGCCTTTGGAATCGAGCTTTGGCAGAACACCTACCAGGTCGTGGTCGTCGGCGCTCAGTCCACACGTGTCAGGGGTGGGAGTCTCGGTACCAGGCTCGGAGGGATAGTCGAGGTTGTAACCGGTACCGGATATGAGCGGTCCGATTTCGCCTTCGCAGTTCTGTTCGTGTTCCCCGGGTTCCTCGGCGAGGATCGTGTCGCGCAGGTGGATTTCGCTGGACCCGTCGGCGGTCGCGAGGTTATTGGCCCTGTCTCCGGATTGGGTCGTGTTGTCGGAGAGCGTGTCGCTGACCAGCACCGCGACGTCGTTGAAGCCGGTGTATATGCCGCCGCCTTCGTACCCGGCGACGTTGTCGGCGATAGTCGAGTTGACGATTGGGTCCGCGTTGATGCCGCTCTCGTAGATCCCGCCGCCGTAGTAGCCGGCCGTGTTACCGACGATCGTGGACTGTTCCACCGTAAGCCCGCCACCTTCTTCGGGGGCGAGCGCGACCGTCGCAGGCGTGGCACGATGCGCGGCGGCGGATGAGCGCCGCGTGGAGGCGTGGGCGCGAGCCTGATCGCACAGCACAGAGGTCTCCGCGTAGATCCCGCCACCGTCGCCCTCCTCGTCCACGCCGGCCGTGTTGTCGCTGATCGTGGACTGCTTGACCATCAGTTCTCCGACCAGATCCCCGCAGCTCCCGCCACTTTCTCTGAAGGTCGCGATGCCTCCGCCGTGGTGTGCAGCGATGTTGTGGGCGATCGTCGAGTGTCCTTCGACTGTCACTTCGGCTTCTTCGCCGTATATCCCGCCACCGTATTCCCCTGAGTGGTTTTCTTCGATCGCCGACTGGTCAACAGTGAGCTCGACTGGGCCGCCTTCTGTGGCTTGGATGTCGATCCCGCCGCCGTAGCGACCGGCTTCGTTCTTGGTGATCGTCGAATGCTCGACCGCGATCGACGTTTCGTAGCCGGATACACCGCCGCCGCTTTCGCCAGCGGTGTTTTCGGTGATCGTCGATTCTTCCTTGACCGTGACTTCGCCGCCTTCTTCCGCGTCTATCCCGCCGCCGTCACTGCCTTCGTTGTCGGTGATCGTCGACTGTTCGCCGACCGTGACGTCGCTTTCGCTGCCGTAGATCCCGCCGCCGCCCTGAACGGCTTTGTTCCCGGCGATCCGGGAGTGCTTGATCGTGATCGAGGAACGTGGTTCGCCGTAGATCCCACCACCCTGGGTTTTCGCCGTGTTTTCTTCGATCGCGGAATCTTCGACCGTGGTGGAGGCGAGTTGGGAGACGTAGATCCCGCCGCCTGTGTCCTCTTCACCATGCCGGACCGTGACTTTCTGGAGCGTCAGCGAGGCTCCCGGTTCGACTTCGAGGACGCTGCCGAGTTTTTCGCCGTCGATGATCGTTTTGCCTTCACCTTGACCGGCGATCGTCACGACTGTCCCGGGTTCGATCGCGAGCGTCCCCAGCGTGGCGTCGAAGGTTTCTGAGGGCAGTTCGACCGTGATTTCCCCGCCGGGCGTGTACTTCGCGAGCTCCAGCGCCGCGCGCAGGGTGCATTTACCCGACGTCTCGGCGATGCATTCGTGTTTGGCTTCCCCTTCGGCGGACAGCGGCGTGTCGGTTGTTTCATTCACCGTGACCGTCGTCGCGGCAAACGCGATGGCCGGCGCAAGCGCGCACAGCGTGAGCACAGTCAAGAGCCCGATCCACATCGCCCCCCAGCGTCGCATCGGGTGGACTTTACAGGATTGTTCTTCTCTGTCAAGAACATTCGAGGTTGCGAGAATTTGACCACCTGGGCTAGCGTGTGCGCATGACCGCTAGCGTGTGCGCATGACCGCTAGCGTGTGCGCATGACCGGAGCGGCGACAGGAAGTGACTCGCGCCCCACGGCGCACCCGTGGCTCGAGCGGGAGCTGAGCACTGTGGTGTACGCGCTCGCCGCATTCGAGCGGCCCTCGGCCTCGGACGGCGAGCGCCGGGCCGCCGAGTGGATCGCCGCGCGCATGCGCGAGCATGGGCATTCCGCGACGGTGGAGGTCGAGCGCGCCCACGGCGGCTACTGGTGGCCGCTGGGACTGCTCAACGGCGGTGCGGCGCTGGCGGGGCTGGCGGCACTCCGCCGGCGCTCGCGCTGGGCGCGCCTGCTGGCGGCAGGGACGGGCGCGGGCGCGGCGGCGGCGATCTGGGATGAAGTCGGCGGTGGGCGGCTGTGGTTCCGGCGCGCAGCTCTCCCGCACCGCGACACGTTCAACGTAGTGGCCGAAGCGGGCGATCCGGACGGCGCCGAAACGGTGATCGTGGTCGCCCATCACGACGCCGCCCACAGCGGGCTGGTCTTCCACCCCGCGCTGCCGCGCCTGTTCGCCGAGCGCTTCCCAGCGCAGCACGAGCGCGCGCAGCAGAGCCTGCCGATCATGTACGCCACGTGGCTGGGCCCGGTGATGGTGGCGCTCGGCTCGATCCTCCGCCGAGCCGGTCTGCTGCGCGGGGGCTCGCTGCTTGCCGCCTGCGCAGCCGTGGCGATGGCCGACATCGGGCGCAGTCGGGTCGTGCCGGGCGCCAACGACAACCTCAGCGCGGTCGCCGTGCTCGTCGCGCTGGCCCGCTCGCTGGCCGAGCGGCCGCCGCCGGGCGTGCGGGTGCTGCTGCTCTCCACGGGCTCGGAGGAGTCGTTCATGGAGGGCATGCAGGGCTTCATGCGCCGCCATCGCGCGACGCTAGACCCCGCGCGCACGACGGTGCTGTGCCTGGAGTGCGTGGGCAGTCCCACGCTCACGCTGGTCGAGGCGGAGGGCATGCTGCGGATGCGCCCCTACAGCGACGCGGCGCGCGAGCGGCTGGCGCGGGCGGCTGAGGCGGCCGGCGTGGAGCTCGTACGAGGCCTGCGCACCGTCGCCGCCACCGACGCGCTGATCGCGCTGCGCCGCGGCTATGCGGCGGCCACGCTGGCCTCGATCGACGCGACCAAGTTCCCCGCCAACTACCACTGGCCCACGGACACCCCCGAGAACCTCGACTGGAGCACGATCGAGCGGGCGTTCGCGGTCGCCGACCGGTTCGTGCGCGCGGGCGCGTAGCGATGCGAGCAGTGCGGATGCGAGCAGTGCGGATGCGACCGGCGCGCCACCTCACCTGGCTGGCCGCGCTGCTCGCCGGCGTGGCACTGATCGCCGGCGCGCACTCCTCGCAGGCCCGGGCGGCACACCACCGGATGGTCAATCCGAGCCTGATCCAGCAGGGCGAAAAGCTCACCGGAGGCGGAGAGGTGGGCGAAGGCCTGTTCGGCGCGAGCGTGGCGCTGTCCGCGGACGGCGACACGGCGGTGATCGGCGCCCCGTCCGACGACGGCGGCGCCGGCGCGGCATGGGTGTTCACCCGCACCGGCTCCACCTGGACACAGCAGGGCGCAAAGCTCACAGGCACAGGCGAGAGCGGCCGCGGCGCATTCGGCGCGAGCGTGGCGCTGTCCGCCGGCGGCGACACGGTTCTGATCGGCGCCCCCTCCGACGACGGCGGCGCCGGCGCGGCATGGGTGTTCACCCGCACCGGCTCCACCTGGACACAGCAGGGCGCAAAGCTCACAGGCACAGGCGAGAGCGGGCGCGGCGCGTTCGGCCACAGCGTCGCGCTGTCCGGCGACGGCGACACCGCGCTGGTCGGCGGCCCGTTCGACGCCGGCCACACCGGCGCGGCATGGGCGTTCACACGCTCGACCTCGACCTGGACTGCGCAGGGCGCAAAGCTCACAGGCGCCGGCGAGAACGGCGCCGGCGCCTTCGGCTTCAGCGTGGCTCTGTCCGCCAACGGCGACACCGCGCTGATCGGCGGCGAAGGCGACGACGGCAGCGTTGGCGCGGCGTGGCCATTCACACGCTCGGGCTCGACCTGGACTGCGCAGGGCGAAAGGCTCACAGGCGCCGGCGAGGTCGGCGCCGGCCGGTTCGGCTTCAGCGTGGCTCTGTCCGGCGACGGCGACACCGCGCTGATCGGCGGCGAAGGCGACGACGGCAGCGTTGGCGCGGCGTGGCCGTTCACACGCTCGGGCTCGACCTGGACTGCGCAGGGCCAAAAGCTCACAGGGCGCACGGGCGGCAACCAGGCCTTCTTCGGCTACAGCGTGGCGTTGTCCTCCGACGGCGATACCGCGCTGGTCGGAGGTCACGACTACGAGGACGTGGGCGCTGCGTGGCCGTTCACACGCTCGCGCTCATCGTGGAGCCAGTCCGGCGAACAGCTCGCCGGAGGCGGCGAGATCGGCTTCGGCGCGTTCGGCTCGAGCGTTGCGCTGTCCTCCGGCGGCGACACCGCGCTGATCGGCGGGCAGGGTGACAACGACTTCATCGGAGCGGCGTGGGTGTTCGTGAACGTCGCACGGCCGAGCGTCGTCGGCCTCAGCCGCCATGCCGGCCCGCAGGCCGGCGGGACGCGCGTGAGGATCACCGGCGCCAATCTCATCGCAGCCACGGGTGTCAGCTTCGGCTCGCGCGCCGCCACCAGCTTCACCGTCAACTCCGCAACGTCGATCACCGCCGTGTCCCCGGCGGAGCCAGCCGGGCGAGTGAACGTGACGGTGACGACTCCGAACGGCACCAGCGCGACATCCTCGAAGGATCGTTACAAGTTCAAACGACGGTGAGTAGAGCCCGACCGGTTCGGCGCCGCGCGCTCGCACGACTCCCGGCGAGCACGCGGAAGCAGGCCCAGGCAGCGGATCAGACCGAGCAGGGACGCGAACGTCGATCGGTGCCGACTTCGGTGATGCCGGCCGAGGTGATCTTGATCCGGGTCGGCACGTTGCCGCGCTCGAGCAGCTTGCGCAGCACCGACTCGCCCTTGGACTCGATCCCCGATCGCAGCGGCTCCTCGAACCTGTCGGCTCTCAGCGAGCCCGCGATCTGAACGTATACATGCTGTTCGGCGCGGCCGTTCTGGACCTTCCAGCGGTAGAGGTCGCCCTCACGCGGAACCGGGATCGGAGTGGGCCCACCGATGATCTCTGGATCTGCGGACATGTCGTCAGGGTGACGGCTGCGCGTGGAGACGGAAGGGCCCGCTGGCCAACATGTTCGCGGGGGCCTTGGACATGTGATCAGCCGGGCCGACGCCGGCGGGCGCTCGGCCGGGAGCGTCCGCGTGGCGCCTATTCGTTCTTGACCGCACGCACGGACATCGTGCCCTGGTGGACGTTCGAGCACGTTCGAAACGGGAACGGGACGACCTTGGAGGTGCTCTGCCCTGGCGGGTAGACGCGGAACCCGGCGGCCGGAGCTGGATGGCACGACGCCGGCAGCGCCCCCACGTCGACGACGCGCACGATCGCCGTGGTCTGAGCTTCGGGCGCGAGCGTCACGACGCCCGGTTTCCCGGTCACTTCGCGGGCCGCCGGCGCGCCGATCTGGCGCCCGCGCAGGTTGACCGCGGAGACCCCCGGATAGCCGGCAAGGGTGCACGTGCGGCCGGACAGGTTGGCGAGCTCGATTTTGAAATAGAAGCTGCCCGCAGTGCCGGAGCCTTCGGCGTTCAGCCACATCACGAGCCCCGATGTGGCGCACCTCGGCGCACTGGCAGCACCGGTGCTCGCCGCAGGCGCCGACGGTGCGACGGTGACGAGCAACACCACGATGGACGCCAGCAGCGCCAGCGCGCAGGCGCCGAGTCGCACTGAGCGGCGGGCGCGAGCATCGGGGTGAAGCGAGTAATGCGGCATGGCCCGCCGCGCATCCTCGCACGTCTGCGCATGCCGCCGCGCGTCAGTCGAGCTGGAACTGGCCGTCACGGTAGATCACCCGCTGCTCGCCGCTGCGCAGCGACGCGGTGACGACGCGATCGGTGGTGGAGACGACGTCGGTGTGCACGCTCGACGTGTTGAAGCCGAGCCGCTGCCACTCCTCCGCGGTGACGCTCGCGGGATCGCCGGCGTAGGCATCCTGGTAGGAGCGCCCGAGCGCTATGTGGGTGTTGCCGTGCGCGCCCCCGAAGTTCTCGTCGTAGAGCGTCTGGGCCATGAAGCGCGTGATCCTCGAGAAGCGGCGATCGGTGAGCGAGAACTCGCCGATGCGGTCGGCCCCCTCGGTGGCGATCATCTCCTTGAGCACCTGCTCGTTCTGCTCGGCGCTCGCGTCGGTCACGCGCCCGTCGGCGAACGTCAGCCGGATGCCCTTGACGAGGTTGCCGTAGCGGTAGAGCGGCTGGTTGCAGTAGATCCACCCCTCCGTGCCGCGCCAGTCGGGACTGGTGAACAGCTCGAAGCTCGGGATGTTCCGGCCCCGCCCGCCGAGCCAGCGGCGCCGCTCGCCGATGCTCACCCACAGATCGACGTCCTCGCCCTGCACGTGCACCCGCTCGACCTCGAGCGCGTCGAGCCACTGGCGGGTCTCCTCCAGGCGTGCCCCCACCTCGCGCCAGCGCGCGAGCGGATCCTCGCTGTCCAGGAAGCACGCGTCGATGATCTGCTGCCAGTACGCCTCCACGTCGACGCCGGCCTCAGCGGCCATCCCGGGCGTGCCGTACAGGCCCAGCGTCCAGGTGAAGCGCCCCGCGTTCTCCTTCTCCCCACGCCAGTCGAGCAGCGGTCGCATCGCCTCGCCCCGCCGCATGATTCGCGCTGGATCGACCGAATCGAGCGCGCGTGGCTCGCTCGGAGCGATGACCGTCACCTGATGATCGATCTCGTCTATCAGCCCGCGCGTGTACCGCGCCGGGAAATGGTCCAGCTGCTCCGCGCTGGCCGACTCGTAGAAGTCGCGTGAGAGATTCACGTCGGGGCCGTCGTCGGGCTGGTAGGCGCCGATCACATGAGCGCCCGCGCGCCACACCGCCCTGTTCAGCGCGGCGTAGAGCGGCTTGGCACTCTCGGGCGCCACTACGCGCACGACCTCGCCCGCCTGTACCCCGCGACCGCTACCGAGGGCGAAGTCGACGAGCACAGAGGCGTAGCGGTCGAGGATCTCCTGCGCGGGCGTGTAGGACACGCGCACACAATAGTGCGGGTGCTGGCCTGCCTTCCAAGCAGGCTGCAGCGGCCGCCGGCCCGAGCTACACGGTCGGAGGATGCGAGGCGTGGGCCAGATACCAGAGCTGGGCGATGCCTTCGTTCCACTGTGTGCGCCCGGAGGCGAGCTTGCTCTCGTAGCGGGCGAGCGCAGCCGCGCTCGGCGCACGCGCGTAAGCCTGCAGCGCGGAGGTGGCGTCGGCCAGTTCGGCGGCGCCTTCTGTCACCTGAGTCTCGGCCCGTGGAACGTCTTCTTCTTCGGCGCCTTCTTCCCCCTGTCCGGCGACGTTCCATTCGCTCGCCTGGACGAGGTTGCGCTGCGCCTCCCCGGCACTGCGGGCGAGCAGCCCCAGCTGCGGCCTGCTCGGCGGGCTCGACAGTCGCGAGACTTCGCCCTGGACCGTCTTCGCCGCCGCCGCGACGCGCGCGGCCGCGGCGGCATGTTCGTCGAGGAACGTGGTGGCGCCGGTCTGCGGGCTGCCCGACGCGCATCCAGCGAAGGTGAGCGCCGCGACCGTGGCCATCGCGGCGAGGCGCCGGCGGAGCTGACGAGCGGGCACACCAAGACCCTACAGCTGGGTCAGTCCGGGCCGGAGAGGACGGCCGCGGCCGACGCACCGCTTCACCGGTCGCCGGCTTTGAGCGGACCCCCAATGCGTAGCAAGCACGGATAGCAGCGCCGATGGACCGCGCGATCATTCGCCCGTTGACTTGAGGGAACAGGCCGGTGATCGCCACATGAGCGGAGGAGGTCGAATGTCGGAGAACGGTGCACGAGTCCCCCGCGTCCTGGCGATCGACGCCGGCGGCACGATGACCGACACGTTCATCGTGGACGGGCGCGGCTCCTTTGTGGTGGGCAAGGCGCAGACGACACCCGAGGACGAGTCGATCGGCTTCATGGCCTCGGCGCGCGACGCGCTGGGCCAGTGGGGCTCTACGCCCGATGAGGGCTTCCCCGCGATCGTCTCGGGCATCTACTCGGGCACGGCGATGCTCAACCGGCTGCTCCAGCGCCAGGGGCTGAGGGTCGGCTGCATCGTCAACGCTGGGCACGAGGACTACCTGCGACTCGAGCGCGGCATCCAGACACACCTCGGATTGTCCTATTCCGACCGCCTGCACATCGCCACGCACTTCCACAACGAGCCGCTGGTCCCGCGCGCGCTGATGAAGGGCGTGCGCGGCCGCGTCGACGTGTTCGGCGACGAGGTTCTGCCGCTGCGCGAGCAGGACGCGTGCGAGGCGGCGATCGAGCTGCTGGACGAGGGCGTGCAGGGCATCGTGATCTCGCTGCTGTTCTCCTACCGCAATCCCGCGCACGAGGCTCGCGTGGCGGAGATCGTCGAGCGCGAGAAGGCCAAGCGCGGAATCGACGGCGCCGTCCCCGTCTTCCTGTCCTCCGAGCTCTACCCGATGCGGCGCGACCTGCCGCGCCTGAACTCCACCGTGATCGAGGCCTACGCCGCCGAGCCCTCCCGCGCGACGCTGAAGACGGTGCGCGACGTCACCAAGCAGCACGGCGCCCCGTTCGAGCTGCGCGTGATGGCCGCACACGGCGGCACGATCTCGATCGAGGCCAAGGAGCTCGGGCGAACGCTCGTCTCCGGCCCCGTCGGAGGCGTCGTCGGCGGGCAGGCGCTCGCCCAGCGAATGAAGCTGCGCAATGTCCTGTGCACGGACATCGGCGGCACCTCCTTCGACATCGCGCTGATCACCGACGGACGCTTCGAGATCACCCAGACGCCCGACATCGCGCGCTTCGTCCTGAACATCCCGCTCGTGCGGATCGACTCGATCGGCGCCGGCACAGGGTCGTTCGTGCGGGTGAACCCGAACTCCAACCGCCCGGAGCTCGGGCCCGACTCGGCGGGATCGCGCATCGGCGTGTGCTGGCCGCAGGGCGGCCTCGAGACGGTGTCGGTCACCGACCTGAACCTGGTGCTCGGTCGCCTGAACCCCGAGTACTTCCTCGGCGGCGAGGTCGAGCTGGACGTCGAGCGCGCACGCGCGGCGGTGGAGCAACAGATCGCAAGGCCGCTCGGCCTGGCGCTCGAGGCGGCGGCAGCCGGCGTGATCGAGCTGTTCGAGCAGACGCTCAAGAACGAGGCCGTCGGGCGCATCCTCGGCAAGGGCTACTCGCCCGCCGACTACACGCTGCTCTGCTACGGCGGCGGCGGCCCGCTGCACGTCGCCGGCTACACCGACGGCGTCACCTACCGAGAGGTGCTCGTGCCCGCGTGGGCCGCTGGGTTCTCGGCATTCGGCTGCGCGTGCGCCGACTTCGACTATCGCTACGACCAGACGGTCGACATGCCGCTGCTGCCGAGCTTCGGCGAGGCGGAACGGGCGGGAATCGGCGGGATGATCACGGGCGCCTGGCTCGGCCTCCAGGACCGGGTCGCGCGCGAGTTCGCCAAGTCCGGGATCGCACGCAAGGACATCCGCTTCACGCATGCCGTGCGCATGCAGTACTACGGCCAGCTCAACGACATCGAGTTCGTCTCACCCCACGCGGCGCTAACCGATGCCCCTCAGGTGGACGACCTGATCGCCACCTTCGAGCAGGCCTACGCGAAGATGTACGCCTCCTCGGCGCGCTCGCCCGAGTTCGGCTACCTGGTCACCCATGTGGTCGTCCACGGCACGGTGGACGTCGAGAAGCCTGCGCTGCCGCAGCTGCCCGAACAGCAGGGCAAGCCCCCGGTCAAGGACAGCAGGCAGGTCCACTGGGGCCGCGCCAGCCGCGACAGGTTCGTCGAGACCGAGATCTTCCAGCTCGAGTCCGTGCAGGCGGGCAACTCGATCCACGGGCCGGCGATCGTCGAGCACTCGGCCACCACGTTCGCGATCCCGCCGGGGCGCCGAGCGAGGCTCGACGAACATCAGATCTTCCACCTCACAGACATGGAGGCATCCGACGATGGCGACCGTTGAAGCGAAACCCGAGCTGGAGCCGGTCCCGTCGGTCATCGGCTGGGATGGCAGGCGCGTGGACGAGATGCTCACCGAGTCCGAGCGCTTGTTCGCGGACACCGGCCACTACGGCGGCCTGGATCAGCTCGACCTGATGTCCAGCGACCCGATCGGCTACGAGAAGCTCTTCTCCAGGATCCGCGGCGGGCTGGTGTCCGCGCGCGAGACCGCGCTGAACATCTCGGCCTCGCCGATCGTGCGCGAGCTCGGGGAGCTGTGCTTCGCCCTGTACACGCCCGAGGGGGACTCGATCGCCCTGTCGACCGGGATCATCGTCCATGTCCACACGATGTCCGACGCAATCAAGTGGATGGTCCGCAACGGCTACGAGGACAACCCCGGCATCAGGCCCGGTGACATCTTCGCCAACAACGACCCCACGATCGGCGACGTCCACAACGCCGACGTGCAGACGTTCGTGCCGATCTTCTGGGAGGACGAGCTGATCGCGTGGGCGGGTGGCGTGACGCACGTGCTGGACATCGGCGCGAGCACGCCCGGCGGTGTGCCGGTCGGTCCCACGATGCGCTACGAGGACGGCATCGACCTGCCGTGCATGAAGATCGGCGAGGGCGACGAGCTCGCGCGCTGGCACCTGGAGCGTTGCAAGAAGCGCACCCGCGCCTCGACCTACTACCTGCTCGACGAGCGCACGCGCCTGGCGGGCTGCCACATGGTGCGCGAGGCGGTGGCGCGGATCATCCTCGAGGAGGGCATCGAGCGCTTCAAGCGCTTCAGCCGCGAGGTCATCGAGGAGGGGCGGCGCTCGTTCAAGTCGCGCATCCGTGAGATGACCGTCCCTGGCCGTTATCGCTCCCCGGCGGGGTTCGACGCGGAGTTCGCCGACAAGCCGCAGCTGCCGGCACGCGCACGCCGAGACATAATCATGCATTCCCCGTTCGAGGTGCGGATCGGCGGAGACGGCACCTACGAGCTCGACTACGACGGCTGCTCGGCCTGGGGCTGGCATTCGATGAACTGCACGCCGTCGGGCATGCAGGGGGCGATCTGGGTGATGTTCACGCAGACGCTCATCTGCAACGACAAGGTCAACGACGGCGCGTACTTCGCGATCCAGACCAACTTCCCCGAGGGCACGATCGCCAACCTCGGCGACGCCGAGGGCTCGACCGCGATCGCCTGGGCGTTCCTGCAGCCCTCCTTCACAGGCTTTCCGCGCACGATCTCGCGGGCGCTGCAGGCGCGCGGGTTCATCGAGGAGGTGCTGGCCGCCTACTCGGTCTCGGGCAACGTGCAGCAGGGCGGCGGCATCGACCAGTACGGAAGCTCATCGGCGATCATGAACTTCGAGGTCTCTGCGCAGGGCATGGGCGCCAAGTACGTGCTCGACGGGACCGACTACTGCGCCGCGATGTTCAATCCCGAGGGCGACATGGGCGACGTCGAGATGTGGGAGCTGATCTCGCCGTTCGTGTACCTCTCGCGGCGGGTCAAGGCATCCTCCGGCGGGGCCGGTCGCCATCGCGGCGGCTCGAGCTTCGAGTCGCTGTTCATGGTCAACAAGACGCCCTTCTGGGAGCTGCAGAACATCGGCACCGGGCGCGTGCTCTCATCCTCGGGGCTGTTCGGCGGCTACCCCGGGGCGACCGCCTACATTCACAACATCCACGGTGCCGACCTGATCGAGCGCGCACGCCGCGGCGAGGCCTATCCGGTCGCCGACGGCGATTTCGAGAACCCCGCGCTGATGGAGATCCAGGGCAGCTCCCGCGACTACAAGAACGACGGGCTCACCCTGCTCGAGCCGTTCTCCAACGGAGATCTGTATCTCAGCGTGATGAAGGGCGGCGCCGGTCTCGGCGACCCGCTGCTGCGACCGCTCGACGCGGTCCGTCGCGACGTCGAGGAAGGTCACCTGCTGCCGCGCTTCGCCGAGTCGATCTACGGCATCTCCGGCCGTGATGAGTTCCGCCAGCGGCGACTGCAGCAGGCGGTGCCGGCGCGCGACTGGGTTGCTGCCGAGCGCGAGCGGATCCTCGCGCAGGAGTTCGCCGAGCCGGTCAAGGCGATGTATGCGGAGTCGATGCGGCTCTCGCCTCGCTGGGCGGCCGAGTACCGCGGATTCTGGGACCTGCCGGAGGACTTCGACTACGACGTCGCCACGCCGACCGTGGCGGCGGCGCGCTCGCAGCCCGGCAAGCTGGACCCCGACGATGCGGCCGACGCCTTCCTGGCCGCGTCAGACCCGCGGCCGGGCGAAGACGGCGTGCCGGGCGCCGGCGGGGGCAGGCTGGACGTGGACACGCTCGACGCGCTGATCGAGGAGAAGCTGTCCCGGCGCGAGGTCAAGGAGATCCAATCCGGCTACAAGGACTCCGACCGCTTCGAGAAGTGGGTCGCGGTGCTCCAGGCGCGCGTCGCCTACAGCGACCCGATCGTGCTGCCCGCCGGCGAAGGGCTGAACATCGTCAGGCGTCGATCCGACGGAGCGCTCATCTACCGCTGCGACTGCGGGCACGACTTCTGCGCGCACAGCCGCAACTGGAAGATGGACGCGCTCGTGCACGTGCGCGACACCGAGGATGCGCTGCTCGAGGTCTATCCGAAGATGGCCGGGCCGGATCCGAAGCTCCAGCAGATCCGCGAGTACTACTGCCCGGCGTGCGCGCGCCAGCTCGAGGTCGAGGCGCTGCAGCCCGGATACCCGGTCGTCCACGAGTTCCTGCCCGACGTCGAGGGCTTCTACCGCGGCTGGCTGGGGCGCGAGCTGCCGGTGTAGCCGGCGACGCCGCGCATACCTCCAGGCTGCTGGCTCCCAGCAACCGCTGAGCAGAGGCTGCTGGCTCCCAGCAGGCTCTGAGCAGGTCTTTTTGAGCTTGCTGCGCGCATAGGCAATACTGCCTATGTCGCATGCTTGCCAACTCCCGATTTCTGCGCGTCCTTCCGCCGCCAGCCACGGATCTCCGCGAATCCCACCGCATCGGCGCGCGGGACCACACCCAGACCGCACGGCATCTGCGCCTCGTATCGGTGCAGACCTCGGGCGAGCGCGGCGGAGCGGAGTACGCGAACGTCGAGCTGCTGAGCGCGCTGCGGGCCCGCGGCGCGGACGTGAGGCTGCTGAGCGACCAGCCGGCGCTGGCGGCGGGTACCGAGGTGGCGGTCACCGAGATCGATCTTGGCCCGAAGATCAAACGCTCGACGCTGCGTCGTGTTGCGCTCGGCTTCCCGCGCTGGCTGTGGCGGCTGCGCCAAGCGCTCGAGCACGAGGCTCAGCGTAAGCGAATCGACGTGACGCTTCTGCACTTCAAGAAGGAGCAGCTGATGTCCGCGCTGCTGCCAAGACGACTGACCGGGGCGATCGTGTGGGCGGAGTGGGGCCCGCTCCCGCGGCCGCTCACCCACGGACCCGCCCGCCTGCTGTACCTAGCGGCGGCACGTCGCGCGAAGCTGATCGCGGCGGTGTCTCAGAGCACCCGCGAGTCGCTGATCGACGTCGGCGTGCCCCCCGAGAAGGTGGTAGTCATCAACAACATCGTCGATGGAGATGAGATCGCCTTCGACGCGGCCGCACGCGAGAGCTATCGTCGCGACTGGGGAATCCACGACGAGACGCTGGTACTCGGCTGTGTCTCGCGCCTGAACGCGAGCAAGCGCAACGACGTGATCATCGATTGCCTGGCATACCTGCCCGAGGACGTGATGCTCGTGCTTGCAGGCGACGGCGAAGACGAGCGGGCGCTGCGTGCGAGGGCAGCCCCCTACGGAAGCCGCGTGCGATTCCTGCCGACTCCTCGCGGCTACGTACAGGAGGTGCTCTCGGCGTGCGATCTCGCGGTCTTCGCTCCGCAGGAGATCGAGGGCGCGCCGCGCGCGATCATCTTCGGCCAGCTGTGTGAACGCGCTGTCATCGCAAGCGGCCCTCAAGGCGCCACGGACATGGTGCTGCCCGGGACCGGAACCATCGTCTCGCCAGCTCATGACCCACGCATGCTCGCAGCGTGCATTGAGTCCTACCGATGCGACCCGGCGCGGCGTGCGCGTGAGGGACGGGCCGGTCGCGCGCTGGCACAGGCCCGCTATGAACGAGCTGGCGTCGTCGACGAGTGGCTGGCCCGGCTGAGCGCGCTCGAGCGCTGACGCGGTCGCTGACACAGATCCACACGCTGCTGCTTCGGCAGGCCGCAGTTGAGGCTGCGAACTGCGCCGCCTCCAGGCAAGCTGATACCGCGAGCCACGCGTGGCTGTTATTCTCGCCGTGCTCTACGGCAAGGCAAGCGTGGTGGCGCGTCGCCCTACCAGCGCGCGCGCGCCTTCGCGACCAGAGGCTACCGCAAGGAAGGGATACGGAGAATGAGACGCTCATTGGCGCCGGCTCTGGCGCTCTCGGCGCTGGCGCTTGCGGCGACACCCGCTGTCGCGGCGAAAACAGAACCGCCCAACCCGCACAAGTTCATCGCCAGCGGCAACGTAGAACCCCGCTTCAGCGGCGAAGCGCAGGCATTCGCCTTGAAGCCGTTTACGATCACATGCGAAAAGGCGAAGTCGACGCCCTCGGGCGTGACGCCGACGTTTCCGTCGAAGACGCTGAGCGCCGTGGTCAAGTACTCCGGCTGCGAAGCGGAAGCGACGTTGGACAGAGCCGAATATGAACTGAAAGCGAAGTTCCTCGCGCCCGTGACGTTCAACTACCACGCCAACGGAGTCGTCGAAGTGGGTGCCGGCGGCACGGTCAAAGAAGGGAAGCTCGAAGGCGCAGGCGCGATCGAAATCGCCGTCAAGGGGCCCTTCAAGTGCACGATCAGCATCCCCGCCGGCACGTATCCCACGAAGGCGCTGAAGAAGCCCGAAGCGGAATACGAAGCGGCCAAGTTTCAAGACAAGGAAGAAACCATCGAAACGGGCAAAGGCCCGGTGGTCGTGAAGAAGCTTGCCATCAGCACGGCGCTGACGAAAGTGCCGTACGAACTCGAAGGCGAATTCTGCGAAGCGCTGCCGAAGACGGAATACACCAACGGCAGCGCCACCGGCTCGCTGGTGGCAGAAATCAAGAAGGGCAGCATCGGCTGGGAATAGCTTGGTAGCTGCGTAGCTGCAGCTCGCGGTGCGTGGGGGCGGTCCTTGAGCCGCCCCCACTGCCTTTCCGGCGCGATCGGGGCCGTTCGGCAGCTGCAGTGCTCGCGCCGTGGATAGAATCGCCTCACGCGCATGGAATCGGGACAGAGCCGCCGCGTCTTGATTGTCAGTCATCCGGCGGTTCTCCCCGTAAACCAAGAGGTCTTTGGCGAGTTGGCGAGACGGGGCTGGGATGTGACCCTGGTAGTGCCAAGCCGATGGCGTCACCCCTACTCGACGCGTGCGATAGTGCCCCAACCGCTTGCGGGCCTCGCAGATGCCATGCGACCCGTACCGGTCATCATGCGGGGGCGCCACCAGCGACACTTCTATGTTGCGAACCCGTTCAGATGGTGCGTGCAGGTTCGCCCTCACGTGGCCTTCGTAGAGGCCGAGCCATTTTCGGTGTCCGCCGCGCAGTGGCAGCTCGCGTTCACACGGTGCGGCGTGCCCTTTGGGGTCGCGTGTGCAGAGAACCGTGATCGCGGGCAGCCCGCATTGGCACAGTGGTCTCGCTCGCGCGTCCTGCGCGACGCGGCTTTCGTGGCTGCGCGCTCGCTCGACGCGGCGTCTCTCGTGCGCTCGTGGGGTGCGCGTGGGGCGGTCGATTGGTGGCCCCACGCGGTCCCGCGGTGGCAGGCTGTAACGGCGGTCTCCGAGCGGCCCTTCACCGTCGGCTACGCGGGGAGGCTCGTCGAGAGCAAGGGCGTCGTGGATCTCCTGGCAGCCGTGCGACTGCTGGACGCGCCGGTGGAGCTGCTCCTGCTCGGTGATGGCCCACTGAGGACGCGCCTCCACGGGCAAGCCATCCCGGGGTCGACGGTTCGCGTGCTCAACACGCTCACCCATGATCAGATGCCCTCCGGCTATGCCCAGATCGATGTGCTCGTCCTTCCTTCGCGCACGACACCGACCTGGAGCGAGCAGTTCGGGCGGGTGATCGTCGAGGCCCTGTGGTGCGGAGTACCCGTGATCGGGTCGAGCTCGGGCGGCATTCCACAGCTGTTGGAGATGACGGGTGGCGGCGTGGTGTTCCAAGAGGGCGATGCTGACGCGCTGGCTGCTCAGCTCTCGCGGCTTCGAGACGAGCCGGCACTCCGGGAACAGCTCGCCAGCACAGGGCGCGCATCGGCACAAAGACTCTTCTCGGTGCCCGCGGCAACCGACCCGCTCGAGCGCCTGCTGGCGCGAGCAGCGCTGGAGGTGGGTCAGGTGGGCGCCTCTCCTCCCCTCTGTCGAGCCATCGCGCGCCTGTAGGCGGCGAGTATCGCCTCCACGTGGTCCTTGATGTCGAACGCTTCGGCGACGCGCAGGCGCCCGGCTCGCCCGAGCTCGCGCCCCTGCTCGGGGCTCTCGACGATACGCCGCACGGCCTGCTCCCAGGCCGCGGGCTCGCCCGGCGGCAGCAGGTAGCCGTCGCGACCGTCCCGGACGATCTCCGGCGGGCCGCCCACATTCGTCGCGAGCACCGGCACTTCGAGCGCCATCGCCTCGAGTAGCGCCCGTGCGAACGGCTCCTCCTGAGATGGCAGCAGCAGGATGTCGAGCGCCCGAATCAGCTCGGGAACGTCGTCGCGCTCGCCGAGCCAGGAGACGCGATCCTCGAGCCCGGCGTCAGCGATCAGCCGGCGCAGCCGGGCGACGTAGGCTTCGTTATCGAAGCGCGTGGAGCGAGCAACGAACTTGGCCGACCCGACCAGCAGCAGATGAGCGTCCACGCGCCGCTCGCGCAGCAGCCCAAGTGCTTCGATCGCGGTGTCCTGCCCCTTCCACGGACTCAGCTGGGCCACCACGCCCAGCAGCACGTGCCGGGTGCCGGCCACGCCGAGTCGCGCTCGCGCCGCGCCGCGGTCGATGCGCGCGGGATCGAAGTGAGTGAGGTCGATTGCGGGGTGCACGACCTCGAGTCGGGCGTTCGCCGCCGCGGCCCGCACCGTGTCCGCCGTGTAGTGCGAGTTGGCCACGACGGTCGTCGCCGTGGCGGCGATCAGGCGCATGGTCGCGGTCGTCGCCGCGCCCGGGGGCAGGCAGTCCCGTACGTGGACCACGCTGGCCGCGGGCGAGACACGGGCGAGGCCGAGCTCGATTCCCGCTCGGATCGAGTTCGCGTGAACCACGTCGGCGCGGTGCCGGCGAGCCGCTCGGTGCACCTGCAGCGCGGCCAGGCTCATCTCCGCCAGCGCCTGCGGCGTGTGACGCGGGTGCAGCCGCAGGCTCCCGGCCGTGCTCCTGATCGGCGTCACGGGGATCCCGAGCTCTTCGACGGCCTGCGCCAGCCGGCCAGCGGGTGACGCCACGCACGGCTGCACGCTCACCGGCAACGCCGCAAGGAGGCTGAGCAGCGAGCGCTCAGATCCGCTGACCAGGCCGGTGTGGTTGACGTATAGAACCCTCACGAGCCTGTTCGGGTGGGCTCGAGCAGGGCCGCTTCCACCCGTCCAGCGATCACCGGCCAGGCGAAGTCTCGTGCTCGCGCGGCGCCGTCCCTGCCGAGCCGCCCAGCCAGCTCGCGATCGAGCAGCAGCCTCGTTACCGCCTCTCCCACCGCGGCCGGATCGGTCGGGTCGACGAGCAGGCCGCTCACCCCATCCGCGACGGCGTCGAGCGCCCCGGCGACGTTGCCGGCGACGATCGGCTTGCCGTAGGCGCTCGCCTCCAGGTAGACGATCCCGAAGCCCTCACCGGCGAGGCGGCTCGGCATCGCGAACACGTCCGCCCGCCGCAGCCAGCAGTCGCGCTCCTCGTCGGTGACCTCACCGAGGAAACGTGCGGCCCCCGCGAGCCCGCACGAGCTCGCGAGCTGTTCGAGACTCGCACGCAGCGGCCCCTCGCCGATGACCACCCACTCGACGTCGGGCACCCGCGCACGCACGCCCGCGAGCGCCCGGATGAGCACGTCATGCCCCTTGTAGCTGTGTTTGAGCTGCGCGGTCGTCAGCACGGTCGGGCGCTCAGTGGGCAGCGCGCCGGGATCGCACGGAAGATCGACGCCGGGCGGGATCAGCCTCAGATTCATGGGCGAGGCCCCCGTGGCAGCGATCAGCGAGGCGGTGTACGCGCTGACGGCTATCACGACGTCCGCACGAGCGGCCGCGAACGCTGAGAGCCTCGGTTTGCCGAGTATCTCGTTCGCGTGGAAGTACTGAGCCGTGCGGCCCCCGAGCAGGCGGCGCACAGCCGTTGCCGCCGGGCTCGTGATCACGTGCGCGCTCAGCGTCACGTCTGGCCGGAATCGCAACGCACGCCGAAGTCCTGCGGCGTTAAGCGAGAGCATCCTCGCGGGTCTCCCTCCGACACGCGCGCCGACCCGCCACGTTGCGAGCTCCCCGCCACTGTCGAAGCGACGCGCGCCCGGCCTCTCAAGCGTCACCACCTCTATCTCGAATCCCGTCATGGCGAGCGCGAGACCGTGAACGAGCACCTGGACGCCTCCGTGGTCCGGGGGGAAGTCCGGGGTGAGGATCAGCAGTCGAGGCTTGGTGCCGGCGCTGCGAACCGGCGCACAGGCGCCGGCGGGCGCATGCAGCCGCGCGCTCGTCATCGCGCAAGCGTCGTGCTGAACAGCTCCGCCCAGGTCCGCATTGCCCGCCGAAGCGGCGCGAACTCCTGTTGCTCCAGTGGCAGTCGGTCCGCCAGCTCGGCGTAGGCGCCAGACACGGACTCCTGGGTGAGCACGACGGAGTCCACGGCGCGCCAGAACGTCTCGTTCACCGCGAGTCCGCGCGACTCCTTTGCGAGGTTGGCGAACACGTTCGAAGCGCGCTCGTGGAGGATGCCCGGAGAGCCGCTGTTCATCGCGAACCCGAGATGGTCGGCGATCCGCTTTGCCAGCACACCTGCCCAGATGTCACCGAAACGGTCAAACGGATACTCAGGGCCCATCAGCAGGAAGTACATGGCCGCCGTGAACTCCCAGCGCCACGCAATGTTCATCGAGCACATCGGGAAGTAACTGCCCCTTGGAATGGTCTGGTCGCTCCACTCACCCGAGATCTCCACGCGACTGGCCAGCAACTGGGTCGCGGCGTCGAAATCAGGCACGCCATCCCAGAGGCCGTGGTTGAGCACCACGAAAGGCTCTCGGTTGGTAGCGAAATACGGCATCCCCCGAGGGCTTGCAACATCGAGCGTACTGACCCATGCCGGGTCCGCCGCGCTCTGTAGACGCGCCCAGTGGGCGTTCAGGAACCCCGGGTGAGCGGGGTCTGGGCGAGTGTCATCGTCCAGGGTCACGATCATGTCCGGGGACATCTGATAGGCGACCCAGCAGCCGAACGAGCGTACGCATCCGCTTCCCCGAGGAATGACCCACGCAGCGTCCCCGAGCTGATCCTCGATGTCGCACCACGCAAAATGCTGAACGTTGGCGCCCGTGACGGGAAAGGTACGCTCAGGACCATCCTCGACGACGAGCACCGTCGCGCCCGAAAGCTCATGCTGCCAGGCATCGAGAAAGCCCATGAGGCTCGCCTCTCGCGCGGTCGGTACAACGACGACAGCATCCACCCCCGGCACCCCCTGATAGGCCCTACTGACGCATATTATAAGCCGATACGCTGTCGATCATCGGGACGAGCCACGCGGGCTCGTCCACGGACTCCCGGATGCCGGAACGATACCGTGGCTCTTGTCCAATCGCCTCTCTCGAGCCAAATCGTCACACGGATGCCTGCAAAGTGCGCGCGATTCTGGAGGGCGGGCAGCAAGTCGCGCCTCTTGCTCCGACAGCCGCTTCACGCTGACAAGCGTCACGTCGATCACCTCGCCGTCGCCACCGAAGCGCACACCGTGCCCCACGGCGACAGCAGAGGGTCGGCAGCCAGGTTGGATTCGCGCCAGGCGAAGTGAAGCACGTCACCATCCGCGTGGTAGTGACTTCACTCGAACGCAACACTCCCGATCCTGACGGTCATGCGCTCTGCTGCTTGCGCCTACCCGCGTGCGGGCTCGCTCATGCGTGCGGTGTCAGACCAACGCGACGACGATCTACGCCGCGTTTCACCCTTCGCGCTTGGCCTCAGCGATTGCTCGCGCCGCGCGTCTGGACCCTCACGGACGTCGCTGGCCGCGCGGGCGCGGCTCAGGCCACGGGCGCGGCGGACCGGTCGGCGGGTCGCTCGCGGACCGCCGAGAAGCGCAGCACGTCGTCGGCGAGCGCGCCGTGGCGCAGCCGCTCGAGGTCCTCGCGATAGCTCATCTTGACCTCCCAGGGGCCGGTACCCTGGCGGGGGAAGCGGTCGACGGCACGCTGCACGTATCCCGCGCCGAAGTCCAGCATCGGGCGTGTCGGCATGTTCGGGTCGGTGTTCACCGGCACACAGCTCGCGTAGCCGCTGCGGTCCATGAACGAGATGAGCCTGCAGATGTAGTCACAGACGAGATCGACCTTCAACGTCCAGGACGAGTTGGTGTAGCCGAACACGAACGCCAGGTTCGGCACCTCGCTGATCATCGCGCTCTTGTAGATGAGCTGGTCCGGTAGCGAGAGCTCGGCGCCGTCGACGCTCAACTCCACGCCACCGAGGACCTGCAGGTCGAGACCGGTGGCCGTGATGATGATGTCGGCCTCGAGCTCCCCGCCGGACTCGAGCAGGATGCCGTGCTCTGTGAGCGTGGAGATCCGGTCGGTGACGACGGACGCGCGCCCCGAGGAGATCGAGGCGAACAGATCTCCGTCCGGCACGGCACACAGGCGCTGGTCCCACGGGTCGTAGGAGGGGGTGAAGTGCGTGTCGATGTCGTAGCGCTCGGGCAGCCGCTTCTCCAGGCCCTTGCGCAGCAGCCACTTGACCAAGCCCGGTCGCTTCTGGCTGAGCTCGTAGAAGCTGCGCTGCATCCAGATGTTCTTCCGCCGCGTGATCGCGTACGCGCGCTCGGCAGGGAGAACGCGCTTGAGCAGGTTGGCGATCCAGTCCCTTTCGGGAAGACTCACTACGTAGCTGGGCGAGCGCTGGAGCATCGTCACGTGCGCCGCGCGGTCGGTCATCGCGGGCACGAGCGTCACGGCCGTGGCACCGCTACCGATCACGACGACCCGCTTGCCGCTGTAGTCGAGATCCTCCGGCCAGTGCTGGGGGTGGACCAGCTGGCCCTGGAATCGCTCAACGCCCTTGAAGTCGGGCATGTAGCCCTGCTCATAGCGGTAGTAGCCGGCGGCGCCGAACAGCCAGGAGCACTTGAGCACGACCGGCTCCCCGGTGTCGTTGCGCTGCGCCTCGACCGTCCAGAGGGCCTCCTCGCTGGACCAGGACGCTCGCACCACGCGGTGCCCGAAGCGGATGTGCCGGTCAATGCCGTTCTCGCTCGCCGTCTCGCGTATGTAGCTCAGGATCGCCGGCCCGTCGGCGATCGACTTCTCGTCGGTCCACGGCTTGAAGGCGTAGCCATAGGTGTGCAGGTCGGAGTCCGAGCGTATGCCCGGGTAGCGGAACAGGTCCCAAGTGCCGCCAGCGCTTTCGCGGCTCTCGAGGATGGCGTACGTCTTGCCGGGCAGACGGTGCTCCAGATACCAGGCCGCGCCGATACCAGACATGCCCGCGCCGATGATCACCATGTCCAAGCGCTCCGTCGCTGTGCCCTCGTGCTCGTCGATGCCGGCTGCGCTCACTATCGCCCCACCTCCGCATTCTCGGTTTCGAAGTCGATTATCGCCCACCAGGGCTCGGTTGAATAGAGCAGAAACTACCATTCTGCGTTAGAAGCTTGTGCACTATGCACATAGCATGTGTATCCTCGAGATGTGGCCTCAGTAGACGTCTGGCATGCGCCGAGTGCGCGCTGCGCCGAGCTGATCACCTCGGGTGCGCGCCTGATGCTGGACGCCCCGGAGATCTTCGACGAGGTCGACCAGGCGGTCCTGGCTGCGGCGGGAGCGTCGATCACGTCCGATCCGATGCTCGCAGCGTCGATGCGCGCCACCGACCGCGCCAACCTGGTCCACTGGCTCACGTCGAACATCCGCGCACCGGGCGAGCGCGTGGCCGCCAACGTGGGGCCTGACACCCTGGGGATCGCAAGGGATCTGGTGCGCCGCGGGCTCGACGACCGCGCCACGGAGGCATACCGGGCCGGCCAGAACGTCGCTTGGCGCCGCTGGATGGAGCTCGCGTTCGCCCTCACCAGCGACCCCGGCGAGCTGCACGAGCTGCTCGACGTCACCTCACGGTCGATCTTCGCGTTCATCGACGACACACTGGCCGGCATCAACGAGGAGATCGACCGCGAGCGCGAGACGCTGACCAGCGGCACGGAGGTCGCGCGGCTGGAGGTCGTCAACCTGATCCTCGCGGGCGCACCGATACCGGCCGACCGCGCGAGCGCGCGCCTGCAGTACGAGCTGCGGCGCCGGCACGTCGCCGCGATTCTCTGGAGCGCCGTCCCCGCCCCGGACCAGGGCGCCATCGGCCGCGCCGCGGACGCGATCGCCCGCGCGGCCGGCGCAGCGCGGGCGTTCACCGTCGCGCCGGCTCCGGCCTCCCTGTGGGCCTGGTTCGCCTCTGCCCGAACACCCGACACCGAGGCGCTCGCCGCCGTGCTCGAGGACGCACCCGCGGTGCGCGTCGCGATCGGATCCGCGGGCTTCGGCGTGGACGGGTTCAGGCGCAGTCACATGGACGCACTGGCCACGCAGCGGCTGATGCACCGCTCCCAGGCGGACGTGAGGCTCGCACGCCACGACGAGCTGCGTGCCGTGATACTCGCGTCCACCGACGAGGACAGCGCCCGGGAGTTCACGGCGAGGGCCCTCGGTGAGCTCGCCCGTGCGGACGACGCGCTGCGAGAGACGCTCCGTGCGTATCTGCAGGAGGGGTCGAACGCAACGCGCACCGCCCTCGCGCTTGGCGCGCACCGCAACACCGTCCTGAACAGGCTGAAGCGCGCGCAGGAGATCCTGGCAGAGCCGCTCGCCGGCCGGGCCGTCGAGCTCGGGCTCGCACTCGAGCTCGCGCGCTGGCTGGGGCCCCCCGGCCCGGGCTAGTCAGACCATATGGCCGCTCGGCTCGAGTGGCTGACTCCGACCAGCAGGGAGAGTCGGCCGATGGGCGAGGCTGGGCTCGAAGACGGGCCAAGAGGTCATGCGAGCCGCTATGCCGCGTATCTGCTGCGCTCACGATCGACTGAGCGTCGCTCAGTCGATCGTGACCGTCTCGCGCTGATGCATGTGGCGACGGGCCAGCGTGAGCGTGTAGCGGCCGTTGACCACGCGCCGGCGCGTGGTCAGTTGCAGGCGCGTCTCGTTGCCGGAGCGCGTGGCTGTGCCAGTCGCGTAGACGACCCCGCCACGCGAGAGCACAGCGGTCGTCGCGACACCAGAGGTGGTGAACTTGACTGGCGAGCTCGTGAGCCGGGTCGTGCACTTCTGCACGGTCTTCTTCTTGTTGCCCGTGCCCGTCGTCACGCTCTTGCAGACGACCAGCTCGACCTTGCCCGCGGGGCCCTGGGGGCCGGTTGCCCCCTGCGCTCCAGTCGCGCCGGCTGCACCGTTCGCGCCGGCTGCGCCGTTCGCGCCCGCCGCCCCGTTGGCACCGTTGGCGCCGTTGGTCCCGTTGGTGCCGCCCGCCTGCACGATGAACCCGTTGGTCAACACGGAGGTGTCGAGGTGCGTGTCGCTCAGCGTCCAAGCCGCCTGATAGCGCCCCGGGGCCAAGCCGCTGATCGTGAGGCCGCCCGGCGAGTTGGCGTTGCCGGCAAACGGCGTGCACGACGGGTCCGGGCACGTGGGTTCGTGCGTCCTGGGTGCGACCTGCAACGCCACCGGGTCGGTCGTGTCCGGCCCGAAGTTGTTGGCGTCCGCGTATGCCGTATAGGCGTCGTAGATCGACTCGCCGTTTTGCGGCGCCGTGGCGGTGATCGACCCGACCGAGACCACCGTCATGTTGCCGCTGAGCTCGTCATAGAGAGCTACGCTTGCACCGTTCGGGCTGGTGATGCCGCCTCCGCCGTTCATCTCGGCCGCTGGGTGCCCGCCGGCGCCGGTGCACACCTGACCGATATTGGAGCCGTAGAACCACTCGTCAGCCTGGCAGTCGGTGGTGAGAAGCAGCGACCCAGTTCCTTCAAAGCTGTTTTGGGGCTGGAGGATGTCTGCGCGCAGCGTCCCTACGTGCAGCGTTGTGAGCACACGAGGGGCGTCCGGGCCCGTGTACTTCAGGGCGACCGTGTCTCCGGCGGCGAGCTCTTTCAGTTGGATCGACTGGTATCCGCCAGCGCCGAATTCGGCCTTTTCTTCAAACGACACTTTTTCTGTGTGGGTGCCGGTCTGCTCTTCCACTTCGTATTTGCCTTCCACCAGGTCGCCGCAGCTGAAGCTGTTCGACACCACGTTGCCCTCGCACGTCGGGGCGCTCACCGGCGCCCCGAAGAGCCCCGGCGCGCCCGGAAGCGGGGCGGACACGGTCAGCGTGAAGCTCGACGCCCCCGCCCCCGAGAAGGGGTTGGGCGGGACCGGGACGGTCGCGGAGACGACGACGGAGTTGCCTGGGGTTACCGCGGTCCCGAATTTGAGTTTGTACTTCTTTCCACCTTCTTCTTCAGTCGCCGGCGTCGGGACTCCGTCCACGGACGCGGTCACGGCGCTGCAGACTCCTTCCGGTTCGCCCGGCGCGCTGGTGCACTGGACGGTGAGCGTTTCGCCCGACGGGTCGATTTCGACCTTGCCGGCGAGGAAGCTCAGCAACGTCGGCGCCGGTTCACAAGGCGGGCAGGGGCCCCCCGAGCCGCTGGACCCGCCGTACGTGAACACCCCGGTCGGGCCCCCAGCCGAGTATCTGACGTGCACGTTGTCGCGGGCATCGCCGGGGGCGTGCCCCGGCAGCGTCACCGTCCATTTCCCTGTCCCTCCACTGGTCGCGACTGAGGTCACTTTGGCGACTTCTTCTTCAGAGGGGTTGCCCCCGTTTTGCCCCCCGCGCCACAGGCTGACCGTCGCTGTCACGCCGTTTACGGCGCTACCGGTGTTGCCGGTGACCGTGTTCGAATACGACGTGACGCTCACCGACGGCGCGGCGGCGAGGGCGCTCGCCGGCAGGACGAGAATCGCAGCCGCCGACAGCGCGATCATCCAACAGCCGAAGTGCGTGCGAGGCAGTGCACCGCGCCGCCGTTCGGGAGAAGCCAACATCGAAACGCCACGCCTCGTGCACATGTTGCTCTCCTTACGGGTCGGATGCAATGTCACAGCGATGTCAAGTCTCGTCGCGGCCCACACCCCGGGCATCCGCAGGAACACCCCTCATGTTTGTGGGAATGCCGCGGACGTCTGCCCCCGGAAAGATGGCGGCACTGACGGAAACCGCTCTAGAGTGCGATGGAAACGCCTTGACCACCGGACACCCGGCTGGTGGCCCGCCGCCCACCCGGACACCCCGGCCACCCTCAGCGCATGAGGCATGAAAGCGCTCAGGGTGGCGTTAACTACTGAGTTGCGTCGCGGACAGGCTCGAAAGATCAGGCAGCCGCGCTGAGCAGCAGCGGACTGCGTGGCAGCGATGCGGCCACAAACGCCTGGACCACGGCAGTGTCGAACTGGGTCCCGGCGCAGCGCACCAGCTCCAGACACGCGTCCTCGTGATCACGGCGAATGCGGTGTGGACGGTCGCTCACCATCGCCGCGTAGGCGTCGGCTACCGCCAGGATGCGCGCCTCCAGCGGAATCCGCTCGCCGACGAGGCCGCGTGGATAGCCGCGACCGTCGGGGCGCTCGCGGTGGCAGCGAATCCACTCACGTATGTCATCCAAGTTGACATGGCTTAGAAGCGCCGCCGCGAGCTCGGGCTGACGGCGAACCTCAGTCCACTCCTCCCGGGTTAGCGGGCCCTTCTTGTTGACAATCTCGGGTGAGAGCTGGTCGCGCCCTGCGCGACACACCATCGCAGCAAGACGAACCCTAGCAGTCAGATCCTCGCTCAAGCCCAGCTCGCGCGCGATCAACTCCGCCAGGTGCACAACAAAGCACCGAGGTTGGAGGCGGTAGTCGATCCTCCCGAGTTGGGCGCGCTCGGCTCCACAGATGTCACACACCAGCACCAGCCGCAGCTGGGCCGCAGCGCGCAGGTAGCGCGCCGCGCCGCTGTACCATGTCGAGTGATCGCACGCCATAACCATCCATCGGCCGCTCGACGACGGAGCTTGCCAAGCCCCCGCCGGGCTGGACCTATGCGCGGCGCGGCTTCAAGCTGAGCACACGCGACGCCCACGCCTCTTAAGGCTTGATTCCGCGGGGGGGGCGATACTGGGCTCGAAACCGCGGCACGAGGCACAAGCGGCCAGCGGAAGGCTACGCTACAGAGCCGTACATGGTTATTAACCTGCGGTCGGTGGTACAGGTGGTCGTGGTCCCTGCACGCGGCCGCGAAGCGTGAGCACGGGTGGGCTCGGGTCCGTGAGTTCGGTGAGGTGGGCATCACCCCACACGAGGTATCGCGCGTCGTGGACGATCATCGCGGTTCCGGACAGTTTCTGGCCATGAGTGTCCGAACGATCGCGAGTCATCGAATACTCGACCGCGCCACCGGCGCTTCTCGGCCGTACTCCTGGCACTCGCTGCAGCTACTGCTCTCGCGGCTCCCGCTGACGACGCGGTCGCGTCCCGAGCGCTTAGCCTCGTAGAGCCGCTGGTCGGCCGAACGCGCGAGCGCTGCAAGCTGGTCGGGATCATCCGTCGAGGCGACGCCTACGCTGGCGGTGACAGCCAGCCCGGCGGCGATGCGCTCCCATGACTCGTCGTGGATCCGCTGACGGATTCGCTCGCAGCAGGCGGTAGCGGCATGAACCTCGGTCCCCGGCATCAGGACGAGGAACTCCTCACCCCCGCTGCGAACGACGATGTCCGACTGACGGAGAACATCGCACAGCAGCGCTGCCACTCGTACGAGCACGTGGTCGCCGATCTCGTGCCCGAAGCGGTCATTGATCGACTTGAAATGGTCTAGGTCGACGACGGCGAGGCTGAACCAGCCACCACGCTGCTCGGTGAGAAGGCGCTCGAACTCGCGGGCGAAGTAGCGGCGGTTGTGCAGGCCGGTGAGCCAATCGCGCTCCGCCTGTTCCTGGAGCTGTTCCTGGAGCGCTTCGAGCTCCATGGCGCGACGCTCGAGCTCGGTGTGCGCCTCCGCGAGTTGCCGGTTCTTCGCTGCCAGAGCGGCGCTCGTCTGGCGAGCGGCGCTCACCTCGAGCGTCGCCCGCTCGAGCTTCAGCTGCAGCTCCGACAGCTCTCGAAATGCCTGGCGTTCGAGCTCGGCGGCCCGAGCGAGCGTGTCGTACGCCTCGTCGAGCCTGCCCGCAGCGCGCAGCGTCGACGCGAGCGTCGAGAGGATCAGGCAACGCGTCTGCGGCACGCGGTCCCCGAGCCAACTGAGAGCGCCCTCGCCGGCCTGCAGGGCGTCGTCCAGCTGCCCGAGAGCCATCCGCGCCTGGACGTCGGCACGCACGGTCGCTCCGAGGACGTACGGATTTGGGTCGTCGGCGGCACACAGCAATTCGATCGAACGCTCCGCATCCGCGAGCGCGTCTTCGCTCCTGCCCAGCAGCAGCCGAATGTCCGCTCGGGTCGAGTAGATCACCCCCAACGCGAAGCTGTTGGCGCCGTTGACTTGGCGCGCCACGGCGAGCGCTCGCTCGAGCTCGCTCGCAGCGCTACCGAGCTCGCCCTGCTGCTGCAGATAACAGGCGAGGTCGTTGCGCGAGATCGCCTCCTCCCACGGGTCCTCGCTCTCGATCGTGAGCGCGAGCAGCTCTTCGATCCGATCCCGCAGGTCGGGGACGCCGGAGTTACCGAAGATCGGGCATGTGGCACGCCGAGCGTAAACCCGCAGCTCGAGATCCTGCGCGGCGTCGGCGTGGTCGACCGCGAGCTGGGCGTGACGCAGCGCCTCGGCGTAGGAGCCGGTGAAGAAGCTGATCTGCGCCCTCAGGGTCGCGACCTCCGCGCGTGCGACCGCGTCGTGGCTCGCCTCCGCGTGCCGCTCCGCCTGCATCGCGAGCGCGAGCCCGCCGCGCAGATCACCACGATGCAGCGAGACCATGCCCTGCAGAGCGAACGCCCGCGCGCACAGCTCATCGTCCCGCAGTGAGCGACCGATCTCGCAGCATCGAATCGCGTCCGCGAGGGCCCTAGCTGGATCCTCGTAGTAGCGGCCACGTGCTCCGGCCAGCTGCAGCCGCGCCTGCCCGGCGTAGTTGCTCCCGGCGAGATCCAGGTCAGTCGCGGGGGAGAAGGCCATGGAAGAACTGTGTGGACGCCTACCCTGGGTCTATCGGCAGGTCGGGAGGCGGACTTGACAGGGGCCGCCCGACCCAACGCCCGGAACGCCCGACACCGACGCCGCAAGCTCCCGTGTCGGGAGCACAGCCCGCTCCGCTCTCGGAGCCGCAAGCGGAACCGTATTCGAACCACGAAGCCCCGTCTCAGCTCCAAAACCCGGTGACTTCCAGGGCCTTATCGAATGGGCGATACTTGTTGTGAGGTGCGAAACGACTTGGATTGCTAGAGCTACCGCGGCGGAACCTGGTTGTTGACCTGGCTTCCGTGGTAGAGGTGGTCCTGATCCTTGCACGCAGCCGGGAAGAAGAACTGGACGCTGTCGCTGCGGACGCCGTTGTAGCTCGCGAACAGCGTCGCGTGCCCAATGGTTCCGACTTCGCACCGCGGATCGTTGCTGGCCCGTACGCGGACGAGGATCTTCATCACGTTTCCGGGGTATCCCCACATCATCGCGTAGTGAGAGTGGTAGGCGAGGTGGTGCTCGACAGTCACCGTGATCGCCCGGGTGGGCTGGTCCCGGAAGTGCTGTTCCTGGCAGATGACCCCGGAGACAGTGCTCGCTTCCAGATTGATGTCGCCGTGGCCGCGGGCGAAGCTGCCCGTTGCGCCGACGGGAGGACCCGTGTGGAAGCCCCAGGGCGGGATCCCGCCGACGATTGGGATCTGGCCGCAGCCGGGTGTGTACGCTGCGGCCTCGCCCGTCATGCCGCCGAGCGCCAGCATCGTCGTCAGCGCCAAGAGCGCCACGATGCCTCTGGTTTGGCTCGACGTCATCTGAGCGACTGTAACCGGGCTGCTTCGCCATACACGAGGCGCTGGACAAATAATGCCGTTCAGCGCTCCGAGGACAGCAATCGACGCAGCCTCAGACGTCGAGGGAGCAACGTAGTGAACGATCTACTCGCGGCCCCGGTCCGCGTCTGCGGCCGGCGTTACCCGTGCCCCGGCCGGGGGGTCAGAGTTTGTTCCAGTAGCCCGGCGACTGGGTCACCGTGATCGTCGTCGTCTCGACGCTTTCGGCGTTTTCCTTCGCAAACGGGCGATCGTTGAAGTTTTCGTAAGCGACCACCGAGCTGCTTCCGGTCTGAAGCGGGATCTTGAACGCGAGGCCGCTGACGCCGCTCGTGAGAATCGCCCCTTTGTGCTGCGCCACCCAGTCGGCGAACCAGAAGTACACCTGAGAGCTCTGCGGGATGGCGCCGCAGAGCTCGGGCGTCTGTTTGACGAGCAGTATCTCCGAGGGTTTGCCGATTTCGAACGTGATCGCGGGCGGGCCGGCGCCCGCGTTGGCGTAGCCGTTGGGGACGGTGAGGCTGACGACGTTGAACGTGTCGCCCGAACCGCGTTCCTCCGTCGATTCTTCGATCGACTTTTCTTCGTTGCATTCGTGAGACTGTTCGGTGTGGCCCGTTGCTTCGCTGTAGTTGCCTTTGTTGCTGCCGCTCAGCGGGAAGGTCGAGGTGTCTACCGTTTCGGGCTTGGCCCTGACGTGCGCGGTGTAGTTGTTGATGTACTGGCCCTTGGGGTCTTCGCCCTGCCCGAGAAGGTTGTCGACCATCTTCGATTCGAATTCGATCACGAACTGCTCGCAGGCGAGCATTTCGGCGTATGGGACTTCTGCCTGGCCGTACAGCTGGTCAATCCGCTCCCACGAGATGATCTTCTGGATCTTCGTGAGGTCGTGTTCACTCGCACACTCTTCCTGCGCGCGGTTATACACGGAGCCCACGACCTTGCGCGATGGTGCTTTGACGTACTGTTCATCCCAGTTCGGCCCGAACTGCGCCGACATGCCATCCCACGGCTGGAGTATCTGGCCATCAGTGGTCACCTGATTGTGACTGCCGTCGCCGAGCAGCAACGATCCCGCCTGGCCCCAGCGGGCAAGTTCCTGGGTCGCGAGTTCGGCCGCTTCGTCGCTCTGCAGCCCCGCCGGGATCAAGTTGGACTTGATGTCCGTATACCATTCTTCGAGTAGCGAGCCGGCCGTTTTAAGGAATGCGGTCGCCGCGTCGCTCTGCTCGTTGTTCGAGACGATGTTTGAGTCCTGGGCCAGTCCCGCGAGCAACGGTTCGTAGAAGCCCGCGTAGCCCGCCGAGTTCGCGAGCGCCGCGCGCCCGAGAGGGCCGCCGCGGGCGCCAGCAACGCGGGCGCTGAGGGCGCTGCCCCCCGACAGCAGCGCATAGCCTCCGCTCACACCCACTCCGATCGCGACAGGCGCCGCGCGCGGCAGGAGCGGGACGGAATACAGGTTCTGGCCGGTGCCCGTGAATGTCACCGCGTGGCGTGCCGAGGGCGGGACGGGGTGGGCCGGCGTGATCACGAGCACCGTCATGCTCGCGAAGGTCAGGCCAGCGGGCTCGATCTCGACGCCGCCCGCAAGGCGCCCGGCGCCGGGCGCGGAGAACGTGCCGATCGGGACCAGCGTCACCTGCGTGCCTGGGACCAGCGCTCCGGCGTCGTAGGCGAGCGCGTATCTCGTGCCATCCGGGCCGGTCGCCGTGAGTGTGCCCCCGCCGGCGGCGATCGTCCCCGAGCTCGCCGAACCGGCCGCGAGCGATGCTGTCCCCGTGACCCCCGCCGAGACCGTGCGTACCTTCGGCAGCACGACCGTAACCGTCTTCGCGCCGACGCACTTCGAGCGCCGCCCGCGACCCTTGCAGAGAAGGACGTAGTAGACCCCAGGCCTGGTGCCCGCGTGGATCCTGACCGCAAGCTTCCCTCGCCTGACGGTCGCGCGCCCGAGCGAGACGTCACCGCGCACGAGCGTCCGGCGCGGACTCAGATACACGTTGTAGGCCCCGGACCCTCCCCGGATCTTCAGGCTGAAGCCACTGCCGGCAAGTGACGGCGGGTTTGAGAGCTTGAGCGCCGATGCACCGGCGGGGAGCACCAGCGCGAGGACGCCGATCAGAGCGACGGCTCCGTGCCGACCAGCGCGGTGACCGATCCCCCTCACCGCGGTGACTATACACATCGCTGAGGCAGCTCCGATGCTGGGACCCGGCGTCGGCGCGCAGCGTGGACGCTCAAACGTGACGGTCAGGTGATATGAGGCTTGCTAGCTGCTCTCAGGTGCTCTCAGATCAGCTCAGATTCGCTCAATGAAGTGCGACGGGAAGAAGTACCACGGCCGGTACACGTCGCCCCCCGTCCGGTGAGCCCTCACGCGTCCACGCCGGGCAGCCACTGTCGCATGCCAGCCACGATCGCCAGGGTCTCGCCCCCCACCGTGACCCGTGCGCCCGAGTCCAGCGTCTGGAAGTACAGGCGCTCGCGGCCGCGCGGGTCGATGAGGTAGATCGCCGCCGTGTGCACAACATCGCCGTCGGGCTCCACGCAGACATACACCTGGTAGGCGCTATAGATCGCTTTCAGCTGCGCCGGTGACCCGGTGAGGTATCTCCACTCGTGCAGCATCTCGGTCTCCTGGGAGAAGCGGTAGACGTCGGCCACTCGGGTCGCGGCTGGGTCGGCGTTCACCGCGACGAGGTCCACCCGATCCGCATCGTGGGAGCCGATTCGCTGCAGCGCGTTGCGGAGGATCGCTGCGGTCAGCGGGCAGACGGTCTGGCACCGCGAGTCGATGAAGGCCAGCACGACCTCGTGTCCTCGTAGCGAGGACAGGGAAACGGTTCGTCCGAACTGGTCGGTGAGCGTGAACCCGGGTGCGGGCTTGCCTCGAATCGGGAACCCGCCACCGGCTTCCACGGCGGGCGGCCCGGACCCCGTCGAGGCGCTCTGCGCTGACGCGCCTTGCATGTGCCGCACCGCGAGCACCACCACGGCGAGCGCCAGCAACGCTCCCAGCGACAGCACGGCGGTGGAGGCGCGGCCGATGCGCGCAGGACGGCGTCGCTCGCGCCCGTGCGCCCGGTCGCCCCGGGCGTCGCGGGGATCCACCGGGTCCCGCTGCGCCCCGGGCTCGCTCATGTCAGCCTCCATCCCGCTCGGGCGCCCGTGGCTTGCGGGGCTGGGATCGGCAACTCCGGCGCGGCCGGCGTGCCGGAGTCGGCGGACCGTTCAACTGCACGCCCGCTCTCGCCGGAGCCCGGCGTGAGTCCCGTGAGCGCCGCCGCATCCTTGTCGAGCCCGTTCAGCCAGTGGACGGTGAGAACCACGATGGCGATCGCGAACGGGAGATCGCCGAAGCTCCACATGATCCCGGCGGCGATCTGCTGGTCGGTAATCGCCGAGATCCCTCCCGGGCGGTGCACCAGGTGGGCGTAGAACGGGTACAGCGGGGAGCGCGAGAAGGCGAGCAGCATGGACAGCGCGACGTTGGGGACCATCGCGGCCACCAGGTAGGCGACGCGCCGCGGGTATGCGAGCGACGCCCTGAACGGCGGCGAGGCGATCACCTGCGCCCACAGGAGGATCGCGAACCCGACGAACGTGAGGTGCTCCAGAGCGTGCACGTCGGTGTTTCGGAGCGCCAGGTCATACAGCGCCGGCAGATGCCATGCAAGGAGGTTGGCGCTGTACACCGCCAGCGCCACGAGCGGCCGCGAGAGCGCCCGGCAGGCCGAGCGCACGGGCGCTGAGCGGGGTGAGAGCACGAGCGCGCGGGCGAGGGCTCGCCGCATCCCCAGCGGCAGCGGGCGCCACAGCGACATCCAGGGCGCACCGAGCACGATCAGGGGCGCGGCGACCGACAGCAGCAGCACGTGCTGAATCATGTGCGTCCACAGCAGCTGCTTGGAGAGTGTCTCGATCGGGGTGGCGATCGAGACCACGATCACGAGCAGGCCCGCGTAGAACGTGAGCGCGCGCCTGCGCGCGAGCCGGTCGCGCGGCCGGCCGGTGCGCCTGGCGGCCACGCGCTCGCCCAGCAGGTGCAGCCAGAACGCGGCCCACGTCAATCCAAGAGGAAGCGAGTCCGCCACCGCCGTCAGCTCCGTCGGCGGGAGATGCGATCAGACAGCGCCCGACCGCGTTCGCCCGACCGCGCCCGGATGTGCACGGGCCGGTTGCTCATTTGATCGTGGCGATGAGGATCGTCATGACCACGGCCGTGATCGCTATCCACCAGAACCAGTAGCCGGTCGCCTGGATCACGTAGTCGCGCCCGGCCAGCCGCCCGCTGTAGAGGCGACCCAGCACGAGCGCGCCGATCAGCACGCCGATGAGCAGGTGGCGGACCGCGTGATAGACGATGAACAGCGCCATGAAGCTGCCGTATGCGTGCAGCGGCACGGAGTAACCGAGCCCCCCAAACGTGAGCACGTCGCCCACCAAGGCGGCGATCGAGATGGCCCAGGCGAGCGTCAGCCCCGTACGCACACGGCGGGAGTCATCCGTGCGCAGCCCCCGCTGCCCCCAGCTGTAGGCCGCGGCGGCCAGCACGGAGGCTGCCGTGACGAGCACGATTCCGAGCATCGATGGCGTGGACTCCGCCGAGGGCTTGAACTGCCCTTGCGTGTTCAGCGCGTGCAGATACACGAACGCCAGATAGACCGCCAGCACGAAGACGGCGTCGGAGAGGATCAGCAGGAACGTCGCGTAGCGGACCTGGCGGGCGCGGTAGCCCTCATGGGGCGCGGGGGCCGCGAACGTCACGGTGTCGACCGCGGCGCCGGCGAGCGTCGGGCGGCCCATCACCCGCGAGCCGCCGCTGCCGAAGTCATAGGGACCCTCGGTCACCAGCACGGGGTGCGGGAAGTTCACCAGCGGCACCGGGCTGGGCAGCGTCCACTCGAGGGTCCGCCCGCCCCACTGGTTGACCTCCGCGCGCTTGCCGGAGATCCACGAGCTGAGGATGTTGTAGGCCAGCACGGCCACCGAGGCGACGATCAGGATCGCGAACAGGCTGGAGATGAGGTT
>Ga0187890_10000153_pt1 | contig 48740 bp, 49 predicted proteins | sample June2016WEW_21_1_FD_133005 | JGI IMG/M metagenome (GOLD analysis project Ga0187890, IMG submission 133005) | Peatland microbial communities from SPRUCE experiment site at the Marcell Experimental Forest, Minnesota, USA - June2016WEW_21_10 | ecosystem: Environmental > Terrestrial > Soil >... | reverse complement strand
TCGAGTTGATCGAGTCGTGACATCCTACGGGTGAGGATGTCGTGCCCCTTGGCGGGTAGTTCAATCGGCAGAACGCCGGCCTTTGGAGCCGGATGTTGGAGGTTCGAGCCCTCCCCCGCCAGCAAATCCCTGACCAGCGAGCACGGGGCAAGAACGGATGGCCTCACCGCTGCGTTGAATAGCGAGTCGGGGCGTGCCCCGTGGAACCTCGGCACGAGCCAGGTCCCTCGGCTGGCCCGATGGCGACGGAGTTCACGAGCGGCTGGCTGGTCTTCGCCGACGTGGCCACCGCGATCGCCTGCCTCGGGAGCTCACCAACACGATCCCTGCCGCCCCAGGTCGGTCCGGCAGGGGCGAGCCTGGGGAGTCGTGATCGCAAACGCCATGCGACGCCATCTGGCCACGCCGCATGCGCCGGCTCCTGTGCTCCCGGTCGACCCACCGTGGTGGCCGGCGACCGATAGGGATTCACAAGTGGCCCCCGCCAGCGAAGCGAGGCAGGGCGCGCCTCGAGACGGGTCCGATCTGCACTGACCATCCCCATGGACATTCGAACGCCGACTCCCGTAACGTCTGACCAGGTCGATGGCGCCCGGCCCTCATTGACTTTCAGAAGTTCCCATGGAAGGCAAGCGGAACCCTTGTGACGAACGTGGTTGTCTCTAATGATTCGTCAACTGTCCTGAACTCGACAGTGACCGATAGTGGGGACAAAGGAGCCCAACAACTACTCGACTTCTCGCTTCTCGGCGTTCTCATCGTGTCGTCTCTTGTCTTCTATGGCTTGTCAACCCACGGAACGTGGAACCCCCTCTATGAGGGAACGGCCTATGGGGTACCACCAGAACGGTTCTTCCTTGCCCAGGCCCAGGCGATCACTCATGGAAGGTTGTGGGTGAATCCATCCCAACTCTACGGCGACTGCTTTGTTCATGACGGCCGATGTTACGGATACTTCGGACTCACGCCGAGCTTGCTCCGACTGCCCCTCCTTCCCTTGCTCGACCACTACAGGAATGGCTTCACGCCTGTATTCATTACTGCCGGCCTGACGTTGGCCGCAGGAGGTTTCTTGGCATCGCTCCGACACGTCTTCTCCCGGATGCGGTTGGGCAAGGCCGCTTCACTGCTGGTAGCTCTGCTTGGATTCGGGTTCGGGGCGGCAAGCATTCTCGCTCACCTCTCGCCCCCGGACGTCTACGACGAGGCCATCGTGTGGTCTGTGGGCTTTCTTTCACTCGCCGTGTTCTGCTTCATCCGATGGTGGGAGAGGCAGCAATCGCGGTGGTACGTTCTGCTTCTGGTCAGCCTGGTGATGGCAACCAACGCCCGCCCGACCGCTCTTCCTTTTGCACTCATCATCGGGTTGGGCGTGGGGTACCGGCTCTGGAACCTGAGGCGGATCGGGTCTGTGGACTGGGCGAAGTCAGTCGTACTGGGCAGCGTGATGGTCGTCGTTCCCATGGCAACGTGCATCGGGGTCTTTCTTCTGAAGTTCGGACAGCCCATTCCGAGCTACCTCCTCGATCAACAGGTCGGCTCTGCACTGGGCTTCCCTCCTCCTTCACCCAACTGGGTCGAGATTCGAAAACGTGACCACAATCAGCTCACGAGTCTGAGATTCATGGCGACGGCCATGTTCGCGTACCTCCGCCCGGATACCCTCGTGTTCACGCGCGCATTTCCGTGGGTGGATTTTCGATTTCACGATCTGCGGAACCTGAATATCCAATACATCGGTCTCCGCAAAGGAAGCTTGTACGTCGAGACGGTGTCCAGCCTCACAGCAACGATGCCCTTCTCCTTTCTCGTTTTCTTCGGTGCAGCGTTGTACCGGCTGCGGAGGTGGGGAGCGGCAGAGGTGCGCCATTTGCTTCCGTCGCCTTCCCTACGGTCAGGGACCTCGTGGAAAGGTATTGCTCTCGCAGCCGCTTTTGCGTCCTGGTGCGTCGTCCTTGTCGGAGTCGCCGTGGAAGACCGGTTTCTCGGGGACGCCTATCCTTTGGTCGCGCTCCTGCTGCTCTTCGGACTGCCCAGTCTGGTGAAGAGAGTCGATCGGGGAGGCCGAGTTCTGAAGGCCGGCGCGATCGTGGTGGTCGTTGTGGGAATGAGTTGGCAACTGCTCGTCAATGTCGGCCTTGCGTGGCGCTTCCCGGGGATCCAGGCCCGCCATCATCACGATGCAGCGGCTCAGCCTCTTCCCCACGACCCGTCGATCAACGCAAGGGTGGTTCGACCTGAAATCATGGATCGAGGCCAGCGTCAAGATGCTTGATGTGTCGGCCCTCGACACAGGGGAGAGAGTGTCAGCCACCGTCGAGAGGTGACACCCTGAGCAGGTCGAAGGTCTCAGCCGTAGTCATCACCAGGGACCGGGTCAAGAGGTGGGGAGTGCGGAGCCTTCCCGCCCACTAAGAATGGCCCGGTGGCCCCGGGACGGGGTGAGGATGGCCGGGGGCGACGCCCTCGGAACCCCTCGCTGCGAGAGGATGATGAGTCTTGTCACGTGCCGATGGAATCTGGGCGACCCCCCCGGCCGGTGCCACGCGCCCCGGGAAGAGCCGGTGGCGCGCGGCATGGGCCCGCCGTGGGCCACCGGCCCGGGCGACCTCCATGGCGGGTTGGGCGCTGTTGCCCCTGCGGGCCTTTCTCGGCGGCACCTTCGTCTTCGCCGGCCTGCAGAAGCTCGCCAATCCCGGGTTCTTCGACGCCTCGAACCCGACCTCGATCCAGAACCAGCTGGCCTCGGCGGCACGCATCAGCCCCATCCACGCCCTGGTGGCCCATCTCCAGCACGCGGCGGTGCCTATCGGCGTCGTGATCTCGCTGGGCGAGCTCGCCGTCGGGATCGCCACGCTCGTGGGGTTGTGGTCACGGGTGGCGGCGGTGGGCGGGCTGCTGCTCTCGTTCAGCCTGTTCCTGACGGTCAGCTTCCACTCGAGCCCGTACTACACGGGATCCGACATCGTCTTCGTCTTCGCCTGGACTCCGCTGATCGTGGCGGGAGCCGGGGGAGTGCTGTCCGCCGATGCCATCTTGCGCGACGTGGCTCGAGCCCGGGCCGGCGCCGCGCCGGCCACCTTGGTGCCGGTCTCGTTCGAGGTCGTGCAGAAGGTGTGCGGTTCCTACGACGCCGGTGCTTGTCGGGCCATGTCGGGCGCGCCGTGCGAGCCCGCCCCGTGCCCCTATCTCCATGGGGACCTTGGCCCGCCGTCGGCGCCCGCGCCCGGCGACATCGACCGGAGGACCTTCACCCTCCAAGGCATCTGCGCGGCGGCGGTGGCGGGCGTGGGGTTGGCCGGTGCCGGCCTCGCCGCGGGCCTCGGCAGGCTGGGCTCGAAGTCGGGTCCCTCCGATACGCCCGTGGCCGGCGCCACGACCTCGGCGCCGAGCACGGCGACCACGGCGACCACAGGATCGTCGGGGTCGGGGGGAACCACACCCACCACCACGGCGGTCAAGACGCCTTCGGGCACCCGCGTCCTGGCGGCGAGCGCCGTGCCGGTGGGGGGCTCGGCGTCGTTCCAAGACCCGAGATCGGGCGATCCCTCCATCGTGGTGCAGCCCGAGGCGGGGAGGTTCGCGGCCTTCGACGCGGTGTGCCCCCACGAAGGGTGCATCGTGGCCTTCTCGGCCTCACAGGAGAAGTTCATCTGCCCGTGCCACGGGTCGGAGTTCAACGGGAAGACCGGCGCCCTGGTGCACGGACCGGCGACCAGGGGCCTGGGGAAGATCCCGGTGCAAGAGGGTCCCGACGGCGGCCTGTACGTGACCTGAGGTCGTCGGGCCCGACCGGTCAGGGCCGGGTCAGTTGCTGACGGTGTGCAGCTCGTCGGGGATGAAGTCGGGGGCCATGAGCAGCCTGATGCGCATGACCTCGTCGCAGTGCCGACAGCGGGTGCCGCGGGGGGTGATGCGACACGCCATCAGCCCGGCCAGATGGGGCATGTCGTAGCCGGCGCAGGTCTTGCCGTCGAGCTCCTCGGAGCAGTAGGCGATCTCACCGTCGCGATGCAGCACGAGGCAACCGTCACAGATCAACACCTTGCCCCCCACCTCGCTTCGCCTCGCCTGTCTGGTGCGCCGATCAACGGCGCCGAACGTTGCCCATCTCTCAGCTATGGAATCGGCCGGGGCGCGGTCCGGGTCGAACAAGTGATGCACAACGGACGCCCACAGCGGGTGGTGGTCTGCTGAGCACTACGGACGGCGCGAGGGCGGTGTTCACCGTGCCGACCGCAGGTCGGGCCGGGGGTGTGTCGACCGCGGATCGGGTCGGCGCCGCCGCCCGAACGGGTTCGCTCAGCGTTGCGCCAGGGTCACGGGAGGGACCGTGGCGGGGGTGGCGGCGCAGTACGAGCAGTTGTCGCCGTCGACGACACGGCAGGCGAGAAAGCCACCCCGGTGGGGGTGGTCCTCCCCGGCGCACCGGCGCCCGGCGATGTTCTCGGTGCAGTAGGCGACCGTCCCATCGCGGTGGACCACCAGTTGACCGGGACAACTCCTCATCGTCGTGTGTCTCCTCCATGTCGTCACAGACGCATGCGTCGGTGACGGCCCCCCAACTCCGGCACCACGCTCGGCGGGAACGTCTCTTGGCGAATATCGGCGCCGTGCGTGGGCGTCTTGAGGATTTCGCAACGCTTCCCCAACTACCGGAAGTCCCGGGAGCCCTGGACGACCGGTGCGGGGCCGAGGTCCAGGGGGACGATCTTCTCGGCCACCACGCTCACCACCCCGTCGACCCGCTCGAGACGGCCCCGGACCAGGAGGGCCGGTGATCCCCGGGCCACGGGGCGCCACCGCTCCCAGGCACCGGGGGAGCAGATGACGTTGACCATGCCGGTCTCGTCCTCGAGGTTGAGGAACACGGTTCCCTTGGCGCTCTCGGGCCGCTGGCGATGGGTGACCACCCCGCCCACCAACACCTTCCCGTCGGTCTCGGCCCCCACCAGCCGGCCGGCGGGGATCACCCCCATGGCGTCGAGGCGGGGACGGGCGAGCTCCACCGCGGTCATCTCGACGCTGAGCCCGGTGGCCCACATGTCGGCTTCGACCTCCTCGAGGGCGGTGAGCTCGGGCAGCGGGGGTGCCTCCTCTCCCGACACGAGCCCCGGCAGTCGCTCGGCGGTGCCGTGGGCGAGCGCGCCGGCCGCCCACAACGTCTGCCTCCTCCCCCGCATCTCGGCGCCACCGTCACGCGGTGCCAACCCTTCGAGGGCGCCGGCGGTGGCCAGTGCCTCGAGTTGGGGTCGCCCCGTCCCCGTCCGGCGCACCAGGTCTTCCACCGACGAGTAGGGGCCGCTCTCACCGATGCGTTGCGCCACGGCGTCGCCGATCCCGCGCACCGAGGTGAGCCCCAGCCGGACGGCGGGTTGGCACCCCGAGCCCCCCGGCGCGGCGGCGGCACCCGGCGGGGCGGTGCCGCCCGGCGAGACAGCGGCCGACTCGTCGGGACCCCACTCCAAGGTGGCTCCCACCTCCGACACGTCGACATGGGCCCGGCGCACCGTCACGCCGTGGCGACGGGCGTCGGCAACGAGCGACTGCGGCGACCAGAACCCCATGGGCTGGGCGTTGAGGAGTCCGGCGCAGAACGCCGCGGGGTAATGCAGCTTCAGCCACGCACTCGAGTACACGAGGTACGCGAAAGAGACGGCGTGGCTCTCGGGAAAGCCGAAGTTGGCGAAGGCAGCCAACTTGCCCACGATCTCCTGGGCCACCGCGCCGGTGATGCCGCGCTCGGCCATGCCGGCGAAGAGGCGCTCCGACAGGCGTGCCATGCGGGCCCCCGAGCGCTTGGCGCTCATGGCCTGGCGCAGCTCGTCGGCTTCGGCCGGGGTGAACCCCGCGGCGTCGATGGCGATGTGCATGAGCTGTTCCTGGAACAGCGGCACCCCGAGCGTTTTCTCGAGGGCCCGCTTGAGCAGCGGGTGCGGGGGGTCGGGGGCTTCGAGACCCTGTCGCCGGCGGATGTAGGGGTGCACCGACCCCCCCTGGATGGGGCCGGGCCGGATGATCGCCACCTCGATGACGAGATCGGAGAACGTGCGGGGCTTGATGCGGGGGAGCGTGGCCATCTGGGCCCGGCTCTCCACCTGGAACACCCCCACGGTGTCGGCCCGGCACAACATGTCGTAGACGGCGTCTTCCTGGTCGATCATGGCCAGGTCGATGTGTGTGCCGTGCGCGGCGCGGATCAGGTCGACGGTGAGGTGCACCGCTTCGAGCATGCCGAGCCCGAGCAAGTCGAACTTGACGAGCCCGGCGGCCGCGCAGTCGTCCTTGTCCCATTGCAGGGCACTGCGCCCCGGATGGCGCGCCCACTCCACCGGGCACACCTCGATGACGGGTCGGTCGCAGAGCACCATCCCCCCCGAGTGCAAGCCGAGGTGGCGGGGGAAGTCGAGGATGTCGCGCGCCAGCTGGCCGACGAGGGGGGGGAGAGGGCCGCCGCGATCGAGCGGTTCACCCCGATCGACGGCCTTCGCCCACGCGTCCACCTCCTCGGGACTGTGGCCCAGGGCTTTGCCCACGTCGCGGATGGCCGACCGGGCGCGATAGGTGATGACGTTGGCGACCTGTGCCGCGCAGTGACGGCCGTAGCGCTCGTAGACGTAGGCGATGACCTCCTCGCGTCGGCCCGACTCGATGTCGATGTCGATGTCGGGTGGCCCGTCGCGCTCGGGAGACAGGAACCGCTCGAACAGCAGCCCCAGGGCCACGGGATCGGCACGGGTGATGCCGAGCGCGAAGCAGACGGCGGAGTTGGCGGCCGAGCCCCGGCCCTGGCAGTAGATGTCCTGGCGGCGACAGAACTCCACGATGTCCCAGACGATGAGGAAGTAGCCGGCGTAGCCGAGGGTGTCGATCACCTCGAGCTCGTGGTCGATCTGGGCCCAGGCACCGGGCACCCGCTCCCGTGTCCGCCCCTGGTAGCGATCGGTGGCTCCCCGCCCCACCAGCTCCACGAGCCAGCTGTGCTCGGTGTGTCCGGCGGGCACCTGGCAGTCGGGGAGGCCCGGGGCCACCAGGTGGAGGTCGAAGGCGCACGCCCGGCCGATCTCTGCCGCCCGGGCCACCGCGCCGGGCCACCGGGCGAAGCGGCGCTCCTGCTCGACGCCCGAGCGGAGATGGGCGGTGGCGGCGGAGGGGAGCCAGCCGTCGAGCTCCGACAGCGGCTGCCGGGCCCGGACCGCGGCCAGGGTGGTGGCCAGAGGGCGCCGGGCCGGGGTGGCGTAGTGGACGTTGTTGGTGGCGACCATGTCCAGGTTCCGGGCGACGGCCAGTTGGGCGAGGGCGTCGTTGCGGGCGGTGTCGAGGGGGTCGCCGTGGTCCCACAGCTCCACGGCCACGTCGTCGGGGCCGAAGGCCTCGACGAGCCGGTCGAGCTGGTGGGTCGCCGCCCTCGGTCCGGCGCTCGTGAGCGCGGCGGGCACCGCCCCCTTGCGACATCCGGTCAGGACGACCCAGTGCCCGCCGTGGCCTTTCCCGTGGTGGTGCCGGGCCAGGTCCTCGAGGGTGCAGGTGGGTCGGCCCTTCTCCCCGCCGGCCAGGTGGGCCTCGGTGATGGCCCTGCTCAGGCGGGCATACCCCTCGGGGTCGCGTGCCAACACCACCAGGTGGGTGCCCATGGGGTCAGGGGCGCCGGTGCGCCCCTTGGACCGTCCGCCCTCCACCAGGGTGAGCTCGGAACCGAACACCGCCGGGACCTCGAGGGCCCGAGCCGTCTCGGCGAACCGGACCACCCCGTACAGGCCGTCGTGGTCGGTGAGGGCGAGGGCGTCGAGACCGAGCCGGGCCGCCTCGGCGACGAGCTCCTCGGGGTGCGAGGCGCCGTCGAGGAAGCTGAAGTTGGAGTGGCAGTGGAGCTCCGCATAGGGGGTGGTCACGGTGGACCCGCGATCAGTCGTAGGTCGCTTCGAGCCACCAGCTCCCGCGCTCGCGCGTGAGCAGGTGGGCGGTGTGGGCGGTGACGACCTGCATACGGGCTTGGCGCCGCCGCCCCCGGACCGACCACCACCGCTCGTCGGACGGCCAGGGTCCGGCCCACCCGGTGACCGACACCCACGGTCCTCCCGCCACCGACAGGCGGGCGGGGACGGCGGTGGCCGTCCCGTCGCCGCGGACGCCCACGGGTTTCCCGCCGGCGTCGGTGAGCTGGGCGGGCCGCGGTCGGCTGAGGACCACGACGGGGGCAGGTGGGGGGACCTGTCCTGGCCACGGCCCGCCGGAGGTTGCCCCGTCCCCGACCGGCCTGTCCTGGCCCCGACGGTCGCGGGTCCTCCCCGGGTCTCCGCCCCCCTCGTCGGGCCCGGTCCAGGGCAGGAGCCGGGCCCTCTCCGCCGGGCCCCGCCCTCCGACGAGTCGGCCCCGGACCACGGCTTCGGGGCCGAGCAGCTCCCGGACTCCGGCCACGGCCCGGGCGGCCCGGGCATCGGCATCGGCCGAGTCCCCCCAGAACCCCACCTGGCGGGTCGCCACCCCGGGAGCCGGTCCACCGGACCCGGCTCCGGCCGAGGTGGCGCCGGGCCCGACGGGGGGGAAGAACAGGCGGAAGCCGGGCAGCTCCCCCTCGGTCCCCCGGGCCACCCGCTGGCACAGGGCACCTTCCTCTCCGAACCGGGCCAGAACGTGGGGGCCGGGCAGCGCCGCGAACCCGCCCAGGGTGCGGATCCCCAGCCGGACGAGCAGGTCGACGAGCTCGGGCCGGTCGAGGGTGGCCACCGGCCACGGGGCCAAGAAGGAGGGGGTCTGCGCCACGGGGACGATCACCGGACCGCCCCCGACCGCAGCCCGGGCCGCCAGGACCGCCGCGAACAGCCCGTCGGCCACTCCCACTCCGGCTGGTTCCCCGGCGACCGGGTCGGTGGCCATCTCCCGGGCCACTGCCGCGGCGGCCATGGTGGCCAGCACCCCGTCCCCCCCGAAGTAGCGGGACGGGCCCCGGGTGGGCACGGCGCACACCCCGGGGCGCACCGGGTCGACGCGCGTGGCGAAGGACTCCAGGGCCGCCACCACGGCGCCGAACACCCGCGCCTCGCGGCCGTGGTCCTGTTGCTCAAGGATGCCGGGGCACCAGATGACGAGCAGCCGCTGCACCTTCCGCCTCCACTTCTCCACTGCTTCTCTGGGCGCCTCTGCCGCCGCTTGTGTCGTCGCTCGCCACCTGGCCCGAGGGGGCCGGGAGCCAGAGGCCGACTCGGACCGGCCGGGCCGCGGCCCGCCGGCCCGAGGCCAGAACCTCCAGGTGACGGCCCTGCAGATGGCCATGGCCCGCCTCGACCCCCTGCCATGCCCCGGCTTCCACGGTCAGTGAGACGTCGGCTCCCTCGGGCCATCCCCGGGACCCGAGCACCACCAGCACGCCCCGACGCTCGCGGGCACGCGCCGCCAGGCGCCGGGCCACCGGCGCCCGCACCGACCCGGGCGGTCGGAGGAGCACGACGTCCACGCCGTCGAAAAGGACGGCGACCACCTCGGCCCACAGGGGCCCGGGACGGGGGACGAGCACGAGTCGGTCGAGGTCCACCCCGAGCTCGGCCAAGGCCACGATCCCCGGGTCGGCCGTGCCCACCGCCGCGCACCACGAGGCGGTCGAGGCAGCCGCGAGGAGAGCGAACCCGAGCGTGGTGCCGCCCCCTCCGCCACCCCCGACGCCGGAGGCGTCCTCACCCACCCCGACGGTGACGACGCCACCGCGCTGCAGGCCACCCCGGGGAAAGAGGGGAACGAGGGCGGGGACCACCGCCAGGAGCTGGTCCCGGCTCGAGGAGGTGGGTCGGGCCCGGGCGGCCATCGTGGTGCTGATGTGGCCCGACCCCAGAGGACGTTTTCCCTGCTGCGGCGGCTTGGCCGGGGTGGGGACAGCGGAGTTGCGGGGGCCCATGATCGGACACTATCGAACATATGTTCGATGTTCCACGGGGTGTGCCCGGCCTGCTCAGAGCCCTCCGAGGTCCATATCGCGCCCCACCTGTGGGGCGCGGGTCTGGAGGTGGGGACCGGTCTGCCGGGGGTGGCGCTCGGCGCCGCGCCCGAGGGCGGCGGACCGCCACGGCTCGGTGGCGAACCAGGGCGTGAGGCCCACCCATCCCATGCGGTTGCGCTCGTCGACCACGAGCGCCATCCCCGTCTCCCCGCGCGCCACGACGTCCACCGGGAGCCGGCGCCGCATGACCGTCGACGTCGTCACCGTCGGCCCCTGCTCAGCGCGCTGGGCCCGGGGCCCGAGCACCAGCCGCGACACCATCGCCCCCACCCCCCCGGGGCTCCTCACCGGGGCGCTCACCGACCGCGTGCGCACCTCTTCCTCACCGGCGAGGGCGGACAGCGCCTCGAGCGTGCGCACGTCCCCGATCCCGGGGAGCACCACGGTGGTGCCGAACAGGGAGAAGAAGCCGTCGGCGGCGGTGCCCCACCGGGTCCGGGCCTGGGAGAGGTCCTGGAGGCACGCCAGGGTGAGAAGTCCCTGGCCACCGCCCTCACTGACCATGCTGGGGAGGTCGGGGATGGGGGCGATGTTGGCCACCTCGTCCAGGGCGAGGACGACCGGTGCCCGGCGCCCGGCGGGGGCGGCTCGGCCCGGGGCGGGAGTGCCCGACCGGGCGTAGGCGGCGCTGCGGATATCGGTGAGCAGCCCCACCACCAGGGGCGCGGCCACGGCCTGGTGCCGGCCCGTGGCACAGATATAGAGCGTGGCCGACGAGTCACAGAAGGCCCGGGCGTCGAAGTCAGGCGCCACGGTGGTGGCCAGCGCGGCCTCGCTGCGGTAGGCGCTGAGGACTCCCGACGCCGTCGACCAGATGCCGCTCTGCTCACGGGGGTCGGTGGCGGCGATCCCCGCCAGCAGGTCACCGGGGCGCGTGGCCCCGTTGCGGTCGAGGATCCCGAGCGGCGTGGCGGCGTTGCGCCGATCGACCCACGACAACACCGTGGCGAGGTCCGCACCGTCGAGGGCGGCGGCGTGCAGGGCGGGAGCCAGGAGCGCTTCGGCCCGCTCGGTCCAATGGTCGCCACCGGCCGCCGCGCCGCTGTGACCGGCACCGCTTCCCGGTCGCGCCGCGCCCACGAGGCTCCTGGCGACGAGCACGGCGTCGTCCCAGCGGTGACAGCTCTGCACCGGTGACCACCGCACGCGCTGCACGCCGCGCGGCGTCTCGACGGTGCCGCTCGGGTCATAGAGCAGGCACGGTCCGACCGTGGCGCGCGCCGCTGCGGTGGCCCGCAGCACGTCGGGCTTGGTGGACGTCGACACCACCGCGCCCGGTGCGCCGAGAATTGTGGGAATCACGATTGACGACGTCTTGCCCGACCGTGGCGGTCCGAGGACGAGCACGGCCTGCTCGACTGGCGCCCACGCCGGTCCGACCGATCCCGCCCCCAGGTACACACCGGCGTCGGCAGCACCGACAGTGGCGCGGATGGCCGCCAACGCCCCGCGGTGGTGATCGAAATCGCCGCTGTCGTGCCTGGCGCGACCGGCGCCGGCGGGGGTGTCGTCGTCCCGCGCCGCTGTGGAAAAAGAAGCTTCGCGTCGCGAAACGTTGGCACGCGAACCGATGTTCATACTATCTCCGGACGAAAGCTCAGCACGCCATGGTGGACCCGCAGTGTGCCGGGGATTCCGAGCAACGAGTACGGATCCGTGGTGTCGAGCACTCCCCGACGGGTGTCCACGTTGAAGTTTCTGAGTGCCACGATCTGGCCGATATGGGGACCCAGCGTGATCGTCACCTCGAGTCGCAGCTCGCCGTCGTCACCGACGTCGGCGTCGACGACGATGACGTCGTAGGTGTCGTCGGGCAACGGCGGCATGGCCAAAAATCCTTACAAATATGGCGTTTCGCGTCCATAGGCAATATGGGGACGTCGTCGACCCGGCGGCCGCGTGCGCAGCGCCGCGTCGCGCCGAGTCGTGCGCGACGCGGCGTTTCCTCGCCGGAATCCTTGCGCGCGACCTCGCGCGCCTGCGCGCTCCGAGTGGCGCGCTGTCACGCAAATGCTTGCTTTTGTCGCGAAAACCTTCTTTGATTAGTGAGATTGCATTTCCCGGAGGAGGTGCGGTGAATAAGTCGGGACTGATCGACGCGGTCACCAAGACGACGTCGTTGGCGAAACGCGATGCGGAGGAAGCGGTCAACGCGCTCGTCCATGTGGTCTCGAAAGAGGTTCGTTCGGGTCGGCGTGTGGTGGTGGCAGGTTTCGGCAGCTTCAATCCCACGCACCGTGGTCCTCGTATGGGGCGCAATCCCCGGACAGGAGCGCCGGTGAGCATCTCGGCGTCCCGCGGTGTGCGCTTTGCGGCCAGTGGGATGCTCAAGGACATCCTGAACGGCAAGGCGGCACCACCCGCACTGAAACTGTCCTCACCGCCGGCGAAGAAGTCGTCCAAGGCACCGGTGAAGAAGGCCACAGCGAAGAAGGCCGCAGCCAAGGCCACGAAGAGAGTCGCCACCAAGGTCACCAAGAACTCGACCCCGAAGGCGGTCAAGAAGACCGCCGGAGGGGCCTCGAAAAAGGTCGTCGGGCGCGCCCCGGTCAGAAAGACGACGCGCGCCCCGGCGAGGAAAGCAGCAAAGCAATCGGCCAGAAAGGCCGCCGGACGAGCTCCGGCGAGGAAAGCAATAAAGCGATCGGCCAAGAAGGCCGTTAGGAGGGCGTAAAGCATGGCAGTCAAGCGGGCAAGAAAGACCGCAAAGCGGGCTCCGGCACGGAAAGCCGCCAAGCGCACCACGGCACGCAAGGCCGTGAAGCGGGCTCCGGCACGGAAAGCCGTCAAGCGGACCACCAAGAAGCGGGCCGTCAAGCGGGTTGCCAAGAAGCGGGCTCCGGCTCGCAAGGCCGCCAAGAAGCGGGCTCCGGCTCGCAAGGCTGCCAAGAAGCGCGCTCCGGCTCGCAAGGCTGCCAAGAAGCGGGCTCCGGCGAAGAAGGCCGCCAAGCGGACCACCAAGAAGCGGGCCGTCAAGCGGGTCGCCAAGAAGCGGGCTCCGGCGAAGAAGGCCGCCAAGAAGCGGGCTCCCGCCCGCAAGGCTGCCACGAAGCGTGCCCCGGCCCGCAAGGCAGCCAAGCGTCGCACCAAGAAGGTGGCAGCGTCTCCCAAGCGGACCGCTGCTCGCCGGGTGACGCGTCGGGCCCCGGCTCGCCGGCGGACCGCCAGGTAGACGAACACCGTCCGGCCGGGTTCCCCGGCGGTCGGATCGGTCCCCCCGGGCTTGGCCCGGACCGGGACACGACACAGATAGACAGAAGAGGGGCCCCTCGGGGCCCCTCTTCTGCGTCTCGCTCGAGGGACTCGAAGAAGAGGCCCGGGGCCTGCTCCGGGCGCTCAGCCGGCGACGGGCGGCCCGAACCCGGCGGGGATGTCGTCGGGCACGTCGACGTCCCAGGTGAGCTCGGGGTCGCGCACCACGCGACAGCCCAACCCGAGGCGTCGGGCCTCGGCCCGGTGCCGGGTGAAGGACCCCGGGCCGTAGTGGAACCGGAACCCGGCCCCGGCGGGGACGCACACCACGTTGGTGCCGTCGTCGCGGCGGTCGGGGACCAGGGTCACGCCGTCGAACCCGCCCAGCTGCGCCACCTCGTGGGCGAAGGGCAGATCGGCGTGCACCACCAGGACCTCCGACGCCCCGGCGGCGCCGAGTCGATCGACGCCGGCCTCCACTGCTCCGTTGAGCCCCCGCCCCGGCTCGGGGAGCACCATGGCGCCGTGGCGCTGCGCCCACCGCGCCACCTCGGCGTCATCGCACACCACCGCCACCGGGAGCGGGGCCGCGGCGGCGAGGACCCGCGCCGCCATGACCCGGGCCAGGGCGTCGCGCCCGGCGGCGTCGAGGGTGGGGGCGAGGCGGGCCTTGGCCTCGCCGAAGGCCTTCACGGGGACGAGCACCACGCCGCCTGTGAGGGAGGGCAGGCGCACGGGCGCTGCGGTCACGCCGTCAGTGTAGGACCCCTCCTCGCCGCTCGAACCAGGTCGTAGGGTTGGTGCATGCTCGACAAGGTCGCCGTCATCGGCGCGGGTTCATGGGGAACGACCGTGGCCTCGATGGCGGCGGGCTCGGTGCCGACCGTCCTGTGGGCCCGCCGACCGGCGCTGGCTCTGACCCTCGAGGAGACCCGCGAGAACCCCGACTATCTCCCCGGTGTCGTCCTGCCCGAGACGCTGCGGGCCACGTCCTCTCTCGAAGACGCCGTGTCGGGGAGCGCGCTGGTGGTGATGGCGGTTCCCTCGCACGGGTTTCGCACCGTCCTCGGCGAGCTGGCGCCGTACCTCCCGGCAGGTACCCCGGTGCTCTCGTTGGCCAAGGGCCTCGAGCAGGGGACCCATCTCCGCATGACCGAGGTCATCGCCGAGGTGGCTCCGGGCCAACCCGCCGGCGTGCTCACGGGACCGAACCTCGCCCGCGAGATCGCGGCGGGACAGCCCGCCGCCACCGTGGTGGCCATGACCGACGAGTCCCTGGCCCGCTCCATCCAGGAGGTGCTGCGCACCCAGACCTTCCGCGTCTACACCAACCCCGACGTGGTGGGGTGCGAGATGGCGGGCGCCACCAAGAACGTCCTCGCCATCGCGGCGGGCATCCTGCAAGGCCTCGGTCTGGGCGACTCCTCGTTGGCCGCCCTCATCACCCGCGGTCTGGCCGAGCTCGGACGCCTCGGGGTGTCGATGGGGGGCGAGCGGATCACGATCGCGGGGTTGGCGGGCGTGGGCGATCTCGTGGCCACCTGTACGAGCTCGCTCAGCCGGAACCGGATGGTCGGCGTGCGGTTGGGCCAGGGGAGCTCGCTCGAGCAGATCATGGCGGACATGCGCATGGTGGCCGAAGGGGTGAAGACGGCGCGCCCCCTCCTCGAGCTGGCCGCCGCCCACGGCGTGGAGATGCCCATCGGGGAGCAGGTGGCGTCGGTGCTCGAGGGGTCGACCTCGCCGGCCCAGGCCATCCGCACCCTCATGTCCCGCTCGGCCAAGCCCGAGTTCGACGGTCTCGGCGGGTGAGCTCCGAGACCACCGCCACCTCGCGCCAGGAGGCCCTGGTCCGCGTGCGCGCCTTCCTGCGGGCCCATGGCACGCCCGAAGACGAGATCGCCGAGGCCGAGTCCCGCGACGTCCTCGACCTGCTCGTGGCCGACCGCCTTCTCGTCCCCACCGAGCACCGCTACACCCAGGCCGAGGTCTCGGCGCTGACGGGGATGGAGCTCGACCTGGCCCGGCGCTTCTGGAGGGCCCTGGGATTCCCCGACGTCGAGGCCGACGAGGCCATGTTCACCGACCTCGACATCGAGGCGCTTGTCATCCTGCGCTCGATGATGGACCTCGGCGTCACCGACGTGGACACGAGCCTCCAGTTCGCCCGGGTGATCGGGTCCTCCATGGCGCGCATCGCCGAGGCCGAGGTGTCGCCGGCGGTGCGGGGGATGGCCCTGGGGGCGGGATCGGACTCCGGGGACACCGTGGAGGCGGCCGACCGGTTCGCCCTGCTGGCTGACAAGTCCCTGCCCGCCATGGCCCGCCTCCTCGAGTTCGTCTGGCGGCGCCACGTCCAGGCCGCGGTGCGCCGGACCATGCTGCTGCGCACCCGCCCCGACAGCGACGCCCTCCCCGTCCTGGCGGTGGGCTTCGCCGACATGGTGGGCTTCACCACCCTCAGCCAGCAGCTCTCCGAAGAGGAGCTCGCCGCGGTGGTGGCCCGCTTCGAGGACGTGGCCCACGACACGGTCACCGCCGGCGGGGGACGGGTCGTCAAGATGATCGGTGACGAAGCCATGTTCGTGACCGAGTCGGCCCTCTCCGCGGCGCGCATCGGGTTGGCGCTGGCCGAGGCCTACGCCGACGACGAGCTCCTCTCCGACGTCCGGGTGGCGCTGGCGGTGGGGCCCGTCCTCGTCCAGGACGGGGACTTCTACGGACCGGTGGTGAACGTGGCCAGCCGCCTGGTGAACATGGCGGCCCCGGGGGCGGTGATCGTGACCGACGAATTCCACGGTGCCGTCGCCGCGCTGGGGGAGTCGGACGGCGGGACGGCGGCCGGTGACGAAGCGCGCCGGGGCGAGTTCGAGTTCGGATTGCTCCGGCCCCGGCGGGTGAAGGACCTGGGCCGCATCCAGCTCTGGGTCCTGCACCGCCCCGGCACCGAGCCCGTGGCCCTCGACCGCCGGCTGGGCGGGCGCTGGGAGCGGTTGGCCGAAGTCCTCGAGGACCTCGACGTGCTGCGGGAGAAGGGCGAGCGCCTTATCGCCGGGACGCGGTCACCGGGAGGACCGGAAGGTGGCGATGCCGAAGGGCCGGAGCTCGAATGACCCGTCGACGGGCTCGAGGGTCCGGCCCCGCAGGTCGACGAGCCACCCCGACCGCGCCCCCACCCGCACGGTGCTGGCCCGGTCGGTCGGGTTGAAGACGCGCACCTCGAGCATCCCGGCCTGCCGGCGCACCGCGGAGACCTCGGCGCCCTCGATCTCGAGGGAGCTCCCCGCCGCCGGGCGCCACCCGCCGCCCGCGGCGTAGACGACGTCGAGGGGCAAAAAGACGTCGTCGACCATGGCGTAGGGGTCGTCGCACCCCAGGCACAACGCGTAGCGCGCCTCGATGCGTCGCCCTCTGAGCTGCAAGCCGTCGACGGGCGTGAGGGGCCCCGCCGGCAGGGGCCGATAGGCCATGCCGAGGCGAGACAGCATCCCCGTCGACCGCAGCAGCGTCACTGCCAGCGTGGCCGCCTGCCGCTTCGTCGGCTCCCCCTCGATGTCCACCAGCTCGTACTCGAGCAGCCCTTCGTGGGCCACGGTGAGCCCACCGGCGGACACGAACCGCCGGGACGGGAAGGTGGGGAGCCCGAACTCGTCGGGCCTCCCCTCGGTCTCGAGCCCCCGGTGCACCACGGCGAAGGCGCACTCGGCGTCGGACCCCCCGGCCGGCTGGGGCAGGGGCAGGTGGACGCGCAGGCGGTGGTCGGAGGCGGGGTTGACGAACTGCGTCGTGATCCGCACGATGCGCTCCTCGGCGCGCACCTCGACATCGGTGGTCACCTCCACGCTCACCTCGCCGGTGCGCGACCTCGTCCGGCCGTCGACGTAGTCGGGCCAGGTGTAGTGGGCCACCATGGAGATCACGGCCCGCACCGGCCCCCGTTCCTTCACCGTCAGCGTCACGGCGTCGGGGGTGTCGACGATGCGATCGCCGGCCGGGGGCGAGTAGTTGTAGGAGTCGCCGTGGTCCCCCCCGTCGACCAGCCGGCCGAACCCGGCCACGCCGTCGATGGCGAAGGTCCCGTCGTTGCCGTCGAAGGCCACCGTCACGAGCCCGTTGCCCATGACCAGGGCCCCGGCGGGGTCGGTGGGCTCCTCCACCGTCACCGGGTTCCTCGGTACCACCGGCTCGAGCCCCCGGTGTCCGAACCCGGCCACGTCCTCCACCCGCACCAGGACGCTGCGCACCGGGGGCTGGTCGATCTGGATGCGCACGATGGCGTCGGGCCGGGCCCCGAGGCGCGTGTAGAGGTCCTGCTTGATCGACCCGAGGGGGACGTCGAAGGTCTCCTCGTTCCCGAAGGCGATGGTGATGTCGATCCCCGACGCGTCCTCGTCGACGTGGACGCCCTGGATCCAGGTGTTGGTGTCGATCTGGCTGCCGCTGGGGAGCATGCCGAGGATGGTCCGCACCGTGTTGGCGTCGAGGGTGAGCGGGCCCAGCCCCCGGGGGATGCCGAAGGCTCCGGGGGTCTCGGGCAGCACCTGGCTGCCCTCGGGCATCTCCTCGCCGGTCACGACGAGCTCGACCATCCCGCCCCGGGCCCGGGCCGACGCGTTGACCACGGTCGGCCCCGCCTCGGCCAGCGACCGCGTGAAGGCCACGAGCGCCTGACCGGCGAGGCCCGCGGCGATCCGGTAGGCCTCGGCGTACCGCACGAGCACGGCGTCGACGACCTCGTCCACCGAGCACGCACAGCTCGAGTCGTGCGCGGCGTTGCGCACCATCTCCCGCCACGCCAGCTCCAGCAACCGGTCCGGGAACTCCTCGGGCGCCATGTAGAGCGCGCACAACGGCTCGGCGAGGCGCTCGAGGGCCCGCTCGGCGCGCGCCGCGGCGCGCTTCACGTCCACCCGGTTCGACGCCACCCCCATGAGGATGTCCGCCCTCGCCCCCGACCGCATCTCGCCCTTCCAGGTCTTGAGGCCCTCGGTGGGGGCCCCCGCCAGGTACTCCGGCAACGTCGTCACCTCGAGCACGTAGTCGTCCTGGAGCTCGTTGGCCTCGGCCACGACGCGTCCCAGCCACGGCTGGGGCTCTTGGTGGTCGGTCCCGTTCATGAAGAGCATGCCGTCGAGCAGGAACTCGCCGATCTCCTCCTCGTGGTCACCCACCCGCCGCACCAGGGCCTTGGCGTCGTCGGGGATCGACGCCCCGTTGCCGTATCCCGTCGGCAGGTACTCGGCGCGCACCGACGACCCGTCGGGCGCCTCCCACACGAACCCGGTCTTGGTGACCGCCGAGGGCACGCCCCTCCACACCACGGCGTGCCCGAACCCGGCCAGGGCCAGGATCTGGGGCATCTGCGCGATGTGCCCGAACATGTCGGGCAGGTAGCCCACCTCCATGGCCCCGCCGAAGGCCGCCCCCCGCAGCAGGCCGCTCTGGAGGTCCCGCACGATGGTCTCACCCGACACCAGGAACTCGTCCATGAGGATGTACCACGGACCCATCGACAGCCGCCCCGCCGCGGCCAGGGCGCGGATCCGGTCCTCGTTGTGGGGCCGCACCTCGAGGTAGTCGTCGACCACGGCCATCTGCCCGTCGAGCAGGAACCGCGCGTAGGAGGGGTCGCCCTCGAGCAGGGGGATGAGCTCGTCGAGCATCTTCACCAGCCGCAACCGGAAGGTCTGGTAGGGCTCGTACCACTCCCGGTCCCAATGCGTGTGCGGGACGATGGCGACGTGTCTGGGTCGGAGGGTCACGAACCGAGATTACTGACCGGCCACGCCGTCGGGACTGCCATCGCCCGGCCACGGGCTACCTTGGCCGCCGTGCACCCCCTCTCCTGGCGCGCGCACCTGCCGTCGGGGTCGGATCTCCACGTCGCGGACCTCACCGCCCGCGCCAGCCTGCCCCACGCCTGGACCCGGACCTGGGCGGCCCACCCCGAGGCCCCCCTCCTGCTCGACCTGTCCGTCCCCGACGCCCGCTGGTGCCGCGCCGACGAGCTCGAAGAGATGACGCGCCGGCGCGCCGAGGGACTGGCCGCTCTCGGCTTGGCGCCCGGCGACAGGGTGCTGTGGAGCACGGCGTCGTCGCTGCCCGCCGTGGTGGCGAACCTCGCTGCCCTCCGAGCGGGTCTCGTGGTGGTCCCGGTGAACCCGGCCTACACCGAGCGCGAGCTGGCCCACGTCCTGGGCGACGTCCGGCCCGCGGCCGCCATCGTGGACGACCCCGACCGGGCGGCCGTCGTGCTCCGGGCCGCCGCCACCGGCATCGTGGTGGCCACGCCCGATCTCGACGTCATCGGGGGCGCGTCGGGGGTGGGCGCGTCGGGGGCGGGCGCGTCGGGGGCGGGCGCGTCGGGGGACCTCGTCCTCGACGGGGCGCAACCGACCGACGTGGCCCTGATCGCCTACACCTCGGGGACCACCGGCGCCCCCAAGGGAGCCGTCCTCACCCACGGGAACCTCCTCGCCAACAGCGAGTCGATCGCGCTCACCTGGCGCTGGGAGCGAGGCGACCGCCTCGTCCACGCCCTTCCCATCTTCCACGGGCACGGGTTGTGCGTGGCGCTGTACACGTCGCTGCTCGTGGGCTCGTCGGTGGTGCTCCTGCCGCGTTTCGACGCCGATGCCGTGCTCGACGCCTGCGCCCGCCACGACGCCACCCTGTTCTTCGGCGTCCCCACCATGTACCACCGGCTGGCGGCGTCGAGCCGGGTGGGGCAACTGGCCCGTCTGCGCCTGGCGGTGTCGGGATCGGCTCCCTTGAGCGCCGAGCTGCACGGGTCGATCGCGGCGTCGGGCGGGACCCAGGTGCTCGAACGGTACGGGATGACCGAGACGCTCATGACCCTCTCCAACCCCTACGACGGGGAGCGCCGGCCGGGGACGGTGGGATTCCCCTTCCCGGGCGTCGACGCCCGCGTCGAGGACGACGGCGCCCTACTCGTGCGCGGCCCCACGGTCTTCTCGGGATACTGGGAACACCCCGCGGCGACGGCGGAGAGCTTCACCGACGGGTGGTTCCGCACCGGCGATCTCGGGGTGGTCGAGGACGGCTATGTCCGGCTGCTCGGCCGCTCGACCGATCTCATCATCTCCGGCGGCTACAACGTCTATCCGGCCGAAGTGGAAGACGTCCTGCTCGGCCACCCCTCGGTGTCCGAGGTCGCCGTCACCGGCGCGCCCTCGGAGGAGTGGGGTGAGGTCGTCTGCGCCTGGGTGGTTCCCGACGGCGCCTCGCCTCCCGATGTCGATGCCGTCCTCGCCTACGCGGCGCAGCGCCTGGCCCCCTACAAGCGCCCCCGTCGCATCCACCTCGTCGACGCCCTGCCGCGCAACGCGATGGGGAAGGTACGGCGCTCGGAGCTGCGATGAATCCGACCGGCGGGTGAAGCGGATCACTGACAGGGAGCGGTCGGTGGGGCGCCGGACCCGCGGGGGCGCCGGACCCGTGGGGGCTGGGGAGAGGTGGCGCTACGGACAGATATGGGGCGGGACGAGGACGACGGCGGGAACACTCAGGACCGCCTTTTCCCACACCCACGCCTGATGGGCCGTCATGCAGGCCGTCATCGGGGCCAGACCCTTGGTCGTCACCGGCGTCCGGGCCGTGGCCGGAGCGGTCATCCCGAGGGCGGCGGTGGAGATGACGGCGAGGGCGGCCACGACGACCTGCTTGGTCCAGCGGTGTGACCGCCTGACCCGGCGGGAAGTCTCTCCGCTCTCTCCTTGCATCATGGGTACCACTCTGAGGCACCAGAGTCCACGCCCCGGCAACGTCGAGCCAACGCAGCCCCAACCGTGGCGCCGTCGGCTGCCTGTGATCGCCCGGTCTAGGGATCGCCCGGTCTAGGGATCGCCCGGCGCCCGAGCCGATGGTCCCGGACCGGCGGGGGACCGGGGCGAGGTCTCGGCGTCGATCCACGCCAGGTAGTCGGCGTCGCCGTCCTCGATGCCCGTCGCCACGATCTCCGGCGTCGTGTAGCCGTGGGCCTCGCGCAGAGCCGCCTTGAGCGGCCCCAGGGCCTGAGCCGAGGTCTTGAGCGTGCACCGCCATTCCTGGGCGCGCTGGAGCTGACCGTCCCACCAGTAGACCGAGGTGATCGGCCCCGACACCTGCCCGCACGCGGCGAGTCGGCGTTCGACGCACAGCTGCGCCAGCGCCGTGGCGTCATCCTCGGTGGAGGTGGTCGTGGTGACTTGGTAGTGCGTGGCCATGGCGCCCACATTGCACGATGGCCCGGGCTCCCGCCGCCGGCCGGTCGCCGGTCGTGTAGGCGCGGTCGCCAGGCGGCGGGTCGTGGGGCGTGCCTCGTCGGTGAGGCGGTGGCGTGGGGGGTCAGGAGGTGGCGTCGACCACGGGCGATGGATGCTTGGGCTGGTAGAGCCCGACGTCGCCTCCGCCGGGAAGCCGGATCCTGGTCACCGAACCCCAGCGCTCTTCTGCGACCTCTCCGCACTGCACACCCTTGCCGGCCAAGGTGCGCATCTCGGCGCGCAGGTCGTCGCACATGAGGTAGAGCTCGTGGCTGTCGGTCTCGGCGGGATGGAGGGCCAGTTCCGCCGGAGGCAGCGCGAAGATCAGCCAGCCGTGGCCGGCGTCGACCGAGGGGAAGCCGAGGACGCCCGCGAAGAAGGCCCGATCGGCGTCCGCATCCTTGGAGTAGACGATCACATGCGCACCGAAGATCACGGTTTCCCCTCGCCCTCTGGCTCGCTCTCCGGCCCGGACGTCCCATACGGGCCGAGCCCGCCGCCACGCTAATCGTCGGGCTGCGAAACCGACGTCGCCAGGTCAGCGCCGAGATCCCGCCGTCTCACGGGGCCGGGGGGACCGGTGGGGTAGCGTGCCCCCATGACGACGTTCCTCATGCTGTCGACCCTCGGGCCCGAGGGGATGGCGACACTGCGGCAGAACCCGCAGCGCCTGAAGGAGGTCAACACCGAGGTCGAGGCCATGGGCGCGCGCGTGGTGGCCCAGTGGGCGCTGCTCGGTCAGTACGACTTCGCCACCGTGCTCGAGGCCCCCGATGAAAAGGTCGTCACCCGGGTGGCGGTGGCGCTCGGTGCGCGCGGCACCCTCAAGACCAAGACGCTCACCGCCGTGCCCATCGATGAGTTCATCGAAGCGGTCAGCACGACGTAGGGCATGGGGACACCGACGCGGTCCGGTCGACCATCGTCGACCACCCATCGGCCTACTCCCTGGTCAATACCACCAAAGGCCCTGCTTGCGACGCTCGGACCGCACGTCCTCGATCGGAAACACATCGGGCAGGACGCTGTTGTCGGACAGCCGCCGCACGCGGTACCCGCCCTGCACGCGTTCGGCCACTGCGAAGCCGTGGCTCCAGGAGCCGACAAATCGATTGCGCACATCGACGGGGGTGCCTTCGGGAAGTTGCGTGTCGGACATGTCGGTCCCCACGTCCATCAGGCCGTTGGTCATGCTGGTGACCTCCTGTCACGCCCCCGAACGGCTCCCATGATGGGCGCTGCGACCGCTCACTACAAGAGCGGGTTGGACAACATGCGGCCAACGTGATCGCGCGCCGCGTGAGGACATGACGCCGGCCGCGGTATCTCCTGGTCCGACGGTGCGGGCCAGGTCTCGAGGCCGGGCCGCCCCGGCCCGACCGGGCCTGTCCCACGAGCGCAGCCTGTGGGGCGCCGGGCACCGGGTGGTGGCGGGAATCGACGAGGTGGGGCGCGGCGCCTGGGCCGGCCCGCTGAGCGTGGGGGTGGCCGTCTTGTGCGAGTCGCCCCTGCGGATCCCGAAGGGCTTGCGCGACTCCAAGCAGCTCACCGAGGATTCGCGGGAGAAGATGTTCGACCGGGTGGCGGCGTGGTGCGCGGCGTGGGCGGTCGGTCACGCCGGGCCCGAGGAGTGCGACCGGCTGGGCATGACGGCCGCGCTCCGCCTGGCCACGCGGCGAGCGGTGGACCAGCTGTCTCCCGATCTCGTCCCCGACGCCGTCGTCCTCGACGGCACCTTCGATTTCGTGAGCCCGCCCCGGGCGCCCCAGCTCTTCGACGCCGACGGCGCCGTCGAGCCCGCGGCGCTCGGCCCGGAGTGGACCGCATCGGTCGAGACGGTCATCGGGGGCGATGCCCGCTGTGCGTCGGTGGCCGCCGCATCGGTGCTGGCCAAGGTGACCCGTGATCGCATCATGCGGGCAACCGCGGACTCCTACCCCGCCTTCGACTTCGAACGGAACAAGGGGTACCCGTCCCCCGCCCACCAGCGCGCCCTGTGCGGGTACGGCCTGAGCGCGGTGCACCGGCGGTCGTGGGCGTTCGTCGATTACCTGCCCTGGGAGCTCACCTCGTGGCCCGGCGACTACCGGGCCCGGAACTCACGCCTTGACGGCGGGCTCCTTCGGGAGCCCGAGCACCCGCTCACCGATGATGTTGTGGAGGACCTCATCGGTCCCCCCGGCGATGCGCATGCCCGGTAGCCCGAGCAGGAACTGAGACCAGGCGAAGGTGCCCCACTCGCCGGAGTCGGCGATGAGCTTGGGGCCGAGGACCGAGGACAGCAGGTCGGTCATCCGGCGCATGTTCATGGTGAGCGAGAGCTTGGCGATCGACATCTCGGGCCCGGGGAGCTGGCCGGTGGCGATCTTGGCCATGGCCCGCAGGTTGGTGTAACTGGCGACGCGCCCGTGGATGAAGATGTCGGCCAGCTGTTGGCGGATCAGGGGATCGTCCGACTTCCCGTGGTGCCTGACCAGCTCGATCAGGCGAGGGGTGCTCAAGTTGCCGTTCCCCGACGACATGCTCCCGCCGCCGATGGCGGCCCGTTCGTTCATGAGCGTGGTGAGGGCGACCGACCATCCGCCGTTGACGTCGCCCAACCGGTGCGAGTCCGGCACCCGTACCTCGGTGAAGAACACCTCGTTGAACGACGCCCCCCCGGTCATCTGACGCAGGGGCCGGATCTCGACGCCCGGTGCCCGCATGTCCACGACGAAACCGGTGAGGCCCTTGTGCTTCGGTGCGTCGGGATCGGTCCGGCAGATGATCTCGCCGATGTCCGAGAGGTGCGCGCCCGAGGTCCACACCTTCTGCCCGGTCACCAACCACTCGTCGCCGTCGCGCACCGCTTTGGTCTGCAGGCCCGCCAGGTCGCTGCCGGCACCGGGCTCGCTGAAGAGCTGGCACGCCACGATGTCGCCGCGCCACATCGATCGGAGGTAGCGCTCTTTCACCTCGTCGGTGGCGTGGGCGAGGATCGTCGGGGCCACCATGCCCAGGCCGATCCCGTAGCCGGTCATCGGGGGGGTGTCGAAGCGGGCTTCGATCCCGTCGTAGAGCCGCTGGTGGTCGCGGGTCAGGCCTCGGCCCCCGTAGGCGACGGGCCCACTGATCCACCCGAAGCCGGCGTCGAACCGCTTCTGGGCCCACGCCCGGGCCGCTTCGAGCTCGGCGAGCTCCTCTTCGAGGGTGCGCTCGGGCAGGAGGGCCACCTGGTCGGACCCCTCGCCCCAGCTCTGTTCTGCTTCGACCCGCAGCTCGGAGTTCGCCTCGAGGAATTCCCGCGCGGCCCGCTCGAACTCCTCTTCGGTGATCGTGTCGGCCATGGGGCTCTCTTTCACGTCGGTCCTCGTGCCGGGGCCACGTCGTGACGGGAGCGGCCTCAGGTGGGTTTCCCAGCGTACCGACGGGCTCCGAAGGCCCGCCAAACCGTGTCCACGCAGGAACGTCGCCGCGCCCATGCCCGGGCGACCCGGGATCAAACGGCATGACGGGGGGGCTGGTGCGGTAGAAAGGCCCCGATGGCCTACGTGCTCGCTGTCATGGCGGCCTTCGCAAATGCGTTGACCAGCGTCCTGCAACGGATGGGGGTGGAGACCGCCCCCGCCGATACCAACCTGAAGTTGAGCCTGATCACCTACGCGCTGCGCCGGACGGTGTGGCTGGCGGGCTTCGTGGTCCTGGTCGCCGCCTTCCTCTTGCAGTTCCTGGCCCTACACTTCGGGCGCCTCAGCACGGTGCAGCCCATCCTGACCTTGGAGCTCCCTTTCCTGATCGCCATCCTGGGGATCTGGTTCCGGCTGCCCCTGAGCTGGAGGGAGTGGCTGGGGGCCAGCGCCGCGGCCGCGGGGTTGGCCGCCTTCCTGGCCCTGTCGGCCCCCAGCGGGGGCAACGAGACTCCCGACCTCGAGGACTGGGGCATCGTGTCGTTCGCCGTGATCGCGGCGTGCTCGATGGCTGTGCTCATGACCCGGACGGGGTCACCGGCGTGGAAGGCGGCATGGTTCGGCACCGCCGGCGCCATCGCCTTCGCCTTTACCGCCGCGCTCATCAAGACCATGAACGACGAGATCACGAGGGGTTGGAGCCATGTCTTTCTCGGCTGGCCGCCCTACGCGCTGGCCGCGGCAGGACTGGTCGGCGTCTTCCTGGCCCAGAACGCCTTCCACGTCGGTCCGGTGACCGCCTCGCAGTCCGCGCTCGTGATCGTGGACCCCCTCGTGTCCATCGCCATCGGGGTCGGCTTGTTCGGCGATCATGTCCAGACCGCCGGAGGGAGGCTGATCGGTGAGATCCTGGCCATGATGGTCCTGTTTGCCGGCGTCTTCTCGCTCACCCGGTCCCCGCTGGTGGTGCACGTGAAGTCCGAGAACGGCGACGACGCCCAGATCCTGGGTGGCTCTCGTCGGCGCAACGGGCCGGGGCCCGCGTTGGAGGCCGGATGAGCAACGACCCGATATCGCCCAAGGGCCCCCGGCGCCGGGGAAGGCGCGCATCTCGACCCGGCGCATCCGGGGCACCCGTCGCCTCCGGCGCCTCCGGCGCCTCCGGGGCATCTGTCGTCGGGGCTCCGGTGGCGCACTCGGCGATCGCACCGGGCGCATCGTTGGCGCCGGGCGAGTACGACCCCTGGGCCACGGTCCTCGAGCGCATCGGCGACGCCGCCATGCTGGCCGGACTCGACCCCGACGTCCATCGACTGCTGCAGCTGCCCGACAGGGTGCTCGAGGTGGCCGTCCCCATCCGGATGGACGACGGGCATGTCGAGGTGTTCCTGGGCTGGCGGATCCACCACAACACGGCGCGGGGGCCGGGCAAGGGGGGGATCCGCTTCCACCCCAACCTCCACGCGGCAGAAGTCGCCGCGCTGGCCGCCGACATGACGCTCAAGACCGCCGTCGTCGACATCCCCTTCGGCGGGGCGAAAGGTGGCGTGCGCTGTGACCCGCGCCAGCTGTCGGTGGGAGAGCTCGAGCGGCTCACCCGTCGCTACACCTTCGAGATCGCACCGCTGCTGGGTCCCGACCGCGACATCCCCGCGCCCGACGTCAATACCGACGAGCGGGTCATGGCGTGGCTGCTCGACACGCTTCACATGCTCCAGGGACGCTCCATCGCCGAGGTCGTCACGGGCAAGCCGCTGTCGGTCGGGGGCATGCGACTGCACACCGGCGCCACCGCCTCGGGGGTCGTGCGTTGCGTGCGGGCCGTGTTCGGCGCCCTCGACGTCCCTGTGGTGGGGGCGAGGGCGGTGGTCCAGGGATTCGGCAAGGTGGGCGGACCACTGGCGTTCCTCCTCGCCTCAGCGGGCATGCGGGTGGTGGCCGTGGGCGACGTGGGAGGGGCCGTGCACAACCCCGGCGGCCTCGACGTCGGCTTGTTGTCGGAACACGTCTCTGCTGCGGGATCGGTGGCGGGGTTTGCCGGCGGCGAGGAGATCCACTCCTCTGACCTGTGGTCGGTGGAGGCCGACCTGGCGGTGCCCGCCGCGCTCGAAGGGGCCATAGACGAGGTGAATGCGAGCGCCATGACCGCCCGCGTCGTGGTGGAAGCGGCCAACGGCCCCACCACCCCGGGCGGCGACCGCGTCCTGGCCGAGCGGGGGATTACCGTCGTCCCCGACATCCTCGCCAACGCGGGGGGAGTGACGGCCTCGTACTTCGAATGGGCGCAGTCGCGCCAGGGCTACGCCTGGGACGAAGAGCTGGTGGCGGCCCGCCTGGCCCGGAAGATGGACGACGCCTTCGCCGACGTCTGGGCGCGTTCGCAGGACCTGGGGGTGACCATGCGCCGTGCCGCCGGGGTGGTCGGCGTCGAGCGACTGGCGGCGGCGATCACGGCCAGGGGTCTTTTTCCCTGACCCTGGTGACTCCGGACCCGCCTCGGGGGTCCGTCGGGATCACCAGCGCCGGTCGACCCACTCCTGGAGATGCGGCGTCTCCGCACCGATCGTCGTGTCGACACCGTGGCCGGGAAGCACCACGGTGTCGGGCCCGAACCGCGAGTAGAGCCGCTCCTCGATGGACTTGATGATGGTGTCGAAGTCCCCGCCCTCGAACTTGGTGTTCCCGGGCCCGCCCGGGAAGAGGGTGTCACCGCTGAAGAGCAGCGGGGTCCCCTCGATGGCGAAGCACATGGAACCCGGCGTGTGCCCCGGTGTGGCGATGGTGTGCAGCCGCATGTCGCCGACCTCGATGACGGTGTCGTCCTCGAGGAGCAGGTCGTAGGAGGGGAGCATGCCGGCGTCCGCGGCGGTGACCGACACCTCGTAGCCCGCCTCGCGCACGGCGGGGACGGCTTGGATGTGGTCCCAGTGGCCGTGGGTCTCGAGGACCTTGCGGACCCCGAGGTCCCGGCACATCTGGAGCAGCCGCTCGTGCTCGTTGGCGGCGTCGATGAGCACGGCGTCCCCCGTCCCCTTGCTGCGGATGACGTAGACGTTGTTGTCCATGGGGCCGACCACGACCTTGTGGACCTCGACGAGGCTGTCTTCGTAGTGGGGCATCTCCGTACCTTATGCCGGGACCCGTGAACCCGAGGCTCCGTCATGTGAACCGAACCGGCCCCTGAGACGTGAAACTCCTGATGCACCGGGTCGGCACCAGCCATGTTCACAGGGCACGGACCCCGGTCTCCTCGGTGCGCATCGCCTCTGTGGGCGCGGCGTTCTGCCTGCTGCTGGCGGGCTGCGGCCATTCGAACCAGGGCACGCCGACGAGCGCGGCGTCTCCGAGTGAGACCGTCAGCGCCACGACGTCACCACCGACGACAGCCGCGACCACGACGACGACGCCGGTGGCCTCCGACTCCTGCTACGGGAACCCGGTGGGTCCGACGACGCCCGACGCCACGACCACGACCGTCTCGTCGGCCACGTCGTGGCCCCAGGTCACCATCGTGGCCGGCGTGTGCCCGCAGGTCCTGGACGTGGCGGCCGGGGCGGCCTTCTCACTCGTCTCGCCCCCTTCCACCTCACAAGGCCCCTGGGTATTGCAGCGCACCGATCTCGGGCGGGCGACGACCGAGAGCGGCCCCACCTTCTCCCCCGTCTCTTCCGTCTCCTCTGTCTCCGTCCTCACCGTGGCGGCGGGCTACCTCTGGATCTCCTGCGGTCGCTCCGACGCCAACTCTGTGGGCCCGGTGCTGTGCCAAGTCGACCCGCGCACCCTGGCGGTCGTGCGCCAGATCCAGTTGCCACCCCCGCAGGGCCTCGGAAGAGCCATCTACCCCCTTGCTGTCGCCGAAGGCCCGGACAACACCATCTGGGTCGGGTACGGGCCGACCCTGGTCCACGTCGACGTCGGGGCCGGAGCGGTGCGCTCCTCCGTGCCCATCAGCTCGGGCACCGTCGCCAGCCTGTCGGTCGACCCGACCGGGCGATATCTCTACGCGGCGCTGTCGTATCCCACCATCGACGGCAAGACCGTCGACGGCTCGGTCCTCGAGCTCGACGCCGACACCGGGTACGCCCTGGCCGCGACGTCGTCGGACAGCGAGGTGACCGATTCCGTGGCGGGCGGGATCGTCACGGCCGTTCCCGGTGGCGTCTGGGACTCGTTCCGGACCGGGATGCTGGGTGAGACGGTCTTTCTTCGGCAAGCCGACCTGGTTTTTTCGGCACCGTCGAGCTCGGAGCTGGAACAGGAGCAGCCCGCCGGCGTCTTTCACTGGATCATGGACGCGGAGACGATCTACGGCGACGGAGCCCTGGTGCTCGTGAACCAGAACGGGGTCCTGGCCTGTGTCGATCCCAGCACCGGCGTCATCCGCACCCAGGAGCACCTGGCCGCCGCCGAAGAGGGCAACGTCGAGCTCCTGGCCGTCGTGGCCTCGGCCGGTCAGGTGTTGGTCTCCGACGGGAGCGGTGTGCAGGCCATCACCCCTCCCGCGGCGTGTTGGGGGTGAGCGGATCGGGACCGGCGAAAGATGTCGACGGCAGCGTCGACGGCGGTGTCGACGGCGGTGTCAACCTCCACAGCTCGGTGGACGTGAGAACTGGTAGACCCGTGCACCAGGCGAGGAGGGAGCGGGCCGTGGCCGAGGCGGTGCGATTCGAGGACGTCTTCGCCGACCTCTACCGGCTCGCGTATCGGGTGTCGTTCCGCGTGCTCGGGGACCGGGGCGACGCCGAGGACGTCGCCCAGGAGGCTCTGGCCCGCGCCCACGTGCGCTGGGCGCGGCTACGCGACCGCCCCCACGGCTGGGTGGTGACGGTTTCCACCAACCTCGCCATCGATCGGCTCCGGAGGCGCAGCCGCGCCACGAGCAGCGGGATCGAGCCCGTCGCCCTCGTCGAGACACACCTCTCGGAGCGCATCGACCTGGCCCGTGCGCTTCGGCGGCTGCCCCGGCGCCAGCGCGAGGTCGTGGTGCTGCGCTACCTGGCGGACTGGCCCGAGCTCGAGGTGGCCGGGGCCCTGGGGTGTTCTCCGGGCACGGTGAAGAGCCACGCCTCGCGGGGGCTCGCCCACCTGCGTCATGACCTCGAGGAACGGGGCCTGGGAGGAGGTGACGATGTTCGAGCATCTGGATGATCCCGAGCCGCCCGACCCGACCCACCGCACCCTGGGAGGCGTGCTGGCGCGCGCCGCCCGACTCCGCCGTCGCCGGGTCACGGCGGTCCTGGGTGTGGTCATGGTGGCGGCCCTGTCCCTGGGCATCGTGATCGGAGTGGCCGTGTCGGGCCCGAGCCCGTCCCAGACCTTCGCCGCCTTCGATTCGCAGACCGGCCTCTTGGCGGCGGGAACCCCGGTTCCGTCATCGGATCTCGCCTCGGTGGTGTTCGTGGGCGACGTGCACGGGTTCGCGCTGGTCGTGCACGGCGCACAGACGCTCCTGGCCGAGTCCGGCGACGGCGGCGACACCTGGAGGGTCACCGATCCGAGCCTGCCGGTGAGCTTCCCGGCCCAGTTCGAGTTCTCCGACACCGCGCACGGCTATCTGTGGGGAGGGCCTCCCTCGTCTGCGGGGACGGTGGCACTGTGGACCACGTCCAATGGGGGGCGGACCTGGGGACGCGCCGGGATCGGACCGGTGGTGTCCGACGTCAGCGCCATCGGCCCCGACGTGTGGGCCGTGGTGGGGACGTGCGCCATCCGAGCCACGGGAGCGCCGTTGTGCCCGGTGGTGGTGGACGTGTCGACCGACGACGGGCGGACGTGGGCGCCCGCCGGCGCCACCTCTCCGTTGTCGGAGAACGCCGAGGTGTCGGTCAGCGACGAGAACATCGAGCTGGCCCGCATCACGCGCACCAGGGCCTATGTCCTGACCTTCGCCTCGCAGACCGGAACATCGGAGATGGCAGGCTCTCTCAGCTATACCGCCGACGGGGGAGAGACCTGGGCCTCGCGCCGCGACCCGTGCCCGCCGTATTTCGATTTCGGCCAGCAGATCGCCGCGTCCGGTACCGATGACCTGTGGTTGATCTGCGCCTCGCAGGCCAGCTCGGGAACACAGGCGAAGGCGCTGTACCGCTCGAGCGACGGGGGGGTGCAGTGGGCGTTGGCGGCGGCGGCCAACGCACCCGTCCTGACCGGCGGCACGGTCCTGGGAGCGGGGGGTGGGCTCCCGTCGGCCGGCTACGTCACGCCCTACTCGCTCGGTCACGAGAACCTGGCGGTCCTCACCCCGACCACGGCATGGCTCTTCCCCGACCGGTCGGGCGCGTTCGAGACCACCGACGGCGGACGGACCTGGGGGGTCGTGGCGGGGTTGGCCAGAGCCGGCGTCGTGAACGGGGGGAGCGGAAACGTGGTGTTCGCCGATGCGACCCACGGCTGGGTCTGTGTGACCGGGACCGGATTGTGGCGCACCACCGACGGGAGGAATTGGCAGCGCCTGGGCCCGTGACGAGGAGTTTCTCGTCCGACCGCGCTCCTCGTGGCCCTTCTTGACTCATTGGTCAATAAACGCGGTGTCTGGTAGACAACGCGGTGAGTCGCGAGAGCGCTTCGAGTACCCGACGAGGGGGAGCCAGAGTCATGAACTTCGCCTTCAGCGAGGAGCAGGAGGAGCTGCGCCGATCCGTTCGCCGCTTCCTCGAGGACAAGTCGCCCATCTCGGAAGTGCGACGCCTCATGGAGACGACCGAGGGTTTCGACCGGGCCGTGTGGGAGCAGATGGCCAACCAGCTCGGGCTCCAGGCGCTGGCCATCCCCGAGGAGTACGGCGGCGCGGGCTTCGGTTACGTCGAGCTCATCGTCATCTTCGAGGAGATGGGCGCGGCGCTGCTGTGCGCTCCGTACTTCGCCACCGTGGCCCTGGCCGCCAACGCGCTCCTGTCGAGCGGGGACGAGGCGGCCAAGAAGGACCTGTTGCCGGGGATCGCCTCGGGTGAGACGATCGCCACGCTGGCGCTCACCGAGGACAGCGGCCGATGGGACACCGAGGGGATCACCCTCGCCGCCACCCGCAGCGGTGACGGCTGGAAGCTCGACGGCCACAAGATGTTCGTGGTCGACGGCCACAACGCCACCCTCGTGCTCGCCGCGGCCAAGACCGACAAGGGCGTGAGCCTCTTCGCCGTCGAAGGTGGCGCCACCGGAATGACCGCGACCCCCTTGGCCACCATGGACCAGACTCGCAAGCAGGCCCGGATCGAATTCGCGTCCACGCCGGCCCGGCTGGTGGGGGAGGAGGGCGGGGCCGGCCCCGTGCTCTCCCGCACGCTCGACCTCGCCGCCGTGGCCCTTGCCGCCGAACAGGTGGGCGGCGCGCAGCGGTGTCTGGACATGGCGGTCGAGTACGCCAAGACCCGCATCCAGTTCGGTCGACCGATCGGGTCCTTCCAGGCCATCAAGCACAAGTGCGCCGACATGCTGCTCGAGGTCGAGTCGGCCAAGTCCGCCGCGTACTACGCGGGGTGGGCCGCGGCGGAGGACTCCGAGGAGCTCCCCGTCGTCGCCAGCCTGGCCAAGTCCTACTGCTCCGAGGCGTATTTCCACGCCGCCGCGGAGAACATCCAGATCCACGGGGGCATCGGCTTCACCTGGGAGCACGACGCCCACCTCTACTTCAAGCGGGCCAAGTCCTCCGAGCTCATGCTCGGGGACCCCAGTTACCACCGCGAGCTCCTGGCCCAACGCATCGGCATCTGAGTTCGCTCCGCGCCACGTCGAGGGCGCCGTTTCCGTCGTTTCTCTCCGTCGTTCTCTCTCCCTCGTGCGGTAAAGGAGTCCGGGGCCGGGCTCCTGGGAGATACTGAGGGCGTGGAGGACGGAGCGGACATGCCAGCGGACCCCCTGCCGCCCGGCCCCCGCGCCTCGGACGCCGATCGGGAGCGCTTCGCTGCCATGATCGAGCGCCACTACGCCGAGGGCCGCCTCAGCGAAGAGGAGTTCTCGGACCGGATGGATCGAGTCCTGGCCGCCCGGACCTTGGTCGAGTTGTACGCGTTGAGCTCGGACCTCCCTGATCCCCCTGCCGTCGACGTCCCGCACAGCCCTCAGGGCCACAGGCGCCATGCGTGGCGTTTCTGGCGGACCTGAGCGCTCGGCACGCGGGCGCGGGGCGACGGCGGGAGTACGAGGGTGCCGACGAAGTGGTCGGAGATCGAGGGCCCGGCCGGTTCCCTGGCGGTGCACGTGGCGGCGCCGTCGCCCACCCGGGGAGATCAGACCAACGTGCTCATCTTGTGTCACGGCTTCCCGGTGGAGAGCGATTCGGCCTCACGTGCCGCCGACACCCTGCCGATGCTCGCCGACCGCATCGCGGTCGAGAACGGATATCCCGTCGTCGTCGGGTGCCTGCGGGGCGTGGGCGGGTCGGCCGGCGACTTCTCGCTCGGCGGGTGGTACGACGACCTCGGGTTTCTCGTCGACCATGCCGCCGAGGTCGGTCACGGCGGCGGTGTGTGGATCGTGGGATTCGGTACCGGTGGTGCCCTCGGTCTGTGTGTGGCCGCCGAGGACCCCCGGGTGCGAGGGGTGGCGTGTTTCGGCTCGCCGGCCACGTTCTCGGACTGGGCCAACGACGGCGTCGGGATGATCGAGTACGCCCGCCGTGTCGGGGCCATACACTCCCCCGGTTTTCCTTCTGACCGGCGGGAGTGGGGAGCGGCCTTTTCCGCGCTCCGACCCGACGAAGCCGCCGCCAAGCTGTCCCCCCGGCCCCTGCTCGTCGTGCACGGCGCCGATGACGAGGAAGTGCCGATCGCCGATGCCCGCCGCCTCACCGAGCTGGCCGGCCCCCGGGCCGAGTTACGGGTGCTGGCCGGTGCCGGCCACCGGCTGCGCGCCGACCCCCGCGCCGTCGCCCTGCTGGCGGGGTGGCTCGAGCGCCAGGGCCCCTGACCGGCGGGGCCGGGGGTGGGCCCGACGGTTCACGACGCTTCCACGTCCCCGAGGTGCTGATCGATCGATGCCCGGAGCTGCGCCGCGGCGCGTCGGGGGTCGTCGGAATCGGTCAGGTAGCCGACGACGACGAAATGACGTGCTCCGGCAGCGGCCAGTGACGGCACCGTCTCGGGCGTGACCCCGCCGGTTATGAAGACGGGGCGGGAGGTGTTGGCCGTCGCGAAGGTGACGTAGTGCGGGCCCGTTCCCGGTCTTCCCGGTTTCGTCGGCGTGGGGTGCACCGGTCCGGCCGAGACGTAGTCGACGGGTTCATCCCGGCTCGATTCGAGCTCCTCGGGAGCGTGGGTGGAGAGGCCGACGAGGGCCGACGCACCCAGGATGCGACGGGCCAACGCGGGCGACGCGTCGTCTTGGCCCACGTGGACCCCGTCGGCCCCGATCTCGAGGGCGAGGTCGGGGCGATCGTTGAGAACGAAGGGAACACCATGGTCGGCACAGACGCGTGCCGCCAGCCGACCACGTTCGACGATGTGACGCGCCTCGAGGTGCTTGTCCCGAAGCTGGACGATGTCCACGCCTCCCGCCATGCACGAGTCCAGGAACTGGGCGAGGTCGGGGCGGTCCGCCGTGCACAGGTAGAGATGTCGTTCGGCGAGCCGTCCCCTGTCGTGAGCGTTCAACGCTTCCCGGCGGAGGCTGACGCAGGGGTTCGGGTGCGGGTCGCGGTCTTGGCGCGCGTGGTGGCGGTCGCCTTCGATGCGGCCGCCTTCTTGTTCGGTCCCGAGGCGGCCGGGGCCGTGGCCTTGCCGGGGCGTCGGGCTTTCTTGGTCGGTGTGGCGGCCTTCTCGGGCGGGCTCTTGGCCTTGTTCGCCGCTTTCAGGGCCTGTTTGAAGGCGCGCACCTTGTCGAGGGTGTCGGTGTCGGTGATATCGGCCACCGAGCGGAAGGTGTCGGGGTCGCTGAAAGGAGCACTCACTTCCTCCCACCCCTGCGGCCGGACGCCGAGCTGCTTGCCCAGCAGGGCGACGAAGATCTTGGCCTTCTGCTCGCCGAACCCCGGCAGCTCCTTCACGCGCCCCAGGAGCTCGGCGCCCGTGGTGGCGCCCGTCCAGATCGCTTCGGTCTTCCCGCCGTAGCGGTCGACGACGAGCTTGGCCACTTCCTGGACGCGCGTCGCCATCGATCCGGGATAGCGGTGCAGCGCGGGTCGAGACGAGAACGCCGTCGCCAGCGCTTCGGGGTCCATGTGGGCGATGCGCTTGGCGTCGAGGGCCTTGCCCAGCCGCCGCTGGAGCTCCAAGGGGCTCGCGAAAGCCCACTCCAGAGGAACCTGCTGGTCGAGAACCATGCCGACCACGAGGGCGAAGGGGCTCTTCGACAGCAGCGCGTCCGCTTCGGGGTCCTGGCTGAGATGAAGTTCCACGACTCGCGAGCGTACCGAGTCGTGCGGTGGTGAGGTCAGTCCCGGTGGGTGGGCTCCGTATCGAGCATCTGCGACATCAGTGCCTTGAGCGAGGCGATGGCGAACTTGCCTCCGCCGACCTCGGCGATCCACGCCCCTTCCTCGAGCGCCCGACATCCCTCGTAGAACCAGTAGTTGCGACGCTGGGTGGCCGAGGCGTCCGTCGTTCCCGGGGGGTCGGGGAGCTTCGCCACCGTGTCGGCTTCATGTTCCAGCCAGGCGTGGAGGATGTCGTCGAGCGAGAACGGGCCGAAGAAGCCCTTGACGCTGGCCTCTTTCACCACCGCCGCGAGGATGCTGTTCCTGACGAGTGCGACCCATTCTTCGTTCTCGGCTCGCATATCTCGAGGCTAATCTCCGCGATTCGGAATTCGGTGGTTATTTGACCTGGTGGCCGGGCTTGTGGGCCGTCCGTCTGGGTGACCGCTGAACGTGGTCGAGCATAGCCAGGTGCGGGCCCCTGCTCACCCAGCGTGGTGGTTCCGTGCCTGCTTGCTAAAGGCTCTGAGCAGGAGTGTCGAAGGTCTGGACATGACCAGCCTCGCAATGTCAGCCGAGTCCGCCACCGAGACGACGGACGAGACCGACGTCGACAGCGTCTCATCGGTAGTCGTCCAACTGCTCCGCCGCCCGCGGTGGCAGACCCTGGGCGCCTGTCGTGGAGAGCGGGTCGAGATGTTCATTCCCGACCGCGGTGGCCCCACGGCGCGTGCCAAGCAGTTGTGCGCACGCTGCACGGTGCGCGCCGAGTGCCTGCGCTACGCGCTCGCCGTCCCCGATCTGGTGGGGTACTGGGCCGGGACCAACGAGCGGGAGCGGCGCAAGCTGCGGGCCGCCAGTCGTCGCGAGAAGGCGTCCGCCTGATCTGATCGTGTTCGGGTCACCCGGGCGGTGACCGCGGCGTTCGCCAACCCCGGGGTGCCGGCTCGCCTGCACCTTGTTCGCCCGCCACCGTCGATGTCGGCGACCCCAGGAGCCCCACGAGTTCCCAGGAGTTCCCAGGAGACTCGCGACCTGGGACCGCTCTCGGAGACTTCCATAGCATTGGCGAGATGGCCCGCCGACGTGTTCGAGGGACGCGGTGACAGAGGCCGCCATCCCGACGCTGGTCCTCATCGCCGTGGCCGCTGTGCTGGGGCCGATCATCGCGGAGCAGACGAGAGGGCTTCGCATCCCCTCGGTCGTCATCGAGCTGTTGCTGGGCATCGTGATGGGCCCGTACGTCCTCAAGCTGGCCCACCCCAATGGGGTCGTCACCGCCCTCTCGGACATGGGGCTCACGTTCCTCATGTTCCTGGCCGGTTTCGAGCTGGAGCTCAAGCGGCTCAAGGGCCGCCCCCTCCGCCTGGCGGTGGTCGGCTGGTTGCTGTCACTCGCCCTGGGGCTCGGGTTTGCGTTCGCCCTGGTCTCGAGCGGTCTGGCGCTGGACACACTCATCGTGGGTCTGGCGTTGACCACGACCGCGCTCGGGACCCTGCTGCCGATCATCGGCGATGCCGGGATCCTCACGACGAGGTTCGGCACGTACCTGGTCGCCGTCGGAACGGTGGGGGAGTTCGGGCCCATCGTGGCGGTGGCGGTGCTCCTGACCGGCAAGGACCCGGTGGCCACCAGCCTCCTCCTCGTGGCCTTCGTGGTCATCGCCACCGTCACGGCCCTCCTCGCCGCCAGAGCCCACCCTCCCGAGGTCGTCGCCCTTCTCCGTCGACATCTGCAGACCAGCACCCAGCTCCCGGTGCGGGTGTCGGTGCTGTTGGTCTTGTTGCTCGTCTATCTCGCCTTCGAGCTGGGGCTCGACGTCCTGCTCGGGGCGTTCGCGGCGGGCATCGTGGTGCGGCTGTTCACCGTGGGCGACGACAGCGAGATCATCGAGAGCAAGCTTCAGGCGATCGGGTTCGGGTTCCTCATCCCCATCTTCTTCGTGGTGAGCGGCATCCACTTCGACCTCCACGTCCTTCTGCACCGACCGAGCGCCCTGCTCCGCCTCGTGGGCTTTCTGGCCCTGATGCTCTTCGTGCGGGGAGTGCCGGCCTTGGTCCTGTACCGGCGGGACCTTCCTCGATCGGCGCGCCTCCCTCTGGCCTTCTTCTCCGCTACCGGGTTGCCCCTGATCGTGGTCATCACCACGATCGGCACCACCGAAGGGCGCATGCTGCCCGAGAACGCCGCCGCCCTCGTCGGTGCGGGAGTCCTGTCGGTGCTGCTCTTCCCGGCCATCGGCCTGCGTCGGCTCCGAGCGACGGCGGGGTCCGACGCCGCCGAGGAAACCTCGTAAGACCGATTGGCGAGACGGCTGATCGTCGAGACGGCTGAACGTCGAGACGGCTGAACGTCGAGACGGCTGAACGTCGAGAAGTACTGTCCCGGTGATGGCTCCGGACCGACGCATCGCGCTCGTCACGGGAGCGAGCCGCGGCATCGGCCGGGCATCGGCGATCGCCCTCGCCGCCGCCGGGCTCGATGTCGCCATCACGGCCCGCACCATGCGAGAGGGTGAGGCGTTCGACGAGTCCGGGTCCGCACGGGACGCGGCCATTCCCGGGAGCCTCGAGACGACCGCGCTCGAGATCGAGGCGGCCGGCGGCCGGGCCCTGCCCGTACGGGCCGATCTTCTGGACCGGGCCTCGCTGGTGGCCGCGACCGAGCGCGTCCTCGCCGAGTGGGGCAGGGTGGACGTGCTCGTCAACAACGCCGTGCACACGGGCCCGGGCAGCATGGAGCGCTTTCTCGATCTCGACATCGACATGGTGGCGGCGAAGCTCGAAGCGAACGTGGTGGCGCAGTTGGTGATGATCAAGTCCGTTCTCCCCGGGATGCTCGAGCGGGGCGAGGGGACCATCATCGACATCACGTCCGCGGTGGCGACGAGCGACCCCCCCGCCCCCACGGGGGAAGGTGGATGGGGCCTCGGCTACGCCGTCACCAAGGGGGCATTCCACCGGGTGGCGGGCATCCTCGCCGTCGAGCTCGGGCCCCAGGGGATCTTCGTGGTGAACGTCGAGCCCGGGTACGTGTTGACCGAGCGGATGGTGCTCGCCCAGCAACGGCTCGGGCTCGCCGGTCGGTTCCCGGGCGCGCCGCCTTCGGTTCCCGGTGCCGTGGTGGCGTGGTTGGCCGGAGGTCCCCAGGGCATCACCGCGTCGGAGCGCACCGAATTCAACGGTACGACGGTCTCGGCGCAGCGCTTCGCGCGCCAGCGGGGTCTGCACCCTGATTGGCGGGGGATCGGCTAGACCGAACCCGCCCTTCACCCCCTGCTTCGGAGGGTCAGGCTCCGGCTTTGTCCTGGAAGTCCTCGATGGTGGCGCCCATCTGTGTCTCGATCTCCTTGAGGTCGAAATAGTCGCGCCACCGTGTCACCTGCCCGTCGGTGTCGAGCTCGACCATCGTGCAGCCGTGGATCTCGACGGCGATGGTGCCCCCGATGGTGCCGCGCCCGATCCACTCGAATGCACCTCCGCCGCTGTCCCCGTGAGCCGTGGTGACCTCCTGGCTCCAGTCGGGGAACGAGGCGTCGGTGATGTCCTCGACCGACTTGATGTCGGTCGTCGACGGTGTGACGGGGTCGGTGAAGACCCCGCCCGACGCGAAGAGCTCGCGCAGGCGCACGGTGGCATCGGCACCGAGGGCGGTCTTCAACCTCTTGGTCCAGTCATCGAATTCCACGACGATCTTCACTTCCTACCCGCACCGCGGGTCTGTGGTGCCTAGTCGAGCGACAGTCCTAGTCGAGCGACGACCAGAACGCCTCGAGAACCCCGGCCCCCCGGGCAGGGTCCTGGAGCATCCACCAGTGGCCGATCCCCTCGAGCGTCTCCACCTTCGCCCCCGACCGACGGGCCCCGGCGGTGGCGCTCTGCGCCGACAGGAAGGCGTCTTCGCTCGGGATGAGCACGAGTCCGGGCTTGGGGATGTCTTTGAAGTCGGGGCCCCATTCGCGCCCCACGTCGACAGCCGAGCGGTAGAGGTCGAGGATGCACTGCGCCATCACCTCGTCACCCCAGCTCGCCAGGGTCACCGCACGATCAGCTGGTATGCCGAACATCTCGAGGACCGACCCGCGCTCCTCGGGCGTCGCCGACATCTGCTGCTCGAAGAACTGTTCGCCTTCCCCCGGCGTCTGCCAGATCTTGGCGAGGTCGTGCCAGTCGAAGTCGACATCACCGACCCCCGCCGCGTCGGTCACCCACGAGCGGACCAGGTCGGGTCGGGTGCTGACGACGCGCACCACGAGTCCTCCGCCCCAGTCATGGCCGACAAGGTCGATGGGGCCCTGAGCGGCGAGCGTCTCGAGCTCGGCGATCAACCACCGCGCGTATTCCTCCTTGGTGGCGCCGAACCCGTCAGGTCGGGCGCATCCGAAGCCCGGGAACTGCGGAGTCACGACGTCGCGTCGGGTCAGCTCGGGACGGAGGTGGTCCCAGACGGCGGGGGTCTCGGGGACACCGTGGACGAGGACGGCGGGCATGCCGGCAGCTTGGCAGCCCGACAGGGATGCGCTCAAACGCTCGTGGCTCGCCTCGGGTGCCTAGGGTTCGGTCCCATGCGTCTCGGGGTCCTTGTGCTTCCGGAGTTCGGGTGGTCGACGGCCCGGGCCTTGTGGCGCCGGGTGGAAGAGCTCGGCTTCGACCATGCCTGGACCTACGACCACCTGGCCTGGCGGTCGCTACGTGATTCGCCGTGGTTCGGCGCGGTGCCGTTCCTCGCCGCCGGTGCCGTGGTCACCGAGCGGATCCGGCTCGGCACGCTCGTGGCCTCGCCGAATTTCCGACACCCGGTGCCCTTCGCACGCGAGCTCGTGACGCTCGACGACCTCTCGAACGGTCGGCTGACCCTGGGCGTCGGCGCCGGGGCCGACGGGTGGGATGCGGTCATGCTCGGCCAGGACCCGTGGTCTCGGGTCGAGCGCGCCGATCGGTTCGCCGAGTTCCTCGACCTGCTCGACCGGGTGCTGCGTGAGCCCGAGACGAGCTTCGATGGTCGGTTCTACGCGGCGGTCGAGGCCCGCACCTACCCGGGGTGCGTGCAGAGGCCGCGGATCCCGTTCGCCGTCGCGGCCACCGGGAACCGGGGGATCCGCCTCGCCGTCACCTACGGCCAGACCTGGGTGACCACGGGGGACCTCGGGCCCGAGGGTGCCCTCCTCGATGTCCAACAGGGGGTGGCGGTGGTGGCCGAGCAGATGGCGCGCCTCGACGAGGCCTGCGTGGCGGTGGGTCGGGACCCCGGGTCCATCGCACGGCTGGTGTTGACCGGGCCCCGGCTCGATCCCGGGCTGTCGTCGCTCGATGCCTTCGACGAGACCGCCGGGCGCTACGCCGAGGCGGGCGTCACCGACTTCGTGGTGCACTGGCCGCGTCCCGAGCAGCCCTATGCCGGTGACCGGGCCACCTTCGAAGCGGTCTTCACCGAGGTCTGTTCCCGGCGGTGAGGGGGAACCGATCCGGGGGCCGAGGGGTCAACACCAGATGTGAAGGCGGTGACCTATCCGTCGGGGAGGGTTGACGAGGTGCGAGTGAAGCCCGGGGGCCTGGGCTCTGCGCCCGGGGCGGGGCGCGATCGGGGGCCCGAGGACGCCTTCGAGACCGCCATGGTCGAGCAGGGTCAGCGCTTGACCCGCCTCGCCTACTACCTGTGCGGGGACCGGAGCCGGGCCGAGGATCTCGTGGCCGAGGCCTTTGCCGCCACGTGGCCCAAATGGTCGTCGGGTCGCGTCGACAACCTCCTCGCCTATCTCCGGCGAGCCGTGGTCAACCTGGCTGCAAAGGATCGGCGTCACCGGCTGGTCGTCTTGCGCCATGACGCGCGCAGCGCGCCGCCGGCCCCTTCCCCCGGCGCCGACCAGAATCTCTGGGCCCGCGTCGACCTGGCTCGGGTCCTGGCCGCCCTTCCCGCCGATCAGCGTGTCGTCGTGGCGCTGCGCTATCTCGAGGACATGGCCGAAGCCGACATGGCGGCCCTCCTGGGTGTGTCACCGGGGACGGTCAAGTCGAGGTTGGCTCGGGCCCTCGACTCGATGCGGGCACACGTGGAAGGAGGCGAGGATGCCTGATTCCGACGACGTCTCCGACGCAGCGGCCGAGCAGCTTCGCAGGGAACTGCTGGCTCAGGCTCCGCAGTTCGACGTGGGGACGTCTCTGCCGGCCAAGGTGGACGCGTTGGTGCGGCGTCGCCAACGCCTCCGGGTGACCGTGGCCGTGGTGGCGGTGGCGGCCGTGGTGGCGGCCGTGGCCGTGCCGCTGTCGTCGCTGCGGTCCGCGCCCCTCGGACACAAGATCACGCCGGTGACGAAACCGACGGCTCCCACCTCGTCGACGACGCCGTCGTCCTCGACGACGACCCCGCCCGTCGCCACGCCCCTGTCGTGCAACGCGCTCGATCTCTGGACGACCCCGGTGGGGACCGTGGTGTCCAGCTCGGTGACGCTGGGCCCGGTGACCGTCACCCTGGCGGGGACGACGGAGACCTCACCGAGCCAGGACCCCGCGCTGTCGAAACCCGAGCTGACGATCGCGATCTCGAACGGAGCCACGTTCTACGACCCGTTGGCTCCACCGATTCAGGCCGGCGCCACGATTCAGACCGACGAGGTGATCCCGTGGTCGATCGCACCGGTCCCCGCCGACGCGGCGTCGACCCCGACGATGCCGAATTCCGACGCCCTGTGCCTGGCCTACTTCCCCGGTGACAGCCTGCCCGTCCTCCTCCTCGGTCTCGACACCGGGGGAGCGCACTGCTGCACCGTTGTCCGGGCCATCACCGTGTCGACCACGGGGCTCGGTCCCGCCGCGGACGAGAACGTGGGCAACCCCGGTGCGTCTCTCAGTCCCGGCGGTGGCGAGGCCGTGATCGTGACCGCTGACAACGCCTTCGCCTACACCTTCGCCTCGTACGCGGCATCCGGCATGCCGGTCAAGGTGTTGATCTTCACCCACGGGAGCTTCCTCGACGTCACGAAGCAGCACCTCGACCTGGTGAGCAAGGACGTCTCGACGTGGTGGTCGTCGTTCACCTCCAACCCGGGCAACGGCCTCGGGGCGTTGGCGGCCTGGGTGGCCGACCAGTGCGTCCTCGGCCAAGGCACGAGCGCGTGGACGACGGTCGACCAGCTCCAGACCCAGGGCAAGCTCTCGGGTCCTGCCGGGTGGCCGACCGGCGCCGCCTATGTGTCTCAGCTCAAGTCCTTTCTCGTCCAGCACGGGTACTGCTCGAGCTGAGCAGACCGAGGCTGGGATACCGCGCGGAACGCGACCCGAGGTGCCGACCATGACCACGCGTGGGTTCTCGATCGGGCTCCCGCCGCCGGTGTCGGCATCCTGCCTTCGGTCATGGCCGTCGACGCCGCGGCCATGGCCGACGCCGTCGCCGCCGTCGGGGGTGAGATCGTCGTACCCGTCCGACGGTACGGAACCGAAGTCCTGGGGACGTTTCGCGACCCGGCCGGAAACGTCATGGGCATCTGTCAACAGGTCGGCCTGAAAGAGATCGAGGGCTGACGACAGATACAGGGCCGACAGATATCGTGGCGGCCGTGCCCGGTCCCCCCGCTCCCGCCGCTCGCAAAGCGAACCTCGGGGACCTCCACGCACTGGCCAGGACGCTGTCGCTGGCGTTCGATGACGACCCGTTGACGGTGTGGCTCTTTCCCAACGAGGCGGCGCGTCGACGCAAGCTGCCGACCTTCTTTCGTTCGTTGTTGCGGGCGTCGCTTCCCTTCGGGGAGGTCTATACGACCGACGAGACCCAGTGCGCGGCCATCTGGAACCCACCGGGCACCTTCCCCCTGGGTTGGTACAAAGACGCCAAGGTGGGGCTCACCACCTCGCGCCTCGTGGGGCCCCGCATCACGATGTGCGCGCGGGGGCTCCTGTACTTCGCCAGCCATCACCCCAAGGAGCGTCACTGGTACCTGCAGATGCTCGGGACCGAGCCGCAGTGGCAGAGCAAGGGCCTGGGCTCGGCGATGATGGCTCCCATCCTCGATCGGTGCGACCGGGAAGGGGAGCGGGTGTACCTGGAGTCCTCCAAGGAGCGCAACATCGCGTTCTACGGGCGGCACGGGTTCACGGTCACCGAGGAGATCCAGGTGCCGCGCGGGCCCGTCGTCTGGGCCATGTGGCGCGATCCCCGCTGAACCGCCGGTCGTCGTGGCGCCGGTGGCGGTCTATGACGACGTGGCCGGCTTCTACGACGCCACCCGGGGTGGGGAGAGCCGGGGAGACGCCTTCGCCGCCGAGCTCGACGGGCGGCTGCCGCCGGGAGTCGGGCCCATCCTCGAGGTGGGCGTGGGAACCGGCGTGGTCGCCCTCGGTCTTCGACGCCGCGGCCGGGGCGTCATCGGCGTGGACATCGCCGCGGCCATGTTGGCGCGTGCCCGGGCCCGGCTGGGGCCGGTCCTGGTGCGGGGCGACAACCGACGGCTGCCCTTCGGTGACGGTTCGGTGGCGCACGCCGTGTCGGTGTGGGTGGCCCACGCCGTCGAGCCGCCCGAGGCGATGTTCAGCGAGGTCGCCCGGGTGCTGGCGCCCGGTGGTCGCTACCTCGTGTGCCCGACCAACCGCAGCGCCGCGGGGGACGTGATCCATCCCATCCTCACCGCCATGTTCGAGAGGGCGCAGCACCTGAACCCCGGGTGGCGCCAACGCCAGGTCGGTGCATCGGACATCCTGGCCTGGGGGGTGCAGGCCGGCTTCGTCGGACACGTCGAGACGTGCCGGAGCAGGTCGTGGCTCACGAGTGCCGCGCAACAGATGGAGTGGATCGAGAACCGGATCTGGGTCGACCTGCGCGGCCTCGATGAGGACACCTATCGCCACGTGGCGCGGCCCGCCCTCGACGCGCTGGCCACGTTGCCCACCGGACCGATCGAACAGCGGGCCGAAGCGGACGTCGTCGTGCTGTCTCTACGTTGATCGGCGTCTCCACCCGCTCCGGGCCGCCTTCATCGGGCGCGCCGTCATGAGCCGGGGCCGCCTCGCAGTGTCCCGGCACCGGTCATGAGAGCGCTTCACATGATCGGTATCTCGCCTTCCGGCGAGGCCAGGAAGAGGGCTCGGGGGCCGGGGTCGGTACCCACCGAGATGGCGAGCTCCTCGGGCACACCGCCACCCAGCCAGGCCAGCAAGGGGGCGCGGTCGGGGACCACCACCTCGAGCCGGGCGAAGCCGGTGGCGCCGTTGGGGTGGACGGTCCCCGGGCGGCCGGGATGGTGGCGCGGGTCGTCCCAGACCAGGAAGGCGCACCGCCAGGGCTCGTCCCAGGCCGCGTCCACCCCCACGCAACGCCAGCGGATCGTCGTGCCGTCGGGCAGGAGACGGTGGCGCGACTCGACCGGATGGCCCACACGGTGTGCCGTCGCCTCGATGTCTCTGGGTTCGAGTGACCAGCGGGCCAGGCCCGGGCCGTGGCGCGCCCAGGCGGCCATGACCGGGCGTCCCTGGGGCGAGGCGGCCGCCTCGGCCTCGTCGACGACGGCCAGGAGTTCGAGGTACTGCCCGGCGAAGGCCACGATGCGGTTGGCGGTGCCGCGCCCGGGATGGCGGCCCCCGTCCGAGACGGTGAGGCCCATCGACTCCAGGCGACGACCCGCCGCATCGAGGTCGTCGACCAGGACGATGGCCTGGACCACGGGGTCAGCCACAGCGACCACAGGAGCGGGTGCGTCGAGTCGAGGTCGCGACCGCCCGACCCCGCCGGGTGCGAGATGATGGCGAGATGACCGACACTGCGCCCTCCACTTCCCGGTGGTCCTTGTGGTCCGAGGACTCGTTGCTGTCGATCGGGTCCAAGGGCTCGGTCCTGTCCATCGGGTCGATCGGTTCTGCCCTGTCGATCGGTTCGGTCGGCTCGTTCTTGTCGGCGTTCTCGATCGGCTCGGCCTTTTCCCTGGGCTCGGTGCTGTCGTCACGGTCCCGGTTCTCCGCCATGTCGCACAAGGGCGACAAGGTGGTGATGGCTGCCCCGACGAGCTGACTCCGGACCGTCGGCCGGCAGCGTCGGTCCGAGGGTCGACGGTCGGTGGCCCGGAGTGGGTCAGTCGGACCAGGGGTCGGCGGAGTCGGGGTCGATCTCGTAGCGGGCGATGGCCTCGGCCACCTCGTCGGACTTGGCGTCGCCGGCGTCGGCCAGGGCGCTGAGCACCCCCACCACGAGATGGGCGGCGTCGACCTCGAAGAAGCGGCGCAATGCGGCCCGGGTGTCGGAGCGGCCGAAGCCGTCGGTGCCGAGGGAGGTGAAGGGACGGGGCACCCAGCGGGCGACCTGGTCCGGGATCGCCCGGATGTAGTCGGTCACCGCCACCACCGGCCCGGCGGTGTCCTCGAGGGCCTCGGTCACATAGGGGACGAGGCGGGGCGCGTGGGGGTGGAGGCGGTTGGCCCGCTCCACCGAGAGGGCGTCCTCGCGCAGCTCGGTGTAGGAGGTCACCGACCAGGCGTCGGCCGAGACGCCCCAGTCCGAGGCGAGCATGGCGCGCGCCTCCATGGCCGCCTGCCACATCGGGCCCGAGAAGAGCAGCGTCGCGTGCCGTGTCGACCCGCTGTGCTTCTCGCCGGTCACGTCGGCGGGGTCGGCGAAGCGGTACATGCCGCGCAGGATGCCGGCTCGGACGGCGTCGCCGGCCGCACCGTCGGGCAGGGGGGGCATGGGGTAGTTCTCGTTGTAGAGGGTGAGGTACCAGAAGCGGTCCTCGGGGTCGGGGCCCATCGTCTTGGTGACGGCGTCTTGCATGATGACGCCGATCTCGTAGGCGAAGGCGGGGTCGTAGATGTGGGCGGCGGGGTTCACCGAGGCGAGCAAAGGCGAGTGGCCGTCGTCGTGCTGGAGGCCTTCGCCCTGGAGGGTGGTGCGGCCCGCCGTGCAGCCCGCCAGGATGCCGCGGCCGCGGATGTCGCCCAGGAGCCAGGCCAGGTCGCCGACGCGCTGGAAGCCGAACATGGAATAGAAGAGGTAGATCGGGAGCATGGGCCGGCCCCAGGTGGCGTAGGAGGTGGCCAGGGCGATGAAGGAGGCCATGGCTCCGGCCTCGGTGATGCCCTCCTGGAGGACCTGGCCCTTGCGGTCCTCGGCGTAGCGGAGGATGAGGTCGGAGTCGACCGGGGTGTAGCGCTGGCCCTCGGGGGCGTAGATCTTGGACTCGGCGATGAGGGGTTCGAGGCCGAAGGTGCGGGCTTCGTCGGGGACGATGGGGGCGACGTATCTCCCCAGGGCGGGGTCGCGGACCAGGTTGCGCAGGAGGCGGGCGAAGGCCATGGTCGTCGAGGCGGCCTGCTTGCCCGATCCGGCGAACATCTCGGAGAAGACCGCGGGGTCGGGCACCGCGTAGGGCGTGACGGGACGGACCAGCCGCGAGGGGAGGGGGCCGGCCAGGACCTTGCGACGGCCCGAGAGGTATTCGTGGGCGGGGGATCCCTCGGGGGGCCGGTAGTAGGGGGGTTGGTCGGCGTCGAGGGCCTCGTCGGGGATCTCCTCTTGGAGATAGAGGCGGTCGCGCAGGGCCAACAACTGGGACTTGGTCATCTTCTTGATCTGGTGGGTGGCGTTGCGGGCCTCGATCTCGGGGCCGAGGGTCCATCCCTTCACCGTCTTGGCGAGGATGACGGTGGGCTGGCCCACCTGCTCGGTGGCGAGCTTGTAGGCGGCGTAGAGCTTGCGGTAGTCGTGGCCGCCGCGGGGCAGCGCCTGGAGATCGGCGTCGGAGAGGTGCTCGACCAGTCGGCGGAGACGGGGGTCGGGGCCGAAGAAGTGCTCCCGGATGTAGGCGCCGGTCTCGGTGGCGTACTTCTGGAATTCGCCGTCGGGGGTGGTGTTCATCTTGTCGAGGAGGACGCCGTCGATGTCGCGGGCCAACAAGTCGTCCCACTTCGAGCCCCAGATGACCTTGATGACGTTCCAGCCCGCGCCGCGGAACATGGCTTCGGCTTCCTGGATGATCTTGCCGTTGCCCCGGACGGGGCCGTCGAGGCGCTGGAGGTTGCAGTTGACGACGAAGATCAGGTTGTCGAGGTGTTCACGACCGGCCACGCCCAGGGCGCCGATGGACTCCACCTCGTCGAGCTCGCCGTCGCCGAGGAAGGCCCAGATGCGGTTGGGGGAGGTGTCGACGAGCTCTCGGTGGAGGAGATAGCGGGCCGCGTGGGCCTGGTAGATGGCACAGAGGGCGCCCAGGCCCATGGAGACGGTGGGGTACTCCCAGAAGTCGGGGAGGAGGCGGGGGTGGGGGTAGCTGGGAAGGCCCTGTCCCGAGACCTCCTGGCGGAAGTGGTCGAGCTGGTCCTCGGTGAGGCGGCCCTCGACGAAGGCGCGGGCGTAGATGCCGGGGGAGGCGTGGCCCTGGAAGTAGACGAGGTCGCCGAAGCCGCCGTCGGACTTGCCCCGGAAGAAGTGGTTGAAGCCGACCTCGTAGAGAGAGGCCGAGGAGGCGTAGGTGGCGAGGTGGCCGCCGATGCCTTCGGAGCGGTAGTTGGCCCGGCTCACCATGGCCGCCGCGTTCCAGCGGATGTAGGCCCGGATGCGGCGCTCGACGTATTCGTCGCCGGGGAACCAGGGCTCCTCGTCGCGGGGGATGGTGTTGACGTAGGGGGTGGAGACCGTGGCGGGGAAGTCGACCTGCATGGTCCGGGCCCGCTCGAGGAGCTTCATGAGGAGGAAGCGGGCCCGGGGGCGTCCCTGGGCGTTGACGACGGCGTCGAAGGAGTCGACCCACTCCGAGGTCTCCTCGGGGTCGATGTCGGGGAGTTGATGCGACATTCCGTCGAAGAGCACCACTCCATGCTACGGGCGGCATGCTGGGAAAAGGCCGACGCCGGCCCCATTGTCCAAGGGGAGGGGGATGGGGGCCTCGAGACGCCGGGGACGTCGGTGAGGGTGGTCTCATCGGTAACAGGCACCTCATAGACCTCTTGTGTCACTCATGGTGTCCCAGGGGCACTGATACACCCCCATGACAGGGTGGCAGGGTGCTCGCCGACCTCCTCGACGCCCGCCGGCGCATCGTGGCCCACCTGGCCGAGGCCGATCCCGAGCGGGTCACCACGGCCCAGGCGGTGGAGGTCTTCGAGGTCTTCGCCGAGCTGGAGCGGTTGGTGGTGGCGGGCAAGGTCCTGTACTCGGGTCGGGCCACCCAGGGCACGGCGTGGCGCGACGAGGGCCACCGGTCCGCGGCGTCGTGGATGGCGGAGAAGACCGGGAGCGGCGTGGGCGAGGCGTTGGCCGTGCTCGAGACGGCCGAGGCGTTGCAGGGACTACCCGAGACGACCGAGGCGTTGCGAAGAGGAGAGCTGTCGGCCTCCCAGGTGAAGGTCATCGCCGGGGCCGCCGCCTCGCATCCCGCTTCTGAGAGATCGCTGCTCGAGACCGCGGCGGGTCACAGCCTCAAGGGGCTCAGAGAACGCGCCGCCCAGGTGCGGGCCGGGGCCACCTCGGCCGAGGAGGAGAAGGCCCGGTACCTGGCGGTACATCGGGCCCGGTACGTGCGGCACTGGGCCGATCCCGACGGGGCCTTCCGCCTCGACGCCAAGCTCACCGCGCTGGACGGGGCC
>Ga0187890_10000151_pt1 | contig 48875 bp, 42 predicted proteins | sample June2016WEW_21_1_FD_133005 | JGI IMG/M metagenome (GOLD analysis project Ga0187890, IMG submission 133005) | Peatland microbial communities from SPRUCE experiment site at the Marcell Experimental Forest, Minnesota, USA - June2016WEW_21_10 | ecosystem: Environmental > Terrestrial > Soil >... | reverse complement strand
TGCGCCGTTGCAAAATGCTCTCCTGCCAGCGCGGCTTCCCCTTGCGGTTCGCAAATACCCAATCGTGAGGTTCTCGGTGCAAGCTGCGCTGCCAGTGTGCCCTGAGGACATCGGCCAGACTGGGATCCACGGGAAGAGGCAGCCGAGAAGCTTCCGTCTTGGTGTCGCCCACTCGGCCCTGGACAACACTTCGCTTCACCAGCAGCGTGCCGTCCTCCCAGTTGAAATCGCCCCATTGCAGGCCGATGATCTCGCTGGCCCGGAGACCGAGACAGGCTGCTACCAGAACCATAGTTCGATAGGGCTCAGTAAGCTCTGCAAGGACCAAACGCAGGTCATGCACGCTCAGCACTCGCGGGATCGATCGGCGCCCGCCGCGCTGCCGTACCAGATCGATGGGGTTGGCGTCGGTGATCTCCCACCGCCGTCCATGCTGAAACACAAGGTGCAGAAGGCTCCGCAGGTTTACTTTCGACTTCGCCGCCAACGGTAGAGATCGAAGCCACTGCTCAACCTCGACCGGCTTGATTTCGTAGACGAGGTATCCACCCCAACGCGGTCGTATCCAGCGATGCAAGCTGGAGAGATGCGCTTGCTGGGTTCCGTAGCGTAGCTGCGGCAGTTCTTTCTCGACGTAGTCATCCACAAGAGCATCCAGCGTCACCGCCAGGCCCATTCGGTTTTGAAGATTGAGCCGCAGTCGAAATCGTTCGAGAATCCGAAGCGCGTCCGTCGCCGTCGGATACTGGCTTAGCTTACCGATGATCTTTGACCGGCGGTGCCGTTGCCCCTCCGGACCAGTTTCGTAGTAGCGAAATTGCCAGACATCTTCCGTCCGAATGCGCTTCCTTCTTGTCAAACTTCCGTATTGATACCTGTGCTGGGTGTTCATGTCCGCTCCTTGAGGGCTTGGCGCGAGTCTATTTCAGCTTCAGCCAAGAGGTGGGGATGCAGCCGGCTTCGTCCATCTCCGATGCCCGGACAGTGCCGGCGATCTTTGGGTGCACTACCCAAAGAAGGTCGCGGTTGTTGAGATGCCGATGGTCACTTCTCGACTGATCTTGGACACGACCGTGAAGGTTCGCTCGGATTCAGGAATCCCTTCCTTGCCAAAATGGGCGAGCATGAGAAGGACACGGGCTAACCTGAAAGCGAGAAAGCAACTGATTCAGAATCAGTTGTTTGATCAAAACGTAAGAGGGAATACGCAGATTATTCAACCGAAGGGAACAGTCCGGCGCAAGCTGTTAAACAAAGCGGAATCTCAAGGACCATGAAACCGGAGCCTCATCCAACACTCCCCAGCTAGCAACGAAGGTGCAACCTTTCACCACACTCGTTTCCCTTTGAAATGTAGTCGCAAATGAGAATAGTCAGATCGTCATCTTGTTTGTCCGACCATTGACGGACAGAAGCCATGATCGAGTCTGCGGCCATCGCGGGGGATAGCTCTCGAGTTCTTGTGAGCAGATCGCACAATGCATCGTGACCGAAGAAATCTCCTGCAACGTTGGAAGCCTCCACAACCCCGTCTGTATACATCACGATTCGATCATCTGCTTCCAGTTGGTGGACGGCAGTGGAGTACGATGCAAAATCGAACACCGCGAGCATCAGTCCATTCTCTTCAATTTGGGTGACGTGTCCATTCCTCACAAGCAATAGGGGCGGGTGTCCTGCGGCCGAGTATCGCAGTTCTCCCGATTCGGAGTTCAAGTGGACATACGCTGCCGTGACGAACTGGTCTTGCGTGTTGCCCAATAGGGCCGAGTTCATGCCCGATAGGAAGCGGCATGGATCAGCGGCAACCGCTCGTTGCGAAGCTGCCGCGAGCTTGACCATAGATGCAATAAGGGCGGCGGGAACCCCGTGCCCTGACACATCGGCGATCAACAATCCGACTTGGCGTTCATCGGCGATGATGTAGTCGTAGAAATCGCCTGCCACCGAAGTCATGGGCAGATAGCGGGCGGCTACAAGGAAGTCTGTTGAGGCGGGAAATTCTTTTGGCAGAATTGATAACTGAATCCGCCGGGCGACCTCCAATTCCTTTTGGATCTCCTTCAACTGTTCATCCCGCCGCAGGGTACTTCTGGCGGCAACATAGCCCAGGGTGCTGAGAAACGCGGCAAATCCAAAAGGCTCGAGTAGGGGCAGGGAAGTGTGGAAGAATTGAGCCGAATTTTGCCAAACCGCCAAGCCGACGAAGATCAGCAAGCCCCAACGGATCACACCGAAATCCGCAGCCTCAGGGCCAATGCTCTCAGCAAAACCGCTCGCCATGAAGCGAATGAGAAAGAATCCCGACGCGCTGACGATGGCGATGCTGTTTATTCGCTCGTAGTAGGGCGAATCGCCGAACAGAAGGGTGGCCGCAGCGAGCAGGCAACCGAACCCAACCGCCGTGTATCCAACTACCCGCTCACATCGTCTTGGCAGGCCCAGGGAGATGAAGAACAACAATGCGGGAATCAGAGTGACGTGATTAACGGCTCCACGCAGGCGCGCGTAGAAGGTCGCACCCTGCGCCATCGTTGCCAGCGTGGGCGACGAGATCCACAGGCGAAACCCGTACAAGGCGGCAAACAATGCGAAGCAGATGAGGAGCGGGTCGCGCTGGCGCCGGAGGAGGGCAAAGGCAGCGGAGACCATGCCGACAGCGGCGAAGGCCGCGCCTAAGAACAGATACGGAGCGTCACGCCGGAATGTGGTCAAGACCTCGTCAGCACTCATCTCAGATGCTCCACCATCCGGTCAAACATTGTCCCGGTACGGTACCCTCTTTTTCTTTGCGCAGCGGCTGGTTCAGATTTCCAGCCAACATCGCACAAGTACGGTAGCTCAGCGCATCGACCGGCCAGCGCGGCCTCGCCGGGATTTGGAGCTTCCGGTGGCCTGATTCGCCCATTCCCATTCTGCAAGCCAGTTTCTGCAGCATCTCCCCTCACATTGGAAATCCGACATTCTTCCACCGCATTGCGGGCAGACCAGGTTAATGATTGACGAGATGATGCTCGCGCTCGATTCGCCCGGCAGTGTGTCAAGGGTGCTCATAGTCGCTCTCCTATCGACAGATCCGAAAAATGCGCGAGGGGCAGATACGGGCCACAAACAACGGAAAGTGCCGCGCGGTTTTCTACGCTTTCGGGCGCTCCGAACTGGTTGGCTGCGGAGTCCGTCTCGGCCACCGAATGCCTGCCGCCTCGCTGCATGATGAGAATGCACGCGTAATACCAAAGCCGACGGACGAATAAAATCCGCGAACAAGCGGCTTTTGTGAGTGGGCGCGTGAGTCGAGTGTTACGACAATTGCCCCGCAATAGGCATAGATGCCCGGATGTGGGCGCAACTCGAGGGTTGAGCGGCGACCCTCAGGAAGGAACTCCGTGCAAACGCATGAAATGCCAACTCGCGGAGACTCGACCTAGCGCTTTGAGCATTGGCATGTCGATTGCGTTCCAACTGAGGTGATCACAAGCTTCTGCTTTGGTTAACAGTCATTCCTTGGTCTGGATTGCTGGGCTAGCAGGAGCGAAGGAGTAAAGAATGCAGAGGCTAATGGTTGTAGTCACCCTATTCTTACTGACGTTGGCGGCTCTTGGCGAGTCTACGTCGAAGTATCAAATAGGCATGATCACTGACGTCAAGGCGCGTCAGGTTGCGGGCGACAGTGCATCTGAGCTCGCAAGCTATGACGTTTCCGTCAAAGTGGGCGACACAATTTACGTGGTTCTGTATACGCAACCATTGGGCGAACTCCCTGCGAAGTATGCAACAGGACACGAACTGCTAGTGCTGGTCGGAAAGAACACAATTACTTACAACGACATACTGGGTCGGTCGCTTCAGGTGCCGATAGAAAGCCAAAGACCGGTTAGCGAACCTAAGCAATCGAAATAGCTCGCGCTGCCTGCAGTGCTCGCCACCCTGACGCTGGAATATGTAGATAGCGATGGAGGAGTTCACGGCGCAATCTTCGAAGTAACGAAAGGACAAGGTGAAGTCGTGAGGAATGAACTCATGGCTCGGGGCGCCTCATAACATGCCATCCCTGGAGAAATTAAATGAGCGCGGTGAGGGCGTCGCCCTGGAATCGGGGACGCCTTCCCCTGCACAGATGATGGCTGTTCTGTCCCATCGCTTACCGTATCTCCATCGATACGCCTATAGACTTTTGGGAAATAAAGCGGATGCCGAGGACGCGGTGCAGGATGCGCTGTTGGCAGCTTTCGAGCATTTGAACCAATTCAGAGGCGACGCGCAGCTTTCGACGTGGCTGACCGCTATTGTTATCAATTGCGCGAGAATGCAATTGCGCAAACGGTCACGCTATATCCATGTATCCCTGGATTTGAGAATCGGAGAAGAGCGGGAGTACCCTCTGTCGGATACTTTGGTGGATCACCGGTCCAATCCCGAGGATGAGTACCACGAGGTTTGGGCGAACGTGCGCTTAGTAGAGTCAGCAGCAAGACTGTCGCCGACTTTGAGGAGAACGTTTCACCTGCGGTATGTGGATCATCTTTCAGTTTGCGAAACGGCTCGCGTTCTGGGAGTTCCCATCGGCACGGTGAAAGCGCAGACGGCTCGGGCACGAGCTAAAGTGCTGAAGTCAATTCGAGGGGCGCTGCACACGGGATCTCGTCCGCGGACACGCCCGTAGCACAGGCATTCCACACTCTCGCTCAAGCGAGAAATTTTGTTAGCAGGGCCGATCCTGACCCAATAGGGTCACGATCCGAGCGCTGCCTGACCTCATCTGCCCTTATTCGGGCACGGCTGCCCTGATGGTGTCTCCATCGTTCGTGTCAGTCCTGCGCAAGTACTTGCGTTTCCAGTGATTGTCGGATGGCCGGTGATGGCCATGCTTTTGCCAACAACGTTTTCGGGGTGATCTTGGCGATTGTCCGTAATGAGGAATGCGAAATTGGGCCGGGGAGGAGCCGTTGCCATATCGCTCCCCCGCCAGCGGTGCCGGATGTGGTTGCAGCGGGGAATTGCTTGGCAGATACTTGAAGCGCAAAAATCGACATCCTGTGCTAAGACCTGGTTGCGCGCATCTGTTCACCGAGAATTGCGGAGAGCTCACTTGCCATGACCATCGCCGAAGATCGATATCGAAGCCTGCTGGGTGCGTCCACTGCCCTAGCCGATCAGCCCACAGTAAAAGCCGTCCTGCAAAGCCTGCGGGGTGTTTTGTCGAGTACTTCCCGATTACATGGGGCCGAACTCTATGTGCTGAGTGATGAGGGCGAGAGCTTATCCAGCTTCGAATTTGATCGAGACCCGGACGCTCCCGCAATCCAACGCGGAGCCAAATTGTTGCTTGTTGGTCCCGTGGCGCAGGCGCTGGATGAACAGAAGCCGGTGTTCGTCCCGGACCTGGCGCGGGCAATGTTGGAGCACCCTGACATGGCTCCTTTTGCAGCTGAAGTTGCCGGACGAAGCACCTACTTGTTCCCAGTATCGACCGCGCAAAAACGCTATGGAATTCTGTCCACGCCAAAGTTACAGGGCCAGCAATTTGCCCCGGAAGACGTCGAGATGCTCAGTGCCCTGGCCTCGCACGTTGCAGTCGCGCTGGAGTGTGCACTGGCAAGAGACACCGCGGAGCTCTATCAACGAGAGGTCGTGAAGCAGCGAGATCGGCTCAGCTTGTTGCTGGAAATCAACAACCATATTGTCAGTAAGCTGGAAGCGGAGGATCTGTTCCAGGCTGTGGCAGGGTCGATGCGCAAGCACTTGGGCAACGACCTCACGTCATTGTGGCTCCTCAACAAACAGTCCGGCAGTTTGGAACGTAGATTCCTCGATTTTCCAACTGGGAAGGGTTTTCTCGAGAAGGTCGTTGTCGTCGAGCCCACGAAGCTATGGAGCGAATGGTCGCACCTCCGGACACCGCAGTATTACTCACCGTGTGGAGCAGATATACCTCCCGCTCTCCGCGAGGCGTCCCGAGCCGAATCACTTCTCTCGGCGGTCTTGGTGCCACTGATGGGCGCCGATGGCCCTCTGGGCCTGTTGACCATGTGCAGTCGAAGGGCAAATGGGTTTAATGAGGCTGACCGCGACCTGCTGTCGCAAATCGGCACCCAGACATCACTGGTACTGGAGAATGCTCTGGCCTACGGACGGCTCCGGGCGTCGCGCGACGACTTGGAAGGGCAGAAGCTCTACCTTGAATCGGAAATCGAATCTGAGTACAACTTCGAAGACATCGTCGGCAAGAGCGCCGGAATCCGGAAGGTGCTGGAGCAGGTCGCGATCGTAGCCCCAACTAGTTCCACGGTACTGCTGCACGGTGAGACTGGTACCGGGAAGGAATTGGTGGCCCGGGCAATTCATAATCTCAGTCCACGGCGGGAGCGCACTTTTGTTCGTCTGAACTGCGCGGCGATTCCTTCCGGTCTAGTGGAAAGCGAACTCTTCGGTCACGAAAAAGGTGCTTTCACCGGAGCCCTCATGCAGAAACGAGGCCGGTTCGAGCTGGCGGATCACGGGAGTCTCTTCCTGGACGAGATCGGCGACATCACCATGGATCTGCAGCCGAAACTCCTGCGTGCCCTGCAGGAACAGGAGTTTGAACGCCTCGGAAGTGCAAAGACCATCAAAGTTGATGTTCGTTTGATTGCGGCCACGCATCGCGATTTGGAGAGCATGATCCGCAATAATCAGTTCCGCGAGGACCTTTTCTACAGGCTGAGAGTGTTTCCGATTGAAATCCCGCCGCTGCGCGAACGGCGCGAAGATATTCAACTCCTGGTCCACTTTTTCGTGTCGCGCCTCTCTCGGCGCATGCAAAAACGCATTCGGTCTGTCCCGCGCCCCGCGATGGAGGCTCTGGTGAATGCGGACTGGCGAGGAAATATCCGCGAACTGGAAAACTTCATTGAGCGCTGCGTGATCCTCACGAATGGCGACGAATTGAATGTGCCACGAGCCGAGCTGAACCGATCCGCTGGCCGCACTGTGGTTGCGGCAGCGTCGACCTTCGAGGAGGCAGAGCGGCAGGCGATCGTCGATGCTCTGAAAGGCGCGTCCGGCAAAATAGCCGGCAAAGGTGGAGCGGCAGAGCGCCTCGGACTTAAGAGAACCACGCTGCAGAACAAGATGCGCAGGCTCAGCATCACTCGTGCCGATTACTCGGCCTGACCGCATTTGCGCGCCGGTCATTCATTGCCGCCGTGCCCGGATGCGGGCACTTGCAAACCGTTACCCCAATGACCAGCCAAATGAAATCAGCAACTTTGCCCAAGATTGCCTTTGGCACCGTTGTTGCACATCGATTGGTGTTTCGGAGGGGATCAGCGATGAAATGGCCGGATATCCTGGACATCCTGCAGCGTCCTAGTCACCGGTACGCGACCGTAGAAGACGTCCGCAAGATCTTCGCGGACTACCATGATGCACTCCATTGGCTCGCCGGATTCCTGATTGGTGACAAGCTCGCCCCCGCATGCGTCATTGACGCTTGCAATATCGCAGAGCGCCAAGGTCCCGTGTTCCACGAATGGCTCGCTCACTGGGCCGCGCGAGCGACCCTTCGTTGCGCGCTCCGAATGCAGAGGGCAGACATCGTCAAGCTTGCTCCAGCATATGAGCGATTCGAAGGCGTTAACGAGGGGCGATCGCCACTTTCACCGGAAGATCTTCAGCTTCTTGTCGAAGGAACGGACGTTCTGCGGGATCGACTCGACGTCCTTTGTCGCTTCGTGCTCATCGTGCACGGCATTGCCAAGGAATCCCGCGAGGAAGTTGCCGCGCAGCTAGGGGTCAGCGAGAAGGCCGTCGATCGAGCATATTGCGTTGCATTTGACACGCTCCACCTCACGTCGGAATGGGTGCTCTGCGACGCGGGCATTCCGGTCGTATTGTCGCAGTGACACTTCCCGTTCTGATCTTCGCGGTTTTTCGCCTACGCGTGCGTTCGGTCTGCGGCTAACCGCAGAGGCCACCTCCTCGAGGCGGCCGCTTCAGCCGCCTTGATTCTTGCCGCGAAGCTGCCCCCATGCTGGCACTGCCCGATCTGGTTGGCATCTCTTGCTCGAAAGATCCTGAAATCTCAACAACTTACGTGAACGGACTCCGGCACAAGACCTGCAATTCCAACTGGCTAGCCATTTGAAGCTGCTAACGAATGTAGAGGTGCGCCATCATGCTAAGGGTCCAAACGCAAGAATCAGACGGTGCTTTAGTTTGCCGGCTCGAAGGCCGATTCACCGGCAAGGGAGCTGAGGAAGTCCGCACGCTCGTTACGCGCTGCGATAGCAATCTGGAATTGGTTGTCGATCTTACGGAGGTGCTGTTTATCGACGCCACCGGAGAAGCGGTGCTCTTGTTTATTAAGAGGCTCGGAGCCGAGTTCGTTGCCGAGACCTCGTATTCCCGGGACATTTGCGACAGGCTCCAACTACCGTTGGTAGGCAAACGTAAGTCGAACACGCTAACGCCGGAAAATTCAAACGGAAACGGACATCGTCCTAGCCACGGATGATCTAGCGCGCTTAACGAGCCATCGAACCCTGCGTCGGGCAATGTCGGCGAGATGGAATGGGGATTGCCCCCGGCATTCGGCTTTCCCCACTCTTCAGAGAGAGTTCAATTTGCAGATTTTGCCCTGACGGCCTCAAGTTGGCTTTGGCACTGCCCTCCATCCTGCACCAAGGATTCACCGCTCATCAGCGTATAGCCGAACAGCGAGTCCGAACTTTTCCTTGACGTGTCACCTCAGAGTTGAACGGGCCAGCTCCACCTGTTTTCGAAGTGTGTTGCACGCTCGCCGCTTACCCACTGCCCGCATGAGGGCAGCGCCCATCGACCGGATGTGGGCATTCTCCAGCATTTTTTGTTGCGCGCACTTCTGATTCAAGAGCTTGCAAGGAACTCCAGGTTGGCATGGCACCTGCAATCTTGGTGTACACGAGCAACACGATTTGCTCAGGTTCAAAGTGCCGTCAGGCCTCAGCCAAAGTTCCAGGCAGAAGACCATGTAGAAGACCAGGTAAAGAAATGATGAAATCGAAACATCTCGCACTGCTTCTTGCCATTCTCGTCGTGGCATCACCGCTTGGGTCGTTTGCCCAACAGGGCGCGCAAGACGTCCCGCTTCTGACGCTCGATGACGCGGTCTCCACTGCACTCTCGAACAATCGGCTGGTGAAGAACTCGGTCTTGGAAGCGCAAAAGTACGACTTTCAGGTGAGCACGGCTCGCAGCCGGCGTCTGCCCCACTTTCAATTCGCTGCACTGGGTGGCGAACTGCTGCAGCCCTTTGACTTCACTTTTGCCAAAGGGGTTTTCGGGACGTATCCGGGGATTGGGCCTCTTCCTTCAACCAATGCCAAGGTTCACACGCCAGCACAGTTAACCGCCTACTTGACCGGCGGCATGGATATCCCGCTGTCGCAACAATACAAAATCGGGTTGGGAATTCGGGCCACAGAACTGGGCCGCAACATCGCGAAAGAAGACGTCCGCGATGAGCGCCAGAAGATCGCGGCCGAAGTGCGTAGCGCATATTTTGAGCTGGTAGCAACCCAGGCTGCGGTGGATGCGGCGCGGGAAGGAGTACGGACGCTGGAAGAGACACAGCGGGTCACGCAGCGCTACATCGCAGAGAAAACCGTGCTCAAAGGCGATGCGCTGGAGGTCGATGCGCGGCTAACCAAGGCACAGTATGAGTTGTCAGTCGCCGAGAACGGGCTCGCGACACAACACGAGCACTTGAATCAACTTCTGGCACGGGATATTGCCACCCCTTTTCGCGTTGATTCTGTCCCTGAAGAGGACACGACCACTCTGAGTTTGGAGGACGCGCGGCGGCAGGCGTCGGAGAATCGGCCTGAGATCCGCCAGGCCCATTTGAAGGAAAAACAAGCCGACTACGATCGCCGCATCGCGAAAGCCGAGTACATACCGGACTTCGGTATCGCCGTCAGCTATATGGGGATTCAAAACGTGCAGGTTCTTCCGACGAACGTCGGAGTGGCCGGCTTTGCGATGACTTGGGAGCCATTCGATTGGGGACGGCGCCACAATCGCGTGCGCGAAAAATCCAACACACTGGCGCAAACGCACAACGGCGCACAAGAGGCCGAATCGCAAATCGAAGTTGAGGTTGGGCTGAAATACCGGAAGTGGAAAGAAACGGCGTTATTGCTGAAGGCCACTCGCACCGGCCACGAGGCCGCAACGGAGGAGTTCCGCGTCACCAGCAATAAATACAAAGAACAAGCAGCGCTCATAAGAGATCTTTTGCAAGCTCAGGCTAGAAGTTCGGAAACATCATTTCAGTATCAGCAGGCGCTTTCTTCTTATTGGAGTTCCCTGGCAGATTTGCGCCGTGCAATGGGAGAGGAATAAACGTGAGAACCACAATCGCAACAATTGCATTAGCGCTGGTGATGGCCGGCTGTGGCTCGAATAAGCCACTCAATCAACCGCCACAAGGCGTCCAGGCTCAGTCTATCCAGAAGCAAGTAGGCTTCAACACCGACGGGTTGCGTTTCTCGGCGGTCGTGACGCCCGATTCGGAAGCTCCACTGGCATTCAGAATTCCCGGATACGTTACTTCGCTCAAACAAGTGCGCGGCCAGGATGGCAGGATGCGCGATCTTGCGGAAGGCGATCGAGTCAGCCGGGGAGCTGTGCTCGTCCACATCCGATCATCGGAATACGAGGACAAGGTACACCAGGCGTCCTCGCAGGCGGCCGCCGCCGAAGCTATCGCGCAGAAAGCCAAGCTCGACTTCGACCGAGCGACTCACCTTTATGAGAGTCAGAGCATTACGAAGCCGGATTTCGATTCGGCTCGCGCCCAATACGACGCGAGTCAAGAGCAACTGAAATCCGCTCGGGCCCTGACGAGCGAAGCTGAAATTGCTTTGCGCGACACCTCTCTGATTGCGCCCTTTGACGGCGACATCGTGAAGAAATCCGTGGAGCTGGGCGCTTTCGTCGGACCTGGCGTTCCCGCATTCGCGGTCGCAAGAACCGACACTGTGAAGATTGTCGTGGGAGTGCCCGATACGGTGGTGCGTTCGATAAAAGTGGGCCAGCCAGTAGAGGTCGCCATCGACGCGTTCCCGGCGCGCACGTTTCATGCGCGAATCAGCCGCATGTCATCGGCGGCGGATCCGATCACGCGCAATTTCGAGGTCGAAGTCGCCATACCCAACCGCGACCACTTGCTGAAGGTAGGCATGATCGGCTCCTTGGAACTGGCGCATGCCGAAGGCGAAAGCCAATCGGCGGCCCTGCTCGTGCCCCTGGCAGCGATTGTGCAGGCGAAAGATGGCAAGTATGGCGTGTTCGTTGTTTCAAGCACGAGTTCCGGTGAACTAGCTCGCCTCCACAGTGTGGAAATCGGTGCGGTCACTGGAACCGAGATAACCGTAGTGAGTGGGCTAACCCCTGGCGATCGCATCATCACCACTGGCGCCAATCTGCTTAAGGATGGGCAGCCGGTCGAGGTCCTTCAATGAAAGCCGAGAACTCCAATAACAGTCGTAACGTCGCACGATTCTTTGTCAACAACCGGCAGATTGCCTGGGTCGCCTTGTTCGCCACGCTTGCCTGGGGCGTATTTGGTTACATGAATATGCCGAAGCGGAAAGACCCTGACATCCCTGTGCGAATCGCACTGGCCATCACTCCCTGGCCGGGCATCTCGGCAGACAAGGTCGAGCAACTGGTCACGCGGAAGGTCGAGCAAGCCGTTACTGGAAACAGCAAGGTGGACCGCGTGGAATCGACCACCCAAGACAACATTTCTGTGGTGCAAGTCAGACTCTTGGACAACATCAAGAACACGCAGCAGGAGTTCCAGGATATTGGACAACGACTGAACCAGGTTACTGACCTTCCCGACGGTGCGGGGCCGATTACCTGGATTAGCGACTTTGGAGATACAGCCGCGCTGATGTTGACTGTTGCCAGTCCGACGGTGCCTGACCTTGAAATCGCGTTGCGCGCTCGCGGTGTACGGGAGGCAATTGAGAAAGAGCGCCGGGGCGATACGGGCAAACGTGTCACCGTGCTCTATTGTTACCCGGCATCCGTATCGCCTGCGGTAATAGAGCGTCCATTTGTGATCCTCGCTGTACAGGCACAACGAGATGGATTCGCCCATGATGTTCGTTCGTTGTCCGAAGGGAGCTGTTCCGGAATCGATTTTGCAACAACGAAGTCGGATGAGGAAATCCGCGCGTATGGACAGCAGTTCATTGAGAAGAGGCTCCAGGAGTACCAGTTTCATCCCGACGCTTGGGGTCCGATTATCATTCGCGATCCTCAAGCCACGAAGGAACGTATTGCGGAAGTGGCGAACAACCGCTATTCGTATCGGCAACTGGATGATTTCACGGATCTGATTCAACGCACTCTGCAACGTGTGCCCGAGGTAGCGAAAGTCCAGCGCGCCGGCGTTCTGCCGGAAGAGATTTATCTGGAGTATTCGGATAGCCGGCTGACCGCCCTCAAGTTGCAGCCGACCAAAATAAAGGACCTCCTCAGCGCTCGCAATGTAACCGCTCCGGGTGGAATTGTCGAAACCCAATCGCGAAATGTTCTGGTTGACGCGACCGCGGAGTTCAAAAGCACGAAGGATATTGGCAACGTGCTTCTGGCATCGTCGTCCACGGGAGCGCCGCTTTACTTGCGCGATGTGGTGGATATCTCGCGCGCATATCAGACACCCACACGCTACTTGAACTACCTGACGTCACACGAGCCCAACGGAAGTTGGCATCGGAACCGTGCCATCACCCTGGCTGTGCAAATGCGGTCAGGAGAACAGATCTTCAAATTCGGCGCTGCGGTGGACAAGGCTCTCGCCAACGTGCGCCCGCAACTGCCTGCGGACCTTATTGTGGCCCGCACATCAGACCAGCCGCGGCAAGTAAACGAACTTGTCAGTCTGTTGATGGGTAGTCTCTATGAGGCAATTGTTCTGGTTGTGATTGTCGCCCTGGTCGGATTCTGGGATTGGCGTGCCGCCATGTTAATGGCAGCCTCCATTCCTCTGACGCTAGCGATGACCTTCGGCATCATTCACGTTCTCAATATTGACATTCAACAGGTGTCGATCGCGACTTTGATCATCGCGCTCGGCTTGCTGGTAGATATGCCGGTTGTGGCAGGGGATGCGATCAAGCGCGAGTTGGGCTCCGGTTCCCCGCGCGATCTCGCATCCTGGCTTGGACCAACCAAACTGGCGAAAGCGATCATATTCGCCACCATCACGAACATCGTTGCGTACCTCCCGTTCCTCATGTTGAGCGGCGATACAGGCTTTTTCCTCTACAGCCTGCCGGTGGTGATGACGTGCACGCTGATCGCCTCCGTCATTGTTTCTTTCACGTTCATGCCGTTGATTGCGTATTACCTGATCAAACCGCCAAAGCGTCTGGCGCCACCCATGTCGGAGCGGCGGCAGCACGGCTTCCCGGCACTCTACTACCGGGTAGGTGACTTCGCGCTCCGACATCGTTGGGGTACATTCGCCGCCTCGCTCATCGTTCTGGTACTGGGTGGAGTGTTTTTCCAAATGCTGAAGCCGCAGTTCTTCCCCAAGGACCTCTCCTACCTGTCGTACGTGGATGTGTGGCTTCCGCCCGACGCCCCGCTGGGTGCGACGGACGCAGTTACACAACGGGCAGAAACTGTTATTCGGCAAGAATCCGAACGATTTGGAAACGAACATCATCAAAAAGACATTCTGAAATCGTTGACCACTTTTGCCGGTGGCGGCGGTCCGCGATTTTGGTTCTCCGTCGACCCCGAACGGCAACAACTGAATTATGCGCAGATCCTCGTCGAGGTTGCCGACAAGCACTTTACCAACGAACTGGTTGGGCCACTGCAGACGGCGCTAAGCCGCGAAGTCCCGGGCGCTCGGGTTGATGTGCGGCAACTCGAAACCGGCAAGCCGGTTGGCATTCCAGTTTCGATTCGAATTTCAGGTCCGGAGCTCGAAGTTCTGCACCGTCTGTCTGGCGATCTCCAGGCCATCTTTCGGGCGCAGCCAAACGCGACCCGGGTTCGCGACGACTGGGGAGAGCCTGCCATGAATGTCCGTCTGAAGGTTGACCCGGATCGCGCCAACCTTTCCGGGATCACGAATCTGGATATAGCCCTCTCATCTGCCGCCGCGCAGAGCGGATTGCCGGTCTCAACTTACCGAGAAGCTGACAAACAAATCCCCATCGCCGTTCGTTTGCGGATGGAGGACCGCGCCGGACTGTCTGACGTTCAAAACGCGTACGTCTATTCTCTGTCCAGCAATCAGCACGTACCGCTGCGGCAGGTATCGAACATCACCACCGAGATGGCGGTATCGAAAATCAAGCGCCGCAATCAATTCCGGACAGTTACGGTATCTGCGTTCCCGATCCCGGGTGTTTTGCCATCGCAAGTGCTCACGCCGTTGCTGCCGAAAATCAAGGAGTTCCAGAAGAACCTGCCTCCCGGCTATTTCCTCGAAATCGGAGGCGAATACGACGAGCAGCAGAAAGGTTTCAAGGAACTCAGCGTGGTCATGGCGATTTCCGTACTGCTGATCTACATTGCGTTGGTTGTGCAGTTCCGGAGTGCGGTCAAGCCGCTTCTGGTCTTCGCTGCAATTCCATACGGAATGACAGGAGCCCTCGCCGGCCTGGTGGTCATGGGCCAGCCCTTCGGGTTTATGGGATTCCTGGGAGTGGCGAGTCTGGTTGGCGTAATTGTCAGTCACGTCATCGTGCTTTTCGATTTCATCGAAGAAGCGCACGAGAGAGGGGAGCCCTTACGAGAAGCTCTGCTCGATGCCGGCATCGTGCGATTGCGGCCCGTGATGATCACGGTCGGTGCAACTGTGCTTGGTCTCATACCGCTGGCCATTCACGGGGGACCGCTCTGGGAGCCTCTCTGCTATGCCCAGATTGGCGGTCTCACGATCGCGACCTTTGTGACGCTGCTGCTGGTCCCGGTGATCTATTCCATCTTCGTGCTGGATCTGAAACTGATCAAGTGGGAGAGCCATGAAAAATCCCCAGCCATTGAGTATGGCGATGTTTCGAGAGAGGAAAGCTTCGCCGCGACTTCTAACTAGTCGACGACGCGCTGAGGACCCATTTCAACTATGAATACTATTGTCCAGTTCCTTCTGAAACATGGCTACTCCTTTCTGTTCGGAGCCATGTTCGCGCACCAGATAGGTTTGCCGATACCCGGACCGTTGTTTCTGCTTGCGGCAGGCGCGCTCGCAGCATCGGGAAAATTGGGTGTCGTGCCCGCGCTGGGCGTGGCGATCAGTGCCTGCGTTGCGGCCGATTGGATATGGTACGAGGCCGGTCGGCGTAAAGGTGACAAGGTCTTGCACTTCATTCACGGACTCACGCGAGACCCGGACGCGCACGATCGTCGGGCGAAAAGAACCTTTGCCCTGTATGGGCCTCCGATTCTCATCGTTGCCAAATTCATCCCGGGGCTAGACGCGGTAGCGCCTCCGCTGGCCGGGACATCTGGTACCAGCCGATTGCGTTTCCTCGCGTTTGAAACCCTCGGCGTCAGTCTTTATGCCTGCGTTTATTTCGGACTCGGACATATGTTCAGCCACGACCTCGACCATGCGGCTCAATACGTCGGCAGAGCGGGAAAGATTTTGGCAGGTCTGATGTTGGCCGCAATCTTTATCTATGGGCTATGCAAGGTAATCAAGCAGCATAGCGCTTCAGATGGCATCTCAAGCGGAGGTCAAGTTGTGCAGATTACACCAGCCGGTTCAATCGGGACGGAGCGAATTCGTCCTTAACAAAACGAAGCTGCAGATCGTACTGCGGCGCTGTTGCGTCCGCGGATGACGCACAAAGCAAACGGCAAAGGAGACTCATCAATGATCAAGGATTTTGCATTACTCATGCTTACGTTCGCGATGCTCGCATTTTGCCCGCTGGGCCGCGCTCAAGACGACGGCCCCGCTATCGATTCCACGATCGCGGTCGTGAGGGCCAATATGCAGGCAGACAGAGCTGCCCTCATCACCACAGGAATGAATTTCAGTGACAAAGATGGCGCGGCATTCTGGCCGATCTATCAGCAATACGACTACGAACGATCCCGGCTGGACGATCGTCGCGCTGCGGTCATAAAGCAGTACACCCTGAAGTTCCGGAACCTGACCGACGCCGACGCCAAAGCGATGGCAGACCAGATGTTTGACTGCGAATCTCGTCTGGCTGAGTTGAAGAAGAAGTATTACAAGAAGTTCAACAAGGTGCTTCCAGCCCTTACCGTGACGACATTCTTTCAGTTGGAGCGGCGCATCGATTTGATGATGGATATGCAAGTCGAAGCTGCCCTTCCTCCACTCACCGAGGCCCAATACACCGTGCCGGCACGTAGTGTGGCAGAACCGCCTCAGCAATGAGGCGCGGTCGAGTTCCAGTTACAAGCGCGACTTTGATCCGGAGACTACTCGATGTTGCACATGATGAGGCATAGGCCGGTAATATTCGGGGCACTGCTGTTGATGGTGGCCATGGCCATGGCGCAATCGCAGCGCGAGAGAGAGGCGTTGTCCGTTCAAGGCTACCAGGGACAGGCAAATGTCATTCGATACCAGGGGCGCGTGTTCGTGGATGCGCAAGCGCTTGCGCAGATCACAAACGGGTCGCTGAGTTTTGAGAAGAACAGAATTATCCTGACGCTGCCTCGTCCGGACGGTTCCTCGTCGAGCGGCGATGCTCACAGATCTGGATTCTCGCGACCCTTCACCAAGGCGGCGATCGAGGCGATGGCCTCGATCAGAGAGTGGGGTGGAACTCTGCAGGCGATCGTGCGGAACGGGTATCCAGTAGGAAACACCACGGCAGGAAACACGATCATGGCGTTTGAGGGTCGAGCTGCCGACAGCGTCGCGTTAGCTTCAGCGGCGGCATCGACAGACTCTGACTATCGCGGGCTCGAGTTGCTCAAGAACGAATTTAACAATGTGCAGGCTTGGGCTGACGGATACGTCAAAGCTCGCAGTTCGCTGAGCGCGGCAGATCTAAGCATGTCTGAGAGCCAACTCAACAACGATTCCGAGGCCCAGAAGATCATCCATTGCGGCCAATTTCTGGCGCAGATGTTCGCCAGCGGTACCTTCGAGGACGATGCCGCCTGTCATTAGGCGCTAAACACAGGCTCTTAACAAGTGAAGAACACAGTTCCCCAATCCATTGCGGTCAGCGACTGCGCATCTGACGCAGCGTCGGTCTCAGCAGCGCCACCGCAGATACGTCGCACATGGGCACACACAGAGGGGCTGCCATTGCCGCTGGGGGTTACTTGGATTGAGGAAGACCAGGCCTTCAATTTTGCGGTGTGTGCTGAACATGCGGAGAGTGTGAAACTGTTTCTCTATTCCCCTGTCGATTCGGCAAAGCCAGTTTTGACATTTCAGTTCGATCCTATCCGCAATAAGTCAGGGCGGGTCTGGCACTGCAGGATCGCGCTCGATCAAATGTGCGATGCTTGCTATTACGGTTACTCGGTTTCAGGGCAGGCCGTTGTTGGCCTCCGCAGCTTCGATCGCGAAAAGGTTCTTCTCGATCCCTATGCGAAACGGGTTTTCTTCCCGCCGGGATTTGACCGCAAGCTGGCGATGAAGCCCGGGCCCAATCATGAAAAGGCGCCGCTTGGAGTTTTGCCCAAACAACAGGCCGTTTTCGATTGGGCTGAAGACCTCCCGCCCCGACCTGAATCGGACGCGATCGTCTACGAACTTCACGTCAAGGGGTTCACGAGGAATCCCAATTCCGGTGTGCATCCCTCGCGAGCCGGCACCTATGCCGGGCTGATCGAAAAGATCCCGTATCTGAAAGAGCTTGGGATCACGGTCGTTGAACTCATGCCCATATTTCAGCGCGACCCCCAGGAGGGTGACTATTGGGGATACATGCCGCTGAACTTCTTCGCACCTCATGCGCAGTATGCATCGAGTGTTGACGATGATGGGCAACATCTTGAGTTCAAGAATATGGTCAAGGCTTTTCACAAAGCCGGAATCGCCGTGGTTCTCGACGTTGTGTACAACCACACCTGTGAGGGAGATCACGTTGGCCCTACCTACAGCTTCAAGGGTTTCGACGCCGCAAGTTATTACATGCAGTCCTCTGACCCGGCCAGCCCATACGCAAATTACTCGGGCACCGGAAACACGTTGAATTTCAACCAGCCGCACGTGCGCAAAATGGTGATGGACAGCCTGCGGTACTGGAAGAACGAAATGCACATCGACGGGTTCCGCTTCGATCTGGCATCGGTGTTCAGCCGCAATGCAGACGGCTCGCTGAATTGGGGAGATGCTCCGATATTCAGCGAAATTGCCGCCGACCCCGAGCTGGGCCGAATGGCGTTGATCGCGGAGCCTTGGGACGTCGGCGGCTATCAGCTCGGACGTGGATTTCCGGGCACGACCTGGCTGCAATGGAACGCGCGGTATCGTGACCATGTCCGCCGTTTTGTGCGGGGCGACGCCGGGATGGTCCCGGATCTTATGCGTTGCATTTATGGCAGCGATGACTTGTTTCCCGATACCCGTGAGCATGCCTATCACGCCTTCCAGACCGTCAACTACATCGATTGCCACGACGGCTTCACGCTCTACGACCTGGTTTCCTACAATCAGAAACACAACTGGACGAACGGCCATGACAATCAAGACGGTATGGACGCGAATTACAGTTGGAACTGCGGACATGAGGGAGACGAGGGCGCGCCAGCCGAGGTTCTTGCACTACGCCGGAAACAAGCCAAAAACTTCTTCTGCCTGCTCATGCTTTCGAACGGTATCCCGATGTTCCGAGCGGGTGACGAGTTCCTGAACACTCAACTCGGAAACAACAACCCATATAACCAGGACAACGAAATCAGCTGGCTGGATTGGAGTCAGCTCCAGGCGAACCGGGACATCTTCCGCTTCTTCAAAAGCATGATTGCGTTCCGCAAGTCTCATCCTTCTTTATGTCGCAGCAGGTTTTGGCGCGAGGATATTTCCTGGTACGGCGTTGGACCCACAGTCGATCTGTCGCCAGAATCACGCAGCCTAGCGTTTTGCTTGCATGGCGCATCGCAGGGTGATGACGATATCTACGTGATGATTAATGCCTATTGGCAGCCACTACAGTTTCAAATCCAGGAGGTTGCGCCCGAGGATTGGGTCAGAATTGTGGACACTGACCTGCCGAGTCCTGATGATTTCTCGGAATCGGGTTTGCCCCTACAGCAGTCAAGCTATCAAGTAGCTCCCCGATCCATGGTTGTCTTAACCCGACCCTGACCGAAGGGCGTTCCGCTGCCGACTCGTGGCCAGAATCACAGACATGCACGCCCCTGAGAATGTTAAATTAGGTCGCACACCCGGAGGCTGACACCCCGACGGATTTCCTCTTTTGTGCGCCCGCCGGGCTCTTTACCGCCGTTTGTGCGCTACGCTTTCTAGCGCTGTTCGCAACTAGGGTAGAAATGGCTTCTCACCAACCATTTCGGCGTTGCTTCAAAGGCCAGAGCTGCATGATTGCGGCCACGTTGGGCGCTTGTCTAACCTGCGTATTGTTATTGGCCGGCACGGTTCACGCCCTCGATCCGAACAAACGTCTCACCCAGTACATGCATACCTCCTGGCGAATACAAGACGGGTCTGCGCCCGCCGGAATGTTTTCAGTTGCACAGACCTCAGATGGCTTCCTTTGGCTCACATCCGTTTCCCAAGGGATGTACAGGTTTGACGGGATTCGGCTTGTACCGTGGACTCTGCCGGTTGACGACAGGACAATTGGCCACATCGTGAGCGTTCATGGCGACCACGCGGGTGGACTCTGGGCAGTAGGGGAGCATGAAGTCTTTCACCTGAAGGGTGGGGTAGTCGTTTCTCATTTCGCGCTGGAAGGACAGGTCAGAACTGGCAACATCAGTGAGGACCCTGACGGCTCGTTATGGACGCTGCAAGCAGGTTTCAACTTGCAGGCACCCCTTTGCCATGTTACCGACCATGGGGTGAAGTGTTTCGGAGAATCTGATGGGATACCGCTCCCTACGGGCGGCCAAGCCTTGTTGGCCGATGGGAAAGGCGGTTTCTGGCTTGGGGGGCAAAGAGCCGTTGTGCATTGGCATGCGGGTGTTTCGGAGGTTCACCCGATTGAGGCGCTGAAGACGAATAGCGGCGATGGCGTGAATGCCCTCGCACGTGATTCGAACGGAGCCCTCTGGATCGGCTTAATCGCTCAGGGACCCGGGAAAGGGCTTGGAAAACTGGAGAACGGTGTTTTCAAGTCTTTCGTCGCCCCTGGATTCGATGGCAGCAAGCTCTCCGTTTTCGCTTTGACCCTCGATCGGGACGGAAGCCTCTGGGTTGGCACTCTAGGCAACGGACTGTTTCGCATTTGCGGGGATGTTGTCGAGCACTATCGGCGGGCGGAAGGCTTGTCCGGCGATTTCGTGAACGATCTATTTGCAGACCGAGAGGGGATCCTGTGGGTCACGACAACGAATGGAATCGACAGCTTCCGTGATCCGCGGGTAGCTACGTACTCATCCTCGGAGGGGTTGGGGAGAGAGGAAGCGGTAGGGGTCTTGGCCACTGGAGATGGTACGGTCTGGGTTGCAAACGCCGACTCTCTCGACAAGATCAAGAACGGGACGGTCACCTCAATTCGAGGCGGAAATGGTCTCCCCAGGGACCAAGTCTCGTACATGCTCGAGGATCGAGCCGGAAATCTATGGATAGGAGTTTATGACGGTTTGTACGTGTCCAGGAATGGACGTTTCCGCCGTATCTCGGAACCGGATCATCAGGCGCTGGGGCTGATACTCGGAATGGCAGAGGATGTCGATGGCAATATTTGGGCCGTGTGCTCAGGTGTTACTCGAAAGCTGATACGAATACGCGATTTCCAGGTACGGGAACAGTTTCCAACGTCGAAAGTTCCATTGGGAGTGATCGCGCCGGATCCGCACGGAGGGATTTGGATTGGCCCTCGCATGAAAAGCGGAACATTTGTGCTCTTTCGCGATGGTGTCCAGAAAGGATTTCCGACGGGTTCTGCTGCCAATCTGCGCACCAATCACCTGACTGTCCAGGCAGATGGTTCCGTCCTGGCATCCTTCGACGATGGGCTCGTCGGACTGCGGCAGGGCAAAGCGCAGCGGATGACGACGAAAAACGGGCTGCCCTGCAACGCGGTCTATTCCTTCATTGAGGACAAACAGAAAGGCTGGTGGCTGCTCACGGAGTGTGGCATCGTCGAGCTTCCCGATTCCGAGCTCCAACGGTGGTGGGCCAACCCGGAAGCCGTTTTGCAAACAAGACTCTATGACGCCCTGGACGGAGCGCGTCCGGGGGCATACGGTATCAGATCAGCGGATGTGTCTCCGGATGGGCGAGTGTGGTTTGCGACCGGTTTCGTCGTGCAGATGGTGGACCCCGCAAGGGTCTCGCAAGCCGCGCTGCGTGCTTCGACCTACATTGAATCTGTCATCGTTGACCGACAGAAATTCGCAGCAACGGAAGGCCTGAAACTTGCCCCGCACCCTCGCGACCTGCAGATTGACTACACGTCGCCGACGTTCACGATTCCACAGAAAGTGAAGTTCCGTTACCGGCTCGACGGCTACGACCACGACTGGAACGAGGCTGGCACGCGGCGGCAGGCGTTCTACACGGAATTGCGTCCCGGCAAGTATTCATTTCGCGTGATCGCAAGCAATAGCGACGGCGTCTGGAACGAGAGCGGTGCCAAGCTGGATTTTTCCGTCGCTCCCGCCTACTACCAGACGAATTGGTTTCGCGCTCTCTGCGCCAGCATCTTTTTGGCGTTGCTCTGGACGGCTTATCAGTTGCGTGTCCGGCAACTGCATCATGAGTTCGACATGACGCTCGAGGCCCGCGTGGGCGAGCGCACACGGATTGCAAGGGACCTGCACGACACTCTGCTTCAGAGCGCACATGGGGTGTTGCTCCGATTCCAAACGGTTTCCCAGTTGCTGCCGGATCGCCCGATGGAAGCGAAAGAGAAGCTCGACAATGCGATCGATCAGACCGCGGACTTCATCACCGAAGCTCGGGATCAGGTGCAGGGATTGCGGGACTCCACAGTACAGAGCAACGATCTCGCGCTAGCCATAAGCACTTTGGGGCAAGAACTCGGAACCAGCTCAGCCAATCACCGGCCTGCATTCCGTGTCGCCGTTGAGGGCGAGTCGCGAAATCTGCATCCCATCCTCCGAGACGAGATCTACAAAACGGCTGCCGAGGCGCTGCGGAACGCCTTCCGCCACTCTCAGGCACGGCAGATCGAGGTTGAAATCCGCTATGACAACGAGCAATTCCGACTACGGGTGCGGGACGATGGAAAAGGCATTGATCCAGCAATCCTCTCGGGCCAAAGCAGTGAGGGACACTTCGGCTTGCCCGGGATGCGGGAACGCGCCACTCTTATGGGAGGTAAGCTAGTGGTGTGGAGCGAAGTCGATGCTGGCACGGAAGTGGAACTGCGCGTTCCTGCCAGTGCCGCCTACGCAACAGCGCAGAGACATTCGTGGTTCACACGTAAGGCGAAAGCTTGAAGTAGGACCTCATGAGCGCCGGCATCTCGCAAATTCGAATTCTTGCCGTTGACGACCATCCAGTCGTGCGCCAGGGCGTCGCCGGTCTGATTGGCATTCAGACTGATATGGTCTTGGTGGGCGAGGCATCCAACGGACGCGATGCCATTCAGCAATTTCGGACGCACCACCCAGACGTCACGTTGATGGACTTGCAAATGCCGGAAATGAACGGCATCGATGCGCTCATTGCGATTCGCAATGAATTTCCCGACGCAAAGATCGTTGTGCTGACGACATACGCAGGCGATACACAAATTCTGCGCGCGCTCAAGGCTGGTGCTCAGGCCTACCTGCTCAAAAATACGTTGCACAAGGAATTACTGGAGACAATTCGCGCCGTCCATGCGGGAAAGAAGACCCTCTCGCCGGAAGCGTCGTACCAAGTCGCCGAGCATGCGACGGATGACGCCCTGACGCCAGCCGAGGTCCTTGTCTTGAGACTCATCGCCGCCGGGAATGCGAATAAGCAGATTGCGGATCAGCTCTCAATCACCGAGGAAACCGTCAAAAGCCGGGTGAAGTGCATTCTTTCTAAACTCGGCGCCAACGATCGAACGCACGCTGCAATGATCGGCCTGAAAAGAGGAATCATCGAACTGTAGTCCCGCCCTAGCTTGCTTCGACTCCGCAAACGCAAAGCCCTAAAGAGTGACGATCCCGGCTCTATTTGGGGTGTCGATTCACCTCGGCAATATCGGAAACTAGTAACGTCTAGACGGGTGCGTTTTGCGACGCTTATATTCCACATTCGCTGGCGGTTGGCCCGGTGCAGGTTTACTGCTCATGCGCGTGGTCGTTGGCTCCGTGCTGATTGCGCGGGCGGGCCTAACGCTGTGGAGCGATCCACCACCGATGAATGTGACAATTCCCGCTGCGCTCTTAATGGGAGCGGGAATACTGCTAGTCGTAGGCTTATGGACTCCAATCGTGGGAACTTCCATAGCATTAGTTGAAATCTGGAAGATGCTTATGATAGCCGGGGACAAATGGGTCTGGCTGTTGTTAGCAACTGCCGCTGCCGCTCTCGCCATGTTAGGACCGGGGTTATTCTCCATCGATGCCCACCTCTTCGGGTGGAAGCGTGTCGAAGCTCCGCCCCGCAAAACGAGCTCTCACTCTCGTTAAGACTCCCCCCATCCCACCAAATTTCTTGCCTCAGAAGAGGGTGACATTCGTTCCCTCAAGAGTTTGTGATTTTTCCCGATCTGGGGTCGTGCCCAAACAAAACTGAAGGCACAATGGCTGCGTCATTACGACAACAGTTTGGTGGCGCTTATGTGGAAGATCACAACTCGCGGGTTCACGCTACAGGAAGTCCTCATCATGGCTGCAATGAATGTTGCATCCGCGGATCGCGACCGACAAAAGCGAGCGAATGATCTGGCGCAGCCGCGCGCACCTAGACTCACTCGGAAAGATCATCGAATTTTGCCCGCAGACGAAGAGAGCAGCTTAGCTGCTATGTACCTTTGAGGAGGAGACTATGGGGTGCGCGACGATTGATTTCACCGACATCGGAGATGTCGCAAGAACGAGCTTTGTCGAAGCGGGCGGGCTCGGAGACCAGCAGCTTCATCTCGAAACAGAAATCAGCTCTGAGTACGGCTTCGAAGGCATTGTCGGCCAGAGCGCAGCCCTGCAGAGAGTCCTGGAGCAAGTTGCAATCGTTGCACCCACAGATTCCACCGTCCTGCTCCACGGCGAGACGGGCACTGGCAAGGAACTGATTGCCCGCGCCATTCACAACCTCAGCTCCCGGCGCGAACGTTCTTATGTGCGAATGAATTGCGCGGCCATTCCGTCGGGCCTATTGGAAAGCGAGTTGTTCGGGCACGAGAAGGGAGCCTTCACTGGAGCTCTGATCCAGAGAAGGGGCCGATTCGAACTGGCCGATGGAGGTTCGCTGTTTCTGGATGAGATCGGCGACATCAGCCTGGAACTCCAGCCGAAACTATTGCGTGCCATCCAGGAGCAGGAGTTCGAGCGGCTGGGAAGCTCCAGGACAATCAGCGTGAACGTGCGCCTCATCGCCGCGACCCATCGCGACCTGGGGGCCATGATCAAGGAAGAGAAGTTCCGCGAGGATCTTTTCTATCGATTCAACGTCTTCCCGATTGAGATCCCGCCGCTGCGCGAGAGGCGCGAGGATATTCCACTCCTGGTGAGCTACTTTGTGTCAAAGGTAGCGGGGCGGATGGGGAGACAGATAGCCTCCATCCCCAAACGCGCGATGGAGATGCTGACGAACTGTCCGTGGAAGGGAAATATCAGGGAATTGGCAAACTTCATCGAACGGGCTGTGATCCTCACACGTGGCGAGGAGTTAGAAGTGCCGCTTACAGAGCTAGCTGTCTCATGCGACACCAATGTTGCTGTTGGAATGGCCTCTACGTTTCGACAAGCGGAGTCTTCTGTAATCATTGACGCACTGAGAGCCGCGTCGGGACGCATCGCAGGCAAGGGGGGAGCCGCCGAACGGCTGGGATTGAAGCGTACGACGCTACAAAACAAGATTCGTCGCTTGGGTATCTCGAAGGCTACTTACAGCTCTTAGATGCTTTCATGTATCTGCCGTGCACTCGCTTCTAGCAATTTACGGAAGCTAGTTTCCAAGATGTAGCGTTAGACATCCGTTGAAGCCTTGAAGCGCGATAAGCCAGCCGGGGGCAAAGGCAATGAGCGAGAAGAAAGACAGAGAACGCGTAATCGCCGAAATCACACTTTCGCATCTGATGCGATTGGCAAACGAACAGGGTTGTCCTGTGAGCCGAGAACAGGCTCTCGCATTTCTCAATCAGGAGGGGCAGGCGTTTGAAATGTGGAAGCACATGATGAAGGCCGCTGAGGACTTCATCGCATGCAGCTTATTGCGTCATTCCCTTAGTCCCGGAGGACACCACATACCTGCGGCTCAGCATCGCCCGTCGCGATCGATCAGCACTGTCGCGCACTAGCGTGTTTCCTATCCGCTCCGCTCACAGTACAGGCAATGTGGAGGCAAGGGAAGCACGCCGCCAAATCAGCGTTGCAGGTATCTTGTCAGGTCACCATTGATGGCAACATCATCTTGGTCGGTCGTCAATTTCGCACTCATGCAATCGTAATGTTTGGTAGTTCTCTAACGGGGCGCCCGAATCTGGTCGCCAGTTTGCATAATCTCTCGGCTACTTCGGACGTGCTCGCATAGCTAAAGTGCTCCTGCGCTTGTTCGAGAAGAATGTTGTACAGCAACCGGGTTTCGTCGTCGTTGAGTTCGATAGTCATGGATGTCCTCGCAATAAATAGTTGGCCCAAGTCCACTGGTGCTTCCGAGCCAAGTATCCGAACCTGTGGACTTCTGCTTTGCTCCAGTGCTCGTTTCTACACGGCGCGCGAAGCGTGGTGATTCTCCTCCACCGCGTTCACGGGTCGCTCTTGAAGCCACGTCAGAGCGCGACAATTGGCGCCGAGCACTGCTGCGCGGGACACGTTCAGGCGTAAAGCACAGTCTTGAATCGACGATCGGATTGCAGCTCTGAGTACCAGGACTGCCCGACACAGCGGATCCAATTCCGCAGTCAGCGTTTGGGCGTCGGTTCGGAGAATGAGGTCGAGACTAAGCGCGCGTTCTTCAGAATCACCGCGCCATAAGTGCTCGACATGTGGGCATCGTAGATCCTTGTAAGCAGCTTCGCAGCTGCGAATCGCGTCTGTTCCGTGTGATATCGCACTGGCAATGGTCGCAGCCTTGGCCCACTCGAAAAGCCAATCGCGGAAGGGACTGTTTCTTTGAAGTGTCAGCTCACAAGTCTGGACAACAAGCTGGTCCGCCGTTGCCTGGTCGCCAATGATCAAGAACGCCAGCCTGCCCAGAACATTGCTTTGATTTTGGAAGCAGGCACGATTTCGGCGGGCGATGCATGATTGCGGGCATCGACTGCCTCTATGCTCGAGTGAAACCAGGACATGATTCTCCTTTTTCTATGCCGCCTTCAAATGGCCTCAACGGGATTGGATTGCTTAATTTGTGAGGGCTTCTCCCCGCTATTCCACCCCGCCGCTTGCGGCGCTCGGATATCCTCTGCGTCGGCGATAAGCCCAGCCGGTCGCATGCGGCAATTGCATAGACACTGCCGGCGACAAACAGTGTGCCGACACTAGCCAGCCACTTCAGCAACTGTTCGCCCACGGAATCGATATAGCTCACCTCGCTGAGGTCGACGATCAAACCCTTGGGCAGTACGTCCTTTGTGACCATGCACATGGCCTGCTCTGCCCAATCTGCGACGAGTTTGCCTTCCAACTTCAGGGTCGGACCACTTGCTAACCACTGGATTTCCGCACGAAACATTGGCTTGCTCCTTGGCTTGATCCTCGCAACGCCTGTCGTGCTCTCCCTGAACCCGGTGAAACGCACGTGTCGTGCCAATGTTGGCCGCTGTTATGTGATTGATCTAGCTGCCTCGCCGTGGAGATTGGTTCGCTCGAATTGACGCAATGCGGTCCATTGTCCGCATGCGGGCAGGAGACCCTGGGGTTGGAGCCCGCCCTTCGGAAGGGAACTTCGAGGAGTTTTGCGCGAACGAAATGTTGGAGCCTCTCATCACAGGAGTGCCGCTGCTGCTCACCCTCATCGCCAGGATTCGATACCTGTCGTAATTCGCTCCGGTCTTGGCGAGCTTCGGTGTAGGAGATGTTCTGCAAGACGGCGAATGTTGCAGTCATGGTCGTCGAGGGCCGCAAGGAGCTCCGCGTATGCGGCCAGATTCCTTTTGGTGCGCCACTCCAAATGGCAAGCAAATAAGTACAAGGCGTCGCGATGTCCGATTTTCACCGACATGCCGTAAAGGCGATTCTGTTGCTGCAAACCGACTCAACGGGGAGATAGTTGCCAGCTGACGGACCCTCTAGCTGTCTCAGCGCTTAGATGGATTGCCTCAAGCAATGAGTCTGACTCCCTTAATACGGAACTGAATTCAACCATGTGTACTGCAGGCCACCAACCACTTCGGTCATCCCTCTAAGCCGTTGGCTTTTTTGTAATCCCAGCGTTCCGCCCGCCCGCTATCGTGACCATTCGAGGGCACTGCCGCAATGTGGGCAGCAATCTCCAGCCCGCCGCTCATGCATACTCCTGCAAATCAGTGATTTGCCGTGTTCCGTCTTTGGCGAGCTGAATGCCTTAATACGGCTGCATGCATCGATGGCTGAACTGCTTCGAACGGCAATTCCGGCAGAGCCACCGCGGCATAAGAGGGTCAAGCAGGAACGAAGGAGTTGATATGTATGCCACAAAAGTAATCAACGGCGTCCCCGCGATCCAGCGCGATGGACAGAGTGTGTTAAGAGTCTGCGACCAGGATTGGGAGTTTGCAAACTGGCTGTGCGCCCTACTCAACGAACGGGGCCACAAGTCCTTGTTGCTGAATGAGCAGGATTGGGAATTGCTCAATGCGATCGATCGCCCCTTCCGAAGGACGGTGCAGCATGCCTGATATCAAGACAACCCCCACGATTTCCATCGTCGTTCCTTTTCATAACGAGGAACCGAATGTCGTCGAACTGTATGGCCGCCTGCGAGGCGTCATGGAGGAACTTGGTCGTACTTACCAGTTCGTGTTTGTCGATGATGGCAGCCGGGATCTCACTTACAAGTTGCTGAAGGAACTCGCCGAGCTCGACTCTCATGTAGTCGCGGTTCGGCTGCGGAGAAACTTCGGCCAGACTGCGGCACTCGCTGCTGGCTTCGCGCACAGCACTGGCGAATATGTGATCGCCATGGATGGCGACCTTCAGCATGATCCGGCAGAAATCCCAGTTTTCCTGGCAAAGATCGAAGAGGGCTACGACATCGTGAGTGGATGGCGCAGCCACCGCGTCGACAATTTGTTGCTCCGGAAGATCCCCTCCCGCTGTGCCAATTGGTTGATGGCCAAGCTCAGCGGCGTCCACATCCACGACTTTGGAACAACCTTCAAGGCGTACCGGGGCGACCTGCTGCGGCAACTACCGCTGTATGGCGAAATGCACCGGTTCATTCCCGCAATCGCTTCTGCCTATGGCGCCTCGATCTGTGAAATACCGATCCAAAACAACCATCGGAAGCACGGCGAATCGCACTACAACATTTCTCGTACGTTCCGGGTATTTTTCGACCTCATGACGATCCGATTTCTTCTGCGCTACATGTCGCGCCCGCTCCACTTCTTCGGCCGGCTGGGCGTCATCAACATGGGCCTGGGATCGGCCGTCGCACTCTGGCTGCTGATTTGGAAAGTCCTTACAGGAATCGACGTCGTGCAGCAACACGGGTTGCTGTTGGTGTTTGCGGCCGTCCTGATATTGGTGGGGTTCCAACTGGTGGCGCTCGGACTTCTCGGGGAGTTGGAAGTGTGGCAGTACTTCAATCCATCCGGGCGGAGACCTTACGCCGTGTCTGAGGTGAGTGATCTGCACGCCACGATGAGGACTCCCGTTACATCGGAAGTGGGTTTGTAAGCATGCGACGCAGTCGATCGAGACAACAATCATTTATTCGCGTTGGCGCCGCAAACAGGAGTTTTTGTGCTGACTGAGGTTCAATATCGTTGCGTTGGCCGGTATCGGAAGGCCGTGATTGTCCTCTTGCTGACTGTCTTGGCATTCTCAGTTCGCCTCTACCGGGTCGACTTTAACAGCCTATCTGAGGATGAGGTAGCCAAATGGGCTGCTGTTCAAGAGTATCGGCACGGACACTTTGTCGGCGTCAATAGCGAGCACCCGATGCTGCCGAAAATGCTGGCTTGGGCCAGTCTGACAGTGGGTGAACGATGGAGCCGAGTGGCAGTGACGCATGGCTGGCCCTCGCTAAACCCTGAGGGCTGGCTTCGTTTTCCCAATGTGCTTTTCGGCGCAGCCACTACGGCAATTCTTTTTTTGTTTTGCCGTCGAATGATGGGGGTTGCCGGGTCTTTTGCGGCGAGTTTTTTCTGGGCAGTTGCCCCCTTGCCAGTGGCGTTGAATCGGCTCACCAAAGAGGAAACGCCGCTCACCTTCTTCACCCTACTGGCTTGTTATTTCTACTGTCGCGCCCAACAGGCAGTTGCGGGACAGACTGCACGGCGATGGTACGACCTGAGCGCAATCAGCTTCGGCCTGAGTCTTGCCTCGCAGTACATTCTTCACTTGCTGGGTTTGAACGCAATGGCCTGGTTTATTGCCGGTAAAATGGGGCTAACTCGCCAGCCGTCTCAATTCAGCTACAGACGGTTTTTCCTCGTAATGTTCCTTGCCTTTGTTTTGGTCAACCCGGTCATTCTTTCTCCGGCCAACTTCAATGCCATCGTGCATTGGCTCCATCATGACGGGGTCAAGCACACTGGCTACGATTTCGCCGGCAGGCTGTATATGAACTTCCCCTCGCGCCTGCTTGCCGGAGTGCCGTGGTTCTACTATCTCTGGCTGCTGCTGGTGAAGACACCGATTCCAATCCTCGTGGCCGTGATGGTCGGCTCCGCACTGCTTTTGCGAGATCGCCGGACACTCGCATCGTGCTTCTTTCTCGCGTTCGGGGCGGTTCAATTGGCCGGGCTCTCTGTCAGCGGAGCCAAGTGGATCCGATATTCACTTCCGCTCTTGCCCTTTCTCTTCTTGGCAGGCGGATATGCGGTGCAACAAGCAGTGAAGGCCGCGAAGGGAAAAGTTCCGTCTCAAGCCTTGGTGGGTCTTGCAGCCGTCATCTTGATTGGATGGCCGCTTCTCGAATTGCAGTCCTGGGCACCCTACTATTCGTTTTACCTGAACTCCATCGGCGGAGAGAAACGGAACATCACACGCTACTTTGCCATGGATGAAGTGTCCGAGTTTGACACGCGCGAAGTAGCGCAAAACGTGTGTCCGTTCGCGCCCGTTGCGGCGACGGTAGCAACCGCGAGACCGGCGAGCATGGCCTATTACCTGCAGACCTGCGGGCGCGCGGACCTTCGGATTGTGCCGCTTTACGACACGCATTATGCGCCTCAGGACGGAGATCTGATCGTGCTTGAGCCTTCGCGCCGTTTCTTCGAGACACAGAGATTTTTCGATGCTTTGGGGAACTCTGCAATGCCCCACAGTGACATCCGCGTCGGGCCGGTTTTGGCGAGCACGATTTATCTCTTCGACCCGTCCGTGACGCGACCAGGTAGCGGTAAGGAAGAGGTGGCGCTAACTCAGTTGCAAGGCGCGCCACCTCGTTTCTACAAAGATGCTCAAGAACCCGAGTCGACAAACACGAACAGGGTTGGCTTGTCCGATCTCACCAGGAGACTCCTACAATGAATCCGCTTTACCATGCGACAAAATCTGATTGGCGCTTTTTTGTGCGCGCCTTCGCTTTATGGATTGTCGGCTTGTCGATGATCGCCGTCCCGGCAGCTGCACAGCAGACGAATGTATCTGCGCCTCTGAGCGCGGATGAAGTGATGAGACATGTCGTAGAAATGAACGAGGTGCGTGCGAAAGGATTGGAAAGCTACACCAGTGTTCGCAGCTATCACCTGGAGTGCCACTGCGTGTCCCATAAGAAGGCCGACATGGTCGTACGCACTGACTACCAGGCACCGAATAAGAAAGAGTTCACGATCGTGTCAGAGAGCGGCTCGGGCACAGTGCGCGAGCGTGTTTTCAAGAAGCTGCTCGAGGCAGAACAGGAGTCGATGCGGGATGAGAATCAGCAGCGGTCGGCGATCACCCCAGAGAACTACACATTTCAACTGTCCGACTACGAGAAGACCGGTGCGGACGAATTTTATGTGCTCGATGCGCAGCCGCGGAGCAAGAACAAGTTTCTGTTTCGGGGCCAAATTTGGGTGAATGCAAAAGACTTCGCGATCACTCGAGTCGAAGGCGAACCGGCTGTCAATCCTTCGTGGTGGACAGTCAAGACTGACTTCGAACGTCGCTACCAGAAAATCGGTGACTTCTGGCTGCCGGAATCCAACGAGAGCGAAACGAAGGTCCGCGTTTTCGGTACAGCGGTTCTAAGCATTGAATATCGCGACTACAAGATCACGCAGGCCGGAGGCGCAACCGTAGCCTCGTCTGATAGCGAAGCACTCGCAGCCACGGTGGCCGGAGAGTTCTAGAAAGAACATCGAAGTGCGCCATATTTGTAGGCACCGGCGGCCCTTCTGATTACTACGGCACGATACTAAGTCGATTGAAGACGGCCTATTTCGCAAATTCTTTGAGGATAGATTTAACCCAGTCGCGAGTCTCCTCGTCAGAACGGCCTGTAGACTGCGCGATCCATACGTCGTCGGACAAAGTTCCCAAACTGCGGATTTGATCCGCATAGTCTGAGCGAACCCACAGTGACTCAAAATCACGAATCCGCCGAAGCGGATCATCTCCGCTGTTTAGAATCTCTCGTGCAATCTGCTTCGCCACGCGCACGGCCGCCTCTTCAATCGGAATCTTAGTCAGTCCCAGTTCCTGCATCGCGCGGGGAAGCACTTCGGCAACCTCGAAGTAGGTAGGGTGTTCGAGAACAGCCAGGCGCCTTATCGCCTTACCGTCCAAGCCCGTTTCAAGGGCACCCAACGCAATCTGCGGCATATCGACTGAAGCAATGAGATTGAGCGCGAGTTTTGCCTCGATCTGGTCTCGATCAAATGCCACGCTAAGATTTTACGCAATTTGCTGTAGTTGATGAAACCAGGCGATAGCCCAAGCCCGCGCTGTTTTGTTTCCCTCCATCAGTCCATTGCCCACCCAGCACCTGCTCATGACCTTTTGAAGGCAGTTGCCCTCATGCGGGCACGCGCAATGCATGGTCGATCGGCCATCTCCCTCGCCTGCAAGAAGTTCCGCTTGGCACACGAAATGCTTTTATCAGATGCGTTATGGCAACTTGTGACCATCCTTCCGACCTATTTCGCCGCATCGCATACCCGGCCGTTCCGAGGTTAGGGCCGCGAACTGATTCGTGGGTTGCAGCATTGCCTGCGGAAGAGCAAAAACAGCGTACCGTTCGTTCTGACCTGCAACGAAAAGAAATCGGTGACATTTTTTATCTGATTGAATCGCCACCGAAGAATCCCTGGGCGGCATTCGGATCGTTGGCCTTCCTTTCTGTCTTCACCCTGGCGCTAATTGCCATTCCGCTGTTTCACACGGAGTCACTCCCCAAGAGGGAAACGCTGACGATGTTGTATCTTCTGCCGCCGTCGGCGGCGGCGGGCAGCAATGCTCCAAAGCTCCAAGCGCCCAAGGCCAGGCCCACATACACGCCGACAAGCACGGGCATTACGGCGCCGGCGCATGAAACGCAAGACACGCCGCCACCCTCGGTGGGCATAACCGGCGGAGTGGCCGGCGGAGTTCCGGGTGCAGTGTTTAGCGAGGCGATGGGCAGCGCGCGAAGCGTGCCTGAGGTTGCGAAGGCGCCCGAGCCGATGCCGGCTAAGAGAATCCGCGTCGCCTCCCGGGTGGCCGAGGCGAACCTGATCCACGACGTCACACCGCAGTATCCGCCGGAAGCTGGTCGGGCGCGCATTGAAGGGACGGTCGTGCTGATGGCCGTGATCGGGACGGACGGCACGGTGAAGGACATGCGAGTGGAGAGCGGTTTACCAATACTCGCGCAAGCCGCTATGGATGCGGTGAAACAGTGGCGTTACAGGCCTTACATGGTAAACGGTGAACCAGTCGAAGTTGACTCCCGGATCACGATCAACTTCACGCTTTCCGCGAGTTAGGAGTGCCGACGATGCACAACCATTCACACACCTCGTCCGACCGGCGTTCGAAAGTGCTGCCGAAACTAACATCCATATTGGTATTGATTGCCTTGGGCGGAGTGATACTCGTACCAGCGGTGTCCGCGCAGTCTGCTGAATTCGCAGATACAAACACGGGAAGCATCCTGGGCACGGTAGTCGATATCAGCGACGATCCGGTTCCCAATGCCACCGTGGTTCTTCAAGGGGCGGCCGGCGATCGTTTCACAGAAGTAACCAATGAATATGGATCCTTTGCATTCCACCATGTCACGGCGGGAGTTGCCTGCCAGATCACGGTTAGTGCTGAAGGGTTTGCCGAGTGGACCTCTTCCACCACGCTCGAACCAGGGCAAGAGAAGACTCTAACCGACGTCAAACTCCGCATTGTAGCTGTGCAGCGAGCAGTTACTGTGAGCTATTCCGAGAAGGAGGTTGCCACGCAAGAGTTCAAAGCCGAAGAACAGCAGCGCATGTTCCGTTTTATACCAAATACTTATGTGACCTACGAGCCCCATCCCGAGCCTCTCACAACGGGGATGAAGTTCCACATGGCGTACAAAAGTATCACCAATCCGGTGTTCTTCGTTCGGACGGCGGCGTGGGCCGGCGTCCAGCAGGCCAATGACACCCCTAAGTATCGCCAAGGTGCAAGAGGATATGGTGAGCGGTTTGGAGCAGGCCTTGCCGACGCCACTACCGAAGGCCTGTTCGGCAACGCGATTCTGCCATCGCTCCTGCATCAAGACCCTCGATACTTCTACCAGGGTACGGGCACAAAGTGGTCTCGGGCACGCCATGCCATCCTGGCTCCGTTTATTTGCAAAGGAGACAATGGATCGTTACAGCCGAATTACTCCACGTGGGGCGGCAGTTTAATTGCATCTTCGATTTCCAACACTTACTACCCAGATTCGAGTCGCGGTCCCGGGCACGTATTCAGGACGTTTGGAATTGGCATGTCGTTGCGTGTTGTCAGCAGTGTGGCCCAAGAATTTATCTTGGACAAGTTTACAAACAAAGGTAAGCACTAATCGTCCGGCAATAAGCCATCTGAGGCACTGTACATGTGTTTATGCCGGCCCGCCGGAAGCGGTGACAGGGGCGAAAAGTGCGATGTGCGTTGGCCGCAGGCTCTCCCCCATAACGCCAATCGGCCACACGCATCGCTCGCCCCTTCCGACGGATCGCGGCCAATTCTTACAGGAGAAATCAGCGGGAGCGCGGCACGCCAGACTCGCTGTCGAAGAGATAGAACATTATGCACATCCTCTACCTCAATCCAAATTCTATTCTCGGAACGGCCGGCAAGAGTTTAAGGCAGCGCGGCCACGTTGTGTTCTTCCGCACCACATGCGCCGATGCGATCGAACTGTTACGACGCCAGAGTCTGGACGCTATCGTGATCGAAGGTGAGGGAGAAAACGCCGAGGTCCTCGACTTCACGGCGAGAGCACATCGGACGCAACCAGCAACCCCGGTGTATCTGGCAACCGACTGGGGACCCGAACTGCCGATCGCCTTGGAAGACTTCGTGAAGGCTGGAGAGGCGTTGCGCACCTCGTAAACCGGGTACGCGCTCGAACGCCCTCCATTTCTTTGGACATGTGCCGTGCCCAATTGAGGTCAACGCCTGAATGCGGGCGCATTGCGGAGCGACGCAGGCATCCAACTCTTTCCCGACAAAGCGATTTGCGGCGAATCCGCTTTGGCGTACGACGTGCAGTTTCGTAAGAAGGAGGAAACGACAATGCGCAGCGCAACCCGTACTTTGCAGCCAGGAACAATGAGAAAGCCCGTACGCATGAACTGGGTCGTAGTGACCGACACCAAAGGAAATCGACGGCCCCAAATGCACTGGGAAGCCCTTCAGTAGGCGCCGACGATGGATTACCTATGCGCGATCTGCGCGCGCTTTGTTTTGCTGCCCAAACTCGGTCAGTGCCCTTGGCAGGTCATTTGATGTCTGAGTTTGTAGCTTCCGATCCAATTGGCAGTCGGTATTTTCATCTACTTACAACGTGCTGCTTCTGGCAGTCGGATTGCGAATAAGGATTGCGAATACGAGGTGCGATCGTGAAATTGCCCAAGGAGAGTAGGCCATGCTCGGACAACTGATGAACATCCCGACTGACACACTCATTGACATGCTGTACGTAATCCTCGCCGATGACTTCGCGATCACCGCGACCGATGCGGACGAAATCGAACAAATTCAACGCGAGTTGCAACGGAGAGGCAGCGAGCAATGCTGGAGCCTCCAAGCTGTTAACTGAGAGAAGCGTGCAACCGGTTTGTGGATCAGGGTTGAACCACGACAAGAGCGACGCGTGCTGAACCCCCAAAGTGTCAAGAGAGTACAAAGACGACGAAGGAATGGAAAATGACCTCGCTAACAGTAACTGAAGAACTAGCCGGACCGCTGAGTGCCGAAGGGATTGCACGATCAACCGTTGCAGGTGCGCCGCTCGGCGAAGACGAGTTGAACAGAATCGATGCTTTGTGGCGCGCGTGCAAATACCTGGCGCTAGGAATGATCTACTTCCAGGCCAATCCTCTCTTACGGGAGCCATTAAAACCAGAACACATCAAGAGCCGGCTGCTTGGGCATTGGGGTTCAAGCCCAGGGCTCGCCTTCCTCTACACCCATCTGAGTCGTCTTATAAAGAGAGACGACCTCGAGATGATTTTCCTCGCAGGCCCGGGACACGGGGCGCCGGGAGTGTTGGCTCCTATATATCTGGAAGGCACGTACAGTGAAATCTATCCGGAGAAGAGCCAGGATGAGAAAGGCTTGCGAGAGTTCTTCAAGCAGTTCTCATTTCCCGGCGGCATTGGCAGCCACTGTACTCCAGAAACGCCGGGTTCGATTCATGAAGGAGGCGAGCTGGGATACGTCCTCTCGCACGCTTGCGGCGCCGCGTTTGATAATCCTAACCTGATTGTTGCGGCCGTGGTGGGTGACGGCGAAGCCGAAACCGGTCCGCTGGCGACATCATGGCACATCAGCAAGTTTCTGAATCCGATCCGCGACGGCGCAGTTCTACCGATACTTCATCTCAACGGATACAAGATCAACAATCCGACTCTGCTGGCGCGAATCACTCATCAAGAATTGGAAGACCTGTTACGCGGGTATGGCTGGAATCCCTACTTCGTGGAGGGCTCTGACCATGACAGCATGCACCAGGCGATGGCGGCGACGCTGGAACAGTGCATTGCCGAAATTAAAGGCCATCAGCAGGAATGCCGGAAGACGGGCGTTGCCACTCGTCCGCGCTGGCCAATGGTGGTATTGCGCTCACCAAAAGGCTGGGGAGCTCCGCTGGAGGTGGACGGGCATAGGATCGAAGGCTTCTGGCGTTCGCATCAGGTTCCGCTGGCAGACGTCAAGACGAAACCGGAGCACCTGCGCATTCTTGAGAACTGGATGCGGTCACTCAAACCGGAAGAACTGTTCGACGAGCAGGGCAGGGTGCTAACGGAACTCGCCGAAATCATGCCGTCAGGGCAGCGCCGCATGAGTGCCAGTCCGCACGCGAGCGCCGAGCTCAGAAAAAAACTGCGTATGCCTGAGTTCCGCGACTATGCCATCAAAGTCGACCGCCCAGGAAATACAGAAGTAGAAAACGTCCCGCCGCTAGGTCGTTTCCTGCGCGATGTCATGAAGTGGAATATGAACAGCTTTCGCGTTTTCGCGCCAGACGAGAACTCATCCAACAAGCTGGATGCGATTTACGAGGTGTCCAAGAAATTCTGGATCGCTGAAAGCTTCCAGGAGGACCGGGATGGAACAGAACTGGCTCCAGACGGACGTGTAGTTGAAATGTTGAGCGAACACACGATGGAAGGCATGCTCGAAGGCTACTTGCTCACGGGCCGCAATGGCTTTCTCTCGTCTTACGAAGCTTTTGTGCACGTGATCGACTCCATGTTCAATCAGCATGCCAAATGGTTGTCCATCTGTAACAACTTATCCTGGCGGCGTAAGATCGCATCGCTGAATCTTCTGATTACCTCAACCGTGTGGCGCCAGGATCACAACGGTTTCACACACCAGGATCCTGGATTTCTGGACGTAGTACTGAATAAGAGTGCCGCCGTCACCCGCATCTATCTTCCACCTGACGCGAATTGTTTGTTGTCTGTAGCCGATCACTGCCTGCGCTCCGAGAACTACATCAACGTCATTGTCTCGGATAAACAACGGCATCTGCAGTACCTCGACATGAATGCCGCGATTACCCACTGCGCAAAAGGTATCGGCATCTGGAATTGGGCCAGCAATGATGAAGGTCACGAGCCTGATGTTGTCTTTGCTGCGGCTGGCGACATACCAACCCAGGAAGCGTTGTCGGCGACAGCATTGCTGAGGGGACGCTTCCCGGACCTGAAGATCCGCTTTATCAATGTGGTTGACTTATTCAAGCTACAACCAAGCACAGAACATCCTCATGGATTGCCGGATGAGGACTTCGATTCTCTCTTTACCACGGACAAGCCGATCATCTTTAACTTCCACGGCTATCCCTGGCTGATTCACCGTCTCGCTTACCGCCGCACAAACCATCGGAACCTGCACGTGCGCGGCTACAAGGAGAAGGGCAACATCAACACGCCGATGGAGTTGGCAATCAACAACCAGACGGACCGATTTAGTCTGGCCATCGATGCGATTGACCGCATCCCAAAACTGCAGCGCATCGGCGCGCATGCTAAAGAAGAATTCCGCGATTGTCAGATCGCATGCCGGCGCCATGCTTACGAGTTCGGGATTGACAGTTCGGAGATCAGCGGCTGGAAGTGGCCTTATGACAAGAAGTGACGTGCCACATCGCGCCTTCATTTCCTGAGTAAGTGAGTACTTTGGACTCATGCGGATCACGTCCGTTGGTGGACTGGAAGTTGTTCCAGCCTGGCAATTCCTGAAAATCGTTGAAGGAGTGGGAATATGAATATTAGAGCCGCCACAAAGCGGCAAGCATTGCCGGATACTCGGAAACTCGTCGCCAAGTACGGATGTGGTCCCGTGCACTTCTCCGGGACGGACGAAGCACTGTATGAACGGCACCTGTTGTTTGACAGTGGCGTCGATCTAGCGGCGGCGACGGCGCGCGACCGGTTCGAGGCTCTTGCCCGCTCGGTACGTGACGTTCTATCCCAGAGATGGCTCTTAACTGAGAAGACCTACGAAGAGAAGAATCCTAAGCGGCTCTACTATCTGTCGATGGAGTTTCTGATTGGTCGCTCGTTGGCTAACAATGTTACGAACCTTCTGCTCGCTCCGCTCACAGACCACTTCACCCGTGACAAGAAACTGAACCTGCTCGAGATATTGGAGCAGGAGCCGGACGCGGGCCTGGGCAACGGCGGCCTTGGACGTTTGGCGGCCTGCTTCATTGAATCCGCCGCGACCATGCAGCTACCGGCCATGGGATACGGATTGCGCTATGAATATGGCATTTTTAAGCAGTCGATGCAGAACGGATGGCAACAGGAAACGCCGGATAACTGGCTCCGCTCTCCCGATCCGTGGGAGATTGCTCGTCCGAACGAGAAGGTAGAAGTCAGCCTGGGTTGCTCGTTCGAGCTCAGCGGAGGCAGCCTACGCCCCGTGCCTGGACGTCCATCAACTCTGGTCGGCATCCCATTTGACCGTCCTGTAGTTGGCTACGGAGGTTCCACGATCAACACGCTCCGCCTCTGGGCTGCGGCAGCGCATGACTACTTCAACTTTGAAGAGTTCTCCCACGGCGATTTCATTGAAGCCTTCACTCAGGCCCTCTCAGGAGAGACCCTGACCCGCGTCCTCTATCCCGATGATTCAAGAATCATGGGGCAAGGCCTGCGCCTGTTGCAGGAGTACTTCCTCGTTGCCTGCTCACTGGCAGATGCGGTGCGTCGCTTCCAGCGCTCCAACTCAGATTGGAGTTTGTTCGCAGAGAAGGTGGCGATTCAGATGAACGACACTCACCCCTCGCTGGCCGTGCCAGAACTCATGCGTATTCTGGTTGATCAGGTGCATCTTGAATGGGATGAAGCCTGGCACATCACGCAGAACACGCTGGCCTACACCAATCACACCTTATTACCCGAAGCGCTTGAAAAATGGCCGGTAGCTTGGTTTGAAGAAATGCTGCCGCGGCAGCTCGAAATCATCTATGAAATCAATCGCCGTTTTCTGGACGATGTTCGTGGCAAGTTCCCAAGCGACCGGGAACGAATCGAGCGCGTGAGCCTTGTTGAAGACGGTGACGGCCAAGCTAAGAAGGTTCGCATGGCCAATCTGGCGGTCGTAGGTTCTCACAGCACCAATGGGGTGGCAGAGATTCACTCCAAGCTGTTGCGTGAGACCACGCTCAAAGATCTCGCGGAAATCTTTCCGGAACGTTTCAACAACAAAACGAATGGGGTCACACCCCGGCGGTGGCTGCAATTGTGCAATCCCGGACTTTCTGGCCTCATCACCGATGCCATTGGAGATGAGTGGATCCGCGATTTGAGCGAACTGAGCAACCTCAAGGCATTCACCGAGGACAATGGTTTCCGTGATGACTTCCGCAAAGCCAAGCGAAATGCCAAGCGACAATTCTGTGATTGGCTCCGCTGGTCGACAGGACAGAGCGTTGATCCGGAGTCGATTTTCGATTGCCAGGTCAAGCGCATCCACGAGTACAAACGCCAATTCCTGAATGCACTGCGGATCGTTGTGCTCTACAACCGGCTGCGGGAGAACCCTGGGCTCGACATGCATCCACGTACGTTCTTTTTCGCCGGCAAGGCCGCGCCTGCCTACCGGCTCGCCAAGGTGATCATTAAGTTTATTAACAATCTGTCTGCGACCATCGACGGCGACCCCACAGTACGCGAACGGCTTAAGGTTGTGTTCCTGCCTGATTACTGCGTCTCGCTAGCGGAGCACCTCATTCCCGCTAGTGACGTGTCCAACCAGATTTCGACCGCAGGCTATGAAGCCAGCGGGACAAGCAACATGAAGTTCATGATGAACGGAGCATTGACGATTGGCACACGCGACGGCGCGACGATTGAGATGGCAGCAGAGGCCGGCGAGGAGAACTTCTTTCTCTTCGGTTTGACAGCGGAGCAGGTGATTGGCAGTCGCGGATGGTACAACCCGCATTGGCACTACCAACATGATCCGGAGACCCGTCAAGCTCTGGACTTGATCTTCTCTGATTATTTCAGCGGCGATGAACCGAGCGTCTTCGAGCCTTTGCGGGAAATGTTGTTGACGCACGGCGACCACTACATGCATTTGGCGGACCTGAACTCGTACCTGACGGCAGATGCGCAGCTGACTGCGTTATATGCCGATTCCGACGAGTGGGCGCGTAAGGCGATCTTGAATGTGGCGGGCTCGGGGAAGTTCTCCAGTGACCGCACCATCGCTGAATACGCAGCAGAAATCTGGAACGTGAAGCCGTGTCCCATACCAGAGAACGCGTAAAGGAGGGCGCGGACATAAACATGCAAAGTGTCCGGATGGGGAGAAGCATTGCACTTATTGGTTTCGTGGCCGCGTTCCTGCTGCTCTGCTCCGCCCACTCTTTTCAGCCGGCACCGAAACAGTATCGCGCCAAGCCGGAGGACGTGCCGTCGTGGGCGGAGCAGGGGAATTTTCGGTTCATCCGGCTGGACGGCGGACAAATCGAGAGCTGGAAGGCCGAGCGAACCTGGTGGGGCGCCAAGTTCAGCACCGAAGAGAAGGACGTACTGACCCATATCTACGACCGCGATTTCGAGCAAATGCTCGGGTTGCTCAAGCAGGCGGATTTCAATTGGATCTGGGTCACCTGGAGCAGCGGCTGGTCGCTGAAGGATGAGGAAGAGAACCGGGAGAACCTGAAAAAAGTCGTCGCCCGCTGCCATGAGAACGGCATCCATGTGTCGGCTTACATGTCGGCTACCAACATGTTCTGGAAGAGCGCCTACCGCGACGACCCGGAAACCAAGAAATACGGCCTGTGGAGGTACGGCATCCCCATGTTCTACGCCGGCCCGACCACGACCGACCTGCAGATCTCATGGAAGCGCCGGCTCGCCGATGCGCGCGAGCCCGGCTGGCGGGCCTATCTCCTGAAGAAGGCGGAGATGGCGGTGGACGCGGGCGTGGACGCGATCGTGTGGGACAACATGATCGGTCACAACTCTGGCCTGGCCCAGTTGCTCGATGACACGCAGCGGATGGCGGAGCGGAAGGCGCGGGAGGCCGGCCAGCCCAAGGTTATGGTTTATGCCAACATCCATATTCCGCCTGACCGGTTCGCGATGAACGACATCAACGAGGTGATCTGGGAAGAGGATGGCAAAGATACTCCGGGGGTGTGGAACGGTAGATGGCAGGTGGACAACGCGCGCAATATCAAATTCCTGAGCGGAGAGAAGCAGCTGTGGCAGCCTCTGAAGTATGAGAATGACCTTTACCACTGCGGTCCGCGCGAACGGTGCATCCCCAGCCCGGCGGAGCAGAAGCTTTCCATCGCCGAGGCCTATGCGTTCGGCGCGGCCACCTCGCGCAACATCGAGGGCCGATTCCTCTCCGCGCTGATCAAGGGCGAGCCGGCGGCTCAGGAGGCCTGGACGGCCATCGCTCAATACAACCATTTTCTGGTCGAGCATCGTGATCTGTATCACCAGGCGGAGCCGGCGGCGCGGATCGCCTTGATCTCCGCGGAGCCGCACAACCCGCTGGCCAACGAATTCCTCAAGAAGAGTGTATTCTTCGAGACCAAAGTGCTCGCGCACCTGGACAAGGGAGTTCCCCTAGAGCGGTTCAAGGTGCTGGTGATGCCGTCTGGCCTGCCTAAGCTCAGCGTCGATCAAAAGGCCCGGTTGGATGCGTTCACCGCCAGCGGGGGCGTCATCATCAGGGTCGGAAAGTCTGAGTCGGGAATTGCAGCGCGCGCCGAAGCTGCGGCCGGAGGGCCTCGCCTCAGCCTGGAGCCGCGCGGTTACGTGCTGGCCCAGCTGACTCGGAAACCCGACGGTCGAACTTTTATTCTTCACTTGCTCAACTACGATCGCCAGGCAGCAGCAGAGAGTGTGAAAGTCCGGCTGGAGCTGAGCGGGTTGGACCTGAGCCGGTGGGAGGTGGAAGTCCTTTCGCCGGACGCGGCCCAGCCTCAGTTCGCTGGCCTCTCTCTGCATAGGAACGTCTGCGAGTTGACCCTGAGGCAGATCCAGCACTATACCTTGGTGACTCTTTCGGCAAGGCCGGCGCCATAGTTTGAAATTGGGACATTCGGCACAGATATGTCGGAAAGCTCTGTAAAACGCAAATTTCTAGCAGTTAGCCAACCCGAAACTTCCCTCACGACAAAGCCGAGAGTTCACGGACGACACGAGGAGGTAATTCGCCTTGTTCACTCGCGGTTTTCGTGTTCTTATGCTTGGTGCAGTTACTGCGTTTGCGCCCGCGGTGGTTGCTGCCCCGGAGGATGCGGCACTCGGACGCGTGATCGACCGAGACTTGAAACGCGCTCACGTTCGCTTACGATTCATTGTTCCCGAGTGTTCCCGAGCGTGATTTTCAAGATCTGTAAGGCATCGCCCATGCCCCACATTCAATAAGTTAGAAACATCTAGCAGCCCTCATAACCCAAAGGTCGGTGGTTCAAATCCACCCCCCGCAACCACTTACAAATTTGAGGGACTGATGGCGTAGTCCCCGATTCGCAAATCAGTGGATCGCGGCTGTTGCGGGCCTCAAATTCTCCAAAGAAAAATCCTTCGCCCGATTCCTGAGCTGCCGTTTGATTGCGGACGGCAAGACCAGAGCTGCTACCCGGCTATTGGCTCGGCGCTTGGTTTTCTCAAATGCTGAGCCGTAGGTATTCATGGTCGTCTTGATGTCGGCGTGCCGCATGAGGCGCTGCTGCACCCCGAGAGGCGTGCCGATATCATCAATCAGCGTTCGATATGTGTGCCGAAAACTGTGCCAGCCCACTCCTTGCAATCCAATCTTTTCACCGGCTGGTCGCAAGTAATCCTTCTGAATGGCATCACCGTGGACTGGGCGTTTCGTATCCGCATTCGCGAATAGCCAAGCCTCCGGCGTTTCGACACATCGCTTCCGCCAATCCTCCAGAACGGACACCAGATTGGAATCCAGAGTCACTTCGTCTTCTGAAGATTCGGTTTTCCCGCCGTTCCAGACGTAGCGGCCCACAATGGATCGGGTCAACGTCAGCATCCGTCGCTTCAAGTCAAAATCCTGCCACTGCAATGCCCTGATCTCACTGATGCGCAAGCCCAGGCACATGGCAATCATGACCATCACTTGAATGTGGTAAGGAAACTCGGCGAGAAGAGCGTGATATTGCTCGATCGTGAGCACAACTTTCTTGCGAACACGTTTCGTCACGCCCTTGATTTCAACCAACTCCATCGGGTTTCTCTGAGTATCCAAAATCTCCCATTTCATCGCGTACTCAAAAATGCGATGGAGGAGGCTTTTTATGTTGGACTTCGTTTTGGGAGAATGGTGCAATTCCTTCAACCATTGTTCCACCTGAAGGGGCCTTTTCACTTCGGCCAACGGAGCGTCGCCCCATTGTGGCAAAATATGTCTCTTCAAAATGGACTCGTAGGACTTCTTGGTTGAATACCGCTCTGGCATTGCTTCGCGCATGTATCGCCTTGCCAATGCTCCGAACGATGGACCGGAAAATTGCTCCATCCGCTGGTATCGAAACTCTCTCGATGCCTGCCAGACGTGAGCTTCCGTTGGCCATTTCTCCACGTTTCCCGTCAACACTACGCTGCGCTTTCGCGTAACGCCGATTTCGTCCGTTTCGTAAAAGCGCCAAACCCATACATCTGGTCCCCGCGCTCTTCTCTTGCGGACAATGGTTCCGACATCTTGCTGTGTGCGTTTCAAGAAGCTTTCCTCCTTAAAGCGCGCACGGATGACGATTCCGAATGTACACGACAGCGCATGTGCGAAGCTAGTTCAGAAATTAGAAAGCGCCAGCGTTTGCGAAGTCCATTGCCTATCGGATGTGCAGGAAGGCACCCTTTCCGAGCCATCTTCTTTACTGTCACAGGGCTGATGCTGAGAAACGTTGCCGCTTCTTCAGGCGTCACAAATGGTTCCCTGTCTTCTGCTGCGTTCACGGTACTGCTCCATCCTCAAACCAGTTCTCAGGTCCCGACTGCTTCACCCTCGGTGACATCGTGAGCCAAAGTCTGCGAACCTGCGGTTCCTGCGCGCTCCTGCCACAGGCCGCCGATGCAACCCTATCGTTAGCTTTGCTGTAAATCTGTTCATCCTAGCGTTCACGTGAGACAGCGACATACGCCTTCCATCTGCACCAGTCGGCACACTTGACAATATCGCATCTGTACACGTATAGTCAATATGTAACGGTACATTATAAATAAGTGTAACAGTCAAGGAGAGGGGTCGCATGACGGAAAAGGCAGTGACACCGCAGCAGCCGGTAATCTCCATTCGCATCTCCGATGCGCTGCGCTCCCGGCTCGATAAGCTGAGGGAAATCATGGCGCTGAAGACCGGCCAAACTGTCTCGACATCGGAAGCGGCAAAGCAGCTTCTTGAGTCTGCCCGAGACGACCGTCTTGAGTTGGTAAACCTGCTCACTGAGCCGACGGATTCCCTACTAAGAATTCGCGGGAAGGCAGACGCAAGACTCTCGCTTTCGCAGGCGGAATGGACCATGGTGGCCCACTACTGTGCGCGGGGCGCAGAGTCATTTACGAAGACCGCACAAGGCCAGATTTCCTACGAGTCCCTGGCCGAAATCCTGGAGGCATTCCTTGCGGCTTACGCCCTCGCACGCAGACCGAAGAAGTCCCCACTGGACTTTGTATACCTGCTGACTCTTCCAGGGGACAAACAGGTCGAAGCAAAGGAACCTAAGGATGTTGGAAGCGATGACGTGCGCCGGGTGGTGAATCACACCATTCAAATGCTGAGGAACCCGGCTCAAAAGCGGCGCAAACCGATCCTCGCCGTGCGGAATCTCTACCGACTTCTCGATGAGGAGACGTTCTCGAATATTGAGAAGGTGAACGATGCACTTTGGCCGCACTGGCCAGCCCTGTGGCGGGTGTGCGCGCGCGGCCACTATTCCCTTCACCGCAAGCCCCTGCGAGAGAAGTTGCCTGCGGAGACAAACGACGAGGATTTTGAGCTTGCGGTGCAGCCGGCATTGCCCTCCTTGGAAGAAGGCGGATACCGCCTCGATCTGGTGCGGGAAGAGGGAAATGAATTCTCCCCTCGTTGGCAGTTTCCCGGACCACTTGCCCCGCGCTATCCGGTGTGTGGATACCCGAGGATTGCGGAGTTCCGAAGGATGCTGGAAGAGCTTGATTTGGAGCGGGATCTTTGCCAATGGCAAGGCTACTATTTCTACGCGCACACGGCGATCCTGGAGAACGAGGAAAGGGGAGTGTTTTTCTTTGCGCGGGAGAATGGAATCACTTTCGGATTCCCGATGGAAGACTGGCAGTCGATCCGGAATTTGTTTCGACGCGCGTGGCAGGCCCCCGAGGTGATCCATACATGGGAGGCTCAGGTACTGGAATACGGCGAGTTGTAAGAACGCGGTGCTTCGCACCGGAAGCAATGTGGACACTCCACCCCTTCGAGGGTGCTGCAGAGCGCTTCGGAGCGCTCCAGAGTGACCTGTTCAGAATGAACAACCTACAGTTCCGAGGGCGCTCTACAGCGCTTCAGAGCGTCCCAGGTGTACTTGTTGAAAAGAGGTGGCAATGTCCGAAGAACTCGCACCCGTCAAGAAGAACGGACCACAAAATTTCCGCGTTCATACTGCCAGTACGAAGGTGACTCAATCCGAGTTGGCCGAACTCGAACGCGCGGCGGCAGCGCGCGGCAAACGCCTTAGCGAATGGATGCGCGAAGTCATCTTTCGAGAGCTCCGCGGTAGCGACCAGATGAACTCCGGTGACCACGCCAAATACGGAAGGCAACTGCTGACAGAGGTGCTTGGTCTGCAAGTTTTTCTGACCAGCGTGCTTTCTCCAATGTCACGCGGCGAGTGGCTGAGCGCAGAGCAATACAAGGAAATCATGCGGCAGGTGAAGTCAAATAAACATCGCTGGACCCAGGAGCTTCTTGCGGAGCAGCCACCGGATACGCACCGCTAGAACCAATCGCGACCATTCCCTGGATCGGATGAGTGTAGCCGAGGCGCGATCCGTGTCAAGGCTCTGCCCGCGTTCGCGGCGGACAATGTCCGGCCTTGAGACGGACCGCTGCAGACTCGGCTTTCTGTCTCCGACTATCCGGGAATGTTCACCATGAGACGGGGCTGAACTCATCGTGTTCCCGCGTGATTACAGATTCGGTTGAGGCCCCGAGATTGTCGATCAGAGCGCCATCACCAACCAAGGGCAAAGCGCACGCGATTGCGTGCATCAAGGCAAAGCACGCTAGCCGATTCCAACAACTGCGCTTCGAGGGTGACTCGAAGCTATTGCAGTTTATCGTACTCGGCCTTGGCTTGCTTCAGTGTGGGGAGGTCGGGGTCGGCGTCTTTCCAGAGCGTGAGGAAATCCTGATAGGCGGCGCGCGCTTTGGCCGTGTCGCCCTGCAGGGTATAGGCGCGCGCCAGTCCCAGCCGGGCCAGTGCTCCCCATGGAAAGTTCACCACCAATCCTCGGTGATCAATGAATTTCTGAAATTCCGCCGCCGCCGCGCTGCCGTCGTGGAGCATGAGATAGGCTTCCCCACGCAAATAAACCGGGCACAGGAATATCGTGAGGTGCGTTGGTGTGCTAAGTTCGATCGTGCTCACTGCCTTCAATAGTTCGATTGCCTGGTTCGGGTCTTTGCGCTCCAGAGCGACGGCCGCACGAATTGTGGGCAGCCAATACTTCTGGACCAGCGTGCCCAGCGGGAAGGTCTTATCGAGTTCGGCAGCCAGCTTCTCCGCCGCTGCGGTATCGCCCGCCCGCGCCAGAGCCAGCGCCGCTATCGCCTGCACATCGCGGTTCGGAGCCAGCTTCACTGCTGCCTTCGCGTCGGCACGCGCCTGCTCCCAGTTTTCCGCTTCCACCTCGCGTAGTGCTGCCGCTGCCTGATATCCTGCGGCCGTCTCTTTGGCGTCGTTGTGCTGGGCTGAATCCGTCGCCCACCTGGTCAGTTCGTGCGCATTCTTCAGCTTACCGTACCAACCTTCCGTGTCCGCTTGCGCGGCCAGCAACATGTCTTCCGCGCCCGGCTTTTCCATGACGGCTGAGACCGACTGCGCCATCTGCGCCGCATCGCCTTTCAGAAAAGCCAACTGATAGCGGTACGAGAACAGAAACTCATTCACCAGCTTGCGCCCCTCCGCCTGCTTGTACACCGCATCCGCTTCATCCAACCGGTTGAGGGCCGTGTAGGCGCTGCCTAGGTTGAGATAGTTGAAGACATTATTTGGCTCCAGACGCAGCGCGTCCCTGAATTCCTCCAATGCTTTTTCACGGTTTCCCAAGGCAAAGAGAATTAGTCCCAGCCATCTGTGAGGAAAGTCGTCTCTTAGGTAGGTCTGCTGCCACAGTTCGAAGGTCTGCGCCGCTTTCTCCAGCTCTCCCGTCGCATTCACGTAGTAGCGTCCCTCGATGGTGAACCGCTCCCGTTCGCTGACCTTCTCCCGCAGGTCGTAAGCCTTGCGTGCATTTTCGGCCGCCCGCCCAACTTCGTTTAGGTCCCTGTAGACAGACGACATCCAGGAGTAGGCCATGGCAAAATTCGGGTCGAGTTCCGCCGCCCGTTTGTAGAAGGGCAGCGAGGGTGTGATCCCTTTCGCATATTCCGTCTTAACCCCCAGGCTGTAGGCTTTCAGCGCCTCCAGGGATGGCGTGGTCGCCTCCTCCAGCGGCGTAGCGTACTTCTCCACTGAGCTGAGCGACTCGCCCAGCCTCCTACGCAAGCTGATCGCCGCATTGTCCAGAGCCTTGAGCACCGCTTCCTTGCCCGCCGCCTGCTCCTGCGCCTCGGCCAGCACGTCCCCCGTGTTGCAGTCCACCGCCTTCAGGCCAATCACGTACTGATTGCCCAGCCCCGCAATCGAGCCGGTCACGATGGCCTTGCTACCCGTGCGCTGACAAACCTCGCTTGTGACCTCCGGCGTCAACCGTTCCCCGGCGGGACGGCCCATCAGCTTCAAGGTCGAATTAACCCGGCGCTCGGAAATCAGGCCGAGAAACGGCGATTGTTCAAGCTGTACCGACAGTCCCTGCTTCAGCGTGTCGTCGAATACGGCATCGCCTGTCTTGTTGTCGAAATCGGAAAGAACAATGGTGTCCTTGTCGGTCAGTGCTCCGACTTGGCGGCGCGGATAGAGAAGCCAGCCCGCGATCAGCCCGACCAGCAGAACTGCCGATGGGACAACCATCTTCCAGAGCTTCTGCTTCGCTACCTTGGAGTCTTGCTGCGGCCGCTCATCCTCCACCTCAGCAATCAGCCGGTAGCCGTGGCGCGGCAGAGTTTCTATGTAGCGAGGCTCATCGGCGTCATCACCAAGCGCTCTCCGCAGCTTC
>Ga0187890_10000150_pt1 | contig 48906 bp, 39 predicted proteins | sample June2016WEW_21_1_FD_133005 | JGI IMG/M metagenome (GOLD analysis project Ga0187890, IMG submission 133005) | Peatland microbial communities from SPRUCE experiment site at the Marcell Experimental Forest, Minnesota, USA - June2016WEW_21_10 | ecosystem: Environmental > Terrestrial > Soil >... | reverse complement strand
TGCCACCAATTCCGGTGATCTGACCGTTTGCGATGTTCCAGTACTGTTGACCCTTACCGACGCACTGACGCAGACGCACTTGGGTGCCATCGATCTGGTAGCCGTGCCAGGGGACCAGGACGCATTCGTTCGTGTTGGCGGCCACCAGAAGGCTACCGCCGGCGCAGGACGCGCTGCTCAGCGAGAGTAGGACGACACCCAGGCTACCCAAGAAACTCAGGAAAGGTATTTTCATTGGATCGTCCACTGTTGGCTTGGTGAAGACCTGCAAGGGCTTAGGATCAAAGAAACGCCGTCACCGCCGGGAATGCTTTGCGTGTCGAGGCATTCTTGCTCAGTCCGATGATCTGTGCTCCGATGATCTGCCATCTCTGGATGTCGCGCCCTCACTCAGGGTGAGATTATCGCGCACCGCCTCACTAATTGTGAGACTTTCCCGCGCTCGAGGTCCGCGGCGGCGATTTGACTTCCGGTCTCACAAATGATGAGAGTAGAGAGTCCTCGCGAGCCGGCCGCCCTCGAATTCTAGGCAATTTTCGCGGCGGTGCAGCATGCATGACACACTTTTCCACGATCGGGATTGCCGCACTCGCAACTGCGGCTCCGACCTGCTGGGCGCGCGCGAAGACGCACGCTCAAATGAGTGACGTAAGTATAGTTGGCGCCATAGTCGTTAAAGAAAGCAACGAGCTTCGGCCCCGATCGGTATGGCGAAAGCGCCTTATCCCCTGTGATGATCTCGGCAAGGCGTTTGATAGTTCTCGTGGATATTTTCATTTTCTGAAGGCGCGCTACTCCTGCCTACTTCCGACCTGCACTAATCGTGGAGTTAAGCTGCGGTCGGACTGTGCAACGCAAGCTCTCCGCGGAGCGCGCGATCACACGGTTGCCACGAATTGCGGAATGGGTCGGGGCTGTGCGATGTGCTCGAATCCCGACGCGAGGCGCAAGAGCGTGGGCTCGCTCCAAGCGGCGCCGAAGAAGGAGAGCCCGATTGGCAACCTCCGGTAAAGTCCCGTCGGCACCGTGATGTGCGGGTAGCCTGCTATCGCTGCGGGCGAGGAGCACCCGCCGGTATCCGTGTCGCCATTCACCGGATCGATCAGCCATGCCGGTCCCGAGGTCAGGGTCACGATCGCATCCAACCGATGTTCCGCAAGTAAGGCATCAATACCGTTCGTGCGCGTCGCCTTGAGACAGATCTCGCGCGCGTTCAGGTATTCCGCATTGTTGAGATCCCCCTTGGCGTCGGCCTGTCTCAAGAGCTCCTGATCGAACAGTGCGAGCTCGCGTGCCGACTGTTCAGAGTTGAAGCGGATCAGTTCCGAGAGATTGTGCACGGGGAGCGCCGGGGGGATACGCGCGAGATAGGCGTTCAAATCCGCCTTGAACTCGTACAGCAGAACCTCGAGCTCTGGAGCAACCCATTCCCCGTGCATGGGAAAATCCGCAGGATCGACCAGGGTCGCTCCTGCTTGCGTGAGAAGCGACGCGCAGCGATCGAAGTACGCATTGAGCGGCGCGTTATCGGCAAAGAAGCGCCGCGCGATGCCGAGTCGCGTACCACGCAGACCGTCGACATTGAGATAGCGCACATAGTCGGACTCGAAGTGCCCGCGTGCAGCGGCGCTGGCGGGATCCTTCGCGTCGGGGCCGGCCATCGCACCAAGCAGGATCGCGGCGTCGCGCACCGACCGCGTCAACGGGCCGGCCGTGTCCTGGCTGTGCGAGATCGGGACGACCCCACGTCGGCTGACAAGTCCGACGGTGGGCTTCAGGCCCACGATGCCGTTGATCGAGGCGGGACTTACGATGGACCCGTCAGTCTCGGAGCCGACGGCTGCGACACAAAGCCCCGCTGACACGGCGACCGCCGATCCGGAGCTCGAGCCGGATGGCGTACGGTCGAGCGCGTAGGCCGGCGCGTACCAGCCCTCGAGCGCCAAGGACCCCGCCGTGGTCAGCATGTGATCTTGGGTCTCGACGTTGTCCTTGATCAGCAGCGGCATGCCATGCAAGGGTCCGCGCGCTCCATGTGCGCGCCGCTCGCGATCGAGGTCCGCCGCGATTTCGAGTGCATGTGGATTGACCTCCAACACCGCGCGCAGCTCCGGCCCCCGGCGATCGAGCGCGTCAATCCGCTCAAGATACGTCAGGGTAAGGGCGCGTGCCGTCAGCCGCCCGGCCTCCATGGCGGCAGCGGCCTCCGCGAGCGTGATCAGAGCGCTCGTATCGAGGTCCGTGGCCGCGCTCGGCATGGAGCGCCACACGGCCGCCAGGGCACCGGCGGCGCCGAGAAAGTTGCGTCGATTCATCGCCATTCTAATGTTGCTCGTCAAGCGCGCGCCCCCCGGCAGTGTGTCATCGTCCCTTGCGCCGCAGCCCGTCCATCAGAAGGTCGATCAGTCGCCGTGCGCTCGCTTCCCACGCGTCGTCGCGATTCCCATAACTCACGCCGACCATCGCGCGCAACAAGTCAGATGGAGCGATGTCTTTGCGCACCGCGCCACTTTCGGCAGCGTGCCTCACAAGCGTTGCCACGGCCTGTGTGATGAGTTCAGTCGAGTTTGCACGAAGCGCGGACGTCTCGCCGACTGCAGCTCCCAGTGACGGTGCAATCAAGCGCTTGGTGGCGATGTAATCGACGAATAAGTGCATCCATTTGTGCAGGGCTGCAGCCGGCGCAGAGGATTTGAGGAGTTGTGGAACGGCTCCTGCAAGCTGCTCGACTTCGTGTCGATAAACGGCCTCGACAACCGCCTCTCGACTCGGGAAATGGCGATAGAGTGTGCCGATGCCGACGCCGGCGCGGCGCGCAATTTCTTCCAGACTCACGTTCAGCCCGACATCCGCAAACGCTTCCTTGGCGGTGTCGATCAGTAATTGTCGATTCCGGGCACTGTCAGCGCGGGGTTTTCGCGCTTGCGCCGCTGGCTTTCGTTTCACTTATAACCGACCCTCCCCACGAACGCCCTTGCAAAGCGGAGGACCCCTCCGTATATTAAACGGAGGATCCCTCCACTTCCCATTAGACCACTTTTCCATGGTGCAGCGTAGGGCGGAATGCAACCAGCCAGGAGTCACCATTATGACCCATTCATTTGGAGCCACATCGACGACGGATGAGGTCCTACAAGGCATCGACTTAACGGCAAAGCGGGTGCTCGTCACGGGAGTCTCTGCGGGCCTCGGGGTCGATACGGCACGCGCCTTGGCGACGCACGGGGCGCAGGTCGTCGGAACCGCGCGTGATCTCTCGAAAGCGCAGGTGGCTACGGAGCAAGTTCGCTCCCAAGCGGTGCGCGGGGGCTCCCTGCAACTCGTCCAACTCGATCTCGCATCGCTCGAGAGTGTCCGGCGTTGCGCCGACGGTTTGCTTGCCGCCGGCAAACCCTTCGACGTGATCATTGCCAATGCCGGCGTCATGGCGTGCCCCAAGGGCATCACCGTTGATGGATTTGAGACGCAGCTCGGCACCAACCATCTCGGACACTTCGTTCTGGTGAACGGAATCGCCTCACTGCTGCGGCGAGGCTCACGCCTCGTGAACCTGTCCTCAGCGGGCCACCGATATTCCGACGTCGATCTAGACGATCCGAACTTTGAGCGCGCGCCGTACGCCGAATTCGTCGCCTATGGCCGCTCCAAGACTGCGAACGTCCTGTTTGCGGTCGAATTCGATCGCCGTCACAAAGCGCGAGGTGTCCGAGCAACGGCGGTACATCCTGGCACCATTCAGACGGAGCTCGGTCGCCACATGGCACCCGGCGTATTGGATAAATTGATCGCCGAGATCAACGCGACCCAACCGACGGACGCTCCGCCCTTCAGCTGGAAGAGTGTTCCGCAAGGCGCGGCAACCTCGGTATGGGCGGCCTGCGTCGCCGACGCCGAGGCCATTGGAGGTCGCTATTGTGAGGATTGCCACGTTGCCGATGTCGCTTCAGCTCCTGGGTTGCGAGTAGGCGTGCAGCCTTACGCGCTCGACCCGCAGCGCGCACGAGCGCTGTGGGAAAAGAGCGAAGAGTGGGTCGGCGAACGCTTTGACTAAGCTTGCCCATCACTGCGCGATACGCCGCTCCGATCTGCTTCAGCTGCGCGTGGTACTCATCGCGGCTGGTGATGTACCAGGTGAGTCGTACGATGTACTCCGGGCGCGCCTGCGCCTGCGCCAGTATCGCGCATCATACCGCGAGGCGGGCAAATCAGGCGAGTGAGTGTTCCAGATATCTGCGCCAGCCGCCGAATCGCGTGATGTCGACAGCTCCCTCGACCCCGCAGGCCTCGCACAAGAAGCCGCTGACTTGCTTGCCGTCCTCGAGCTCGATCTTCCCAATCGCCAGTGGAGCGGGAACAGCCCCGACCAGCGCGGCGAAATCTTCGGACTTAATTGCCCACACTTCGACGACGATCGACGCACCCCCCTTTCGGACTCGCAGCAATCCCGGGCGATGCGGCGGTCCGCCGGGCAGCGCAAATAACTTGTAGTTCGCGCGGGTGCGGGTGCTGCGCACGAGATATCCGCCCGCATCGCGCAGTTGATGATTCAACGGCAATCCGTCCATATGTGCGCCGCATACCGCGATCTCGATGACCAAGGGGGTAAGCCGCGCCGGCTTTTCGACCCTTGGAGGCAGAGACCATTGCAGCGCGCCGAGACGAGTGACCAGTGCGCGATGCAACCTGTCAGCCAGATCGAGCAGCGCATAGTCCGTGGCTTTCGGCCCCACCAAGGTCACGCCGAAAGGTAGTCCGTCCTCCCGAAATCCGGCGGGAACGGCGACACCGGTCAAATCGAGCAGATTCATGAAATTGGTGTAGTAGCCGAGATTCGAATTGAGCTGAATGGGCGCCGCGTCGACACTCGCACGCTCGTAAATCGTGCCGCTCGTCGGTGTCATGATCACGTCCACCCGATTCCAGATCTCCTCCGTTGCGCGGCTCAGCGACTTGAGGCGGTGCTCTGCCTCGAAGAGCTCCGCCGCGGAACGTGATTTGCCCGCCATCATGATCTCGCGCGTCACGGGGTGCATCGCTTCCGCGTGGCGTTCGATGAAGCCCTGCACTGCCACGTAGCGCTCGGCCACCCACGGCCCCTCGTAGAGCAGCCGTGCGGCCTCCAGAAAGGGCGCAAAATCAATCTCCGTCGCGGTGCCGCCGACCCACTCGATGCGCCCTACCGCGTGATCGAACAGGCGCGCGTATTCACGGTCACCGAAGAATTGCAGCTGGTCGCGGCGCGGGATCCCGAATCGGCATCCGCGAAGCGGCATATCGGAGAACGCGCGCGAATAGGGATCCGCGGCGTCGAACCCCTCGATCACTGCTAGCACGCGCGCTGCATCCTCGCAGGTCAGGGCGAATATCGACACGCAGTCGAGCGAACGGCAGGCTGGGACCACTCCTCGGGTGCTGACTCGGCCGCAGCTTGGCTTCAATCCGATGATGTTGTTGAAGGCCGCCGGCACCCGGCCGGAACCTGCCGTGTCCGTGCCGAGTGCGAAGCTCGCGAGCCCCGTGGCCACTGCCACGGCAGAGCCCGAGCTAGAGCCGCCGGAAACGTAGGCGGCATCGAAGCTGTTCAGACACTCGCCGTACGGCGATCGGGTGCCGACTAGGCCGGTCGCAAATTGATCTAGATTGGTCTTGCCGAGAGGAATCGCCCCTGCATCGAGGAGCTTCTGCACGACGACGGAGGATTGCTCAGGAACATAGGAATACTCCGCGCATCCTGCGCTCGTCGGCACGCCGGCGAGGTCGATATTATCCTTGATCACGAAAGGTATGCCGTAGAGAGGCAACTCGTCTACCGCGCGCTGCCCCAGCGCTTCTGCGCGCTCCAGGAGCCACTCGCGCGAGAGCCGCGATATCCACACGTTCCTCGGAGCCGCGAGGTCGGCATACCGCAGGGCGTGCTCAATCAATTGCCGCGGCGTGAGTCGCTCGGCGCGATACTCTTGCAGCAGATCTGAAATCAAAAAGCTTTGGGGCGCATTCATGGAACGAAATATAGCTCGCGCCCACGCGCAGTTGCGAACCCCTTCGCGGTACAAACCCTTGCCCACACATGGGGCGCCGTCACCCCATCCTGCGCGCTCGCGGTGCAAGGGAGGCCCCCAAGTTCGCGTGACCTCGGGCGCACGACCGGCCAGATAACCGCGCAAAAGCGGCCTTTTCCTTTGTATCTGTGTCTTCGCCGGCGGAGTCCAGAGGCGTTGGCACAGCACTTGCTTCGGTAAAGACAAATGTGCGTCTAGGGTTCCGGCCTGCTCCTACAGGCGTCTGGTCCGAGAGAGGCAGTCCAGGCTCGTCGCGATCCTAAGAGTCGCGGAGAGATGGATACACGGCGGGATAAAAGCCCGGGAGATCGGTGTCGAGGAGGCTTTAGCGTCCTCGGGATGGTCTCCCGCTCAGGGGATAACCCGAACATAGCAAGCCTTCACGAGACGGTCCTTACGGCACGGCTTGATAAGGAGGCTTTGCGGGATGGGGTATTCAATTTCTCGATTCCACGCAGGATGCGTGGCGGCTGCATCACTGCTTGTTCTGTTCTGCCTGCGCGAGGAGGCTTGCGCTGACCAAATGGCCGCCGCAGGCGCCGACGCGCTCGCAGTGGCCTCCCCTTCAGCCGGCGGTTCCGCGGATGCGCTCCAGGAGATCGTCGTGACGGCCAATAAGCGCGTCCAGGACATCAAGGATGTACCGATCAGCATCACCGCCATCAGCGGTGCAGATTTACTCGATCGGCACATCCAGAATTACGACGATATCGCTCGCGTGGTGCCGGGTGTGAACTTCAACTCTGTATCCGGCACCGAGGGCACGACCAACATCGAGATTCGTGGCGTGAGTTCCACCTCCGGCTCTGCCACGACGGGTTTGTACATTGACGACGTGTCGATAACGACCAAGAACTTCTTCTACGACGGCGCGGCAAACCCCCGGCTGTTCGACCTCGATCGACTGGAAGTTCTACGCGGCCCCCAGGGAACGCTGTATGGCGATAGCTCGGAAGGCGGCACCATCCGCTTCATCACGCCGAAGCCGCAACTCACGCAGTGGAGCGGTCAGTCCATCAGCGACTATTCCCAAACTGAGCACGGCGGCGGCAACTACTTCCAGGGACTTGTGTTCAATGCACCTCTGATCCCCGAAGTGTTCGCGGTGCGCGGCAGCGTCGGCTATACGAGCGACAGCGGCTTCATTGACCATTACAGCAACCCCGCACAAAGCAGCGCCGCCACGTTGAGTCAGGTCACGCCCTATTTCCAGCTGGAGAAGCGCGGCGTCAACTGGGACGACGTCTTCGTGACGCGTCTGAACGGCCTGATCCAGGTGTCCGATGCGCTGACGATTTCTCCGAGTTTCTTCTATCAGCGCTACCGCTACGGCGACAGCGATGCCTTTTATCCGCCGGGTCAGCCCGCCTCCCTTGATCCGCTCGGGCCGCCCATCCCCGGACTTTGGATTCAGGACAAGGAGACCCCCGAGCCGGGCCTCGATACGCTGGTGTTGCCGAGCCTCACGATCAATGCGAGCCTCGGCTTCGCCGATCTAACCTCCGTGACCGGTCTGTTTTTGCGCCAGTACGCGCGCCAGATTGACGGCACTTACTACAATAGTGCAGCCTTCGCGGGCCTCATCAACACACCCTGCCCTGCTCCAGGGCCCGGCGTGATCACGTACCCGAATGGCTCGCCGAACTGCGATTCGGCGCAGGAACCGCTGGTCAACTCGATCATCGCCAATCTGCCTTCGGCCGTGCACCTGAGCAACCACTATGGGCAGTTCTCGCAGGAATTCCGCCTCGCCTCACCGGTCGACTCCGGCGCGCTCAAGTGGGTGGCAGGACTCTACTACGAGAATTCGTGGATTCACGATGTGGACTTCCAGCAAATTCCGGGCATCAGCACCGCGTTCACGAAGATCTTCGGGGCGCCGATGGAAAACACCTACGTCAATACTCTTTATGGACCTCCGGGAGCGGGGTACTCGCTATTGTTCCCGGACGACATCGATGAGTCGGATAATCGCTTCTACAGCGAAAGGCAGTTTGCCGCCTTTGGTCAGGTTGACTACGATTTTCTACCGAGCCTGCACGGCTCGCTGGGAGGGCGCTATGCCACCACGCACGAGACCTACGAGTCAACCGAGATCGGGTTCTATCAGTGGCCGAACATCAGCCCCTATCATCAGGAAGGCACCTTCAGCGCCTTTACGCCCAAAGCGTCCTTGAGTTACAACATCACCCCTGAATCGAGCGCATACACTTCGGTCGCGAAAGGCTTTCGCAATGGCGGTCCAACCGGTCCGATACCCTACGGCGGATTTAACGGCGGCGTATGCGGTTCGAATCTTCAGACCTACGGTCTGAACTCGGGGCCCACCAAATTCGATTCCGACTCACTCTGGACCTACGAGCTCGGCAGCAAGAACCGCCTCGACGATAGTCGCCTGTCAATCGACGGCGCGTTGTATGCCACCAACTGGAAGAATATTCAGCAGTCCTTGTACTTGCCTACATGCGGCTATTACTTCACGGCCAATGTCGGCGACGCCAAGATCTACGGCGGTGAGCTCGAGGTCAGTTACCGGCCCGTTACGCAGCTCACGCTCGGACTCACTGCCGACGTTCAGCACGCCTACATCTCGAGTGCCGCCAATCCGAGCGAGGCAAGTGTCGGCTCCTGGCTGATCGATGTCCCGGACTACAACTACTCAGGCTCCGCGGCCTATCTCTTTCCGCTCGCGGCCGAGAACAGCCTGGTGAGCCGCATCGACTATGCCTACAGCGGTAGTTCCTACGGTAGCTATCAGCGGCTCGATTACCTGAACTCCCCGCCGACCACGAACCCCAACTACCGCAACCCCGGCTACGGCGTGCTCAACGCCAGCTTCGGGGTGACGGGTAAGTTTTATGACGTTAGCCTATACGCCAAGAATCTCGGCAACGATCGCAAGATCATTCAGCAGCCCGAGGTGAACACCGTATTCGAGGCCTATACGGTGAGGCCGCGAACGATCGGCCTGATGTTCAAACTCCACTTCAATTGAGGCGGTAAATCCCAATGAGCAGCGAAGCGATCTTCCATGAGGCGCTGATCGAGGGCGGCAAGCACTGGTCTTTGACGGTGCGCAGTGGTGTCGTCCTACGATTGGTGGACGTCAAGGGCGGCGCCAACGTCGGCATGCTTTTCTACAACCCCTGCAATCTTCTCGAGCGTTACAACGCCCCGGATACCCTGAAGTGCCAGCACACATTCAAGCTCACGCAAGGCCATTGCCTGTACTCGGACATGGGCAGGATCTTCTGCTCGATCATCGCCGACTCGGTCGGCTGGCACGACACCGTCGGCGGCGACTCGACTAAAGCGTTGGTGGCGCAGCGATGGGGTGAAAAAAGCTACCAGAGTCACCGCAACGGCTGGACTCAGAACGGTCATGACTCATTTCTGGTCGAGGGCGGCAAATACGGCTTGAGTCGCCGTGATCTCGCCGCCAACGTCAATTGGTTCAGCAAGGTGAGCGTCGACGAGGGGGGCGCCATGACCTTCGATTCCTCGAACTCGGCGGCCGGTGCATACGTCGATCTGCGTTTCGAGATGGATACCCTGGTGCTGCTGCATACTTGCCCGCACCCGATGGATCCGGCTGCGGAGTACCCGCGCGCGCCCGTCAGCATACAGCTGAGCAAGGCGGCGCGGGCGACCAACGACGACCTATGCCGCAACTCGCATCCGGAGAATATGCGGGGATTCGTAAACACGGAACTCTACAGGCAGTGCACCTGCGATGGAGTTTGAGCATGTTGCGAGAGAGCACGCGGACCCCCGATTCAGCGCGTTTTCGCAAGGTCATCCTTGCCGGGGATTACTGGGTCGACCTCGTAAGGAAGGGCGAGCATTTCAGGATCGTCGACCTCGAAGGCAATCAGGCCGCCGACACGCTGCTATTTTCCGCCGCCGATCCGGCTGATCGCTACAGCTTCGTCGATACCCTACGGGCGCAGCGCAACGTGTTCCTGAGCGTCGGGTCGAGGCTCCTGTCCACGGCCGGGAACATGCTCGCCGAGATCGTGGCCGATACCGTCGGCCGGCACGACACGCTGGGAGGTGCTTGCTCGACCGAATCGAACACCGTGCGCTACTCCCTCGACAAGCGAACGATGCATGCGTGCCGCGACAGCTTTGTGCTCGCGCTGGTCGAGCATGATCAATTTGGGCTGACGAAGCGCGATCTGACTCATAACATCAACTTCTTCATGAACGTGCCGGTCACCGCGGAGGGCGGACTCGAGTTTGCCGATGGCTTGAGCGGACCGGGGAAGTACGTTGAGTTGTGTGCCGCCATGGACATCATCGTGCTCATTTCGAATTGCCCGCAGCTCAATAATCCCTGCAACGCCTACAATCCGACGCCCTTGGAGATCCTGATCTGGGGCCCGTGATGTTCCGCAAGGTTCTCATCGCCAATCGCGGTGAGATCGCCTGCCGCATCATCCGAACCTTGCGCCGCATGGGTATCGGGTCGGTCGCGGTCTATTCGGATGCGGACCGGCATGCGCTCCACGTCCTCCAGGCCGACGAATCGATCCGCCTCGGTGGGGCGCCGGTCGCCGAGAGCTACCTGCGCCAGGAGGCGCTGATTACCGCGGCGCGCGATTGCGGCGCCGAGGCGATCCACCCGGGCTACGGGTTTTTGAGCGAGAGCGCCGCATTTGCCCAGGCGTGCGGGACCGCGGGAATCGTCTTCATCGGTCCTACTCCCGACCAAATTCGAGACTTCGGCTTGAAGCACAAGGCTCGCGAGATCGCCGCCCGCGCCGGACTGCCCCTGCTCCCGGGAAGCGATCTGCTTGTCGATGCCGAGCAGGCCCGCCGCGAGGCCGCGCGCGTCGGCTATCCCGTCATGCTCAAGAGCTCCGCCGGCGGCGGGGGAATCGGTATGCAGCTCGTCTCCTGCGAGTCGGAGCTCGACGGTGCCCTCGAAGGCGTCGAGCGCCTTTCGCGCAAGAATTTTGGCCGCGGCAGCGTGTACCTGGAGCGCTACGTCGAGCAGGCACGCCATATCGAGGTACAGATATTCGGCGACGGCTCGGGAAAGGTCATCGCACTCGGCGAGCGCGATTGTTCGATCCAGCGCCGCAACCAAAAGGTGATCGAGGAGACGCCCGCGGTCGGTTTGCCACCGAGCACGCGCGATCTGCTGGAGGAGAGCGCCGTGCGGTTGGGGCGAGCCGTGAATTACTGCTCCGCCGGCACGGTGGAGTTCGTGTACGACGTCGAGCGCAAAGAGTTCTACTTCCTCGAAGTCAATACGCGCCTGCAGGTCGAGCACTGCATCACGGAGGAGATCACCGGAATAGACATCGTCGAGTGGATGATCCGTACCGCAGCCAAAGAGCGGATCGAGCTCACCAAGCCCGAATCGCACGGGGCTTCGATTCAAGTGCGGGTCTATGCGGAGGATCCTGCGCGCAACTTTCGCCCCTCGGCGGGCAGGCTCACGCGCGCGCGCTTTGCCCCGGGCGCGCGGGTCGAAACCTGGGTCGAGGACGGGACGGAGGTCAGCTCGCACTATGATCCTCTGCTCGCAAAGATCATCGTATCAGGCGTTGACCGAAGCGCCGCCGTCACCAAGCTGCGGGAGGCGTTGAGGAATACCGAGATCGCGGGCATCGAAACCAATCTGGAATACTTGAGACAGCTCGTGGCGCAAAAGGTATTTGGGCAAGGCGCCATGACCACGCGCGCGCTCGAGACGTTTGCCTACGCGCCGCAAACGCTTGAAGTACTCAGCGGGGGCACGCAGACCACCATCCAAGATTATCCCGGACGATTGAATTACTGGAACGTCGGAGTGCCTCCCTCGGGACCGATGGACGATCTATCGTTCCGACTCGCGAACCGGGTGCTCGGCAACCCGGAGAACGCCGCAGCGCTCGAGATCACCATGTTGGGTCCGACGCTGAAATTCAACACGGATACCGTCATCTGCCTCACCGGTGCGCGCCTGCACGCCGATCTCGATGGCCGCACACTGTCATTCTGGTCGCCCATCAGCGTGTCGGCGGGCGCAATGCTGCGAATCGGCGCACCCGAGGGCGCGGGATGTCGCGCGTATCTCGCGATCCGCGGCGGCTTCGATGTGCCGCCTTACTTGGGCAGCCGGGCGACATTCACGTTGGGTCGCTTCGGCGGGCACGGGGGCCGCGCCTTGCTGACCGGGGATGTTCTGCATTTGGGCACTTTGAGCGGCGCCGCGCCCGTTGAGGCGGTGCCGCCCGAGCTGATCCCGGACATGAGCGACGAATGGGAGCTCGGCGTGCTCGACGGCCCTCATGGTGCGCCGGACTTCTTCACGGAGGCCGGCGTGGAGGCATTTTTTGCCGCCACCTGGGAGGTTCACTATCACTCCAGCCGCACGGGAGTCCGACTGATCGGCCCTAAACCTGAGTGGGCGCGCAGCGACGGAGGTGAAGCAGGACTGCACCCCTCCAACATCCATGACAATGCTTACGCGATCGGCGCAGTCGATTTTACCGGCGATATGCCGGTGATTCTCGGGCCCGACGGTCCCTCGCTCGGCGGCTTCGTGTGTCCAGTGACACTCGCGAAAGCCGAATTGTGGAAGCTCGGACAGCTGCGCTCGGGCAACCGCGTACGATTCAGACGCCTCACGGCCCAAATGGCACGGGATCTGCTTGACGCGCAGCAATCGGCCCTCACCTTTTCGGGTAAAGTCGCGACCCGCCCCTCGCGCAGCGATTTGCGCGCAATCAGCCCCATTCTGACAAGTCTGTCCGCGCAAGCCGGCCGCCCGGCCGTCAACTATCGGCGCGCGGGCGATGCCAACATCTTGGTGGAATACGGCCCGATCGTGCTGGACCTCGAGTTGCGTCTGCGCGTGCATGCACTCATGACTTGGCTCGAAGCGCAAAATGTCGCGGGGATCATCGATCTCACGCCGGGTATCCGGTCCTTGCAGGTGCACTACGATAGTCGGGTCGTTGTGCTGAGTGACTTGCTGTCGCTGCTGATTGACGCCGAATCGACCCTGGCCGCGATCGACGACACGCATGTGCGGACGCGCATCGTCGAATTGCCATTGTCCTGGGATGATGACGCGACCAAGCTCGCCATTGCTCGCTACATGCAATCGGTGCGCGCGGATGCCCCGTGGTGTCCCAGCAACCTCGAGTTCATCCGGCGTATCAACGGACTCGACAGTGTGGACGAGGTGCGGCGCATCGTCTTTGAGGCGAGCTATCTCGTGCTCGGTTTGGGCGATGTGTATCTCGGAGCTCCGGTCGCAACGCCGCTCGACCCCAGGCATCGACTGGTGACTACCAAGTACAATCCGGCCCGCACCTGGACCCCCGAGAATGCCGCCGGCATCGGCGGAGCGTATCTATGCATCTACGGCATGGAAGGACCGGGAGGCTATCAGTTCGTCGGGCGCACCTGCCAGGTATGGAACACCTATAAAGTAACCGACGCGTTCGCGAGGGGACGACCCTGGTTACTGCGCTTTTTCGACCAAATACGGTTCTATCCAGTCTCGCCGCAGGAGCTTCTCGATTTTCGCGCCGACTTCCTGCACGGCCGCGCGCGCATACGCATCCGCGAGTCCAGCTTTTGTCTGCGCGATTATCGTCGATTCCTCGCTGACAATCGTGAAAGTATCGCCGCGCACAAGGCGCGTCAGCAATCCGCCTTCGAGGCCGAGCGCGGACGCTGGCAAGCATCCGAGCAGCGCGGCTCGATCGCCGATTCGCCCGACGAACCCGACGCGCCGAGCCCCGAGCACCTGGCTGCTGATTGCGTGGCCGTCGCGAGCCCGGTCGCCGGCAGCGTCTGGCGCATCCGCTCCGTGCAGGGCCAACGCGTCAAGGCGGGCGATACGCTCGTGGTCATCGAGTCGATGAAGATGGAGGTCGCCGTGACCGCCCCGGCCGATGGCATGGTGAGTGAACTACGCTGCGTGGAAGGTCGTGCCGTGTCGTTCGCGCAAACCCTGGTCGTTCTGCAGGTGAGCGAGCGCCGAGAGGTTGCCTGATGCGTCACGTGTTCCTGAGGAGGACGTATGTTTTTTTATCGTAGATCGCTCAAACTCATCGGGCTGGTGTGCGCATTGTGCGCCATCGGCTCCCTGTCACCCTGCTCCGCCGCGCAAAGAACCTCGTTCAACGTGGCCTGGAGTATCTATGTCGGCTGGATGCCGTGGGACTACGCGGACCAGAGCGGGATCTTGAAGAAATGGGCCGATAAGTATGGCATCAAGATCAAGCTCACGCAGATCAACGACTACGTCGAATCGATCAACCAGTACACCGCGGGCGGTTTCGATGCCTGCGTGATGACCAATATGGACATGCTGACCATTCCTGCAGCGGGCGGGGTCGATTCGACGGCCCTGATCGTGGGCGACTTCTCGAACGGTAACGACGGGGTCGTGCTCAAGGGGAAAGGCAAATCGCTTGCCGACATCAAGGGTCAGAAGGTCAATCTCGTGGAGCTCTCGGTCTCGCACTACCTCTTGGTTCGCGCGCTCAGCACCGTCGGGCTGCGCGAGCGCGACATCAAGATCGTCAACACCTCCGATGCCGATATCGTCGGCGCGTTCTCTGCACCGGCAACTACCGCGGTCGTTACTTGGAAGCCGCAGCTAAGCAGCGTAATCGCAGCGCCCAACGCTCAACTCGTGTTCGACTCGAGCAAGGTCCCGGGGGAGATCATCGACTTGATGGTGGTGAACACGGCGACGCTCAGCGCTTATCCGCAGCTCGGTAAGGCGCTGGTCGGCGCCTGGTACGAGACGATGGCGCTCATGCTGCGCCATGACGCCTCCGGGCAGGCGGCGCTCGCCTCGATGGCCAAGGCCTCGGGCACGGATCCAGCCGGTTTCGATTCGCAGCTCGCCACCACTCATCTTTTCTCGACGCCCGCCGAGGCCTACGCCTTCATGACGGGGGATGCGATCATCAAGACCATGGACCTCGTGCGCCGATTCTCCTACGAGCACGGCATACTCGGACAGGGCGCCGCATCACCGGACGTCGTGGGGATTCAGTTCCCCGCCGGCAAGTTACTGGGCGATGCGGGCAATGTGAAAATGCGCTTCGACCCGGCATTCACCAAACTGGCCCTGGACGGGCGGTTGTAGCGGGACAGCGGTGCGCCGGCTCGTCAATCGGCATCCCACCAAGGGCGGCGCGCTTTTTCTGTCCGTGCTGCCTTTCATTCTATTGATTTCAGTGTATCTCGCCGGTTCGAATGCGCGGCTCGCGGCAAATCCCGGGGACAAGCTGTTGCCCTCACCCGCCACCCTCGCCCACACCATGCATCAGTATGCCTTCGAGGAAGACGAGCGCAGCGGCGACATCCTGTTTTGGACCGATACGTCGGCGAGTCTCAAGCGAATTCTCATCGCCCTCGCGATCAGTGCGATTATCGGGGTCGCGCTAGGTCTCGCGATGGGCGTAATCCCCTACGTCCGGGTGACCTTCACACCATTCATCGCCGCAGTGTCCTTGATTCCTCCCCTCGCACTGCTGCCCATCCTGTTCATCGTCGCCGGATTGGGTGAGCTCGCCAAACTGTTGCTCATCATCATCGGCGTCGCGCCGATCATGGTACGTGATCTCGCGCTGCGAGTGGCGGAGCTACCCCCCGAGCAAATCATCAAGGCTCAGACCCTGGGTGCCTCGACCTGGCAGCTGATCCTTCGCATCGTGATGCCTCAGCTCTGGCCGCGGCTGATCGATGCGCTGCGCCTGAGCCTCGGTTCGGCGTGGCTGTTCCTCATCGCCTCGGAAGCCATCGCCTCGACCGAGGGACTCGGCTATCGCATCTTTCTCGTGCGCCGCTATCTCGCGATGGATGTCATTTTGCCCTACGTGGCCTGGATCACGCTGCTTGCGTTCGCGATGGACGCCTTGCTGCGTCTGGTGCGTGCCAAAGCATTTGCCTGGGCGGAACCGGGCTGATATCCAATGACGCAAATCACCGTCAAACGCTTATGGAAGGAATATCAGAGCCAGATCGTCCTCGAGAACGTGAATCTACATGTGGGCGACCACGAATTTGTCACCATTGTCGGCGCATCCGGATGCGGCAAGACGACCTTCCTCCGGATGCTCCTCGGAGTGGAGTCACCCACCCGGGGCGAGTTGCTGATCGACGGCCGTCCGCTCGCTCCGGAACCGGGCCCGGATCGCGGGATCGTATTTCAGCGCTATTCCCTGTTTCCACACTTGACGGTGCTCGAGAACCTACTCCTCGGTATGGATCTGCAAGGGGCACCTGTCCTTGGACGGCTTCGCGGTGCGCGGCGGCGCGAGGCAATCGCCAAAGCGGATACGCTCCTCGAGGCCATCGACCTCAAAGCGTCCCGCAACAAGTATCCTGCGCAGCTCTCGGGCGGCATGCAGCAGCGCTTGTCGATCGCGCAGTCGGTCATTTGTGAACCCAAAATCCTACTGCTCGATGAGCCGTTCGGCGCGCTGGATCCGGGCATCACAGGCGATATGCACGAGCTCATCCTCAAGCTTTGGAACATGAACAAGATGACCATCTTCATGGTGACCCACGATCTGAAGGAGAGCTTCCAACTGGGCACGCGATTGCTCGTCTTCGACAGAGTGCGTGTGGACAGTCAAGCGCAGGATCGATACGGCGCGACCATCACCTACGACATTCCTCTCAGGGGTCGCAGAAACGGTCAACCGCCGCATGACACGCTCGTCCCAGGGCCAATCGGCCATCCAGACGCGGCGTCGTCGATATCGCAATGAGCTGCGGATGATTGACGATTCCTCGCCGGCTTGACGCGCCGCCCATGTAGAATCCCCCCGTAGGGTACCGAGGCGATCTGCCGAGTCCCTACGTCGGCTGGCCGATCGCCAGCCTCAGGATGGGGGTGCAATGAAAGAGCGGTTGACTCTGCTGCTCCGACGCGCAATCTACAACATGCGCGGCGGGTTCTTGGTGCGCCCGCTCATCATCGCGCTCGTGCTCGGCTGCATTGGCGCCGTGCTGTCCTGGCTGGAGGAAGTGGTCCCGGCCGTGAGCGGCTGGGTACCGGTGGTGCTCTTCCCCTCCCACGCCGACCCGCAGGTCGCCCAGGTAATCCTCGCGGGCATTGCCGCCTCCATCATGACGGTGGTGTCCATCGTCTTCGCGATCCTGCTGATGACGCTCACCATGGCCTCGATGCAGTTCTCTCCACGGATCATGCTGAGCTTCACGAGGGATCGAGTGACGCAGTGGACCCTCGGTATCTTCCTCGGAACGTTCCTATACTGCATAGCCGCCTTGCCGGCCGCCCGCTCGGTGCCCACGCCTTTCTCTCCGGTCGCGACGGTCCTCGGCGCGGTCGTGCTTGCACTGGCGTGCGTATGCTGGCTGCTCTTTTTCATCCAGCACATCGCGCTTGCCATCAGCGTCAATCGGATCGTCGACAAGATTGCCGCCGAGACGGAGGCAGTGATCGATGAAATGATGCCCTGGCCGCGCCGCGAGGCCTCCTTTCCAAAGCAGGAACCGCCGCAAGGACATACCTTCGAATTCTCGATACTGAACGATCGCTCTGGATACATCCGGTTCATCGACGTCAACCGGCTACTCGCTCTCGCGAAATTACATCGCATCAGCGTGCGCGTGCTGCGCAGGGTCGGCCACTTCGTACCGGCGCATGTCGCTTTGTTGGCCGTGTCCAAGTCGGAGCGGCTACCGCCGGAGGGAAACGCGGCGCTGCTCGGGGCATTCGATATTGGCGCCTCGCGCACGCTGCAGCAGGATGTGGAGTTCGGCGTGCTGCAGATCGTGGACATCGCTTTGCGAGCCATGTCCCCCGCAGTGAACGACCCGAGCACGGCGATCAGCTGCGTCGATCAATTGAGCCGTATTCTGATCCGGTTCATCTCGCGGGAGCCTCCTGCCTCGCTGCTATACGATCTGCCCGGTGTGCCCCGTGTGATTCTGGCCTGGATCGATTTTGATGGGCTCCTCGATGCCGCCTTCGAGCAGACGCGCCTGTACTCGCAGGCTGACGTTGCAGTGAGCTTGCGCATGCTGCGCGCGCTGGGCGATATCGCCTCGACGACGACAGTGCCGGCGTTTCGGCGGACACTCGCGCAGCGCGGCCGCCGTATCGTCGCGGGCTGCGCGGCCCGGCTCGGGGACGAAGATCTGGGGAAGATGCACGAGCGGCTGCGCACACTCGAGCGTCTCCTGGCGGACCTCGAGCCGGCGCTGCCGGGCCGGCAGCCGGAGCCGGTGCGATGAGCGCCCCACTGCAAGGCGGCGCGGATGCCGGAGGGCGGCGCGGCCTCACGCCCGCTGCGCTCGCTTGCATGGGCGTCGTGTTCGGCGACATCGGCACGAGCCCGCTGTACACCCTGAATGTGGCTGCACAGGCATCGAGCTCGACGGGAACAGCCGCACCCGAGGCGGTTCTCGGCATCGTCTCGTTGATCTTCTGGTCCCTGATCATCGTCATCTCGATCAAGTACGCGATACTCATCATGCGCGCCGACAACCACGGCGAGGGCGGCATTCTGGCGCTGCTCGCCCTGATCGGCCCGCGGCGTGCGCGCCATGGTGGACGAACGGCGGCAATGGTGATCGTCGGTCTCATCGGGGCGACGCTTCTTTACGGGGACGGCGCGATTACGCCGGCGATCTCCGTGCTGAGCGCCATCGAGGGCATCAAGGTATACGCCCCCCGCTTGACGCCTATCGTGGTGCCCTTATCGGCGGCCATTTTGCTGATCTTGTTCCTCGTGCAGCGCAAAGGCACCTCCTTCATCGGCGGCATATTCGGACCGGTCATGCTGATCTGGTTCATCGTCATCGCAATACTCGGCGTGTCGGGCATCGCTCAAGAACCGGCCATTCTGGCCGCCTTGAGCCCAATGCCGGCGGTTCACTATCTCTCCCACGCCGGAGGGACGGCATTTGCCGTGATCGGCGGCGCCTTTCTGGCGGTGACGGGGGGCGAGGCATTCTATGCGGACATGGGCCACTTCGGTCCTTTGCCGATCCGAGTAGCCTGGTTCGCGGTGGCCTTGCCCGCTCTGACGCTCAATTATTTCGGCCAGGGCGCATTCCTGCTCCTGCATCCCGCCGCCATCCAGAGCCCGTTCTACGAGCTCGCCCCACACTGGTCGCACATTGGTCTCGTTGTGCTCGCGACCGTGGCGACGGTGATTGCATCGCAATCGATCATCTCCGGCGCCTACTCGCTCACACAGCAAGCAATCCAGCTGGGATTCTTGCCGCGCATGGAGGTGATACATACGGCCGGGCGAGCGATCGGTCAAATTTACGTTCCCTTGGTCAACTGGGGGCTCGCGGCCGCCACGCTCCTCGCCGTGGTCGGGTTCGGCTCCTCGGATGCCCTGGCCGGAGCGTTCGGTATCGCGGTATCGCTGCTCATGGCCATCACCACGCTGATGGCGACCTTCGTCGCCCTGCGCTGGAAGCACAACATATGGATCGTTTGTCTCGTCAATGGCAGCCTGCTCGCGATCGACTTGATGTTCTTCACATCCACAGCCACCAAGCTGTTCTCGGGCGGCTGGTTTCCGCTCCTGATTGCATTCGTGATCTCGCTCCTCATGCTCACCTGGCGCAAGGGCGAGGAACTCATGGAATCCGTACGACTGGAGGTCCGCGAGCGCGCCGAGGACTTCGTGGCGCGGCTGCGAGCACATCCGCCGATCCGCGTGCCGGGAACGGCATTCGCCCTCGGCCGGATGTCGCAAGGCATACCGCTCGCACTCACCCTGAATCTCAAACACAACCACGTGATGCATGAGAGGGTGTTCCTGGTCGCCGTCACCATGGCGGAGATCCCGCGTGTACTAGATGCTGAGCGCGTGACGGTAATGCGCATCGACGACAACCTTTCCCGCGTCGAATTGTGCTTTGGTTTCATGGAGCGGCCGGATGTCCCCAGGGGTCTCGAGCTCGCCGTGGCTCAGGGAAAAATCGCGCGCTGCGATTTGGCGGCTGCGACTTACTTCACCGGACACGAGACCATCATTCCTAGCGGCCGCCGCTCGGCGATGGCACGCTGGCGGGAGAGACTGTTTGCGCTCATGCACCGCAATGCGCAAAGACCCGGGGTGTATTTCAGGATTCCGAGCCGGCAGATCATGGAGGTAGGCATCGAGTTCGAGATCTGATCGGCACTAAACCCAGGAAAAATCTCTACAAGAAATTTATACCAATACGCCTATCTTGAATCGTGCAGGCTGTATTGGTGCTGATTATGCACTCTCGTGCGTCGTCCACCGCTGCCCAGCCGTGAAAAAAGGGCTCCAAGGGTCACTGTCAAACGCGTGGTTGTATCGTGTCGAACCTGTGCGGCTTTGATCGGTTCCTTCAACACAGCAATGTTCGTACCTTTGACACGCAACACTGCCTGTCCATCGGGCGTGGACCAAGAGGGGCGTGGGTGCGATGACTCGCGCTCCAGTCCCGCGGACGCCTGGCCGGCATTCGACGGGATGCTGGCGTTTATGATTTAAATGGCCGCTTTGCTCCTGCCCTGGCTCGTGCATAGGGTTCGTCGCGTGCACGACTCGTTGCGGCGACGGGCCAAGGGCCCATAGATGGGCCGCGGCCTGGCACCTTGCGGCCCCGGGGATTACCATCTGCGCGCGACGTTCCGTATGGAACGATGGGAGCTTCGAAGAAAGGTCAATGCACGAGCGGGACCGTGAACCAGATGCCAGGTGGCTGTCCGCAGAATCGGTGCCGGCATGGCGCGGCTATCTGGGAGGTGTATTAATCGCCGGCGGCTGCACCGCCATCGCCTCGGTCATGTCCATTTGGTTTGCTCCGACAAACCTCGCCATGGTGTACCTTTTGGGCGTTGTGCTCGCCGCCGTGCGATTGGACCGCCGCGCCTCCGTCGTAGCCGCGGTATTCGGTACTCTGGCATTCGATTTTTTCTTCATTCCGCCCATCTTTTCGTTTGCCATCAGCGATACGGAGTACTTGCTCACGGCCTTCGTTCTGTTGACTGTGGGATTGGTCATCAGCTCGCTTGCCGCGGGATTGCGCTACCAGGCCCGCGTCGCGACCGAACGTGAGCAACGCACCGCGTTTCTCTATGCGCTGACCAAGGATCTCGCGGTCGCCACGTCACTCGATGACATCGCGCACTCCGCATGCGCACACATCGCTCAAGCGTCCGGCGCCCAAGGCTTGATCCTTCTCAAAAGTCCCGATGGAACCCTGCGCTCCTTCGGCAACGCTGCGGCGTGGGTAGCATCCGTCGATAACTCGATCGCGGAATGGGTTATTTCTCAGAAAGCGATCGCCGGCTCGGGCACCAACACATTGCCGGCGGTCGAAGAGACGTATCTGCCTCTCAATGCGACCCATGGCATCGTGGGTGTCCTAATCCTGCATCATGAGGATCGCGCGCTGCTCCTCCTCGAGGACCACTGGCACTTTCTCGAGATAGTCGCGAATCAGATTGCGGTCGCCGTTGAGCGGGAGCAACTCCGGCGGCAGGCGCATGAGTCTGCGTTCGCCATCCAGAATGAGCGGCTGCGAAGCTCATTACTCAGCTCGATATCTCACGATCTTAGAACCCCACTTGCCGTGATGGGCGGCGGCGCCAGCAGCCTGCTGCAAGGCGAGAGCGCGTTGCCCGCGGGCCCGCAGCGCCAGCTGGTCGAGACGATCGATCAGGAGGCGAGGCGGATGGCGCGCGTGATCAACAATATCCTCGACATGACGAGGCTCGAATCCGGGCCGCTGCAACTCGATAGACAATGGTACCCTTTGGAGGAAATTCTCGGCGCGGCCCTCACCCGGCTCAAGGATGTTCTCGAGCCCCGTTCGGTGTGTATCGATATCCCGCGGGATTTGCCGATGCTTTACGTCGACGGCGTTCTCTTCGAAAAAGTCCTCATGAACTTGTTGGAGAATGCCGCGAAATATACCCCGCCGGACGCTCGCATCGAAGTGTCCGCGGCAGTACACCGTGGCGAGATTCAGCTCAAGGTCGCGGACGACGGCCCCGGCATCCCAAAAGGATCGGAGAAGCTCATATTCGAGAAATTCTACCGTGTTCGGGCGGAGGGTTCCGTCGCAGGCACGGGACTCGGCCTTGCGATTTGTACCAGCGTCGTCGAGGCGCACGGCGGCCGTATCTGGGCCGAGAATCGCCCGGAAGGCGGCGCCGTTTTCATCGTGACGCTTCCCATCATCGCCCCCAATGATGACTACACTCCACCGCAAGTGTCATGAGTGCGCAGCGCCCTACTATCATCGTCATCGAGGACGAGTCGCAGCTCCGCCAAGTGCTCCGACTGACATTAGAGGCGAACGGTTTCCGCTGTATTGAAACCGATTCGGCGCGCCAGGGCTTGGTGGATGCCGAGACGTATCGGCCGGATCTGCTATTGGTCGACTTAGGGCTCCCCGATCGAGACGGGATCGACGTAATCAGAGGCGTGCGCAGGTGGTCCACGACGATTCCGATCATCGTTCTGTCCGCACGCTCGCAAGAGACGGACAAGATCGCGGCGCTAGATGCAGGGGCCGACGACTATGTTACGAAGCCGTTCACGACGGGGGAACTACTTGCACGCCTGCGCGTCGCGATGCGCCACGCGGCCATCCAAGGGCGAGCCGAGTCAAAGGAAGTATTCTCCAACGGGGATCTGCGAGTAGATCTGCTGCGCCGGCGGGTATTCTTACGGGGGGAAGAAGTTCATTTGACGCCCATCGAATATCGGCTTCTCGCCGTGCTGATTCGAAATGCCGGCCGGGTGGTTACTTACAATCACCTCCTCCGGGACGTCTGGGGGCCGAGCAAAATGGACCAACCGAACTACGTTCGAACCTATATCGCTGCCTTGAGGGGCAAGCTCGAAAAAGACCCTGCTCGGCCCGCCTATCTGCATACCGAAGTGGGAGTCGGATACCGAATGGTAGCCGGATGATGCTCGGCCTGATCGTCGGGCACGGGCATCCCGGAGGCAGCCGCGTCGTCCGCCCTTCAATATCCATAACAAATTTACACCGCCCCCCCTAACATTCCGCTCGCGCATTCACTGGGGAGCGCATCGTCGCGCAGGTCGCGGGGGGGGTTTCTGTACGTGTATCTCCGTACAGACATCCAAACCCGCAATGCTACGGTGGCTCCGGATTCTAGGGAGGCTGGGATGGACGCAATTTATCTCCTTATTCTCGCAGGTCTCTATGCGGGGACCCATGGCCTGATCTGGGCGCTTCGCCGGCTGGGTGGCACGTCATGACCCTCATGTACTGGCTGGCGGGGCTGCTCGCGTTGTTCCTGTTCGGCTATTTGCTGTTCGCGCTGCTCAAAGCGGAGCGATTCTGATGAGCGCGAACATTCAGTTTGCGCTGCTGTTGGTGATCTTCCTCACCATTCTGGTCATGCTAGCCAAGCCATTGGGCAGCTATATCGCTGACGTGATGGAGGGAAAGCCCAACTTCGCGGTACGCGCTGGCCGGCCGCTCGAGCGCTCCTTGTACAGACTCTGTACAGTCGACCCACGCGAGGAAATGTCCTGGGACCGATACGCGATCTCGTTGCTGATCTTCAACGTATTGGGCGCGATCGTCGTGTACGGCCTGCAGCGACTGCAGTCATTTCTGCCGCTCAATCCCCAGCAATTCGCCGCGGTCAGCCCCGACTCCTCGTTCAACACGGCGGTGAGCTTCATCACCAATACCAACTGGCAGGGCTACTCCGGCGAATCGACGATGGCGTATTTCACGCAGATGGCCGGCCTCGCAGTTCAGAACTTCCTGTCCGCAGCCACGGGTATCGCGGTCGCGATCGCGCTTATTCGCGGCTTCGCGCGGCACAGCGCGAAGACCATCGGCAACTTCTGGGTCGACCTCACGCGTGCGACCCTATACGTGCTCCTGCCACTGTCCGTGGTGCTCGCGCTCGCGCTCGCGAGCCAGGGCGTGATTCAGAACTTCGACGCCTATAAAGACGTGTCGACGATCGAGAAGCTGACCTATCAGAATCCGAAGACCGATGCCGCAGGCAATCCTATCAAGGATGCGGCGGGCAACCCTGTCACAGAGACGGCGACGACCCAAACACAAACGCTGCCGATGGGGCCCGTCGCCTCGCAAGAAGCCATCAAGGAACTCGGCACCAATGGTGGCGGCTTCTACAACGCGAATTCCGGGCATCCGTACGAAAACCCGAGCGCCTTGACCAACGTGCTGGAAATGCTCGCGATGTTCCTGATTGCATTCGCGCTCACGTACACATTTGGCAAGATGGTCGGCGACACCCGCCAGGGCTGGGTAGTACTCGCGGCCATGCTGCTGCTGTTCGTTCCTTTGGCGTGGCTGGCGTTTCACAGCGAGCAGCATGGCAATCCGCTCGTCGCCCAGCAGGGCATTGACCAGGTCGCAAGCGCCGCTCAAGCAGGCGGGAACATGGAGGGCAAGGAAACGCGCTTCGGTGTTGCCTCCTCGGCATTGTTCGCCGCAGTCGCAACCGGTACCTCGACCGGCGCGGTCAACTCCGCGCACGACTCTTTCACGCCCTTGGGCGGATTCGTGCCCATGTTCCTGATGCAGCTCGGGGAAGTCGCTCCCGGCGGCGTCGGCACCGGTATCTACTCGATACTCATGTTCGCGATTCTTGGTGTGTTCATCGCAGGATTGATGATCGGCCGTACCCCCGAATATCTCGGCAAGAAGATCGAATCACTCGAGATGAAGCTTGCCTCTATATTCATCCTCACGACCCCCTTTGCCGTGTTGATCGGCGCCGCGCTCGCCGTTGTGACCGTAGCCGGCAATGCGGGGCCGGCGAATCCCGGAGCCCATGGGTTCAGCGAGATTCTCTACGCCTTCACTTCAGCCGCCAACAACAACGGCAGCGCCTTCGCGGGAATCTCGGCGAACACGCCTTTCTACAATGTTGCCACCGGCTTGGGCATGTTCATCGGCCGTTTCTGGCCGATCGTAGCCGCCTTAGCCATCGCCGGGTCGCTAGCGGCCAAGAAGCGGGTGCCGGTCACAGAAGGTACCATGCCGACGCATGGACCCTTGTTCGTGGCGCTGCTGATCGGTTCGATCCTGCTGATCGGCGTCCTCACCTACGTTCCGGCGCTGGCGCTGGGACCTATCGCCGAGCATTTCATGCTCGCGACTTCCAAATAGCGAGCATCTGCCATGTCACGAAAGCAACTACCGCTGTTCGACCGCACGCTTATCGGCCCTGCGCTACAGGAATCGTTCAAGAAGCTCGATCCACGCATCCAGTGGCGCAACCCCGTGATGTTCGTGGTGTACATCGGGACAATCGTCACGGCAATTCTCTATGTCCAGGCGATCGCGGGCCACGGCGAGGCACCTAGCGGCTTCATTCTCGCCATTACGGTCTGGCTGCTGTTCACTCTGCTGTTCGCCAATTTCGCTGAAGCGCTCGCCGAAGGCCGCAGCCGCGCGCAGGCGTCATCGTTGCGCAACATGCGTCAAACCGTGATGGCGAAGCGATTCATCTTGAATGCGCCGGGCCACCCAAAGACGACTCTGGTGAAAGCAGAGGACCTGAGGAAAGGTGATCTCGTCCTGGTCGAGTGTCACGACACAATTCCGGCGGACGGCGAGGTCATCGAGGGGGCCGCCTCGGTCGACGAGAGCGCCATCACGGGCGAGTCCGCGCCGGTGATTCGTGAATCGGGGGGCGACTTCTCCTCGGTCACCGGTGGTACGCGGGTGCTTTCCGACTGGATCAAGGTGCGGGTGTCGGTTAACCCCGGCGAGACCTTCTTGGACCGCATGATCTCGATGGTCGAGGCTGCAAAGCGTCAGAAAACCCCCAATGAGATCGCCCTGACCATTCTATTGGTGGCACTGACACTCGTGTTCTTGGTCGTCATCGTGACGTTGCTACCGTTCTCGATGTACGCGGTCGAGGTCAACAAGCTGGGAAGCCCGGTGACGATCACCGCCCTCATTGCGCTCCTGGTCTGTCTCATTCCGACGACGATCGGCGGTCTCCTGTCTGCCATCGGCGTCGCCGGCATGAGTCGAATGATGCAGGCGAATGTCATTGCAACTTCCGGCCGCGCAGTCGAGGCCGCCGGCGACGTCGATGTATTGCTGCTCGACAAGACGGGGACCATCACGCTAGGAAACCGTCAAGCCGCCGCCTTTCTGCCAGCCCCCGGTGTGACCGAACAGCAGCTGGCCGACGCCGCGCAGCTCGCCTCGCTCGCCGACGAGACGCCTGAAGGCCGCAGCATCGTCGTGCTCGCCAAGCAGCGCTTCAATATGCGCGAGCGAGACCTCGGTTCCCTGGGGGCGAGCTTCGTACCGTTCTCCGCGGTGACGCGCATGAGCGGCGTCGACATCGGTGATCGGTCGATCCGCAAAGGCGCCCCAACCGCAATTGTCAAATACATCGAATCTCTCGGCGACAAAGTCCCGGCGCCGGTGGACGAGGCCGTACAACGGATCGCGCGCCAAGGCTCGACGCCCCTCTTGGTCGCTGACGGCCGCCGCGTGCTGGGTGTCATCGAGCTCAAAGACATCGTTAAGGGAGGCATCAAGGAGAGATTCGCCGACCTCCGGCATATGGGTATCAAGACGATCATGATCACGGGTGACAATCGCCTCACCGCTGCGGCCATCGCGGCCGAAGCCGGGGTCGACGATTTTCTCGCCGAGGCGACTCCCGAGGCCAAGCTCAAGCTGATCCGAGAGCATCAGTCGCAGGGGCGTCTCGTGGCCATGACCGGCGATGGCACCAATGACGCCCCGGCGCTTGCGCAGTCCGACGTCGCGGTTGCCATGAATACCGGCACGCAGGCGGCGAAGGAAGCCGGCAACATGGTCGATCTCGACTCCAATCCCACGAAACTGATAGAGATCGTGGAGACGGGCAAGCAGATGCTGATGACGCGAGGCGCCTTGACGACGTTCTCGATCGCCAATGATGTGGCGAAGTACTTCGCGATTATCCCCGCCGCCTTTGCGACGACGTACCCGCAGCTCGGCGCCTTGAACATCATGAAGCTGGGGGCGAACTCCGCCATTCTGTCGGCGGTGATCTTCAATGCGCTGATCATCGTCGCGTTGATTCCGCTCGCCATCAAAGGGGTGAAGTACCGGCCGCTCGGCGCAGGCCCTCTCCTGCGACGGAACCTGCTTATCTATGGGCTCGGCGGCATCATCGCGCCGTTCCCCGGAATCAAGCTGATCGACATGATCTTGTCGGCAGCCGGCTGGGCTTAAGGAGCAACCATGTTCGTTCGAAGCGTTAGATCCGCGCTCACTCTGCTCGTTGCAATGACCCTCTTGCTCGGTATCGTGTATCCGCTCCTCATAACCGGCATCTCGAAGCTGGCGTTTCCTCGCCAGGCGACCGGCAGCCTGATTCACGTGGACGGCAAGCTCCTCGGCTCGTCGTTGATCGGTCAGAGTTTCTCGGACCCGAAATACTTCTGGGGCCGGCCATCCGCGACGAGCCCACAACCCTACAACGGTTTGGCCTCCGGCGGATCGAACCTCGGCCCGCTCAATCCCGCACTAATTGACGCCGTCAAAACGAACGTCAAGGCACTGCGCGACGCCGACCCCGACAACCGCGAGCCCATTCCGGTCGATCTCGTCAGCGCCTCAGCGAGCGGGCTCGACCCGGAAATCAGCAGCGCGGGCGCACATTATCAGGCGGCGCGGGTTGCCCGCGCGCGTCATCTACCGATTCCCCAGGTCGAGGCACTCATCCAGGCGCACGAGCAGGGTCGATTGCTCGGCGTGATCGGTGAGCCGCGCGTCAATGTGCTCGAGCTCAATCTCGCGCTCGATCGCATCCATTGACGCTCGGCACAGCAGTTCTAGTGAAGGGGAAATGTCGATGAAACTGAAATGCGGCTCAACTGTTCTGAGCGCCATGCTGGCAGTGCTGCCCATGCTGCCTGCGGTTGGGGTAGAAGCCCCGGGGGTAGTGAGCAAGGTGGCCTACGGGACCCTTGTGGGGATCGTGACCAATTCGGCCAAGCAGCCCGTCGCGGGAGCGACCGTGACGGCAGTGCGAGTGGATGGATCCGCCATTCGGGCGACGGTTTCGGGAAGCGACGGCGTTTACTCCTTCCCTGATTTGACGCCTGGCGCGTGGTCCATCACCGCACAGCGGGAAGGAGCTCCGGAGGCGGTGGTGCCCTCAGTCGAAGTGGTCGCGGGCAAGGCCTCACGCAACGACCTGGTGATGGTGACGGGCCCCGCAGCGCCGAGCCCTGGCGCGGCGCCGGCGGCAGTCGCGCAGCTAGCGGCGGGGGCGCTACCCGAAGCATTGCAAGCGCCCGAGCCGGGCCCGGAAGTCGACACCCAGACCCCGTTCGCCAACGACGGCTATATCGGCTGGATGAACGGCACACCGCGGGAAAAGTCGCCGATATTCGATACGAAATTCTTCACCCCCGAGATCCGCTTTGACGTGAACTACCTGCAAAGCAGCAATCATCCGATCGACCACACCATTTCCGGATCGACCGAGGAGTTCCGCTCCGGCGAATTCCAGATCGAGCAAGTAAGCTTGGGCGGCGATTTCCATTGGGAGGGCGTGAAGGCCCGCTTTCTCTCCATGTTCGGCATGTTCGCAACCACCACGCCGCGCAATGACGCAAGCTCCTCGGTTGGACAGTGGGACCTCGCCAATGCATACCGTTACTTCTCGGAGGCCAATGCGGGCTATCACTGGGACGTCAACCACGGTCTCAATGTCGATGCGGGCGTATTCGTCTCGTACGTGGGCCTCTTCAGCTACTACAACTACGATAACTGGACCTATCAGCCCTCCTTCGTATCGTCCAACACGCCCTGGTTCTTCAACGGACTGCGCGTTCAGTGGTGGCCCACTCAGGATCTGAAGATTGAGCCCTGGCTGATCAACGGCTGGCAGTCCTATGCCAAGTTCAACCGCCATCCGGGCTTCGGCGGCCAGATCCTGTGGATCCCGAACGAGAACCTCAAGTTGGTGTTCAACACCTACTCCATCGGACAGGACAATTTGAACTGCCAGGCGAACAACAACACCGGAGCTGGAACCCAGGATTCGCTCTGTCAGCCGCAAAACGGCGGGCCTGGCAACGCGGCGGCGGGGTCATACGTCGGGGCGGGACCGGCCGTCAACTATGCCAACGTGACGCGGTTTCATGAGGACGACAGCCTGTTAGTGAAATACTACGACGCCCAAGGGCTGGGCGGCGCGGGCATATCCAAGATGGCCTTCAGCTTGACGTGGGATTGGGGCTGTGAGTACGGCGGCGGCGTCCACTGTACGCATGAGCCCAACAAGGAAGAATTCATCGGTGCAATGCTCTACGACCGCACGTGGTTCGATCGCGATCTATTTGCGGTGACGCTGGGCGGCGGCTTCATGAACAATCCCGGTCGCTACCTGGCGCTCACGCCGCCGATCAACGGAGCGACGGCCGCCAGCGGCTCGCCGTATTTCACCCAGCAGCCGGGACAGAAGCTCTACCAATGGGATTCGCAGATCAACTTTCAATACATGCCGAAGGACTGGATTACTTGGTGGACCGAGGCGACGTTCCGGCACTCGAGCGTTCCGTACTGGTCGGGACAGGGCGGCATCACGCCGCCCGGCGGCAACAACGGCTCGCCGGGTAGCTGCGTGGGGGGCGGTGCCAATGCCACCACCGGTCAATGCGACGCGGGAGATTGGTTCCCGGACCTGCGCACGCGCGAAGTCGTCTACGGCGCCGGCGTTCTGGTCAAGTTCTGATGTGGGGTCCCTCGTGTCGACCGGCACGAGGGGTTCTCGCGAGGTTTCGCCGGTCCCTTGCCTGCGGACGTCCCTCAGGTGCTAACGCTGGTCGGATTCCGGACAAGACACGGCATGCACAAACAGCGCGAGCTCGTCGGTATCCAACAATCCATCGTGGTTCTTGTCTGCACGAGCGAATTGCATTTCGAGAAATCGAAACACTTGCTCCTTAGACACACTTCCTGTCGCTGCGATAGATCTCACATAGTCCTGGATTGCCATAACAATACCCCGTCTGTTGCGACTCCTCCGGTGCACGAACAAGACGCGCGAATGCTCCCGAGTGTCGCTAGAAAGTGTACTCGGGGTCGTATAAAGATAATGTCAATTCCCTGCCACCTCAGAGCTCATCAGATTTGACAACATTTTTAGGTCGTCTGCGCGACAATGCGCCACACGGAGGTTCCGACATGCCCGAAGATGCTAGTGAACGCACAAGCCGAAACGAAGACTGCAAGATCAGCAAGAGTCAGTTACTGCGCTTCATCGAGGCCAAATTCCAGGTGGCCGACCGCGATCAAGACGGGCTGCTGAACATCACCGAGCTCAGCAATTTTCTGCGCTTCGTTTCACACCCGGATTTGCGCTCTTTCGCTTCTTGGGACCGCTTCCGCTAGACCACTAATATTTATCACATTTTAACGCCGGACCGCGTAGCCTCGCTAACGTGTGCACGCCTGCGTTCGTGCACTTTTTGAGTCTCAGTCTATGAACACTAAATCCATTAGGGTGCGCGGCGTCTGCCTTAACTTGCTAATCCTTGCAGCAATCGGCCATGCAGACTTGGACGCCAACCACCCGACATCGATTGGTCACGTTTCGGGGCTGGGGCGTCTCGGGCGCGATCTCGGTCGTCGCGCAACCGAGGAAATTCTGGGCAGAGCAACGCATATCTCCAAAGTCGGCTAGGCACGCGCAGCAGCTGATACACCGAGGCGGCGCACAGGCGGGGTCGCCCCGGCCGAAGGAGCAATCTTCCATGACAACCGTCGTCGCGGCTACGATCTCCGCCAACGAATTCAACCTCGGCACGAAGGCGCTGCGAATGCCCGAACCGCATCCCGTTGCATTGCTCGTGGAGGACGAAAAGCAGATTCGTCGCTTCGTACGTACGGCACTGGAGGAGCACGGATGGACTGTTCATGAGGCCGACACGGTGGCGCGGGGACTATTGGAGGCAAGCGCCCGAAAGCTCGACCTCGTCATCCTGGACCTCGGCTTACCCGATGGCGATGGCATCGATTTCTTGCATGATTTGCGCGGGCGGTCCGCCGTGGCGGTCATCGTCTTGTCCGCGCGAGCGGACGAGCGCGACAAAATTGCCGCCCTTGATGCGGGCGCGGACGACTACCTGACGAAGCCATTCGGGGTCGGCGAATTACTCGCGCGCGTGCGTGCCGCTTGGCGGCGCAGTGCGAATAAGGACGATTTGCCGTCGATAGTCGAGTTCGGCGATGTCACGGTAAACATGAGTTTGCGCACCGTACAAAAAGGCGGTGTGGAGATTCATCTGACCCCGACAGAGTACCGTCTACTTTGTCTGCTGGTCGCCAACGAGGGCAAAGTCTTGACCCATCATCAACTACTGACCGATGTCTGGGGGCCTAACCGATCGAATGACGGACACTATCTGCGCGTTTATATGGGACACCTGCGACAAAAGTTGGAAAACGAGCCCGCCCGTCCTCAGCATATCTTGACCGAGCCGGCGGTAGGATATCGCTTGGTGCAAAAGCCGCGCCGGTGATTGGGAAAGAGGCACAAGCCAAGCGCGGCAAATTGCGCATTTATTTCGGGGCGTCCGCGGGCGTAGGCAAGACCTACGCAATGCTTACGGCGGCGCAAACGCTCAAGAGTGAACGCTACGATGTCCTCGCCGGAGTGGTGGAGACTCATGGACAAGCGGAGATTGCTGAGCTAATCGACGGACTTGAGTCGCTGCCCGTAATATCGGCGCCCTATCAGGAAGAATCAACAGCTGAATTCGACTTGGATGCGGCCCTTGCGCGGCGGCCGCAGCTGCTCTTGGTCGACGAGCTCGCGCATTCGAATCGCCAGGGTGTGCGCCATCCCAAACGATGGCAAGACGTCGAGGAGTTATTGGCCGCCGGGATCGACGTATTCACCACCTTGAACGTGCAGCACCTGGAAAGCTTGAAGGACGTGGTCGGCAGCATCACGAACGTACGCATTAGCGATACCGTACCCGATACCGTATTCGAGCGCGCCGATGAGGTCGTGTTAGTCGACGTACCCGTCGATGAGCTGCTGGCACGACTCCGAACGGGCAAAGTACACGTCCCTCACGAAGTGGCGCGCTCCGCCGATGATTTTCTCGGAAGGGGTAATCTCATGGCGCTACGCGAACTGGCACTACGCCGCACGGCGGATCGGGTCGCGAGCGACCTCCAGGCCTACCGCGTCGATCGATCAATCGAATCGGTGTGGAAGACGGCGGCTGCCCTGCTGACCTGCGTGGGTCCCGACATCGGCGCGGAGCGCGTCGTACGCGCGGCGGCGCGCCTCGCAAGTCAGTTGAACGCAGACTGGCATGCCGTCTATGTCGAAACGCCCAGTCTGCAGCGCCTTGCTGCGCCTCGGCGCGAGCGCATTCTCGGTATCTTGAATCTCGCGAAGGCGCTCGGCGCGACCACGGCCGTTATCCCGAGCTCGCAAGTAGCGGAGAGCCTGATCGCGTATGCGCGTAACCATAACCTCTCGAAGTTGGTAATCGGTCGCGACCCGTCGCGCCGACCTTGGCCCTGGCAACGACCCAATGGGCAACGATTGGCTCTCCTCGCCCCCGACATCGATCTGGTCGAGATTGGCCGTGACGTGCGGGCATCGCAGGATCACATGCGGGAAATCGCCCGAAGTCCGCCGCCGCGCCGAGAGTCGGAGTCCATGCAGCGGCGTCGATTCGAGTACTTCCGCTACGTGTGGGCGGCGCTTGCTTGCGGCGCGGTAACGCTCGCTTGCCTGCCGCTTGCCGAACATTTCGACCGATCGAATATCGTGGCGATTTTCATACTGACCGTCGTATGGGTTGCCGTGTGGCTGGGGCGAGGACCCTCGGCGCTTGCGGCAGTCTTGAGCGTGGGCGTGTTCGATTTCTTTTTCGTGCCTCCACGGTTCTCTTTTGCAGTGAGCGACGTGCAGTACCTGCTGACTTTTCTCATCATGTTGACGGTGGGTTTGATCACCGGGCAGCTGACGGCGGGGTTACGCTTCCAGGCGCGGGTTGCCTCCCATCGCGAGGAGCGAGCAGCATCGCTCTATGAGATATCGCGCGACCTATCGGGGGCGATGGAGATCGATCAAGTCGTGAACATCAGCGTGCGGTGCATCGAGCGAGTATTTCGCGCGAGCGCTGCGGCGATGTTGCCGGATGGGAGCGGTAAATTGGTGATGACTGCCGTACGCCCCGATGCGACGCTCGCAGTGGACATCGGAATTGCGCAATGGGCGTTCGAGAAGGGTCAGCCCGCAGGCTTTGGCACTGATACGCTCCCCGGCAGCGATGTGCTGTATATCCCGTTGCGCGCGCCCACGCTCGCGCGCGGGATACTGGCAGTGAAGGCCCACAATCGACGGCTGCTGCGCATTCCTGAGCAGCGCCAACTCCTGGACACGTTTGCCGCCTTGATAGCGATCGCGCTCGAGCGGGTGCACTACGTCGGAGTGGCTCAGGAAGCGTTATTAAAAATGGAGTCAGAACGATTTCGCAATTCACTTTTGGCAGCCGTGTCACATGATCTGCGCACGCCGCTCACGGTGCTGCAAGGCTGGGCCGATTTTTTAGCGATGAACCATCCGCCGCTCGCTGCGCCGCAACTTGAAGCGGCCGAGCTGATGCAAGAGGAGGCGCGACGCATGAGCGCGCTCGTCAACAACTTGCTCGATATGGCGAGAATCGAGCGGGGCGAGGTAAAGCTTCACCTCGAATGGCAACCCATCGAGGAGGTCGTGGGCGTCGCATTGAACGCGACCGAACAGATACTCAAGCGGCACATGGTACACGTTCACATCGCGAACGATTTGCCGTTGGTCGAGATCGATGCGGCATTGATCATCCGGGTGTTGGTGAATCTGCTGGAAAACGCCTCCAAGTACACCCCGGTGGAGAGCGAGGTGACTCTATCGGCAGAGGTTGTCGGAGACCAGTTGAGCGTTTCTGTGTCCGATACCGGACCGGGACTGCCTGCCGGCAGAGAGGATGAGATCTTCCAGAAATTCACCCGCGGTGTTCGCGAATCGAGCACTCGTGGAGTCGGTCTGGGCCTCACTATTTGCCGGGCCATCGTCGAGGCGCACCATGGCACAATCGTCGGTCGAAATAGGCCGGGCGGAGGCGCCGTCTTCACGTTCACGCTACCGCTCGGTTCCCCGCCGACGGACGCCGCCGAGGGCGAATTGAGCTAGGCATTCATCGCCCGCGCTATCCTTTTCGGCTTCGACTTTCGCGACCATTCGGCCCTTGTCCCGCCAATAGCCGGTCGAAGTTGCGCTCGAGACGATCGATAAACTTGCCCTTGAACGGCTTCAGCAAGAGACCGAGCGTCAACTCGAGCCGGACCTCGGAATCCGTAACGAGCATTCGGCCATCGATCCCTGGGCGATGAAAGTGCAGTGCATCGTCCTGCCATTCGCTGGTGAGATCATACTCGGCCGCAAGCTCGTCGGCCGATTTCTGTACGAGTGCCTTCGCCTGCGCGATCGTCAGCGAATGGGATTTGACAATCTCAATATCGGCCATGCCGCTGCCTCACCCTCGCCGAGTCTCACGGTACACGAGATAACCGACGGCTCCGGCGAGAACAGTCGGGCCTATGCCGAGGGCGGCAGCAGCCAGCAGCGCACCGCCCGCTGCCGCTGCGACGCCGGCCGCGGTCCGCTGCGGCGATCCGGGAGGCAACAACGAGTCGACCTTCGCCGATAGATCCCCACCACTGCTGCTCGGTGCCTTGCGCATATGGCGCGACTTCGCGCTCTTTCTCTTCGTAGCCGCTTTTTTGACCATGCCGCACTCCTGTTGACTACCAGATCATCGGGCTTTATCAGTCTTCTTGGGGGAACCTGCGTGCTCATCTTGCTGCCGGCCGGCTCTTTCGCGAGCCCGAACTTCGGGCCGATGCCAGTGCATGAAGATGCGATAGCTTCGGTAAAGCGCGCTGCTCCATTGCGGCAGGCGGCCGCGTTCCTCGTTGAGCACGAAGGACAGAGCGGAGACTGCGACGAGCGCCACCGGTATCAACTCTCTCAGATCTGCTCTTTCACCCGTCAGCTGCCGTACCACTTGGTTGACGTCCTGCACAGCGTCGAGGAACGTGCTGACCAGTTCTTGGCGATTCATTTTGTTATCGCCGGCCGAGTTCTCCACGCCGTTAAAACCCGCGCTGCGGGCGATGTGCTTGAGAAAATCGTCGGGATCGATCGCGCCGGGCTCATACTCGACGACGACGCTGCCAGTGCCAGGATTGAGAGACCACGAGCGAAAGCCTGGAACCGATTCCGCTGCGCTGCGCGCCGCAGCCACCACCGGGCTCTTGTCATCACGCTGAACAAATGCACCCGATCGAATGCGCAAATACCCCGGATGGTGGTGCACCAGGCGCAGCGGCTGATCGAGAAGCCCGGGGGCGTCCCGACTCTCAGAGCCAAAGGGCACCGCTCCTTGTGCGGAGTGATTCAATCTTCCTCCGTTGAGCCTGCGTCTTTCTTAGTGCTGCGGCATGTCGAGACAGTTCGGTCGCTCATCGCTCATTCGGACGTCACGCTTGCTCGTCGCGTCTTCCCGGCGGCGCGCTTCGATGCACCATTCCCGGACGGGCCCTTGGATCGGGATTTGACTGCCGCCCCATTTACACGTGAGACGTCGGGCGCGCGCGAAACATCGGGTTCCGACGTCGCTCGAGCCTCGGCCAACATGTCGTCGAAACGTTCGGCCTCGAGTGCGGCCCAGCGGCCTACACGCTCCTTGGTCTTGAGGGCGATCTCCAGAAGCTTCACACCGGCGCCTTCAGGCGAATCCGCCAAGCTGCGAGCAGCCCAGCCGCCCACTAGTCCAACGCCAACCGCCAGTACCCACTTTATGCTCATCGCATCATCTCCTGTTCGGCAATCGCAATTCCGGCTGCAGCGCCTGCGAGGTATTCCTAAGCACGGACCGCGCGTTTTGTCTTGCGCCTCGCGGAAGGTCGCGGCCGACGGCTCTTCCGACTCTTCGCAGCTTTCGGCTGACTCGCCGAAGAATTGAGAGCGCCGATAAAGTCCAGCGCACTGCTCACTGACGCCTGCGCGCTGCGAAGGACTGTTCGGACATTCCTTTCCACCTGCTTTTCAATGACCGAATATTCTTCGAGGGCGTCGGACAGCAACGACTCAACCCGCGTGAGCAGCGTGACTGCCTTCTGTGATTTCGTAGTTCTTCTCTTCGATTTCATGGCCGCCTCCTTTCCTGTGTCCACAATCGCACAAAAGATGGTAGTACTCAAGGAAACTCGGGGATTGACGCCATGTCGCGTCGCATTAGTGCTGTCACGCTCGGCAGGGAAAAATTTCAGTCATCGCCGCGATTTATGAATGCGTGAAGGTTTCTTCTTGTCCGGTAACAGCATGGCGACGCATCGCTCCACCAACAGGTAGGCTTCTTTCGACCTTTGATCGAGGAATTCCCTCACTCCGGGGCGATCAAGGACATTCTCCTTCAGCAATAGGCTGACTCGAATCAGCAAATTGACGATATCCGCGAACTCCTCAATCGCTCGGGCCTTCTTTTTCGGGACGAAGCGGGAGGCGATCGCCGATATGAGCAAGGTAATCTCACTTGCGCGCTCGATCCTGCGGCCGCTCTTTCCGCGCAATTGGTCTCTCGCCAGGGCGCGTTTCACTCGTGGATCGCGGCTCAATTCCTTCAGCAGGTCCTTGAATCGGCTGTCATTCTTCAATTGGCCTCCGGCTTGTTCATCCAGGCCTCGATTCGACCGGTGAACACCTTTGGCAGGTCCTTATAGATCTCTCGACCAAGGGCGAACGCCTGCCCCTCGAGTTCCTTGCGCCAAAGATCGATGGCCGCCAGCACGCCTTTAAGGACGCGATGACCGCCGTAAACGAACGGATCGGCGCCCAGCGTCTGCCGAAGAACAGCCAAATCATGGTCTTCACCGAGCAGCGTTGACAATTGGTGTATCCGCCCGACCAGCTCCTTCTCGCCGCCGCTCCCGACACCTTCGAGAAGTTGCAGTTGATGCCAGAGGTACATGGCCTGCTTGCGCCACTCGTGCAGATTCTCCACACTGGGGTTTTCCGAGGCCGCAGCGAGCGCGCGATGGCCGCTGCGGTAGACACGTCTGAGGCCGCTCTCGAGCGCGACCCACCCGGTGCGCTCGATCCTCCAACCCGTGAGCCGCGCGAGGGCGCGCACGGCGACCTCTTCCACCCTAGCGAAGGCGTTGCCCTTGTCGAGTACCCGCCCGGTCACAGCCTGCTGATTCCTGACGAGTGTCTCGCGAATCTTGGCAAATGCTCCTGGCTCAACCCCCTCCGCGGCCCGCTGAGCCAGCCTGTCCACGCTCTCGACGAGCACCTCTGCATCGCGGACCGCGGTGAGCGGGCGTGCGGCATCCCGAAAGCAGCAGTTCTCTTCCCGGTAGACATCGTCGCCGAGCTCGTCACGCACCAGGCGCAGAGCAGCCCGCACTCTCTTGAAGCACTTGCGGACCTCGTGTACGGCCTCGTTGTCCGACGCACCCCGCCGGTGCGGCTTGCTGTTCTCCCGCAATTGTTTCCGCGCCTTTTCGATCTGGTGCCTGACGTTGCGCGTGATGCCATCGCTCACCGACTCCGTCGCCTTCAGCTGAAACGCCATGTCATCACTCCCATATGGATTGCCGGACGCGAGGATTGGTCGCATGCCCGCACAGTGAGGCACGCGCCGACGACGGTGAAGAGAACCAACAAAATGATCGCGGTCGTGCGCGGCTTCCGCCAATCGATTGCCTTCTTGATCAAACCGCGCGGGCCGAGGACATAAGGCGAATGGAACCGGACGACAGATCGATCGAGCGCGACATTCGTGGCCGGCGGACCATTGGGCGGAAGCTCATTGAGATCGCGTACACTCTGCGCCCAAACATCCCCGCGGCGCGACGACGTCATTCGACGAAGCAAGGCGCTCGCATACGCCTGATCCTCTTTCGACAAGGCGCCGTAGGGCAGCTCGAACGTCGGGCGCTCGCCGCGATCGAGAAGGTACAGGAGTCCGAGATGAACCACTCGCCCCGAGCAATCCTGACCGGCGGGAGTCGCCACGGATAGGATCTGCTTATCCCCGTTCCAGCCGGTAAATCGCTGCGCGAATAAAATCTCCGCCTTATCCTTGGCGCCCCATTTCTCCAGGAGCTCGGTCGGCACGCCGTGGGAGAACCCCTCGGGCCTGAGCTTCGGGTCGAGAATCTGTCTCAAAGGTCGAATTCTCTCCCCATCGCTCGCAAGAACGGTATCGCCTTGATCGCGATTGGGCAGAATCCAGTAGGCTCGCATCGCGATTCACCTCGCCTTCTTACGCTCAACGGTACCGTGGAACCCGGAGTAGACCGACCGCAGGACATTATTGATCGCACGAGTGTAGATCTGCTTGTTCTTCATCGAGATCAGGGTGGCGCCGGTATATCCCCCCTCGTAGGGATGCAGCACGCTCTTGACCGTGCGGTCGAGCGCAACGAGCTTCTTCGAGAGTTCCTCGGCCAGTGCCCGATAGTCGGTATGACTCTCGATCTCCTCGTCGATCTTGTTGATCAAGATGTGAATGAGCACGCCCTGCTTGAGATACGGCAAGGCGGTCAGCAGCCAATCGAGATCCTGGCGAATTCTTCGGCCCCTGATAAACTTCGAGCCCGACAGGTCCTTGATGGTCATCATGTAGAAAATGACGTCGGCGTCTTTACAAACGGTAAGCCAGCCCGAAGGCGCGTCGCGGTAATCCGTTTCACCGCCAATGTTGATCACGCCCTTACAGGTGATGTCGATGGCTTGGCGATTCGAAAGCACCAGGTTCACGCGGAAGGACTTGACCTTCTCTCCCATCGGCGAGTTCGAGTGGATCCGCGGTATTTCTTGGCTCTGCAGCCTGGCGAGGAAGCTGTCTTTGCCGCTCGCCGTCGGACCGATTACCGCGATCTTCTTTCCCGACCACCAATCGATTACTCGTTTCACCATGCGAACGATGTGCTTCTCGGTGCCTGGAAAAGAGGCGAGGAACATGAACGCGCGAAAGGTAGTGAGTGCCAGCGACATAGGTTTCATCCTCTCATGCTCCCTCCGGCGGCGGAGACTCCGATCGAGTTACGCGATTGGGCGGCCGCGGCCCGCGCCTCGAGCGGGCGGATGGTCGGCGCCGGCCTCTCTCGGAGCTCTCGGCGCGACGCCCGGGAGCAGCCGGCTTCTTGAGCAGCGGAGCCGTTCCTACGATCACGGCCAGAAAGGTGGCGCCGTTGTTGATGATGGCCGCCATGGGGGGAGCAATGAGCCCGAGAGCGCCCAATCCGATTGCAAGGGCGTTTGGCACGATGATGATACCCAGATTCTGTTTCACTCTGGACATCGCTCGTTCGCTGATCTCGAATGCTCTTTCGAGCCGGGCCAAGCCGCCGTCGAGCAGCACCACATCCGCGGTCTCAAGTGCGACGTCGGTGCTGCCGGCAATCGAGATTCCCACGTCTGCTGCGGCGAGTGCGGGTGCATCGTTGATGCCGTCGCCCACCATGGCGACGACACGGCCCGCCGCGCGCAGCTTGCGCACATAGTCGGCTTTCTGTTCGGGCAGGAGACCGCCCACAGCGGTGTCGATCCCCACCGCGCGCCCCAGAACCTCCGCGACCTCTGGGCTGTCGCCCGATAAGAGCACGACTTGTCGCCGCCCGTTGTCGCGCAACCTCCCCACCAGGGCGGCGCTCTCCGGGCGGGTGCCGTCCGAGTAGGCAATCAAGCCTACCACTGCCCCGTCCACTGCAACGCAAAGGCTCGATCTTTTGTCTTTTTTGAAACGAGCGAGCTGTCGCTTGAATGAGCGGGGGATTTTGAGGTCTTGGCTTTCCATCCATGTCGCCCGACCGACTATCACACGATGACCCTCGGTTCGTGCGGACAGTCCCAGTCCCACCGCGTACTCCTCTGTTCCAAGCTCCGGCTCGAGCAGGGGTATGCCATGTTGCTTCGCGTAAGACTTCAGCGCCCTTGCGACCGGATGGTCGTGCCGGGACTCCACCGACGCGCACAACTTCATGAGCGTCGATTCTTTCATCCCCTTGGCGGTGATCACCCTGACCACTTCCGGCACCCCGCTCGTGAGCGTACCGGTCTTGTCGAAAATGACGACGTCGGTCTTCGCCAGTCGCTCGAAGTACTGCGCGCCTTTAACCAGCACTCCCTCGCGCGCCGCAAGCGCCATGGCGGCGAGTGCGGTCGTCGGGACCGCGATGCGAAATCCGGTGCCGAAATCGGTGATGAGCACGCACACGGCGCGCGTCACGTCAGACGACAAGGCGGCGGCGAGCCACGCGACCCCGAAGGTCGGAAGCACGAGCTTGCTCGCGAAGTCGAGCGCATCACGCTGCAGCGTGAGCGGTTTCGATCCCACGGAATTCAAGATTCTTTCGATTTTCGCGGCCTCGGTATCCTTTCCGGAGCGCGTCACCTCGACGACTAGGCTGCCCTCGGCGACAACCGTCGATGCGAACACCGCATCGCCCTTCTTTTTCGAGAGCAAGTGCGACTCGCCGGTGAGGGCTTTCTCATCGACCTCCGCCAGGCCTGACACCACCCTTCCATCGGCCAGGATGCCGTGCCCGGTGTGGATCATGAAATGATCCCCAATCTTCAGGTCTCCGACCGGTACCGCTGCAAACGTTCCGTCCGCAAGAACTCGCAACGCTTCCTGATCTTTGCGCCGCATTAGCATGGAAAGGGCGGATCGCGTATTGTTGGCGGAGATGTCGAGCAGCAGATCGCCGACCCCGACCATCCAGATGACGAAGGAGGCGGTTATGGGGCGACGCGTGGCGAGCGCCGCGAAGGTTGCCGCCACATCGAGAAGATCGATGCTGACCTCGCCTCTGCGGAGCGCAGCGATACTTCGACCCAACGGTCGTAGTGAGTTCTGCACAACTCCCAGAGCCAGCCAAGGAAAGGACACGGCCCCGGTGAGGCACATGAGGAGAACTCCAGTCGATGCCAGAGCGCCGCCCCAGCGGATCGGCGCCGGCTGGTGCCACTCGTGGGCCCATTCGGCCGGATCGCTCTTTCGGAGCGTGGCCACAATGAGGCGCTCACTAATCTTCTTCGGGTCATACACCACCAGCATGGTGCGCCCGCCGGGGATGTGTGTGGTACGCACCACTCCGGGCAGCCCGCCGGCGATCATCGTCAGCGTCGCGAGATCCCCTTCCTTGATGCCAATCGCCCGCAGGCGGACACGGCCCTTGAGCGAGTGCACCGGCTCGATGTTGTATGGCTCGGGTTTGGCTCGGTTGAGGGTATGGACCTTCTCTCGCAAACTGCGGAGGAATCGACCGGGGAGCCCCGCTCCGTCGTCGTAGTCGATATCGAACACACCGGCTTCTGTTCGCCGCTGGAAACGAGCCACATCGATCCGCTCCGCGAGCCACGCCGCGAGCAAACTTGTCTCGGGCAGATGCTTGCCCGCACCAACGACACAAGCCCGGCCAGGACCCCTGCTGAAGACCTGCAGCGTGCACGATGTCTCATCTGGGCTAGCCACGCTCGCAGTTTACTCTCCTATGCTGTTGCAGGTGCTCATAAGTACCGGTGGATCTGCAAATAGATCACCACGCGCGGTTATGACACTCATACGAACCCAAGCGCAACAAGGCAAACGTCAATCAACTTGATGGTAATCCAGGGCAGCACCATCCCCACGGCTCCATAAATAAACAGCTTGTGGCGGGAGACGAGCACAGCGGATTGCGCGCCTGCCTTGACCGCTCCCACTGCGAGCACAAGGAGCGGCACGATGATCAAGGCGCTGAAGATCGCAGCGGACAAAATCGCGCTCCGCATGCTCGTGAGTTGCAGGAGGTTAAGCGCATTCAGTGCCGGATAGGTGGCAGCCAACGCCACGGGAACGATAATCAGGTACTTCGACAGATCCGCGGCAACGCTGAAGGCGGTGAGCGAACGGCGCGTTGCCAGCATCTGCGTACCGGCCTCCACGATTGCAATGAATTTCGTCGGATTCGAGTCGAGCGCGATAAGGTTGCCGGCCTCCTTGGCCACTTGCGTGCCGGAGTTCATCGCAACCGACACGTCGGCTTGCGCCAGCGCCGGCGCATCGTTCGTCCCGTCTCCGCACACGGCGACCCGATATCCCTCTTGTTGGCAGCGTCGAATGAGCTCGCGCTTCGTCTCCGGCGTCGCCTCCGCGAGAAAATCATCCATCCCGACCTCGGCGGCAATCGCCGTTGCGGTCAAGCGGTTGTCTCCCGTTACCATCATGGTTCTGATGCCCTTGCCGCGCAGCTCGGCGCAATACTCGCGGATTCCGCTCTTGACGATGTCGCATAACTCGATCACACCGAGAACGCGGGGACCGTCGGCGACCACGAGAGGCGTCGCACCCGAGCGAGCTACCGCATCGACCAGTTGGCTGACCGCAGCCGGCCAGCCCCCCCCTGCCTCCTCTACAAAATGGCGTACCGCATCGGCCGCACCTTTGCGGAGCCTGCGACCTTCCAGATCGAGGCCGCTGATACGCGTATGCGCGGAGAACTCGTGAAAGGTCTGCGGCGTATCGGCAAGATCGCGCGGATGCGAACCTACGGTCCGTGTCACGAGCGCGACGATCGAGCGGCCCTCGGGAGTCTCATCGGCCAGCGAGGCGAGCTGCGCCACCTCCATGAGCTCGCGCGCTTCGATGCCCGGAGCCTCGTGAAACCCAACGGCACGTCGATCGCCACGCGTGATCGTTCCAGTCTTATCGAGTACCAGCAAGTCAATGTCAGCCGCTGCTTCCACGGCGGCGGCCGACGTTGCGATGACTCCGTCCTGCATCAAGCGCGCCATGCCGACGATGCCGATCGCAGAGACGCAGGCGCGGATCGTGATCGGTATGGCGCACACCAGCAGTGCGGCAAGCGCCGAGGATTTCACAATTCCGCCGGAGCCCGCACTCGCGCCATGCGAGAGCAGCGCGAGGCAAAATAGGCAAGCGATCGTCGCCGTCGGCAGCAAGATCGACAAAGCGATCTCGGACGCTGCGCCGGAGCGCCGTGTGCCCTCCGAAACCGTGATCATCGGGTCGAAGAATCCTTCGCGGCTTCTCACGCGCACGACCAGCCAGTCGGAGAGCACATGCGTACCGCGACGCACGAACGACAGGTTCCGATCCGCGGCGCGCAGCACCGGCGCGGACTCACCGGTCACTTCGCCCTCACTTACCGAGGCCGCTCCCTCGATCACCGTACCGTCCGCGGGAATGATGTCGCCGGCCTCGACCAGCACGACATCGCCGCGGCGCAAGGTGCCCGCTTCGACCAGGCAGTATTCCCCGCGATTGGAGCCGAGCAGCCGCTTCGCGTAGACCTTCATGCCCAGGGATCGCAGCACCGCCGCCCGCGCCTTGCACCAGTCATCGGCGATAGCTTCAGCGAAGTTGGTGAGCAGGACGCTCAACCACAGCCACGCCGCGATCGACAGAATGAATGCCGAACCGCGCGCCCCGCCAAGGGTCATGGCAGCCCCGGCGCCGGTCGCGAAAATGCTTCCGACGTAGACTCCGAATGTCACGATGTTGCGAAACTGGGCGCGCGGCGCGAGCTTCTTCAACGAATCCCGCAGCGCCTCGGCGACGACCGCGCGGCTCAAAAATCCGGCAGCCGGGCCGCCGGGAGACACCGGTTCGTTTACGATTCGCCGGCCGCCGTCATTTGCCGGCGCATGGCCCACGTCATTGTCGCTCATGCGAGCCTTCTGGCTACATTACGCGAGGATATTGTTCTACGCAATTGATTATATTGGAATAACTCCGTTGTATATGCGACGGAGTGGAATCGCCTGAAGTAGCTCGCAGGCATCATCTTGGGCGCGGGGCAGGCGACAAATCAAATAGCGTCGTTCCTTGTAATGTCAGCACCTGTCGGTCGTTTTGGTTCCACAACTCCGACTTGGATAACAGTATGCTGGTTCGGTTGGAGGGAGACTTGCTGGACCGTAACACTTCGAAGTGCAAGGCAACCGTATCGTTCGCGCGAACTGGGTCGACGTGAAACCATTGCGGATCATAACGCGAGGCAAATTCAATCATTTCCTTCTGTGTGACGAGCCGGGGCTGCGAACGCACCACCAGGCCCGGAGTCAAATCGGAAAAGCGCACGAGTAAATCTCTCCATGCAGGGCGTCATCGAGGAGCCGGAGGTCTGCGGATTCGAGCTTAACATCCCTGGCGGCCATGCTCCTCGATGAGTTGTTGCACGACGCTCGGGTCCGCCAACGTTGAAATGTCTCCCAACTGGTCGTATTCGTTAGCGGCAATCTTGCGAAGGATGCGACGCATGATCTTCCCAGAGCGCGTTTTGGGCAGCGCGGGGGCCCATTGGATGACGTCCGGTGTCGCAATCGGACTGATCTCTCGCCGGACCCAGTTGCGCAATTCTGCCCGCAGCGGCTCGCTCGGCTCGACGTCGGCAATCAAGGTCACGTAGACGTAGATACCTTGGCCTTTGATGTCGTGCGGATAGCCGACTACCGCCGCCTCCGCCACTTTAGCGTGGGCAACCAGGGCGCTCTCGATTTCCGCGCTGCCCAGCCGGTGGCCTGCCACGTTGATGACATCGTCGACACGACCCGTGATCCAATAGTAGCCATCCTCATCGCGACGCGCGCCGTCACCGGTAAAGTACGTTCCCGGAAATGTCTTGAAGTACGTGTCGGTAAAGCGCTGATGATCGCCATAGACCGTGCGCATTTGTCCGGGCCAGCTATCGAGCAGCACCAGATTGCCCTCGCACGCGCCCTCGAGGATGCGACCCTCATTGTCGACGATGGCCGGCTTCACGCCAAAAAACGGTACCGTGGCGGACCCGGGCTTGAGGTCGATCGCGCCCGGAAGCGGGCTTATCAGAATTCCACCGGTCTCCGTCTGCCACCACGTATCGACAATGGGACAGCGATGATCGCCAACCACTCGGTGATACCATTCCCACGCCTCTGGGTTTATCGGCTCTCCAACGGAGCCCAGGAGACGCAGCGACTTGCGCGACGCGGCTTTCACCGGACCCTCGCCTTCGCGCATCAGCGAGCGAATTGCGGTTGGCGACGAATAAAGTATCGTCACCTGGTGCTTGTCGACAACCCGCCAGAATCTTCCAAAGTCCGGATAGTTCGGCACGCCTTCGAACATCACCGTCGTCGCACCATTGGCCAGCGGACCATAAACGATGTAGCTGTGACCGGTCACCCAGCCGATGTCGGCGGTCGCCCAATAGATATCATCGTCACGCAGATCGAAAACCGATTCGTGTGTAAATGCGGCGTAGACGAGATAGCCGCCCGTGGTGTGCAGGACACCCTTGGGCTGACCGGTCGACCCGGATGTATAGAGGATGAATAGTGGGTCTTCCGCGTCCATCTCAACAGCAGGACAAGACTTGGCTTGGGTCGCCACGACCTCGTCGTACCATTGATCGCGGGGCGCAAACATCGGCACGCGCGTGCCGGTGCGGCGGACGACCAACACGTGCTTGACCCCTTCCGTCCCCGGGGTGGACAGCGCCCCGTCGACCGTTTGCTTCAGCGGTATGCGTTTGCCGCCCCGCAGGCCCTCGTTCGCGGTGATGACCACGGTCGAGTCGCAATCGGCTATCCTGCCGCCCAGAGCCTCAGACGAAAAGCCTGCGAATACCACGGAGTGGATCGCTCCGATGCGGGCACACGCGAGCATCGCGACGGCGATTTCCGGAATCATCGGCAGGTAGATGGTCACCCGATCGCCTTTTTGTACGCCAAGCGACGTTAAAGCGTTCGCGCATTGGCAGACGCGCTCGTGGAGTTGGCTGTAAGTGATGTACTCCGAATGATCCGGGTCATCAGCCTCCCAGATGATCGCGGTCTTATCGCCACGCTTTTGCAAGTGCCGATCCAGGCAATTGCTCGCTACGTTGAGGGTTCCATCGTAAAACCAGCGGATGTGAACATTACTCTGCTCATAGTTCGAGTCCTTGACCCGGGAGAAGTCCTTGATCCAATCGAGTCGACGACCGACACGCCCCCAGAAGCGCTCGGGGTCCTCGACGGACTCCGCATACATGCGCCGGTAGTCGCTTTGCTTGATTAGAGCCGCATCGGCGAAGCTGTCGGGCACTCGATAGAGTCGTTGGTTCATTTGGGTCCTCTTTTGAGACTCATAGCGATCACGCTACTGCATGTGCTGGCCACCATTGATCGCGATATTGGCGCCGGTCACGAATGCGGCCTCTTCGCTCGCCAAATACGCAACGAGGCCGGCCACTTCCTCGGGCTTGCCGAGCCGTCCCATGGGAATCTGCGGAATGATCTTCGAATCCAGAACCTCCTTTGGAATCGCCATGACCATCTTGGTGCCGATATAGCCGGGTGAAATGGTATTGACGGTCACACCCTTGCGCGCCACCTCCAGAGCCAGCGCCTTCGTGAAGCCGTGCATGCCGGCCTTCGCCGCCGAATAATTGGTCTGGCCGAATGCACCCTTCTGACCATTGACCGACGAAATATTGACGATCCGGCCCCAGCCGCGCTCCATCATGCCGTCGCACACCTGCTTGGTCATGTTGAAGCATGAGTCCAAGTTGGCATGCATCACCGCGTCCCAGTTGACCTTGTCCATCTTCTTGAACGTCATATCGCGGGTGATTCCTGCATTATTTACCAGCACATCCACGGGACCGAGATCTTGCGTCACCTTACTGCTGCAAGCCTGACAGGACGCCCAGTCGGTCACATCGCAGGGATACGCGTAAAAATGATAGCCCCGCTCTTGCATTGACTTGAGCCAAACCTGAGCGTTCGTGTTGGCCGGCGAGTACGTTGTGGCAACCGTATCGCCTAGTTTCGCCAATTTGATGCAGATGGCTTCGCCAAGGCCACCCATGCCCCCTGTGACCAGCGCGACTCGTTTTGTAGTTGCCATACGGAGTTCACTACCTGATTATCGTTGATACCAGCAAAGCCTTGCCTTCAGCGCTCGATCGCGAGCGCTACGCCCATGCCGCCGCCGATACACAGACTGGCGAGCCCCTTCTTGGCATCGCGGCGAATCATCTCGTGCAGCAGCGTCACCAGGATGCGGCAGCCCGATGCGCCGATCGGATGACCTATCGCAATGGCACCCCCGTTGACATTGATTTTCGCAGTGTCCCAGCCCATTTGACGGTTCACGCCGATCGCCTGAGCGGCAAACGCCTCATTGACCTCCAGCAGGTCGAGTTCCTGATGCGTCCAGCCCGCCTTCTTCAAGCAAAGCTGGCTGGCCGGCACCGGGCCCATCCCCATGATCTTGGGATCCACACCGGCCGATGAGTACGCGCGAACGTAGGCCAGAGGCTTAAGACCCAGCTCGTCGGCCTTGCGCGCCGACATCATCATTACCGCGGCCGCGCCATCATTGATGCCCGATGCGTTGCCCGCGGTCACCGTGCCGTCCTTGCTGAAGGCTGGTTTGAGCTCGCCCAGTGCGGCGGCCGTGGTACCGGCACGGATGAACTCATCGGTATCGAATAAAGTGGATCCTTTGCGCGAGACGATCTCGATCGGAGCGATCTCAGCCTTGAATCGGCCCGCCTTCTGCGCCGCCTCGGCCTTTTGCTGGGAGGTGGCGGCAAATTCGTCCTGTTCGCGACGCGAAATTTCAAATTTCTTGGCGATGTTCTCCGCGGTCGTGCCCATGTGATAGTTGTTGAAAACATCCCAGAGGCCATCGCTGATCATGGTATCGACGAGCTTGGCATCGCCCATACGAAATCCGTCGCGAGACCCTTGCAATACGTGAGGCGAGTTGCTCATGTTCTCCTGGCCCCCCGCAATGACGATTTCCGCATCGCCACACTTTATGGCTTGCGCAGCCAGGTGCGTGGCTTTCAGGCCGCTGCCGCAGACCTTGCCAAGCGTCATCCCCGGCACACTGTCGGGTAATCCGGCGCGGATCAGTGCTTGTCGAGCCGGATTCTGGCCGACCCCGGCTGTGAGCACCTGCCCCAAAATCACCTCGGAGATCTGATCCGGTCGAACCCCGGAGCGCTCCAGCAGCGCCTTGATGATCTGAGCACCTAGCTCGGCGGCGGGCACCTTGCCCAGGGACCCGTTGAATTTGCCCACCGCACTGCGTACTGCGCTCGTAATCACCACATCATTCATCTGCGTTCCCCTTATCCAGATACCCGAATTCGACCCGCCGGGGGCTATTGACTAGAAAAATCCTAACGCCTTCGTGCTATAGCTGACGAGAACGTTCTTTGTCTGCTGGTAGTGATCGAGCATCATCTTGTGGGTCTCTCGGCCGATGCCCGACTTCTTGTACCCGCCGAACGCCGCGTGCGCCGGATATGCGTGGTAGCAATTGGTCCAAACGCGTCCGGCCTTGATGCCACGGCCGAAGCGATAGGCCAAGTTCAAGTCGCGCGTCCACACCCCCGAACCCAAGCCGTACAAGGTGTCATTGGCGATCTCGAGTGCCTGCGCCGGGGTATCGAACACCGTCACCGAAACCACCGGGCCGAAGATCTCCTCCTGGAACACACGCATCTTGTTGTGCCCCTCGAACACTGTCGGCTTGATGTAGTAACCGCCTGCGAGTTCGCCCGGCAACTTGTTGGCCACCCCGCCGGTGAGCACCTTCGCCCCCTCCTTCTTGCCGATGTCGATATACGAGAGGATCTTCTCATACTGATCGTTAGAGGCTTGTGCACCGATCTGCGTGCTCATCTCGTACGGATCGCCTTGGCGGATGCTCTCGACACGCTTGACCGCCCGCTCCATGAAGCGCTCATAAATGGACCGCTGCACCAGCGCGCGCGAAGGACACGTGCAGACCTCGCCCTGGTTGAG